>Ga0272446_1000533_pt1 | contig 59984 bp, 51 predicted proteins | sample YNPCB0061_FD_194587 | JGI IMG/M metagenome (GOLD analysis project Ga0272446, IMG submission 194587) | Hot spring microbial mat communities from Yellowstone National Park, WY, United States - YNP-CB-006-1 | ecosystem: Environmental > Aquatic > Thermal springs > Hot (42-90C) > Sediment | place...
CGGATCCACACCCTTCGGGCATACCCGCGAGCATTCCCCGGCGTAGTGACAGCGGAATGCCCCGTGCGCATCGCCGGTCACGCGGTTGCGCTCGCGCCTGCCGTCGTCGCGAGTGTCCTCGTTGTAACGCTGCGCCGCCGCCAAAGGCATAGGTCCCAAGTACCGGGCATCGGTGGCCAGGGTGGGGCAGGCGGCCATGCAGCAGCCGCACTTGATGCAGTAAGTGAACTGGAGATAGGCCTCGAGTTCCTCCGGAGACTGGTAGAATTCCCCCGCCGGGTCGTCGATGCCGGCTTCGTTCCCGCGCACGATGTAAGGCTGAATCGACCGGTGCTTTTCGAACATCGGCGAGAGGTCGGGAACCAGGTCGCGGATGATTTCGAAATTGGGCAGCGGCCCCACCGTCAGATCCGTCGTGGCGATGTGCAGAATCTGGGTGTTGCAGGCCAGAGTGGGCCGGCCATTCAGAAGCATGCCGCACGACCCGCAGACGCCCATGCGGCAGGAATAGCGCCAGGCCAGCGTCGCGTCCAGGTTGTCCTTGATGTAGTGGAGGCCATCCAGCACGGTCATGCCTTCGCGCACGGGTACCCGGTACGTCTGGACGTACGGTGCGCGGCCGGTCTCGGGATTGTAGCGTGAGACGTGGAAGGTGATCTCGCGTGCAGCCTTGCCGTTTTCCGCCATAGCTACCCCCTTGCTCCCGCCAGCGCAATGGCATGCGCCGTGACCGCCGCCCAGGCGCCCAGGCCGAACAGGCCCAGCCCGGCGATGAGAAACACCCAGGTAATGGCCTTCTCCGCCGCGGGCTTCAGGGTCAGTTCGAACAGAATGGTGCGCAGGCCGTAAAGGCCATGGTACAGCGCGACGCCCAGCAGGAGGATGTAAGTGATGGTGAAGAACAGCCGTCCATCCCGGAACAGGCTGTTTTCCTTCGAGATTGCCTCGCCGCCGTGCGGCGCGAACAGATGAGTGATGCCGCCCATGTGCATGATGAGCATATGGAGGCCGAGCAGGAACAGGATTACCACTCCCGCGGCCATGTGCCAGGTCCAGTACTTTGTCTCGCGCATCTCGCCTCCTACCTCGTCAATCCCAAAAATTCATAGCCGCCTGCCGCGAGCAGAATCACCGCCAGAATCATCATGGAAATCAGCAGGGGTCTCTGCACGTTCAGTGAGGTCTGGTACGGATAGACAGGCTCAATCGGTTTGCCAACCGCGAAGCCCAACTCCACCAGCACGAGGCGAATGCCGTTGAGGGCGTGGTAGGCAAAAGCCGCGAAAACCAGAAACTCGCCGAACTTGAACACGGGCTGGTGAAAGAACTCTCCCTCGACCCACAGGTACCGGCCTGTTGCGCGCAGGCTGGTGACCACGGTGTGCAACAAAAAATAACAGAGAATACCCAGGCCGGTCAGCCGGTGCAGGATGTAGGCGTAGCGCTCGACGCCCCAGCGCCCGCCTCCCAGCCAGCCCCATAGCCCGAGCCGGTTGCCGTATCTCTTGACTTCGGCCATGCTAGCCTCCTTGAATTGACACTCAGTACTTTCGCTCCACGGGCTTCCAGTTGGTGATGGTCACGGGTTTGTACTCCAGCCGCGGCTTGCCGCCGGTCGAGTACACCATGGAGTGAACCAGAAATTTCTCGTCGTCGCGTTTGGGGAAATCGGTCCGGGAATGAGCCCCCCGGGATTCCTCGCGGGCCAAACCCGCAAACAACAGCGCCTCGGCCAGATCGAGCATGTTCTCGGTTTCGAGCGCCTGAATAAGGTTGGAATTGTAGATCCGGCTCTTGTCCTGGATGGTGATCTTCCGGAAACGCTGCTTCAGTTCAGCGATCTTGTCCAGGCCCTGTTTCATGGACTCGCCCGTGCGATAGACGCCGGCGTGCTTGTCCATCAGGCTCCGCAGCTCGCGGCGGATGTGAGCAGGGTTCTCGGTTCCGCTCTGCTGCAATAAACCGTTGAAGATGCGTTTCTCTTCTTCCTGGGCCGGATTCTGAGGCGCCCCGCTGAGTTTCGGGCTTTGCTCCAGATACTTCGCAATTCCGCTGCCCGTGATGCCGCCCCACACCAGGCATTCGGCGGTGGAGTTGCACCCCAGCCGGTTGGCGCCGTGCATGGAGTGGCAGGCCACCTCACCCGCGGCCCAGATGTTCTCCACTTTCGTGCGGCCGTCGATATCGGCCTCGATGCCGCCCATCGAGTAGTGAGCTACGGGCCGGATCGGGATGGGTTGGGTGATGGGGTCGATTCCCAGGAACTTCATGCACACTTCCCGGATCAGCGGCAGCCGCTTGTTGATGCGCTCGGCGCCGAGGTGGGTCAGATCGAGATGGATGTAATCGAGCCCGTCCGGTCCCGGGAACCCGCGCCCTTCGATGATTTCGGTCATCTCGGAACGGGAAACAATGTCGCGCGGCGCAAGCTCCATCATCTTGGGCGCGTACTTCTCCATGAAGCGCTCGCCCTTGTTGTTGCGGAGGTAGCCGCCCTCACCGCGGCAGCCCTCCGTCATCAGGATGCCCGAGGGCACCAGCCCTGTGGGATGGAACTGGAGGAACTCTGGGTCCTCCAGGGCCAGGCCCGCGCGGTAGGCCATGGCTTGTCCGTCGCCCGTAACCGTCTGCGAGTAGGTGGTGAATCCGTAGAGGTTCCCCAATCCCCCGGAGGCGATCAGGAGAGCCTTGGCCCGCAGAAGACAGAATTCACCCGAGGGCGCATCGAAGAGCGTTAGACCGGTGAACCGCCCGTCCTCGACCAGCAGCGCGGTGACGAAACATTCGTCATAGCGCTTGAAGCTGTTGTACTTCAGCAGCGTGTCATACAGAGCTTGCATTTCGAAAAAGCCGGTCTTGTCGGCGGCCATGCAGGCCCGCGGAAAGGAGTGCCCGCCAAACGGCCTCTGCATAATCCGGCCATCTTCGCGGCGCGACCAGGGAACCCCCCAATGCTCCAGGAGGCGGATCTCATCCGGCGACGTCCTCACGAATCGATCCACCGTGTCCTGGTCCGCCAGGAAATCGGATCCCTTTACGGTGTCCCAGGCGTGCAACTCAAAACCGTCCCCCTCCTCGGGGCGCATCACCGCGGCGGTGCCTCCTTCCGCGCACACCGAGTGCGAGCGCATCACCTGCACTTTCGAGACGATGCCGATGTCGGCTGTGCCCCGCGTCCGGATGGAGATTTCCAGCGCGGCGCGAAGCCCGGCGAGTCCGGTGCCCAGGATCAAAACATCATGACTGATCTCCTGCATGCTTCAGGTGCTCCTTGGTCGTCCGAGAATGTCTCCAACGCGCCAGTATACGCTTTTTGATGGTAAGCTGGCGCGCTGATCGTTGGATGCCTGCCCCACGGGTGCAAACCTTCGTCTCCTGCGGCATACTAAGTGTGGATCTTATGGGGTTGCCTGTTCCAGTACCGGCCGTTGACCGCTGGCTGATGTCGCGGTTGCTCGAGGCCTTTGAGCCGCTTTCATTTCCCCTTATCCTGAACGGTCATGAGTACCGTCCGGCGAGACCGGAAACGGTGTCCGCCGCGGTGAAGATCCGCGACCGCTGGACAATGGCGGGTTTATTGCTCGATCCGGAAGTGGCCTTCGGAGACGGATACAGCGAGGGAAGGATCGAGGTCGACGGGGACCTGGTGGGCCTGCTGGAGGCGGTGCTGCGGACCATGCGCGACCGCGGGACCCGGAACTGGTTCTCCCGAACCCTCTCGCGGTGGCTGGACCTGTGGCAAGCCAACACCAGGTCCGGCTCCCTCAGGAACATTCACAAGCACTACGATCTTGGAACTGACTTCTTCCAGCTCTGGCTGGACCGGCAGCTTCTTTACACCTGCGCATACTTCCCGGCTCCTTCGCTGACTCTCGAGGAGGCCCAGGAAGCCAAGATGGACTATGTGTGCCGCAAGTTGCAGCTCCAGCGGGGTGAAACTGTAGTGGAGGCCGGATGTGGCTGGGGCGCGCTGGCGATTCACATGGCCCGGCACTACGGGGTTCGCGTCAGAGCCTTCAACATTTCTCACGAACAGATCGTCTTTGCCCGGCGGAGGGCCGCTGAAGAAGGTCTGGATTCCCAGGTCGAGTTCATCGAGGAGGACTACCGGAACATCAGCGGCCCCTGCGACGTGTTTGTCTCGGTCGGCATGGTGGAACACGTCGGAGCAAGCCACTATCGCGAACTGGGGAACGTGATATACCGCGCTATCGGGCGCTCCGGCCGCGGGCTGCTGCATTTCATCGGGCGCAACCGGCACGCGGCCTTGAGCTCCTGGATCCGGAAGGTGATTTTTCCCGGAGCCTACCCTCCCCCGCTTCATGAAGCGATGGAAATCGTCGAGCCTTACGATTACGCCGTCTTGGACGTGGAGAATTTGCGGCTGCACTATGCCAGAACGCTGGAGTTCTGGCTGGAACGGTTTGAAAGATCCCAGGACCAGGTCGCCGCGATGTTCGACCCGCAGTTCGCGCGAGCCTGGCGTCTGTACCTGGCGGGTTCGCTGGCGGCTTTCCGCGTTGGCACCCTGCAACTATTCCAGATGGTTTTCGCCGGTCCCGACTCGCGGTTCCACCCCTGGACGCGGGCGCATCTCTACACGGGTCAACGGGAGCCGGAACAGCGGAGCACATGGATTTCTGCGATGCCCTGATTGTCGGGGGTGGACCGGCCGGCTCGGCCTGCGCCTGGGCGCTCCGCCGGCGGGGCCTCGACGTGGTGGTCCTGGACCGGCGCGAGTTCCCTCGTGACAAGCCCTGCGCAGGCTGGATTACCCCCGCGGTTCTGGCGGAACTCCGGATTGAGCCCGCCGAATACGGCGGGCCGCGAACGCTCCAGCCAATCCGGGGATTCCGAACCGGGTGGATTGGCGGCGGCGCAACCGACACCCTCTACCACGGGCCGGTGAGTTACGGAATTCGCCGGTGTGAGTTCGACGAGTACCTGCTCAGGCGCAGCGGGGCCCGCTTGCTTCTGGGAACGCCGCTGGCGGAGTTGGAGCGTTCCGGCGCCCGCTGGATCGCCAACGGCGTCATCGAAACTCCCATGCTGGTGGGCGCGGGCGGCCACTTCTGTCCGGTTGCCCGGCGCCTGGGGGCCAGGCCGGGAACTGAGGCGGCCGTGGCGGCGCAGGAGGTCGAATTTGAACTGGACGCCGGCGCCGCCGGGCTGTGCGCGGTTCGCCCTGAAATCCCCGAGATTTACTTCTGCCGGGACATGCTGGGTTACGGGTGGTGCTTTCGCAAGGGGCGTTTCCTCAACGTTGGTTTGGGCCGGTTGGAGAAGGGATCGCTGCCGGCGCACATGGCGGCGTTCCTGGATTTTTTGAAGACCGCCGGACGGGTCCCGTTTGACATTCCTCGCAAGCCTGCCGGCCATGCCTATCTTCTCAGCGTGACGTCCGCGCGGAGTATCGTGGAGGATGGTGTCCTTCTGGCTGGGGATGCCGCGGGACTGGCGTACCCGCAGAGCGGTGAAGGGATCCGGCCGGCTATCGAGTCAGGCCTGCTGGCGGCCCAGGTGATCGCCGGAACCCAGGGAAATCACAGCCGGGAACGGCTGGAGAGTTATCGCACGGCGTTGAATCGCCGTTTTGGCGGGTCTCGCGCCGCGCGGATCGCCGGTTTTCTCCCCCGGGGGCTCGTCCACGCGGCCGCAAGGCGCTTGATCGGCCATCCCTGGCTCACCCGTCACGTGGTGCTGGACCGCTGGTTTCTGCGCGCCGGCGAGGCTCCTCTGGAACTTGCCGGGTAGCTCTGCCGCCGGAGCTTCCGTCTAAACGCGGCCCACACCCGTTAGTCCGCCACTGCCTGCGCCTCCTTCACCAGTTCGGAGTTGGGCGACAGGTTCGGAAACCAGATGTCATCGTAGTCGAGCCGGGCGAGGTCAGACTTCCGAACGCCTTGCGGAATCCCCCACCGCCGGCGTGGCGCCGAGAGACCGGAATGCAGCTATTCTCTCAAATACCTGCGCAGAAACTCGAGCGTTCGCTTCCAGGCCAGTTTCGCCGCGGCTTCGTCGTAGCGCGGGGTGGTGTCGTTGTGGAAGCCGTGATTCGCGCCTTCGTACATATGCGCCGTATAGGTGATGTGATTGGCCTTCAGGGCCTGTTCATAGGCGGGCCAGCCGGCATTGACGCGGGTGTCGAGTGAGGCGTAGTGGAGCAGCAGAGGAGCTTTGATCCGGGGCACGTCTTCCGCTTTGGGCTGGCCGCCGTAGAATGGCACCGCTGCCGATAGATCGGCGCCGAGGCGCACCGCGAGCATGTTCGCCACGCCTCCGCCAAAGCAGAAGCCGACAGCGCCGATTTTGCCGGTGCAGTCCGGCCGGCCCTTGAGCCAGTATGCCGCGGCCACGAAATCCTCGTTCATTTTGTCGCGGTCCACCTGGCGGAACCGTTCGGCGCCCTTCTCGTCGTCTCCCGGATACCCCCCGGCGCTGGTAAGCCCGTCCGGCGCGAAGGCAAGGAAATTTTCGACGCCGAGGCGGCGGGCCACGTCCTCGATGTATGGATTCAACCCGCGGTTCTCGTGGATCACCAGCACTCCGGGCAACTTGCCGGCCCTGGCGGGCCTGACCAGGTAGCCCCGGATTGCACCGTTGCCTTGGGGGGAAGGCACGGTGGCGTACTCGGTCCTGATGCGGGCATCGTCTTTGGCAATCTGTTCGGCCCAGGCGTAGTTGGGGCGCAGGCTCTCCCAGATAGCGGCAGCGGTCAACCCGCCCCTGGCGAAGCTCGCTGCACCGTCGAGAAAGGTGCGGCGGTCGATATCGCCATGCACGTAGCGGTCGAAAAGGTCTAACAGCTCTTGGGGAAAGTCCGAAGCCCTCTTTCGTTCCATGTGAAGCGCCCTCTTTTCTGGAGGATAACACGGCAGGCCTCTGGAGGAATTAGAATGAGCGGTTACATGCCCCCGACAATTGCCATATTGGGTGGGACCGGGGCCGAGGGCTCCGGGTTGGCGCTGCGCTTCGCTCACGCGGGCGCGGCCGTGCGAATCGGTTCCCGCGACCTCGGGAAGGCCCGTGCGGCGGCTGCGCGGATCCTCGAAACCCGGCCGCGGGGAACCGTCGAAGGGCGCCTGAATGCCGATGCCTGCGAAGGGGCCGCTGTCGTGGTTCTCACCGTACCGGTCCAGGCGCAGATCGCAACGCTGAAATCGGTGCGCGGCAAACTCACCGCCGGAACGGTGCTGGTGGACGCAACGGTCCCTCTCGAGATAGCGGTGGGCGGGCGTCTCTCCCATCCGCTGTCGCTGTGGGCAGGGTCCGCCGCCGAGCAGGCCGCCCGGCAGGCGCCGGAGGGTGTGCGGGTGGTCGCGGCCTTTCATTGCCTGAGCGCCGAACTGCTGGGCGAACTGGGAAGGCCGCTGGATTGCGATGTGCTCATCTGCGGCGACGACACCGAAGCCAAAGCCCTGGTGGCCGGGTTGGCGGGCCTGATTCCGGGGACACGCCCCATCGACGCCGGCCCGCTCGAAAATGCGCGCATGGTCGAGAACCTGGCGGCGCTGCTGGTGTCTCTCAACCTGCGTCACAAGACCAGGCACGCCGGCGTGCGGATTACCGGGCTGGAGCCGGGATCCTAACAATGTCCGGCGGAAAGATTGTGGCCCTGGCCGGAGGCGTGGGGGCTGCCCGGTTCCTCGAGGGGCTGGCGCGGGTGTGCGCGCCGGAACGGCTGTTCGTCATCGGGAATACGGGCGACGACACTGAGATACACGGACTGCACATCTCCCCGGATCTCGATACGGTGGTCTACACGCTGGCCGGGTTGCATCACCGGGAACGCGGCTGGGGCCTCCAGGGCGACACCTTCCACTGCCTCGAGGCGCTTGAACGGCTGGGGGCCGGCGCCTGGTTCCAACTGGGTGACCGGGATCTGGCGACTCACATCTACCGGACCCGGCGGCTGCGGGAGGGCGCCCGGCTGAGTCAGATCACCCGCGAAATTGGCGCGCACTTAGGGGTACGCACGGCGGTGACACCGGTAACCGACGACCGGCTCCGCACCATAGTTCGAACGCGTGCCGGGAAGCTCGATTTTCAGACCTGGTTTGTGCGGCGGCGGGCGCGCGACCGGGTCCTGGGCCTCGAGTTTGAAGGTTCGGAGAAGGCGAGGCCGGCCCCCGGCGTAATCGAAGCCATCCGGGAAGCCTGGGCAGTCATTGTCTGCCCGTCGAACCCCTTCCTCAGCGTGGGTCCCATCCTGGCCGTTCCCGGAGTGCGCGAAGCGTTGCGCACCACGACGGCCCCGGTGGCGGCCATCTCGCCGATTGTAGGCGGGCGGGCGCTGAAAGGACCCGCCGCGAGCATGATGAAAAGCATGGGTCACCGTGTCTCCCCCGCCGGTGTCGCGGAGATCTACCGCGATTTTGCCGGCGTCTTCGTTCTCGACCATGTGGATGCGCGCTACTGTCGCAAGATTGAGGCCATGGGCATGCTGGCCGTGCCTGCCGAAACGGTCATGACGACTCCGGCGCGGAAGCAATCGCTTGCCCGGGCCGTGCTGCGGGCGTTGGGACTTGGATGACATTCGGAGTGCTGCCGGTCAAAGCGCCGGGGAACGCGAAACAACGCCTCAGCACACTGCTTTCGGCGCCGGAACGGGAAGCGCTGGCGCGCGCCATGTTTGAAGAGGTGCTGGCCGCTTTGCTGGCGGCGCGGGGCCTCGACGCCGTTGCGGTGGCCACCTGCGACCGGCAAATCGCCGGGCGGGCGCAATTGGCGGGCGCCGTAGTGTTTCTGGAGAACGGCCAGCGAAGCCACAGCGATTCGGCCGACGCCGCCGCGCGCCGGGCCATGGCGCTGGGGGCGACCAGCGTGGTGTTGCTTCCGGTCGATGTGCCCCTGGTTCGAAGCAGCGAGATCGAGTCGCTCGCCGCAGCCGCGCCGCGTCCCGGGGTGCTGATTGTGCCTTCGCGCGACGGCACGGGCACCAACGCCCTGGTGCGCACACCGCCGGACGCCATTCCGAGTTGTTTCGGGCCGGGCAGCTTCCGCCTGCACCTGGACGCGGCACAAGCCAAGGGCCTGCGCGCCGAGGTGGCGCGTCCCCCGGGCATCACTTTTGATCTGGATACGCCGGACGATGTGGCTGAACTGCTGCGCAGGGCGCCGGATTGCCGCATTGCCCGGATGCTGAGAGACAAATGCGTATCGACATCATAGGGCTTGGCGGTCTGCCCGAGGTGGAAACAGGCGCCGATCTCGCCGCGCTGATTCGTGAGGCCGCGGCCGCCGGGGGCCAGGCGCTTGACGGGCAGACGGTCGTGGCGGTTGCCCAAAAGATCGTATCGAAGGCCGAGGGTTGCATTGTGGATCTGCGGGCGATCGAACCGTCGCATCTCGCCAGGGGATGGGCCGCGGAGTGGGGCAAAGACGCGCGAGTGGTGGAACTGGTGCTCCGCGAGTCGCGCCGGATCGTCAGAATGGACCGCGGAGTCCTCATCGCGGAGACGCGTCACGGTTTCATCGCCGCCAACGCGGGCGTGGACCAATCCAACGTACCCGGCAGCGACTTCGCCACGGTGCTGCCCCGGGATCCGGACGCCTCGGCCCGGCGGCTGCGCGAGGCGCTCGGTTGCGGCGCCGTGATCGTCACGGATACGTTCGGACGCCCCTGGCGCGAAGGCCTGGTGAATGTGGCGATTGGCGTCTCAGGAATGGAAGCCCTGGAGGACTGGCGCGGCAGTGCCGATCGCCAGGGACGCCTGCTGCAAGCCACCGTACTTGCTGCGGCCGATGAACTGGCCGCCGCCGCGGGCCTGGTGATGGTGAAGAACGCCGGTGTTCCCGTGGCGTTGATTCGGGGTTTCGCTTTCCGTCCGGGGGAAGGCTCGGCGGCGCCGCTGGTGCGGCCCGCGGAGCGCGACCTGTTTCGTTGAGGCGGGAATCAGCGCGCCCAGAGGCTGCCCAGGGCGCGCAGTCCGAGTTCGCCGCCCAGACCCACCAACAGCAGGGCGATCGCAATGCGCAGGGCGCGCGCCGGCACCACCGACGCCAGGTACGCGCCCGCCACGGCTCCCGCGAGTCCTCCGCCGATCAGTCTTGCGGCCACCCCAGGATCATAGGTGCCGGCGGCAAGATGGAAACCGCCGCCGATCAGTGACAACACGAATCCGAATACCAGGTCCGTGCCCACCACTTCAGCCGCCGGGAGCGACGTGAGCTGAAACAGGGCGACGGTTCCCAGGGCTCCGGCCCCGGCCGACGAGAACCCGACCTCGACTCCGATAGCGGAACTGGCCGCGCCGAGAGCGCCAAACCGGTTCCGTCCCGCGGCAGGACCGGCGGAGCACAGAGTGCGCCACAGGGTCAGCGAGGCCGAGACCGCCACAACCAAACCCACGGCTCCCAGCACCACGGAGTTCAGCCCGCGGGCCCCGGCTCCTCTCAGCAGCAGCGACCCCGCCACCACGCCCGGCACGCCGCCCGCCAGCATCGAGGCGAGCGTGCGCCAGTCCACCTGCCTGCGGTACAGGTAGACCGGCACGGCGAAGATTTTCACGGCGGCGACAAACAGCAGGGCGGTACCCACCGCCTGGGTGGCGGGCATGCCCAGACACACGATCAGCAGCGGAGCTGTAAGCACCCCGCCCCCCACCCCGGTCAGGCCAATGGCCACCGCAATGGCAAAACCCAGCAGGATTTCCATCTCACCGGTTCCCGAAAGTGTGAATGCCGCACTCCAGCTTCCGGCCTCCCCAGCGGCCCGAACGCGGGTTGGCGGCGTCAGCCGGCAGCGACGTGCAGGGCTGGCATCCGATGCTCAGGTACCCCTGGGCGTAAAGCGGCAGGGGCTCGATCTCATTCACACTCAGATAGCTCCAGACTTCCTTCCAGGTCCAGAATGCCAGCGGGCTCACCTTTACAATGCGGTGGCCCGAAGGCAGGGTTTGCTCCTCGACGGGCTGGAGACCGGCGCGGGTGGGCGATTGTTCACGCCGCAACCCGGTGAACCAGATGTCGTATTGGGCCAGGCCTCGCATGAGGGGCTCGACCTTGCGCAGGTGGCAGCAGCGGTCCGGGGCGGTTTCGTACAGCTTGCCGTGAGCGGCTTCCTGCTCTTCCACGGTGGCGCCGGCGCGCAGGTTGATCAGGTTGAGGCTCCAGGCTGCCGCCATGCGATCGCGGTAGGCGTAGGTCTCCGGGAAATGGTATCCCGTGTCCAGAAACAGCACCGCGGTGTCCGGCCGGACCTTTCGCAGCATATCGAGCACCACCATGTCCTCGGCCTGGAAACTGCAAGTCACACAGACCCGCCGTCCGGCGGATTGAGCCAGGCCGGTGATGAATGCGAACGTATCAATTGCAGACAAGTTTTCCTCCCAGAGTATGGATCTCTCACCCCTGCACGGCCTCGAGAGCCGCCGCGAGGGCGGCGCGCGCCGCTGCGGCGTTCCCGTTGCGCAACAGGTCTAAAGCCGGCGAATCGAGCATCCTCAGATAAGCCCGCTTGCGGTCTTCGAATTCATGGAAACGGGCGGCTACCGCACCTCTCAGTTCCCCTAACAGGTCCAGCAGCGCGGCGTGCTCGGGTCCCAGTTCCGAAGCGAAACGGTCGCGCAACCGGACCGCCAGCGCGGGGCTCTTCCCGCTCGACGACACGGCCACAATCAAATCACCCTGGCGATGCACCGCCGGCAGGACAAAGTTGCAGTGTTGCGGATCGTCCACGGCGTTGAACAGAAGGCCCTGCTGTTCGGCTTCCTGCCAGATGCGCTGATTGAGCGTGCGATCTCCGGTGGCGGCCACCGCCAGGAAATACCCGGCCAAATCGCCCGGCCGGTAGTCGGGTTTGCGGGTCACCAGGGCCCCGGCGGTCTCCAGGCCGCGGGCTTTCTCGTCCGCGCCCCAGGCGTTGCCGATCACCAGGCAGCGCTTCCCCTCCAGCTTGAGCAACACCGGGTAGAGGCCGCTCACTGGAGTTCCCCTCGCACCCGGTAACAGAAGTCGCCGAAGGATTCGCCCGTTCTGCGACGCTCGCGGAAAGCGGCGAAAACGGGCCGCAGGCGCGAAGCGATCTCGGCGCGCGGTACCTTTTCGGCCCACCGGAACCCGAGCCGCGTGCCCAGCGGCGACGCTCCCAAGTACACGCCGTACAGATTCAGGCTCTCACCCACCAGGCCGACCTCGGCTGTTTGCGGGCGGGCACAGGCGTTCGGGCAACCCGTCACCCGCACGGTAATGGATTCGCCCTCAAGGCCCGCTTCCGAGAGGGCTGCTCCGATCTCCGCAGTGAGAGCAGGCAAGGTGCGCTCGGCCTCCGTAATCGCCAGGCCGCAGGTGGGAAGGGCGGGGCAGGCGAGCGCGTTCCTCACCACCGGCAACAGTTCTGCGGCGGGGCGGATACCGTGCGAGGACAGCGTGTCCTCGATACCGGCGCGGTCCTCAGGGCGAATTCCGGTGAGCAGCACATTCTGCTGCGGGGTCAGGCGCACGCCGGGGCGGAAGCGGGCGATGGTTTCCCGCAATCCGGCGCGCACGCGCGCGTGCTCGAAATCGCGCACCCGGCCGCTGGATACGAACACGCCGAGGAACCACAGTCCGTCCCCCTGCTCGTGCCAGCCGAGGTGGTCTTCAGCGCGCCGCCACTCCACCGCCCGGGGCGGGGCGAGAGACTTGCCCGCGCGCGTTTCCAACTCCTTCCGGAAACGCTCCAGCCCCCAGTCGTCCAGCACGTACTTGAGGCGTGCCAGACGGCGGTTGACCCGATCGCCGTAGTCGCGATGGATGCCGATAATGGCCTCGACGACGGGAGCCAGTTCCTCCGGTGGAATGGTGCACACGGGCTCGGCCAGCCGCGGATGAGAGGCCTTCACCCCGGGGCTGGATCCCATGCCGCCTCCGGCGAGAACGAGAAAACCGGTGAGCCGCCCGTCCTCAATCAGGGGGACGACTCCAACGTCGTTGGTATACACATCGATGCAGTTGTCCGCCGGCGCGGCAAATCCGACCTTGAATTTGCGGGGCAAATACGCCGGCCCGTAGAGCGGCTCGTCTACCTCGCGGGAGGCGGCCTTTTCGCCGTCCAGCCAGATCTCGTAGTAGGCGCGAGTCCTGGGTTTGAGTCTCCGCGACAGTTCCCGGGTGTAGCCCTGCAACTCGGCCGCTACCGTGTTGTGAAGCGGGGCCGGGCAACAGGTAATGTTGCGCACAACGTCGCCGCAGGCCGCAAACGTGCTGAGCAGGTTCTCGTTCAGCGCCCGCTCCAGGTGCTTCAGGTCGGGCTTCTTCACTCGATGGTACTGGACATCCTGCCGGGTGGTGATGCGCAGGCCTCCGTCACCGGCTTCGTCGGCCAGGCGGTCAAGGGCCAGATACTGGCCGGCGGTGAGCACGCCTCCGGGGACTTGCACGCGAACCATCGCCCCGTATTGCGGTTCCTGGCCGGCCTTGCGGGCGTCGCGATCCGACTGTGGATAGATCCCGTGAAATTTCAATACCTGGGAGGTCTCTTTGGAGAACTGCGGCGCATCCTGAGCGAGTTCCTCTTCGATCCTGCCGCGCAGGCCGCGGCTATTTTCCTTAACGAGTTCTGCGGGTGACCGCCTGGACGGCTGTTCCATTAAATTCCTTCTCCTTCCATGAGGCGGCCGGAGCCGCGAATGATGCCCCGCCGTTCCAGTTCGTCGCGCACCAGAGCCGCGGCGCGCTCGTCGGAGGCCGGCAGCGCGCGCGGCGGGAACTCCACAAAGCGTTCCGCGCCCACGAGTTCGCGGGTGTGGGCGCGACCTTCGGCGTCGAAGCTGGTGGTGGACACGATGGCGATGAGCCCCGCTTCGCTGAGCAACTGGGCCAGTTCCGGGACAATCTGGCTTTCCACGTCCTCCGACAGGACGTGGACCTGGCACCCTTCGGCGAACAGGCGAGCCTCCACCTGGTACGCCAATTCCCGCCGGGCCGTGAGCCAGACCACCGCCGGGAAGTGGCCCGCCCGCGCGAATCGCTCCGCCGGTGTCACCCGGCTGGCCTTAAACTCGATGCCGCGCAGTTCGTCCAGGGCCGGGCGCGCCTGCTGGCGGGGGCGCTCGGCAATCATCCCCGCCGCCACGGTCGCATTGCTCAGCGGGTCAATCAGTATGAACGCTCCCGTCGCCCGGCAGTCCCGGTAAGGGTCGAAAAAAACAGGCCGGTTGGTCTCCACCTCCACGGCGCCGATCTGGTTCAGTTCCAGGCGGTCGGAAGCGATCTTCTCGAGCGTATCCACCTCAACGCGGTGGACCACGCGCCGGATGGTGGCGGTCACCTGCTGGGTGGTGTGCTTGAGCAGGTAGGCCCTTCCGGGGGCCAGAGGGTCGCTGTGCATCCACACCAGGGAGGCCTCAAACCGCCGCGAAACGTGGGGCAGTTGGGCGGGCGGGACCAGCATGTCGCCGCGGCTGACATCGATCTCGTCTTCCAGGCAGACGGCGATGGACATGGGCGGGGCGGCTTCGTCCAGGTTGCCGTCGTAGGTGACGATCTGCTTCACGCGGCTGGTGCGCCCCGACGGCAGGGCGAGCACTTCATCGCCAGGCCGCAGGGAACCGGAAAGCACCTGGCCTGCGTATCCCCGAAAGGTCTGGCCGGGCCGCAGGACGTACTGCACCGCAAAGCGCAGCCCAGCGCCCTCGGTAACCGGCTCCAACGGCACCGTTTCCAGGTACTCAAGCAGGCTTGGGCCTGCGTACCAGGGCATGCGCGTGCTCCGTTGGACGACGTTGTCGCCCTCCAGAGCGCTCATCGGGATGAAAACGGCTTCCCGGACTCCAATCCGCTCCAGGAACCCGGCGAACTCGGTTCGGATTCGCTCGAAAACCTCCTGCGCGTAACCTTGAAGGTCCATCTTGTTTACCGCCACCGCGATGTGCCGGATGCCGAGCAGGGCGGCGATGTAAGCGTGGCGGCAGGACTGCGCCAGCACGCCGTTGCGCGCGTCAATGAGGATCACGGCCAGATCGGCGGTCGACGCGCCGGTTGCCATGTTCCGCGTGTACTGCTCGTGGCCCGGGGTATCGGCAATGATGAACTTGCGGGTGGGGGTCGAAAAATACCGGTAGGCCACGTCGATGGTGATGCCCTGCTCGCGTTCGGCCTTCAGACCGTCGGTAATCAGCGAGAAATCGATAGGCCCCGACGCCCGGTTGACCGGCGAGCGCCGCACCGCCGCCAGGTGGTCTTCAAACAGCGCCTTGGAATCGTACAGCAGGCGCCCGATGAGCGTTGACTTGCCGTCATCCACGCTCCCGGCGGTCGAGAATCGCAGCAATTGCTTCTGCTGGTCCCGAGCCAGGAAGTTCTCAATATCCATCAGAAATAGCCCTCGCGTTTCTTGGCTTCCATGGAGCCTTCCTGGTCGTGGTCGATCACCCGGTTCTCCCGCTCCGAACGCCGGAACCCAATCAACTCGGCGATGATTTTCGGCACCGTATCGGCTTCGGAGCGAATTGCCCCGGTGCAGTAAGTGCATCCCAGCGAGCGCATACGGCTCATCACCGGCTGGGGCTGCTCGCCGGGCAGCAGCGGGAATCCGTTTCCGGCGGGAATCAACAGATCGCCCCGGACCACCATGGGCCGCGGGCGCGCATAGTACAAAGGCACGATGGGTATGTTCTCGACGTGAATGTAGTGCCAGACATCCAGCTCCGTCCAGTTCGAAAGCGGAAAGACGCGGATGCTCTCGCCCGGGTCCACGCGGCCGTTGTAAAGGTTCCACAGCTCCGGGCGCTGGTTCTTTGGATCCCACTGGCCCAGCGAGTCGCGGAATGAAAAGATGCGCTCTTTGGCCCGCGACTTTTCTTCGTCGCGCCGCGCGCCGCCGAAGGCCGCGTCGAAACGGCCCGCGGCAAGCGCATCCAGCAGCGCTTTGGTCTTGAGCAGCGCGCAACATTTCTGAGTGCCCAGCCGGAAGGGATTGGCGCCTGCGGCGAGAGCTTCGCGGTTGCTGTGCACGATCAGTTCGGCCCCGATCTGGCGCGGATAGGAGTCGCGAAATTCGATCATTTCCGGGAACTTATAACTGGTATCCACGTGCAGCAGGGGAAAGGGAATCCGCCCCGGATAAAAGGCCTTCTGGGCCAGGCGCAGCATGACCGATGAATCCTTGCCAATCGAGTAGAGCATCACCGGACGCGCGAACTCCGCGGCCACTTCGCGGATAATGTGGATGCTCTCGGCTTCGAGCGCCCGCAGATGGCTGAGCCGGGTGTTCACGCCGGCACCCAGGCGCTCAGCAGCGCTTCTGCGGTCAACTCCCTCCGCAGGGCGACCACGCGGCCGACCACGAACACAGCGGGCGCCTCCACCTGAATGCCTCCGGCCGCTATTTCACCCAGCGTGGCCGTGACTACCCGCTCTTCCGCCGTGGTGCCCCGTTCGATGAATGCGGCGGGCTCCTCAGGTGGCCGGCCGGCCCGGATCAACTCCCCGGCGATTGCCGCGCGGTGCTTCACGCCCATCAGGATCACCAGCGTGTCCACCGCGGCGTAGCGCGACCATTCGGTCTCCGCGGGGTCCTGGCAGTGGCCTGTGACCACGGCGAAGGCCCGCGAGAGCCCTCGAAACGTCACCGGAATCCCAGCCAGTCCCGCAACGGCCACGGCCGATGAGATGCCGGGCACGAGTTCGACCTCGATGCCCTCGGCCCGCAAGGCCTGCCATTCCTCGCCTGCCCGGCCGAAAACGCACGGATCGCCGCCCTTCAGCCGCGCTACAGTGCACCCGCGCCGGGCGTGCGCCACCATCTGTTCCACGATCCACTGCTGCACCGGCTCCTGCTCGCCGGCATGCTTTCCGGCGTAGAGAAATGCGGCGCCAGGGTCTGCCAGGGCGAGGACCTCAGGGCTGACAAGCCGGTCATAGAGAACGACATCCGCTGCCCGAAGCACCCGCAGCGCTTTGACGGTCAGCAGGTCGGGGTCCCCGGGTCCAGCTCCGATCAGATAAACCTTTCCGCTGCTCTGCATACAATGATCCTAAAGTATATCGGAATTAAGGCGATTCCCGCAAGTCCCTTTTTGGCATGTTACATTACTGAAGGTGGGCACCCTCAGGTCGTTCCCGGCGCTGGTCGTCGTCCTTTTGGGCATCATGGGCACGGTTCAGGTGCTGTCCATCCGCCAGGAGACCCAGACGTGGGACGAAGGTTTCGATCTCGCGGGCGGGTACAGCTACTGGAAGACCGGGGATTTTCGCATCAACCGCGAACACCCGCCTCTCGGCAAGTACATCAACGCGCTGCCCTTGCTGTTCATGAACCCCACCCTTCCCCTGGACGATCCGTCGTGGGCCAGGACCGACAATGTCAACTTTGGCGTCCGGTTTCTCTACTACAACCGGATACCGGCCGACACCCTGTTGTTTTGGGCCCGGCTGATGACCATCCTGCTGACGCTGGCGCTGGGACTCGCCCTGGCATGGTGGGCGCGCAAGCGCTTCGGCGCCGGCGCTGCTCTGTTTGCCCTGCTGCTGTTCGCCTTTGACCCGAACCTGATTGCTCACGGACGGTACGTTACCTCGGACATGGTGGTCACGCTGTTCTCCTTCCTGGCCTGCATCACCTGGGGCGAGTACCTGCTGACGAACAGCCGGAAGTATCTCATCCTCGCCGGGCTGACGTTTGGCCTGGCGATCGTGAGCAAGTTCTCGGCCTTTTTTCTGATACCGGTGTATGCGCTGCTGTTCGGTATTGGCTGGCTTCGGCGGCGGCGGGAGTTCAGCGTGCGAAGGCTCGTACGGTCGTCCGCTGCGGTGGCCGCAATTGCCGCTTTGGTTGTTGTGATCGTTTATGCGCCGGAGGCCCGCCTCTTGATCCCCGGCAACTGGGATCCATCGGCTCCCTCGCTCCGCTCCGCTGTGGATCAGCGTACGATGTACGGCAGAGTGGTTGCCTGGGTGGGTTCCCACCTGGGTCTGCGCGCGCACTCGTTTCCCGTAGCGGTCGGGATGGTCTTCGCTCACAACGACATGGGCCACACCGCCTATCTGATGGGGCAGCACTCGCAAATGGGCTGGTGGTACTTTTTTCCGGTCACCTTTGCGGTGAAGACGCCCACCGCTGTGCTTCTGGCATTGCTGCTGTTTCTGATCCTGTTTCCTTTCGTCCGGCCGCGGCCCTTGCCGTTTGAGTGGTATGTCCTGATCGTTCCGATCGTCGTCTACTTCGGCTTCAGCATGACCAGCCACATTAACATCGGCGTCCGGCACCTACTGCCCATCTATCCGTTCCTTTACGTCCTGCTGGCGGCGGGCCTGGTCCGCTGGAAGCGATATGCGCTCTGGGCGATCGGCATTTTGCTTGTCGCCGAATCGCTGGCCATTTACCCCCACTATCTGGCTTTCTTTAACTGGCCGTCGGGGGGGCCGGGAAACGGGCCGAAGTACCTGGTCGACTCGAACATCGATTGGGGCCAGGACGTCCTCAAGCTGAAGCGGTACATGGCCGAACACAATATCCCGAAGATCTGGGTGTGCTACTTCGGCCGGGCGGAGATGTGGTACTACGGACTGAACGCCGCTATGCTGCCGGTCGAGAGCAAACTCGGGGACACGTCGCAATTCGACGGCGTCGTCGCCATCAGCGCTACGCCGCTGATGGGCGTTTACGTGCCTCCGGAGGATTATGCCTGGTTGCGCGCTCTCAAGCCCGACGCCAAGATCGGCTATTCCATTTACCTTTACGACTTGCGGAAGAAGACCCGCTCCACTCCGGCGACAAAGTAGGGGCAATCGCGGATCGGCAGGAAGGTCACGTTCACCCGGCTGCCGATCACTGTGAAGACGGCCACCAGCGAAATCAGAACGGCCTGCAACAGAATGACGGCCAGCAGCGCGGCCGCATAGGCGATCTCGGAGGTGAACTTCAGAGCAATCAGCGCACCCAGCAGCAGGGCCGCCAGCGCGATCAGGGACAGGGTGCCCACGAACAGCCGCGCGCCCACAATCTCGGCGTAGACGAACATGGCGCTCAGTCCGTGCAGCAACAGGCTGATGGGCCGCATCTTCGACGTGCCGCAATACCGTGGGCCCCGGGCGATCGGAATGGAGTCGTGAGCCAGGCGGCAGCGGATGACCGACGCCGCGTAGTGGCTCCAGATTTCCGGGATCACGGCGAGTTGGGAAAGCGCCTTTGCGGGCACGACGCTGAAGTTGCCGACCCGCACCGGATCGCCGGTCATGATCCGGTGAACCAGACGATAGGTGTGATAGAAGAAGCGGAACACCGGGCTTTCCAGGCGCTTGGCGCGGGCCGCGAAGACGATGCTCTGGCCGCCGAGTTGTTCAAAGCGCTCCAGGAGCCGGGGAACGTCGGCGGGCTTGTCTTCGCCATCGGCATCCATCACCACGACCGCTTCGCAGGGGATGTTGAGGTGTGCGTGCACCAGGCCGACCGCAATCGCGCGCTGGTGGCCCAGGTTCCTGCGCAGGCGCAGGATGTCCACGCTGGCCAGGGTTTGGAAACTCCGAGCGGGGAAGGCGGCGGGCATGGGCTGGGGAGAGCCGTCGTCGACTATCAGAACGCCCCACGGGCCCTTCCCGCCGGCCAGGGCCAGATCGAGATCTTCGAGCAGCCGCGCGGCGGCTTCCCAGTCGTTGAACACCGGCGTCAAAATGAGGAACATGAGCTAGTTTTCGGCCGAGTGAAGCCCTCCGGAACCGGCGCGAAAGTCGATGTTACCGCCCTCCGGGCGCCAGCAGTTCCAGAGGCACGCCCCACAGTGTACGCACTTTTCGCGGTCGAAGGCGGGGACGCCGTTTTCGCCCGGCGTGAGGGCCTCGCCAGAGCAAACTTCGATGCACAGCTTCTGGCCGCAGTCCTCGCAGAGCTGCGGATTGAGAAAGACGACGTGATCGGCGTAACCCGGCGCGGCCTGCACCTTGCCGCCCATCAGCAACGCGTCCTGGTGGGAGACGAGGAGCCGGCCGTCATAGGGAATCTCCGGCCAGCCGCAGCGCGTCATCAGGGCGTCGTGTAGCGGCAGGCGCCCGGCCGCGCACTGGCGGCGCAACTCTTCGAGCTCGCCGGCAGAGAGACGGCCCCGGTAGTATTCCTCCAGGCTGGGCAAGGGCTTCGGATTCCCTGGCAGGGAAGCCTTGCCCCTGGTCAGCCCGGTCAGGGCCATTCCGAGCAGGCCGGTGACGACGCCGCGATGAAACCCGTCCCGGGCTTTTTCGGCGATGCGGCCTTCCTGCTCGACCCAACTGGCGCGACGGCGCGCCACATAGGTCGCCTCCAGGTTTTCCGCGGTGAAAGGCTTGCCGGCTTTCAGCAGTTCAATGACGGAATCGGCCAGTTGGGCGCCGGTGGTCCAGGCCTCGTCGACGCCGGAACCGGTGAGGACGTTGGTGGAGCCGGAACCCTCCCCGATGCGGGCGTAACCGTTGCCTGCAAGAAACGGCTCGCCGCGTTTTCCCGATTCCTGAAGCGACTTCGCGCCCCACGAGCGCAGCGCGCCGCCCTCGAGATAGCGCCAGAGGTACGGGTGCAACATGAAATGCTGCAAGTATCGATACGAGGTGCGAGCCGGGTTCTGAAACCAGGAGGGCACGAAGATGCCTACGGAAGCCACCCGCTCGGGATGCACGTAAAAGAAGCCGAAGATCTCCGGCTCCGGATAGCCGAAGGTGTGAAACACCGTGCCGGCTTCGAGGGTGCAGGATTCCGGGAGATCGACCACCATTTTCATTCCCACGGCCCACTCCCGCGGGTGATGTCCTTCCGGCATGCCGAACTGCGCGTCGATCTGGCGTCCGATGGGTCCGACCGGACCGTCCCCGACGACCGTGAGGGCGGCGCGGATGTCCATGCCGGGCAGGAAGCCGGCCTCGGGGGAGCCTTGCCGGTCCACGCCCTGGTCGGCCAGGCGCACCCCGGCCACCCGGCCGTCCTCGACAATGGCCTGAGCCACCGGAGCGCCCGGCCAGATCTGCACGGCGCCCGAGAGCATGAGTTGCTGGCCCACCCACTGGTTGAACTGCCCGATGGACATAACCAGGCCGCCGTGCTTCCGGAGGAATCCGGGCGTAAAGGGCAACTCGAGCGCGCAGTTGCTGACGAAAGGCCGGATCAGCCGGTCGGCGAGGCGTAGCGCAGTCGAACGGCGGCTGGCGCCGTGCGGGTCAAGCAGGTAGACGACTTTCTCGGCCCTTACCGGCGCCGCCATCGGGATCTGGGACGGATCGAGGTCGGGGAAACTGGCCCGGATGCCGCGCGCGCGGGTGACGACTCCGGAGACGCCGAAGCCAATGTCGTCGGCCCGCTCGTAGCAAATCACCTGCGGCGGCATGCCGGGCATGACGGCGCTCTCGACCGCGGGCGTTCCATCGTCGTTGTTGAGCTGGCGCGCCAGCGTGGTAAGGAAGCCGCCCGTGGCGGGGCCGAAGCCCACACACACGATATCGACCTCCATAGTTTGGCGGTCTGGCGTTTCGCTCATGCCGGGTAGTCCAACGCTTCGGGAATCATCACGCGGGTCAGGGCCTCGGCGGCGCGGTCCTTAGCCAGCATGGCGCCGGTGAGGCAGCCGTCCAGCCGCGCGCGGAAGCGGGTGAACGGCTCGACACCGTCGAAGCGCGCGCAGGGGCCGGCTTTGAGGGGGTGCGATTCCCCGTCGAGAATGTCGGAATAGGCCGGCGCGGCGCTGCCGATGCCGGGGATGACGCTTTCCAGGGCGATCAGGTCATCGGACTGGTAGCAGGCCGACGCGCCCTCCCCATCCCAGGCCGGATGGCGGCGATAACCGAAGACCAGCTCGGCGCAGATGCGCGCCGTCTCCCCCGCGGCCCGCGCGGCCTGCACGTGGCACAGGTCGGTCATGAACGCCAGCAGACCGGGCAGGCCTTCCGACAAGGCCGGATTCTCCGGACCCTTGGCCTCGAGTTCGAGGACATCGGCGATGAAATAGCGGGCCGCGAGCAGCCAGCAGAGGGCGTCCGCCAGAGGGAAGGTGACACCCTGGCGGGCGTTCTGAAACAGCTTCTGGCCGTTGGCGTCGGTGGCTTTCTGGAGGTGGTCGAGCGTCCACATCCACAGTTGCATGGCCGTAGCCAGCGTGCAGGCGCCGGAACCCGGCTTGCGCGCCGCGGTCTCCCGCAACTCGGCAATCCACTTGCGCATCTGGGTGAGGAACAGCTCGTTGGTCATGGTGACGGAGAGCTGGCGGCGCTGCACGGCCTCGGGGCCCTCGTAGGTGGCCTCGAGCTGCGCATCCATCCACTTATGGCCCAGGAACCCGGGGCAGTCCTCGGTGATGCCATAGCCGCCCATCAGGCTGACGGCCTCGCGCATCATGTTGGCGCCGTGTCCCGTGTTCCATAGTTTGGTGGCGGGGCAGATCACGTTGGCCAGCGCGTCCATAATGGTGAATTCCACCAGAGGGTCGTCGCTCGGCCTGGCGCCGGTCATGTGGTCCAGCGCCTCTTTCTGAAGGCGCCGGAGAGCCTTGAAGGCGGCGCTGCCCGACAGGCCGCGTTCGGCGAGGATTTCGTCTTTGCGGTGGTCGAGCGGATCGAGTTGATCGAACAGGCGCGCGGCGGCGAAACCCAGCGACGCGCTGGCTTCTCCGGTCGCCCAGACGTCGATGAGGCGGTGGAGCACGTCCTCGCGCTGCTGAAGCCCGAGTTCATATCGGGGCGAGCCGGCCGCCACGGCCTCGCCTCCGCGGAACCGGCCGCGCTGATAGCGGATGACGGGTTCGATAGCGGAAAGCAGTTTGGCCGAGGTCATGATGCCGACCGTCACGCGCGTGCGCCGGAAGACGGCTTCGATCACCTCCCCGTGATTGTAACGGGGGATGATCACGCCGTCCTTGACGCTGTACCCTCCCACGATGCGGCTGGCCGGAACGCGCAGGCTCAGCACGGGGTCGTTGGTGGAGGAGAGCTGATGGACCAGCTTGCGCGTCGGAGTGCCGCGGTCGAAAGTGCCGGGATCGTTCTCCTCCAGGATGATCATGCAGGAACCCTTGATGCGCGGATCGGCCGAATCCACCGCGGCCGTGACGATGTTGGCGAAGCCCATGTTGGTGATGAACCGGCCCCGCTTGTCGACTTGGAGGATGGGTTCCTCGCCTTCTTTCCACTCGACAATCCGCATCTTGCCGTTCAGCAGACCCGTTTCCACGCCCACGTACGGGATCGGCTCGGTGAGGGCGAAGGCGGCGCGCCAGATCTTGCGGTCTTCACCGGGCTGGGGCGGGGAACACCGGGCCATGTAATAGGCCTTTTGCTCGGGGGTGCCCCGCTCGTGAATCGGCGCCAGGCCCAGACAGGTGGCCAGACTGCCGGTGGCCGCCCCGGCGTCCACCCAAGCCAGTTCGTAGGCAATCAGCGCCAGCGCCAGGTTCTTCGGTCCGGCGATGAAACCACCCCACTCGGGCTCCATGAAAGCCGCCGAGATGCCGGACTCGTCGAAGGCCCGCAGCAGGCCGTTCTTGGCCTCGGTCCACTCGTGGGTATTGCGGGCGCCCTCGGCGACCAGGCGCGCGACCGGACCGCGCGCTACCGCCCGGGCCGATTGCACGAGCATTTGCAGGTCGTAGCGGTCCGCGAATCGCCACATGATTTGCCGCACGTCATCCCCAGGAAGCGTGCGCAGAGTCTCCCGTTTGGGTTCCACACCGGCAGCCACAGTATTCTCCTTATGGTTCGTCCGAAATTACCTATTTTCAGCAATCCCGAGTCCAAAAGCCAACTCCTCCCCGAGGGGCGGAGAACATATAATGAACCGCATTACGGCCGTTGAGCTGTAAAGGTTACCGCATGAGACTCGCAATCCTGATGGTTAGCATACTGATTCCGGTGCTGGTCCCGGCTCAGGAGCCGGTCACGATCCACGTGGATGCTGCGGTGACACTGGGTCCGGTGAAGCCGATTTGGTCCTACTTCGGCTATGACGAGCCGAACTACACCTACAGGAAACACGGCCGCAAGCTGGTCGAGGAGCTTGCCGCGCTCGCCTACTCTCCGGTGTACATCCGAACCCACAACCTGCTGGTGACCGGTGACGGAACGCCCGCTCTCAAGTGGGGTTCGACGAATGCCTATACCGAGGATGCAAGCGGCAAACCGGTCTACGACTGGAAGATCGTCGACCGGATTTTCGACACCTACGTGCACGCCAGGGCAAAGCCGTTCGTGGAGATCGGGTTCATGCCGGAGGCTCTCTCGAGGAACCCGCATCCCTACCGGCACACCTGGCCACAGGGAGGCATCACCGCCGGCTGGGCATATCCACCCAAGGATTACCAGAAGTGGGCGGAGCTGGTGCGGCAATGGGTGCTCCACTCCGTGGAGCGTTACGGCAGAGCCGAGGTGGAGAGCTGGTATTGGGAACTGTGGAATGAGCCGGACATCGGATATTGGAAGGGCACGCCGGAAGAATACAACAAGCTGTACGAGGTGACGGCGCGTGCGGTGAAAGGCGCGCTTCCGGCGGCCCGGGTGGGCGGACCGGCGACCTGCGGGCCGGGCAGCAGCCGGGCTGCGGGGTTTCTGAAGCAGTTTCTGGAGCACTGCGCGCGCCAGCTCACGCCGCTCGACTTCATCACCTACCACGCCAAGGGCCAGCCCAAAGTGGTGGACGGCCACGTACGCATGGGGCTCGACAGGAACCTGGTGGATGTGCAGCGCGGACTGGAGATCATCAGCCAGTTCCCGCAGTTCCGCAAGCTGCCCATCGTGCTGAGCGAGTCGGATCCGGAGGGATGTGCGGCGTGTTCGGCGCGCGTCTACCCCCAGAACGCCTATCGCAACGGGACGCTGTACCCCTGTTACACGGCCGTGGCGATGAATCACATTTTGAAACTGGCCGGCCGCTATCACGCCAATATCGAGGGTATGCTGACGTGGGCTTTCGAGTTCGAGGACCAGCCTTACTTCGACGGTTTTCGCACTCTGGCCACCAACGGCATCGACAAGCCGGTGCTGAACGTGTTTCGCATGGCGGGGATGATGCGCGGCGAGCGCATCAAGGTGGAGAGCAGCGGCGCCGCAGGGCTGGACGCGATTCTGAACGGCGGGGTGCGCGGTAAACCGGATGTGGACGCCCTGGCCTCGCGCTCGGAGCGCGGCGTATCCGTGATGGCGTGGAACTACCATGACGATGACGTTCCGGGGCCGGACGCCCCCGTGCGCATGACAATCACAGGCGTCCCGGCGGCGGTGAGCCGCGCGTTGCTGCGGCATTACCGCGTCGATCAGACTCACAGCAACGCGTACACGGTGTGGAAGGCGATGGGCTCTCCGCAGAATCCCACCGCCGAGCAGTACGCGAAACTGGAGGCGGCCGGACAACTCCAGTTGCTTGAGTCGCCGCGCTGGCTGTGGACCGAAAACGGGGCTGCGGAGGTGCAGTTTTCACTGCCGCGGCAAGGAGTTTCACTGGTTCAACTGAGCTGGGAGGGGAACTGATGAGCCTGCCAGGGGACGCCAATCGCAGGCAGTTCCTCTCCTCCGCGCTGGCCGCGCCCCTGGCTGCCGGCGGCGCGGAAACTATCGCCGTCGGCCCCAAGCCCCTGTTCGACATCTCGCCGTATCTCTACATGCAGTTCATGGAGCCGCTGGGCATCACCGACAGTTCCGTCGAGGCGGCGTGGGACCATGATGCCGGCGACTGGCGCGAGGACTTCCTCACGGTTGTGCGGGACCCATGCCCGCTCGCTGAATATCTATCAGCGGCATGGCGCGAGGGTGAAAATCGCGACCGCGGCGGACTTTGAGGGTGTGCGGTGGACCGTGAATGCGGTGATGCGACGCTTCCACGGCCCGGGAATACTCCAGGTTTGCCACGTGCAGGAAAACGTGGTCCGCCGGGCGGCTCGGCGCAATGTCCAGCCCTGCGGGGCAGGATTGCACGGCAATTCTCTGCCCTCCATTGTGGCGCCGGAACAGGCGCATCACGCTGCCCGCAGGCATCACGTAGCTCACGCCTTTCGGCACCTGCAACAGTGCAGGTATTCGCTGTCCCAAATATGCGGCCCCGGTGACCCCATTGTCCCGCGACGCGTCCAGCCGCGGGGCGCCAGTACCGTAGACTCTTCCCACGACCTCGATCGACCAAAAGCTGCTACCGGTCATCCAGCCGGCGTGTGGCGAGGACCCAAGCTTCGTGACTCGATCGCGGCCTAACGCCGGGAGGAAAGAGACAGTTGAGAAGGCGAGGAGAGACTGCGGCTAATCTGCCCCTGTGCGTATGTAATGTCTCTGGGATCACACTGGCGCAGAAGGCTGTCCAGATCGGATTGATCGTTCAACTTAATAAAGGACTTAGCCGCAGACAGATAGACGAGGACCTTTTTCCCGGATCGAATCAGGTTCTGGATGTTGTTCAGCGTCCCTTTGCTGGCGCCGTCCCACAACATGACGCCGCACTTGGCGTCTTGCGCCATCGCGAGATCCTTCGCTGCATAGTAGCCGAAATCCTTCGTCTTGCTGTCACTCTCGATAATCTTGGTCGGCCAATCCCCAACGTTGTTCCGGCAGCGCGACATGCAGTAGACGACGACGTCCCGATACCCGTGATCTGCGAAGTACTGCTGAACCATCTTGTCAGCGCCGTTAGCGTCTCCGATGAGGATCAAACATCTGCGACGCAGGAGGTCATCCAGCCTCTCCCGGATGATGGGGTTCAGCCTTGAGATGGCTCTGGATCCACCGATGAAAACGCTGGTCATAGGGATCTGCGTGTCTGAGTCAAGGTTAGCAAGTATACAGCTTCGGCACCACCTTCCGAGGTGAGCAATCGGCTGATCGTGCCAGCAGTTGCACCGGAGCGGTAGAGGTCGTCGAAAACCAAAATGCGTTGTCCAGCCGCCACATCTCGATCGACCGCGAAGGCATCCCGCAAGAGCTCCGTCCGCTTGGCCAACTCGAAGACATTCTTCAATTGAGCGGTATTCCTCACTTTCGTGACGCAGGCGGCACGGAGGGGAATGTGGCACCGATCGCTTAGGGAGGCGGCAACTTCCATAACCGGCTGGTTCTTTCTTGCCGTGTTCGAAGGCGGGACTGGAACGAGGATATCTGCTTGCAGTTTCCAAACCCCCATCAGGAAGCCCGCCGCAGTGTCAACGATTTCCCGCAGCGCTTCCCTGTCGCCGCGGTACTTGAGGCGGTACAACAGTTCGCCAATCTGTGATCGCTCCGTATCGTATACTTCACGACCGTACTCATTGTGACCAAGGAAGGTACTTCTAGTAGTATGAACGTCCAGGGCAAAGCCCTGCGTCCAGGGTCCCTGGAGCGTCTTCGGGTGGATTCTCACCGCCATCGTCTGAGATTCGATTCTACCCCCGGCGCCAGCGCTTCACTCAGTTGTGGTAGTGCAGGCTTTCCTCCAGGTACGGGTCTCCAACGGGGACCGGGGGGGCGGAATCAAACCGCTTCTTGAACACCAGCAGGAATAGGGCGCCGGCGCCGGCCACAGGGGCGATTTCCGGCAGGCCAAAGTGCGGCGCTGTCCCGGCGATGGGCGGCAGGATCATCTGATACAGATCCAGCCAGCGCCCGAGCAGGACGACAACGGCGACTTTGGCGAGAACGCCGGGGCTGCGCTTGGCTTTCTGAGGCAGCAGCACCAGAAAGGGAACGCCCCAATTCAGGACCACGTTCAGGAAGAAGAGCGGCTGCCAGAGTTCGTGCTGGCGCCGGACGAAGTAGGTAGTCTCCTCGGTGATGTCCGCGTACCAAATCAGCATGTACTGGCTGAACCAGATGTACATCCAGAAGGTGCAGAACGCGAACAGAAGCTTGCCCAGGTCGTGCAAGTGTTCCTCGGTGACAAAATCCCGCAAAGGGCCCGCGCGGCGCATCCACAATACCAGCAAGATGAGTACGGCCAGGCCGGAGGAGAACATCCCTGCGAAGTTGTACACGCCGAAGATGGTGCTGGCCCAGTGCGGTTCAAGCGACATCACCCAGTCGTAGCTGGCGAGCCAGAAAGTGACCGCAAATACGACCAGGAATATCACGGAGAGTCTGACGTTGTTCCGGGTGAGCTTGACTTCGCCGCCGGGGTCTTGGGCGCGCGAGGCACGCACAATCAGAGCGGCCAGCAGCATCCAGATGGCCAGATAAACGGCGGCGCGGGCCAGAAAGAAGGGCAGCGTCAGCCAGCCGGCCTGGAAAGAGTTGGCTGCATGCCCGCCGCTGGTCCAGGGATACAGGGCGGGGCGTAACAGAAACGTGGCGGCCAGTCCTGCCGCGCCAAAGGGCAGGATGGCCGGCATGGCCTCGGGTACGCGGCGGAAGGCCACGCTCCACCCCGCTCCGCAGGCGTATTGCAGGGCCACGAAGAAGACCCCGGCAAGCCCGACGCAGACCAGGCCATAACTGGCCAGAAGCAGGTTCCCCCAGGCCCGGGCGGGAGCCATAGCAACCGCGATCAGCCATATCGCGGCGCTTCCGCCGGCGAGGGTTTTCAGCGTGCGGTTCATGGCTTGGCGCTCCCTGGCCCGGCGGCCTGTTGCAGGGACCGCACGTAGGCAATCACCCGCCAGCGGTCCTGCTGGGAAATCTGACCGGCGTAGGCGGGCATATTCTTCTGCCCGAAGGTCAGGATGTGAAACATCTGCCCGTCCGCAAGCTTGAGCGTCTTCTCGCCGAGCAGGGACGGCGGCGCCGGATAGCCGCGCAATGCCACGGGTCCGTCTCCTCTGCCGGCTGGACCGTGGCAAGGCAGGCAGAACGTCTGGAACACAAAAAGGCCGCGCTGCCCGGCCGTGGCGGCTTCGACGGGGCTCTGCAACTCGCGCCCGGCCCGCTGCGCGTCCTCCGGTGTGGCGCGGTAGTGCACCGGCCTGAAGCCCCGGGGGAGCGTCCCGGCTACGGGGGGCTGCATGGTCTTACCGTCGGTGAAAACCGGGTTGAGGGAAAAAGACTCGTAAGCCTTGGAGCGCACCATTTCGGGCAGATATTCGTAGTTCAGAACGGCGGGGTTGCGCTGGAAGGCGAAATTGGCGGCGATGGCGATCAGAAGCGCAACCAGCAGAATCCAGTTCACTCGGGTCATCGCCTGCCCTCCTCGACGCGCTCCTCAACTTCGGTGGCGTTGAAGCGGCTGAGAAGCCCGCGCACCGAGTCCACGTCGAACGAGGCATCGGCCTGTTCCAACACCAGGGCAAAGCGGTCGTCGGTAATGCGCGGGTCGACGAGCCGGGGTTTGCGCCCCGGCCGCAGGCCGGCTTTCAGCAGAAAGGCGGCCACGGTTGCCAGTCCCGCGAACAGCACCATCACCTCGAAGGTAATGGGCACGAAGGCGGGCAGCGAGTTCCAGGGCTTGCCGCCGACGTTGACGGGCCAGTCCACGGCGGCGGTCCAGATCTCGAACCAGAGCTTCAGTACCGCGCCTGTGGCCCCGGCGAGGAGGCAGACCAGCGACAGGCGGGACGGGCGCAGGCCCATGGCGCGGTCCATGCCGTGGACGGCGTAAGGCGCGAAGACGTCCACGACCCGCAAGCCCCGTGCCCGGGCGGCCCGGGTGGCGCCCAAAATATCCTCTTCGCACGTGAAGATTCCCACCAGCACACGCCGGTTCATGCTTCCTCCTTCGGTTTGTGCCCGTAACTCAGCACGCTCTTGACTTCGCCCATCGCGATCATGGGAAGCACCCGGCAAAAGACCAGGAAGCAGGTGAAGAACAGCCCGAAGCTCCCCACCAGGGTTGCGATCTCGATGGAAGTGGGACGATAACTCGTCCAGTTGGCGGGCAGAAAATCGCGGTGCAGGGAGGTCACGATAATGACGAAACGCTCGAACCACATACCCACGTTGACCAGCAGCGAGATGACGAATACCGCCGCCAGGTGAGTCCGCACGCGCCGGAACCAAAGCAGTTGGGGCACGCCCACGTTGCAGCCCACCATGATCCAGTAGGCCCACGCGAACGGCCCCGCGGCGCGGTTCAGGAATACGAAACGCTCATACAGGTTGCCGGAGTATTGGGCGGTAAAGAACTCGGTGCCGTAGGCGAGCGCCACCATGCCGCTGGTGGCGATCACGAGCTTGGCCATGGTCTCGATGTGGCGCACGGTGATGTAGTCTTCCAGGTGCGCGGCCTTGCGGGCGACAATCATGAGCGTGAGCACCATGGCCATGCCGGAGAAGATGGCTCCGGCCACGAAGTAGGGCGGAAAGATGGTGGCGTGCCAGCCGGGAATCACGGAGGTGGCAAAATCCCAACTGACGATGGTGTGTACGGAGACCACCAGCGGAGTCGCCAGCCCGGCCAGCAGCAGGTACACCTTCTCGTAGCGGTGCCAGGTGCGGCAGGAACCGTCCCAGCCGAGGCTGAAGAATTCGAAGATTTTGCGGCGCAGGCCGGGGCGCGCGCGGTCGCGCACGGTAGCCAGGTCGGGAATCAGCCCAACGTACCAGAAGGTGGCCGAGATGATGAAGTATGTCGAGATGGCAAAGGCGTCCCAGGCCAGCGGTGAACGGAAGTTGATCCACAGCGGTCCACGAAAGTTCGGGTACGGGAAGATCCAGTATGCCAGCCAGGGACGCCCCATATGAATCACCGGGAAAATGCCGGCGCAGATCACGGCAAACAACGTCATGGCCTCGGCCGCGCGGTTGACGGAGGTCCGCCAGCGTTGCCGGAGCAGGAACAGGATGGCTGAGATGAGCGTACCCGCGTGCCCGATTCCGATCCAGAACACGAAATTGGTAATGTCGAAAGCCCACCCCACCGTGTTGTTCAGTCCCCAGACACCGATGCCCGTGGCAATCTGATAGGTGACGGCCGCGACTCCCGCGGCGAGCATTCCGAAGGCTGTCAGGAACGCAACCCACCAGAGAGCGCCGGGGCGCCGCTCCATGGGAGCACACACATCGCCGGTCACCTGGGCGAGATTCTTGCCGCCCTCGATCAGCGGGCGGGTGAGTACGGAGCAGGGTTCAGCCATGGCGCTGGCCTCCACGGCGGCGGACCACTTTGAGGTAGCCCACCGAGGGTCTGGAGTTGATCTCCTCGAGCACGCGGTAACGGCGGCCGGAGCGCATCAGTTGGGCAACCCGGCTCTTGGGGTCGTTGAGATCGCCGAAAACAATCGCGCCGGCCGGGCACGACTGCTGGCAGGCGGTCTGCACCTCTCCATCGCGCACCGCACGGCCGAGGCGGCGGGCTTCCATCTTGGCCTCCTGAATCCGCTGCACACAGAAAGTGCATTTCTCCATGACGCCGCGCGAGCGCACCGTCACGTCGGGATTCAGCACCAGGTTGGCGAGGCGGTCCTGCCGCGCGTACTCGAACCAGTTGAACCGCCGCGCCTTGTAGGCACAGTTGTTGGCGCAATAGCGCGTGCCCACGCAGCGGTTGTACACCTGTTGATTCAGACCTTCCTCGCTGTGGACGGTGGCCAGCACAGGGCAGACGGTTTCGCACCCGGCGTGCTCGCACTGCTGGCAGAACATAGGCTGGTGGGCGACCTCGGGCGCCTCGGGCGGGCCCGAGTAGTAGCGGTCGATGCGCATCCAGTGCATTTCGCGCTTGCGGCGAACTTCATCCTTACCCACAACCGGAGTGTTGTTTTCCACCTGGCAGGCGATCACACAGGCCGAGCAACCCGTGCAGGCGTTCAGGTCCACCGTCATGGCCCAGCGATGTCCGGTGAAGGGATGGTCGGGAGGCCACAACTCTTCGCGCGGATCCCCGGCGGGACGGGCGGTGGCGAACTCTTCCGGAGAGATCTCCTGGATGATGGGCCGCCGCGGCGAACCCAGGGAGTGGTGGTCCTGGGTGCGGGCCAGTTCCCACCGTCGGCCGGTCTTCACCGGTTCTACGCCGGCGCGAACGTAGCGGAGCGAGCCGTTCTCGAACCTGGCCAGCGGCGCGGCGTTCCACCCGATGCGGCCGTTCGGCCCGAGGGTAGGGAGAGCTTCGATCCATTCCGGTCCGGCTTGGGCGAAACGCTCGGACAGCCTGCTGCCGTAGCCGAGCGCCACGGCAACGGTTCGTTCGTGCTGTCCCGGTTGGATCACTGCGGGCAGTTCGAGACCGGCGACGCGGATCACGTCTCCGTCGGTGATGCCCAGTTTTCCCGCCGCACCGGGAGCCAGCGACGCATAGTTATCCCAGGTGACTTTGGTAATCGGATCGGGGAGTTCATGCAGCCAGGGGTTGTAAGCGTGGCGGCCATCCAGCATGCCGGGCGTGGGGTAGAGAACGAGGGACCAGCCGGCCTGCGAGGTATTCTGGCGGGGCGGTTGGGGAGAGACGAAAGCGCGGGCTTGTGGTTGCTTGGGCTCCCGGGCTGCAAAGCCCCGCTCGAGGGTTGCCTCCCAGAAGTTCTCGAAATCGTCCGGGTGCTGTTCGCGCCATCGCTCGCGGACGATCTCGCAGGCAGGCCTTGGCGCCCCCGCCCAGACGGCCAGCGTTTCCACCAACTGGCGAGTGCCGCCCAGGGGTTGGATGACCGGCTGCAAGATGCCGGTCACACCGCTGACTGGCTCGGCGTCTCCCCAGCTCTCCAGGGCGTGGCGGTCCGGGCACACGTAATGCGCGATAGCGGCGGTTTCATCCAGCCGCTCGGCGAAGCTGACCACCAGAGGAACTTTGCGGACCGCTTCACCGCCAGGCAGGTCGTAGACCGGGTTCGCTCCGGCGACGAACAGCGCCGCGATCTTGCCCGCGTCGGCTTCCCGGAGCAGGTTTTCGGCGTCGCGATCGTTGCCGCGACGCTGGTAGGAAGGCTGATCAAGATCGATGGTGGCGCCGTAGTTTCCCAAGCGGTGATTGATCTGATTGACGAGCGCCTGGGTGGCCGGATCCTGGCTTGCCGACAGCACCAGGCTGCGCCCGCGGGCCGCCAGCAGGCGCCGGGCGAGTTCGCCTTCAGGCCGGCCGGATTCGATCTCGCCGGCCAGCCGCGCCACCAGCCCATCGATTTCATCCGGGGCGGCGATGATGCGGCGGTCCGCTTTGCTGCCGGTCAGCGACATTCGGGACTCGATCTGGGCGTGCCAGGCCAGGGGCGGGGTGGTGAGTTCGGGATTGCGCGCCGCCGAATAGCCGGCCGTAAACTCCACCGGCGAGATCCAGGCGCCCAGGAAATCCGCATCGAAGCTGACGATGACCTCGGCTTTCTCGAAACGGTAACGCGGCAGAACCCGTACGCCGTGGGTTCGCTGGTGGGCGTCGAGAATCGCTGAACTCGACAGCGCGTCGTACTGGATGTGTTGCGCCTCCCGGAAGCCCTTCAGAAATTGTCCGATCGCCCACGCCACCGTTGGGCTGGTGATGGTGCCCGTCAGGAAACGCACGGCTCCGGGGAGACTGCGAAGAGAGTCCAGGCGCGCCAGGATGGCCCGGTCGGCTTCGTCCCAGGTGACGGCCTTCCCGCCGGCCAGAGGTTGCTTGAGCCGCAGCCTGTCGTATAAGCCGAGAATGGAGGCCTGACCCACGGCGCAGAGACCGCCGCGTGAGACCGGGTGCTCGGGGTTGCCTTCCAGCTTGATGGGCCTGCCGTCGCGGGTCTTCACCAGCAGGCCGCATCCGGCCGGGCATGCTGTGCAGGTTGAGGCGTAGTAGACGGCCCGTCCGGGCAGAATGCCTTCCGGTTGCACCAGATTGGGCGCCGCCTTCCCGACGGGCGCCCGGCGGCACCCGGCCAGAACGGCGCTCGCGAAACTGAAGCCCGCGGCTTTCAGGAAGCCCCGGCGGTTTCGCCCGGCGGGCGTCTGGAGAGGGTTCTCGGGGAACTCACCTTCTGCGAGCGCGCCGTGCTCGCGTTCCTCCAGACTCTTCCAGTAGTGCTGCATACCATCTCCTCAGTAGTGGCAGGTCGAGCAATCGATGGAGGCGCGCACGGCGGGCCCATAGACGCCCGTACGGTTCACCTCACGATGACAGTTGACGCACCACCCCATGCTCAGGTCCGCCACCTGGCGCACGCGTTCCATGCTTTCCACCGGGCCATGGCAGCGCTGGCACTCGACGCCGGCGCGCAGGTGAGCGCGGTGATCGAAGTACACGAAGTCCGGCAACTGGTGAATGCGGGTCCACGCGATGGGCCGGGGCGTTCGCGCCGGATCGGATTCGAGCTTCGCGTTCAGCGCCAGAGCGTCGTAGAGCTTGCGCAGTTCGGCTGAGACCAGCGGCCGGGGCGGACGTTTTTCCTTCTGCGCCAGTTCCTCCTCGGCGTGCAGGGCGCCGAGCGGCGCGGTTACCAGGCGATGGCAGTTCATACACACACTGGCCGGGGGGATGCCCGCGTGCCGGCTCTGCTCGGCCGCGAAGTGGCAATACAGGCAGGGCACCTGAAGTTCGCCCGCATGCAGGCGGTGGGAATAGGCGATGGGCTGGACGGGCTCGTAGTCCTGCTGGTTGCCGGGCAAGTGAACTCTGCCGCTGCGCGACCCAAGCAGGGCCAGGGTGAAGCCCAACGCGATGACCAGAACCACCGTGAGGATGCGGCTGTGCATGTCAACGTCCCACGGTCTGTTTCAGGGAGGGCGCTCCCACCGGCGCGCCCTCGCCGGTGTATTTCAGCACCCAGGCCATGGAGAGCGAAAACAGGGTCAGAAAGATAAAGACCACGAAGCCGATCGAGTAGCCCGGTTGCCCAAGGTCCTTCACCGCGAAGGCCATCATGGGCGGGATGGCGAACCCGCCGAAAGCGCCCAGGCCGCCGACCCAGCCGGCGGCCCCGCCCACAGCCTGAGGAACCGCCTGGGGCACCATTTTGAACACGGCGGCGTTGCATACGCCCATGCCGATAGCCATCAGGATTTCGCCGGGCACGGCCAGTTCGAGCTGGTGCGCATTCACCATCACCAGCGCCCCGGCCAGCAGAATCAGCAGGGACAGGATGGCGGTATTCTCCCCGCCTTCGCGGAGTTGATCGGAAAGCACGCCCCCGCTTACCCGGATCAGCGATGTGAGGATGGAAAACAGCGCGGTCAGCGCGCCCGCTTTCACCGGCGAGACGCCAAAGAAGGAAGTCCAGTAGGTGGGCAGCCAGGCTGTGAGGGCGACGAAGCCGCCGAAGGTGGTGAAGTAGATCCACACCAGCGCCCAGGTCCGCCAGACGCGCGCCGAGCTTGACAGGCTTTCCTTGAGACTGCGGGCGGGAAACAGCGTCTGGCCGTGTTCCGCCGCGATCCGGCGGGCCTCAGCGGCTTCCACGCGCTGCGCGCGCAACTGGAAATACCAGGCGTTGCGGCCGAACAGCGCATAGAGCACCACTCCGCCGGCCAGCAGAACCAGCCACGCAAGATAGGAACCCTGCAAGCCCCACGCAGCCAGAGCCAGGGGAAGCACATAAGAGAAAATGCCGGGCGCCAGGTTGCCTACACCGGCGAACACTGCCAGGGCGCGGCCCTGCTTGCTCTGCGGAAACCAGTACGATACCTGGCCGATGCCCACCGAGAAGGTGGCGATGCCGCACCCGCAGAGTATCGCCAGCAGCAGGAGCAGCGGGTACAGCGAGGGCGTCAGCCCCTCCGGATACAGGAAATAAACCACCCCGGCGAGGCCCGCCATTCCCACCGTGGCGAGAGCCAGCAGGACCAGAAACGGCTTGCGCCCGCCCGTCGTCTCCACCCACGCCGCGAAAGGGATGCGCAACAGCGATCCGGACAACGCCGGCATGGCAACCAGAAAGCCTACTGCCAGGGGACTGAGGTGCATCACCTGTTGGAAACGGGTGGCGGTGGGCCCAAACAGCGCCACAGCCGCAAAACCGATAAAAAAGCCCAGCGTGGCGCCGAACAATCCCTGGGCGGGTGTGCCTTTCAACAGATGGGTCATCGTCTCCTCATCAGGCGCGGCCGGCGGCCGCGCGGGGACTCCGATACCAGCGCGCGACTTGCGGCTTGCGCCACAGGTAGGGATTCGGAGCTACCAATACATGCACCAGGCGGGTGAACGGAAAGAACCCGATGGTGAGGTAGGCGTTCACAATATGGACCTTCACCAGCCAGGGCATTGCCGCGATATAGCTCATGTCCGGATTCAACTTGGCGATGGACCGGAGATAGGGCGTCGCCGTAACTGCAAACCACGAGGAACCCCAGGGGTGGAACAGGGCGACACCCACGCCGCTGGCAACCTGCACAAGCAATAACGCCAGTACGATCCAGTCGCCGGTGTTGGTCACCGCCACGATCTTGCGAATGGTCAGCCGCCGGACAATGGCCGCGCACAGCCCTGCCAGCGACAGCAGTCCGAATACGAGGGCCGACACTTCCAGCGCGTACAAGCGCAATGGCCGGCTGTTCCACAGGAGCAGTTCGTGCGGAAGGAGAAACGCCACCACATGGCCGGTGAGCACCGCAATGATCCCGTAGTGAAACGGAACCAGACCCCAGAAGTGCTGGCGGTTCTCCAGAAACTGCGACGACAGGCTCGAATAGGTATAGCTTCTGACCCGGTAGCGAATGATCGTCACCAGAAAGAAGGTGAAGAACGCCACGTAAGGCAGGGCCACAAATAAGAGCGGATCGAGGTAGTGCCAGGGGCTATTCATGGGCAACTCCCGCCAGTGCGGTCTGCTCGACCGCTGTAAGCAGGCTCAAGAACGGCATGCCGGCGCTGGTGAGCGCCGCCGTCATCTTCTCAAGCGCGGGTAACAGGAAGGCGCGGGAGAACGCCGTGCATTCGTCCTCGTCCATCCGCGCCAGCAGGCGCAGCACATGGGTCAGGTGATCGGGCAACTCCGTGGACTCGGGCACGCCGAAGCGTTTCAACTGCCCGCGCATCATTACCAGAAACTCGCCGCGCTGGTAGTTCTCGCCGAACAGGTGCCAGCCGATTTCCAGGGCGGCGCCGGGGTTGAGGTCAAACGCCTGAATGAAGGACTCCTGCAATTGTTCCGTCGTGAGCCCATCGATTGTCCGGGCAAACTCCGGAAACTTTGCGGCGGCGTTCCTGTACTCCGGGCCGGGGTATTCGAACAGCCGCGCGAGATCTTCGTAAGTCTGGTTCATCACAGCCCCCTGCGTGGCCCGCTCAGAAAACCGAAACCCACACTCTGTTTGTGAGCCAGCGGATCGGCCATCATCTCAATGGCTTCCTCCCGGTGCATGGGCGGGATCACGAAGCGGTCATCGAAGGTACACAGCGAGGTCAGGCGGTAGATGGCGTCGGCTTCTTCGGCCGTCGTGTCGGCCTCGCGAAGCATGCGCTCGGCGGTGGCCGCGTCCACGTCGCCCACGGTGAGGGCCCGGCGGCGCCAGCGAACCGCCTTCTGCTTGCGCAGGGCGTAGCGGACTTTTCCTTCATGTCCCGCGCCGAACAGATTGGCCAGGAATTTCATCGGCACCCGCGCCTCGTCGATGTCGTGGAAAAGATCGCCGGAAACGTTGGACACCATCTCTCCGTTGAGGCTGGCCATCACCGGCGCCATCGGCGGCACGTAAAAGAGCATGGGCAGCGTGCGGAACTCGATGTGCGGCGGCAATGCGATCTTCCACACCTTCACGAACTGGTAGACCGGCGACTTCTGGGCGGCCTCCACCACCGAGTCGTGGACGCCGTTGGCGCGGGCCGCGGCGATGACTTGGGGATCGAAAGGATCCAGAATGAGCGAACGCTGGGCTTCCACCAGTTCCTCGGCCGGCTTGCGTCCCACTTCTTCAATGCGTTCGGCGTCGTACAGCAGCACACCCAGATAGCGGATGCGTCCCACGCAGGAGTGGAAACAGGCGGGAGCCTGCCCGGTTTCGAGGCGCGGGAAGCACAAGATGCACTTCTCGGATTTGCCGGTGTGCCAGTTGAAGAAAACCTTCTTGTAGGGACACGCCGCAATACAGGCGCGCCAGGCGCGGCAGCGGTTCTGATCGACCAGCACAATGCCGTCCTCCCCGCGCTTGTACAGCGCCCCCGACGGGCAGGCCGCCACGCAGGCCGGATTCAGGCAGTGATTGCAGATGCGCGGAAAATAGAAGAACACCAGGCGCTGGACGGCGAAAAGCTGGGCGCGTTGTTCCGGGGTCAGACCCTCCAGATTCGGATCGTTGGCGGCGTAGATGGGTGAGCCGCCCAGATCGTCGTCCCAATTCGGTCCGGCCTCGATCTCCATGGGCTCTCCGGTAACCATCGAGACCGGCCGCGCCACGGGCTGGTCCGGTCCTTCCGGAGCATTGAACAGGTTTTGGTAGTCATAGGTCCATGGCTCGTAGTAATCGTCCATGGTCGGCATGTGCGGGTTGTGGAAGATGTTAAAGACGGTCTTGGTCTTGCTGGTGGATTTCAGGCGAAGATCGCCGTTTTCAGCCTGCCAGCCGCCGCAGTATTTTTCCTGGTCCTCCCACGCGGTTGGATAGCCGGTGCCGGGCTTGGTCTCGACGTTGTTCCACCACATGTATTCGGTGCCCTTGCGGTCGGTCCAGATGTTCTTGCAGGCGATGCTGCACGTGTGGCAGCCAATGCACTTATCCAGGTGAAACACCATCGAGACTTGCGAGCGAACATTCATCGTCGTCACTCCCTTCGCGTCACCACTTCAGGTCGGGCAGTTTGCGCACCAGCACGTGCGTGTCGCGGTTCACGCCGGTCGGACCCCAGTAGTTGAAGTGGTAGGTGAACTGGCCGTAGCCCCCCACCATCAGGTTCGGCTTCAGGCGGACGCGGGTCAGGCTGTTATGTCCCCCGGCGCGCCGGTACTTGCGCAGGGGCGACTTGGGCACCGAATAGGTGCGCTCGGGCGAATGGTACTGAATCGAGATGCCCCGCGGGATGCGCGCGCTGACGGCCGCGCGGGTCACCACCACGCCGTTGTCGTTGTGGACCTCCACCCAGTCGTTGTCGGCGATGCCGAGTTCCGCCGCGTCCTTGTCGTTCATCCAGAACGGTTCGCACCCCCGAGAGAGCGTGGTCATGCGCTGGTTGTCGCCGTAGGTGGAGTGAATGTGCCACTTGCCGTGGGGCGTCAGGTAATTGAGCATCATCGTGCGTCCCACCTCCTGGCTGAAGCGAAGGTCGGCGTATTGCTTGGGCAGCGGCTTTGGTTTGTACGTGGGCAGGTGTTCGCCGAAGTCGATGTAACCGGGATGATCCAGGTAGAAGTGCTGGCGCCCGGTCAGCGTCCGCCACGGCACCAGGCACTCGACGTTGTAGGTGAACGGCGAGTAGGCCCGCCCGTTGCCAATCAGGCCGGACCACATGGGACTGTTCAGGAAGCGGTGGGGCCGGGTTTGCAGTCCTTTGTAATCGGCGCGGTAGCCGCGGGTATCCGCGGCCAGTTGCACCAGCGGCAGGCCGACCTTCTCCTCCATGTTCCGATAGGAGCGCCAGGCCAGCTCCCCGTTGGTGACAGTGGCGAACTTCAGAATCGTATCGCAGACCTGCTCATCCTCCCGTAACGACGGATAGCTGTTCCCGGCCCAGGTGACGGCGGGACCGGTGCGAAGCGCCTCGTCGTAGACGTCTTCGACCGTGTAATGCGTGCCGTGGGCCCCCAGCCCGCCGGACCTCACCAGCGGGCCGAAGGAGATGAACTGGTTGTAGAGGTTTTTGTAGTCGCGCGTCACCACCCGCAGCCCCGGCATGGTCTTGCCGGGGATGGCCTCCACTTCGCCCTTCGTCCAATCCGCGATCGCCGGCTGGGCAATCTCCGCGGGGGTGTCGTGCGCCAGCGGCGTGGCCACCAGGTCCTTCACCGGGTCCGGGAAATGTTTCGCGGCAAGCTCGGAAAACTTTTTCGCGATGGTCTGGAAAATCTGCCAGTCGCTCTTTGACTCCCAGCAAGGCGGCACGGCGGCCGAGAGCGGATGGATAAAGCTGTGCATGTCGGTCGAATTGAGGTCCGCCTTCTCATACCAGGTGGCCGCCGGCAGAATAATGTCGGAGTACAGCGCGGAGGTGTCCATGCGGAAATTCAGATCCACCACCAGGTCCATCTTCCCCAGGGGAGCATGCTCGTGCCAGGCAACTTCTCTGACCGAGCCCTCAGCCACGTCCTCGGCGATCGCGTTGGTGTGGGTGCCCAGATAGTGTTTGAGGAAGAACTCATGCCCTTTGGCGCTCGACAGCAGCGCGTTGCCGCGCCAGATGAACCACACCCGGGGCCAGTTCTCAGGCGCGTCGGGATCTTCGACGGAGAATTTCAGCCGGCCGCTCTTGAGTGCGCTGACGGTGTGGCGCACCACCTCCTCCGGACTGGCCGCGCCGGCGGCCTCCGCGTCTTTCACCACCTGAAGCGGACTGCGGTCGAATTGGGGATAAAACGGCAGCCAGCCGTTGCGCGTGGCCTGCACCTGGGTATCGGCGGTGTGGCCGCGGGCAAAGGGGCCGGCATCGTGGGGGACCGTGTGGTAATCGGTGAAATCGCGCTCGTAGCGCCACTGGTCGGTGTGCATGTAATGCCAGCTCGGCGCGTTCTGCAAACGGGAGGCCGGAAACCAGTCCTTCCCGAACGCGATCGCCGACCAGGGCTCGCCGGGCGCCAGTTTTTCCTGTCCCACGTAGTGGGCCAGCCCCCCGCCGTTCACCCCCACGCAGCCGCAGAACATGAGCGCGTGGATGCCGGCGCGATACATCAGATTGTTGTGATACCAGTGGTTGACACCGGCGCCGATGATGATGGTGCAGCGGCCCTGAGTCAGGCGGGCGGTCTCGCCCCACTCACGCGCGAAGCGGATCAGCGTGGCGCGGTCCATGCCTGTGTACTTCTCGGCCCAGGCCGGCGTGTAGGGCGCGGCCTCGTCGTCGTAGCCCGCCGGGTACTCGCCCTCCAGGCCGCGTCCAACCCCGTACTGCGCCATTAAGAGGTCATAAACCGTGGCGACGGTGGCGCTGCCCCCGCCGGCCAGGGGGATGCGCTTCACCGGCACTCCGCGGCGCACCACCCGTCCCTCGCCGAAATCGTCGAGCGCCACCTGCACCACACCGTCGTTGGCCTCCAGAAAGGTAAGGGCCGGATCGATGGCGGCGCCGTCGGCGCCGTCCTTGAGCAGCAGATTCCACTTGCCCTTCTCGGTCCCCCAGCGGAACCCGCTCGAACCCATGGGCATTCTGGGACGGTTGTCGTTGCCGTCCCACATGAGAAACTTCCAGTCCCCGTTTTCGGCGTTTTCGTACTCCGCCAGGCGATTGGCGCGCAGCATCTGTCCGGCCCGCCAGACGCCATTCTGCTCGGTAAGTTCCACCAAATAAGGAGCGTCGGTGTACTTCTTCATGTATTCGATGAAGTATGGGACCGGCCGCTGATGGTGAAATTCCGTAAGCAGCACCTGGTTGACCGCCATCCACCAGGCGCCGTCCTGCCCCGCGTTGACCGGGATCCACTCGTCGGCGTACTTCGCCACCTGGTTGAAATCCGGCGCGAAGACCCACATCTTGGATCCGTTATGGCGTGCCTCGGCGGCAAAGTGGCAGTCCGGCGTGCGGGTCATGTTCAGGTTCGACCCCATGACCGCCAGCAGCTTGGCGTTGTACCAGTCGGCGGATTCGTGCACGTCGGTCTGTTCGCCCCAGGTCTCGGGCGAGGCGGGCGGCAGATCGCAATACCAGTCGTAGAAAGAGAGCGACACTCCGCCCATCAGTTGCAGCATCCGCGCGCCGGCGGCATAGCTGATCATCGACATGGCGGGGATGGGAGAGAAGCCCGCGATGCGGTCCGGGCCGTATTTCCGGATCGTGTGAATCTGGGCGGCGGCGATGAGTTCGGCTGCGGTATCCCAATCGAAGCGGCGCAGCCCGCCCTTGCCCCGAGCCCGTTGCCATCGCGTCCGGGTGTCGGGATTCTCCACCAGCGACTGCCAGGCTTCGACCGGATCGTCGTGTTCGCTGCGCGCCTGTTTCCAGAGGTCCAGCAGGGCGCCCCGTATGTAGGGATACTTCACGCGCAGCGGGCTGTAGAGGTACCAGGAGTAAGAGATGCCGCGCTGGCATCCGCGGGGTTCGTAAGGCGGCAACCCGGCCTCGAGGCTGGGGTAGTCGAGCCCTTGCATCTCCCAGGTGACGATGCCGTCTTTGACATAGATCTGCCAGGTGCAGCCTCCTGTGCAGTTCACGCCGTGCGTGCTGCGGATGATCTTGTCGTGCTGCCAGCGGTTGCGGTAGAACTGTTCCCACCCGCGCAGCGCGGGGTTGGTTTCGTCCTTGATCCAGGTGAGCGTGCCGTTTGCTTTCATCCCTCGCCTCTGGGGCCGCCGCGGTTCACCAGCGGCCGCCGCACCGCCTGATAGCGGTTTTTCCACACCGAGCCGAACACAACCAGGGCGAGCGCGGAGCCGCCCAGCCCGATCAGCCAGAAATTCAGAATTCCCACACCGTCGTCCTGGCCTCCCCTGCGCGCGCCATCTTCGAACAAAGCCACCAGGGGCAGAATCTCCTCGGGCTTGAGCGCCCGGCGTTTGAATACCGGTTGCATGGTGGGTGTGGCCGGCGCGAAGAGCCACGCCGCCAGGTTTCTGCGGCCCTGCAAGCGCTCGAAGACCTTCGTGAGGTCGGGCCCGAGCCTTCCCCCGCCCAAGCCCCCGAGACCCCGCAGGGTGTGGCAGGAAATGCACGGGGGACCTCCACCGGCCAGCCGCCGTTCCCCGGTGAACAGACTGCGGCCTTGTTCCACATCACCCCGGGTGAACGGGCGGTCGCTAATTTCCATTCCGGCGAACTGGGACTTCTTCAGCTTGGATTCGGCTTCGATCAGGTTGAGCAGCGCCTCGGCGCGGGCCCTGTCGAGTCCCGCTATGTTGGGCATGACTACGCCCCGCGCTTCCTGCTGCAACTTGAGGGCGTAGGGGTCGCCTTTATCAATCACCGCCTGCGGACCGGTGATGAACTGGGCCAGCCACTGCCGGTCTTTCCGCTGGGTGACGTTCTTCAGGTCGGGTCCGGTGAGCCGGCCCCCCCCCGATGGTGTGGCAGCTCACGCAATTCTGGCGGAAAAAGTCCGCCGCTTCCTGCGCGGCGAGAAGAGCGGGAAGGCAGAAGAAGAAGCCGGCCGCCCGGGACAGTCGCTTGGTTTCAGGCATTGCGTTCCATACAGCCCGTCGCCTTCAAATAGTAGGTGCGAGGCCAAAAGGAGCGCAGTGACTTTGGTTACACGCCGGGCTGCTTCTCCACGAGCGTGATGGTGAAGAACCCTCCGAACCAGGCGTTTTCCCGGTGAATGGGGCGCAGCGAGGAATGTTGCAGGATGTCGCCCAGACGGCGGTTGATGTCGGTGGCGAGCAGCCACGCCACCGGGTTGGCAAGTCTTCGCGGCCAGGAGGGCCGGCGGCCGTCAGCGACGAACTTGTCGAATACCACGGCCCGCCCGCCGGGTTTCAGGACGCGGTCCACCTCGGCGATGACCGCGACCGGATCCGCCACAATGGCGAGAATCAGGTGGAGAATCACCTTGTCGAAACTTTCCGCCGGAAAATCCAGCCGCTCCACGTTTCCCACCCGGGCATCCACCCGGAGACCCAGAATCTCGGCGCGCCGGCGCACGCGCCGGACCATGGCGGGAGTGATATCGATGGCCGTGATCGCGGCGCCGCGGGGCAGGAAGGGCAGGTCGGCGCCCGTTCCCGCGCCCGCGATCAGCACACGGTCGCCCGCCCGGGGATTCAGCAGCCGGATCGAGCGCTCCCTCTGTCTGCCCACGCGGACCACACGGTCATAGCCCGGCGCGTAGACGGTGTACCGGATTCGGTTCCAGGTATTGAGGATGGATCGCATCCCAGGCCGTTACCCCAGCATACGACGAAAAGACGGGACCGCGCACCGGCTGCGGATTCAGCGCCGGCCGGGCATCACTGGGACCGGCCTATTCCTTGAGCGCGAGATAGACCATGGTCTTGACGGAGGCGTTCTCGCCGCGCACCTCGCCTGCGAGGCGCAGCCACTGCCCGAAATGGCGCAACGGCGCCGAATAGACACCCGGCTGGGTGATGACGAGCGGGGGACTGCCCTCCGCACACCAGAACAAGCCGTCGGGGGAGATCTGCGGGGTCACCCGCAGGGTCCCCGCGATCTCGATCACGCGAAGAAACCAGCGCGCTTCGCTGGCCCACCCGGCTTCATAAGGCTCGGTGGAGAAGTCCGCGGTGAAGGTGGCGTTCTTTTCGATGACGGCGGTGAATGAGCGGCGGATCATGGAACCTACCAGTCCACGGAAATGACGACTGAATCGACAAAGAAGAAGTTGCGCACCGGAGCGTGCGTGCGCACGTCGATCAGAAAATTCAGCAGATGATTCAGCGCGCGGTAGGGGTGATCGTAGGCGGGCACGGGAATGTCGCGCAGATCGAGGGTGAGTTCATTCACCTGCAACTCGGTGTTGCGCCGGCGCGCGGTATCGAATACCCAGCGGAAATAGTGCCAGTTGATCTTGGTGGCGGTCTCGTTGAAACACAGGGGCTGGTGGCCGCCCGGTATCTCTTTCCAGTCGCCTGGGCTGCGCACATGGAAGTCCTGGGATTGTCCCTGGCCCTGCCGGTCCATCTTTGTGGTGGTCTCGACCGAGGTCGCGTACATCCACTTCTGCACTGGCGCACCGCCGGCGTCAGTGTTCTGATAGCGCAGGGTGCAGTGGTAACGCGCGCCGTTTTCGCCCTCGCAAATGTCGTTGCCGATGGTGAAGTCACCGAAATTCAGCTCCGAGGGGGACAGGTTGCCGTCGAATGCGCGCCGGCCCCTGCTGCCGTCGAATACCTGTTCGGCCTTGAAGGTGAAGTACATTTCGAACTGGACCAGCCCGGGTTTGGCGTAGGTGAGGCGCTTGATGGCGACGGCGGTGTGGAACGGACGCGGACGGGTCGCAAGTTTCAGAGCGTAGGCGCCGTCCACCGAGCCGTGGGTGCCGATGTCGAAAAAGGTGCAGTTGCTCAACTGGGGCGGGCGCAAGTCTTTCATCACCGGGCGCAGCGTGTCGAGGTTGCCGTCGTGGTTCGATACCAGTTCGCACCAGCCGCTGATGCCGTCGTCGAAATCGTCGTGACAAAGAATCCGGGGCAGAGGATTGAACTTGCTTAAACGCGGATCGGCCTGAAGGATCGCGCGCCGGAAGCCGTCCGTAGCGGCGTCCTGTCCGGGCTGGGCGTAAGGACTTACTGCGCTGGCGGCCATGGCGCCGTGCAGGAATCCGCGTCGTTGCATCGGGTTTGCTCCTTTGGAGATCTTACACCCCGGGGGTGGCCGCGGAGTCGCTAAGATGGTTGCATGCTCCTGGAAAACATGAAATGGCCGGATGTGCAGAAACTGGACCTGTCCCACGTGATCGTGGTCATGCCGCTCGGCAGCTTCGAGCAGCACGGACCCCACTTGCCGTTCACCACCGATACCGAGATCGTAACCGCCATCGCGCGGGCGGTCGAGAAACGCCTGCCCGAGCGGGTGTTGCTGGCGCCCACTCTGTGGCTGGGGCACTCCCCGCATCACATGCGGTTCCCGGGCACCATCTCGGCAGAACCGCGCGTTTACATGGACATCGTGAAGAGCCTGGCAGGCTCGATGGTGCGCCACGGCGCGCGCAAGATCTTCCTGCTCAACGGCCACGGCGGGAATGAGGCGCCCGCTCCCCTGGCCATGCGGGAACTGAAGAGCGAATACGCACATCTGCGAGATTTGTTCATTGCGTTCGCCTCGTATTGGTGGCTGGGCGGGAAGGCGTTGAAAGAGATCCGGGAATCGGGCGTGGGTGGGGTTGGCCACGCTTGCGAGATGGAGACTTCGGTGATGCTGGCCATCAATCCGGAGAAGGTTCACATGGCTGCGGCTCGAAAGGCCGGTCCCGGCGCCGCGTTGCCGTACCGGGTGATCGACATGCAGGCTTCGAACCCTGTGGCGTTGGTGAGCGAATTCGATGAACTGTCCGATTCCGGAGTGCTGGGCGAGCCAGAGCTGGCGTCAGCCGGGAAGGGGCAGCGATTCGTGGATGGCTTCGTGGAGCCGATTATCGAGTTTCTCGAAGACTTTCAGACCTGGACGCCGGAACGTGTGAAGGGGACTACTATATAGGGGGCCATTGGTAATTCAGCCCCTTTCTGTAGTAGGGTCTTTACTTTTCTCTCATCCGAGCTTATTCTGGTGACAGCATCATCCCCCGAGCAGACGAGGTGCAGTTTGCTTAGACTGAAACGTGTCGAGATCCAGGGCTTCAAGTCCTTCTGCGACCGCACGGAACTCCGGTTCAACGGCGGCGGGATTGCCGCCATTGTGGGCCCCAACGGGTGTGGGAAATCCAACCTGAGCGATGCCATCAGTTGGGTGTTGGGCGAGCAGTCGGCCCGCAGCCTGCGGGGCATTCGAATGGAGGACGTCATCTTTGCCGGCACCAGAGACCGGAAGCCTCTGGGGCTGGCTTCGGTTACCATGACGCTGGTGGATCCGGCGGTCATCGCCGGGGTACACCAACCGGAGAAGGTGGCCGGCTCGAACGGGCACGGGACTGCGCATCCGGCCCAGCATCCCGGGGAAATCACCATCACCCGGCGCCTGTTCCGTTCCAGTGAGAGTGAGTACCTGGTGAATGGGAATCTCGCCCGGCTGCGCGACATCCAGGAATTGTTCATGGGAACCGGCCTGGGACCGGAGAGCTACGCCATCATCGAGCAGGGTCGCATCGGACAGCTTCTGAGTTCGCGGCCGCAGGACCGGCGTGCGGTCATCGAGGAAGCCGCGGGAATTTCCAAGTACAAGAGCAAGCGCAAGCTGGCCGAGGCCAAGCTCGAGAGCGCGCGGCAGAATCTGACCCGGGTCTTCGATATTCTCGAGGAGGTCACCCGGCAGGTGAACTCTCTGAAGCGCCAGGCGGCCAAGGCGCGGCGTTACGGAGAATTGAAAGCGGAACTTGATGACAAGTTGCGGATTGTACTGAAAAGCAAGTACTTATTCCTGGAACGCGAAGCCGCTAAAGTGGCCCTGGATCTGAACGCAGCCACGGCGGATGTGCGCACCTTCTCCGAGCAGGTTGCCGAACGGGACCGGGAGCACCAGCGATTGCAGACTGCCGGTTACGAGACCGAGGCGCGGCTGACGGAGGCCCGCAAGCGGCTTGCGGAGCTGAATGTCGAGGCCGAACGTACCCGCGGCAGGTTGGAGTTGCAGGCCAAGCAGATTGCGGGTATCGACCAGCGCATCGCCCAAGGGGAGACGGAATCCCAGCAGCTTGCCGGCCGGCTCGAGCAACTCGAGTCCGAGTTGGAGGCTCACCGGCGGCAGGTGGAGGAGCTTGAGGGCCAAACGGCCTCGGCGCGCCACCGCATGGTGGAGAAGAATGAGGAGCGGGATGTCTTGCAGAACCGGCTGCGGCAGCGCGAAGCGGCGATCGAGAGCGGCAGAAAGCAGGTGCTGAGGCTGCTTGGCGAGGCCTCCACGCTAAAGAACCAGCTCGCCCAGATCGACGAATTTCTGGCCGGGATCGACCGGGAGACCGTGCGCGTTCAGAAAGAGGAGCAGACCGCCTCGGACGATCTGGCCCGCCTCGGCGCTGCCCGCAAGTCCCTCTCCGAGACCATCGCCCAACGCCAGCTCGAGCTGGAGACCGTGACCGGCGAGCGGGCGGGCGTCGAGGAGCGACTGGCGGAGCGCAAGCGGGAAGCCCTGGAGGCACGGCGCCAGATTGACCAGGTCCGCGCGGAGCTGTCGCGCACCAAAGCCCGGCGCGATTCACTCGAAGAAATCCTTTCACACCGGGCATATACGACGGAATCCGTAAAGCGTTTGTTTGGGGCGATTGAACAGGGTCAGGCGCGCGATTTCCGCCCCCTGGGCGTGCTCGCCGACTTTGTCGAGGTGGATCCGGCGTTTGAGAAAGCGGCCGAGGAGTTCCTGCACGAGGAGCTCGAGTACGTGGTGGTCCAGACGTGGGGCCAAGCCGAGCGGGGGATCGACCTGATGCGGAGCGACCTGGATGGGCGAGCCACGTTCATGGTGCATCCGGAACGGGCGGCCGAGACCCCCGAAGCCGTGTTGGGGCCGGAGACGGGAATTGTGGGTCGCCTGGCCGAGCACCTGCGGCTGACCAACGGGCTGAAGGACTGCGCCCGCGACTTGTTGCCGCGGCTGGCGGCCTGTTTCATTGCCGAGGACCGCGCTTCGGCCCAAAGCCTGGCGATGCAATATCCGCACCTGTATTTCCTGCTGCCCGATGGGGTTTGCTACCACGGCTATGCGGTAAGCGGCGGCAAGAAAACCGGCGGCGGGCCGCTGGCGTTGAAACGCGAGTTGCGGGAACTGGCGGCGGCGGTGGCTGTCCGGCAGCGGGAACTCGACGAGCGCACGACGCGGCTTGCGGCGCTGGAAAGGGAGATCGGCGATCTCGAGTCCGCCCTGGAGCGGCTGCGCGGGCTGCAACTGAGCCGGGAGAAGGAAACCCTGGCCCTGGAGCACGAGATCCGCAAGATCAGCGAGGATACGGCGCGCGCCAACTCGCGCCTCTCGGTGGCCCGCCTGGAATTGGAGCGCTTGAGCAGGGAGAGCGAGCGCTCGCTCGAGCAGCGGGAGCGCAACCGCGCAGCGGTGGAGGAAAAAGAGCGCGCGCGGCTGGAAGAGGAACGCAAGCTCGAGGCCGTGCGCGAGGACCTGGAGGAGTTGGAAGGCCAGGCGGCCCGGGTGGCCGAAGAACACGCTGCGCTGCGCGTCGAGTTGGCGGGGCTCGAGGAGCGCCAGCGGGCCGAGCGGACGGCGATGGGACGTGTCGAAGCCCTGCTGCGAGAGCGCAATACGCGGCGCGCCCAGATTGCCGCCGAAGTCCAACGGCTGGCTGTGGAACGGGCCCGGTTGCTATCGGATAATATCGAGCTCGACCGCAAAGCCGCCCTTCTGGCCGAGCAGGCGCTCGAGACTGAAGCGGAAGTGAACCGCCTGGCTGAATCGGAGGCTCGGATGCGGGCCTCGCTCGCAGCCGGGGAAGAAGATCTGAAGCGCGTGCGCGCACAGGTGGAGGAGGCGCGCGAAAAGCGCTCGCAACTGGAAGTAGAACTGGTAAAGCGGCAAACCGAGCTCAAGTTCCTGGACGAGACCAGCCGGAAGGAGCTGAACTGCGCCGTGGCCGAGCTGGCTGCCGGAGAAGAGACCGTTCTGGACGCGGAGGGTCTGGCCGAGGTGGAGCGGCAGTACGAGGAGATCAAGGCGCGCATCGAAGCCTTAGGACCTGTGAATCCGCAGGCCCTCGAAGAATACCAGGAAACCCAGCAACGTTTTGAGTTCCTGAACGCGCAACGGCAGGATTTGCTCGATTCGATGCGCGACACCGAGAAAGCCATTCAGGAGATCGAAGAGGTTTCGCAGCAGCGATTCTCCGAGGCATTCGCTGCCATCAACGCGAATTTCCGCGCCTGTTTCGCGACCCTGTTCGGGGGCGGAATCGGGGAGATGCGCCTGACGGACGAAACCAACGCCGCCGAATCCGGTATCGACATTGTGGCCTCTCCTCCGGGCAAGAAACTGCAAAACGTCCTGCTGCTTTCCGGCGGCGAGAAAGCGCTGACGGCCCTGGCGCTGCTGATGGCGATCTTCCGCTACCAGCCGAGCCCGTTTTGCGTGTTGGACGAAGTGGACGCGCCTCTGGACGAAGCCAACATCGGGCGGCTGATGGGCCTGCTTAAAGAGATGTCGAACGGCACGCAGTTCATCCTCATCACCCACTCGAAGCGCACCATGGAAGCCGCGCAGACGCTGTACGGAGTCACGATGCAAGAACCGGGAGTGTCCAAGCTGGTGTCGGTGCGTTTGGAGCCGCGCGTTGCGGAGCCGGTCGAAACCGCGGCCTAGACCGGCCCAGGTTCGCCGTATACTCAAAGAGTGGCCCGGTGGCCTGCATGGTTCGTTGCACTGGTGGTTCCGGCAGCCTGCCTGGCCGGCGGGGTGGAACCCAAAGCCGGGCCGGAAGCTTACCACGCCCACGTCAAACTGCCCACCTTGTCCATTGGCGCCGAATACCTGGTGCATAGTTTCTCCGGGCAGGGTCGCATGTACGTGACCCCGGACTACCTGGTCATCGAAGCCGGGGTGTTTCCCGAGAAACGAAGTGAGTTCCAGGTGAACACGGGCAATTTTTCGCTCCGGGTGAATGGCAAGAAGACTGTGCTTCTGCCTCAAACTCCGGGCATGGTGGCAGCCTCGCTCAAGTACCGGGACTGGCAGGACCGGTCCAACATCGCCTTGGGCGCCGGGGTCGGCGACGCCGGGGTGATGGTCGGCGGGCCGCCGCTGCCGTCGGAGCGCTTCCCCGGCGACAGGCGGGAAGGACGCACCCGCCTCCCCGCGCCGCCACGGGCGCCGGATCCGGACAGCCCTACCGGGCAGAGCCAGCCCGAAACCGCTCCTGCGCATGAGGTGGTGGTGGAAACCGCGCTTCCGGAAGGCGCCTTTCACACTCCTGTCGCCGGCTACCTCTACTTTGCCTATAAGGGCAAGATCAAATCCATTCGGTCAGTGGAACTTCTTTACAACGGACCGGCAGGGGCCGCCTCGCTTCGCTTGCGGTAGCGGCCGGCGGCCCGGGTGGGGTCCGGTTTCCCCGCGCCGGCTGCGCGATGATAGGGGTCTGTGACGTAGTTTCGATGATTCGCGCCGCCTATTTTGCCGTGCTGATTGTGGCCATCGCTCTGGCCGCGTGGAATGGTTTCGTCCAGCAGGCGAATCTACAGTTCGGCGACATCCTGCTTAGCCGGCGCGAGCCGGCCGTGTCCGGGGCGGCGCGCAAGATCGTCCTGCTGGCGATAGACGACCGCACGGTTGCCGGTTTCGGCCCCCTGCCTCTCAACCGCGGGACCCTGGCGGCGGGGCTCGAGCGGCTGGCGGAGTCGCCGCCGGATGTGCTGGCGGTTGACCTGTTGCTGGCGGAAGCGACGCCGTCTGACGGTCGCCTGGCCCGGGCCCTGGGGCGCTTTCCCCGGGTGGTGATGGCGGCGGCTCTCGAAAGCGACGCCGTGCCTGAGGCGCGCTGGATCTGGCCCCTGCCCGTCTTTCCGCAAGGATCCGTGGGGCATGTGCACGCCGAGCCCGATCCGGACGGTGTGGTTCGCTCCATACTGCTCGAGAAGCGGGGCGCCGGGCGAACGGTCTGGGCCTTCGGGGCGCAGATCGCCGGCCAGCCGCTGCGCGCCTCTCCGGTTCCCATGCGGATCAATTTCGCCGGTCCGGAGGGCGCTTTCCGGCGGATTTCGTTTGCGGCGTTGCTGGAAGGCCGGGTCGCGCCGGAGACTCTCCGTGGCAAGATCGCCATCCTCGGTGTGACCGCTCAAGGAGCCGGTGACCGCTACTTCACGCCACTCTCCACTCAGGGCCTGCCGATGAGCGGGATTGAGATCCACGCCAACATTGTGCGCACCCTCTTGGACCGGGCGTTCCTGGTTCCCCTCGACGTGGGCGGGGAGTGCGTGGCCTATGCGCTGATTGCCGCGGCATGTCTGGCGGCGGTCGGTTATCTGCGGGGGTTACGGCTGTTCCTGGCGCTGGCGCTGCTGGCGGCCGCGCTGCCGCTGGCCTGTCTTGCCGCCCTGCGCTTCGATCGGGTCTGGCCGCCGGCATCCTTCCTGGCCGTTTTCCTGGTCTCGGTGGCCCTTGGCGGAGCGGGGCAATACGGGGCGCTGGCTGCCGCGCTTCGCCGGGCCGACCGGCAACGCAAAGAGTATGCCTTCCGTGTGCAGGCGATCGCCCACGAGATCAAGACTCCTCTGACGGCCATCCAGGGTTCCAGCGAAATGATCACCGATGAGTCCGTGCCCGAGGCGGCACGCGCCGAAATGGCCGGACTGATTCACAAGGAATCGAAGCGCCTGACGAGCCTCATTGAAACTTTCCTCGATGTGGAGCGAATCTCGGCCGGAGCTCTGGCCATCGAGAAGCGGCCGGTGGACCTGGCGGCGCTGTGCGCGGAAGTCGTCGAGCGCGCGCGCCTTTACGCCGCGCGCAAGAAGAGCCAGATCCACGCCAACTTGTGCCCGTGTACCCTGGAGGCGGACCCCGATCTGCTCTCCTTCGCCGTCTACAACCTGCTCACCAACGCCGTGAAATACAGCCCTCGTGAGAGCTCGATCCTGCTGGAAACCCATGCCGGAGCAGGGATGGTATCGGTCACGGTATCCGACCAGGGCTATGGAATCGCGGCCGGGGAGCAGCAGCGCATCTTCGAGCGTTTCTACCGGCTGAAACGCGACCGGAGCAGCGGCGAACCGGGTTCGGGAATCGGACTGGCGCTGGTGAAGGAGATTGTCACCCAGCACGGAGGGCGCGTCGAGGTGGAGAGCAAACCGGGCGCGGGCTCGCGGTTTACACTGGTGTTTTGGAAAAGCCGGCCATCCTCGTAATCGACGACGACGAGTCCATCACGGCCACAGTGCGGGCCTATCTGGCGGCCAAGGGCTACCCGGTCACGGCGGTTAACGACGGGGCCGAAGCGCTGGAACTGGCGCAAAGCGGAGCGTTTCCCATCATAATCAGCGACATCTACATCGACCGCGTCACCGGCCTGGATATTCTCAAAGCCGCGCGCGGGGCCTCCGTGATCCTGATGACGGCGCGCGGGTCGGTGCGCACCACGGTGGAAGCCGAGATGGGCGGAGCTTTCGAGTACCTCGCCAAGCCGTTCGAAATGAAAACTCTGCTCGAAACCGTCGAACACGCTGAGCGCTCCCGCCGGGAAATGCCTCCGGAGACTGCTGAACCCGTGGAGCAGTTCGGCAACCTGGTCGGCTTCGCGCCTGCCATGGTGGAGGTTTACAAACGCATCGCGCGGTTTGCGCGCTCCGACGACACGGTGCTGATCACGGGCGAGACGGGTGTGGGCAAGGAACTGGTGGCTCGAGCCATCCACGAGCACAGCGCGCGGGCCGGCCGGCCATTCGTGGCTGTGGATTCAGGCGCGATCGCCGGCACGTTGTGGGAGTCGGAGATTTTCGGCTCCGTGCGGGGCGCTTTCACCGGAGCGGAGCGCAACCGTCCCGGCATGGTGGAGACGGCGCGCGGGGGGACCCTCTTCTTCGACGAGATTGGCGAGATTCCGTTCGAATTCCAGTCCAAGCTGCTCCGGTTCTTGCAGGAAAAGGAATACCGCCCGGTGGGCGCTCCGGCGCCGCAAAAGGCGGACGTGCGGATCATTGCCGCCACCAACCGGCCGCTTGCCCACATGGTGCGGGAAGGGAAGTTTCGCGAAGACCTTTACTACCGCCTCAACGTGCTCTCGGTCGACGTGCCGCCGTTGCGCGACCGCCGCTCCGACATCCCTTTCCTGGTGCGGCGCTTTCTCGGCGGGCAGGATCGCATCTGGCTCACCCGGGAGGCGGAAGCCTTTCTGGAACAGCACCCCTGGCCGGGCAACGTGAGGCAACTCGAGAACGCGATGCGCCGGTTGATCGCCATGAGCCCGCCGGGACCCGTCTCGCGGCAGGATGTCGAGCGCGTGCTGGCCGCTCCGCAGCCGGACGAGGACGAGCCCACCGAGTTGGACGAGCGCGAACGGCGGCAGATTCTCCGCGTGCTGGAGCAGACCGGGGGCAACAAGACCCGGGCCGCGGAATTGCTGGGCATCCAGCGCCGGACGCTTTACAAGAAGCTGGCGCGCATGGGCATCGACGTGTAGGCGCTGCTGCGGATGCCATAATCGTCGCGACGGCGGTCCGGAGCCGGGCGTCCCCGATTGCCGCAAGCCCTACCTGTCTGTCCGCCCCGGGCGGGTTCACCAGTTGGGGCTTCGTCAGTGACCAGTGCGTGTGCACGATCTTCCACTTTCCATTCTTGCGGCGATAGGCCTCGGTCGTGTTCCAGCGCACGGTGCGCCCTTTGCTGTAGCTGACGAAATGCGGTGGACCCGGTGGCGCTGCACTTCCACGAGCGCGTCGGCGCGCTGGCGATTTTGAAGGGGGCGGCGCGGGAGGATATGAGCCGGTCGCTGTTCGCCGACCCGGAGCAGGAGTTGGTGCCCTTGTCGAGATCGTCATGCCGGGGGACCACCAGGGTCTGGCGGGCGCCTTCCGGCGACAAACGGCGGAGCTTGATATGGCTCCCGCGCTGGTCATGCACGGTGAAGCCAAACGAGCGGAGGATGGCGAGGACCTGGCTTCCGGACAGCGCACGCAGGCGGCCCATCAGGCCGGGGTCTCGAGTTCCAAGGTGGCTAGCACAATCGGGCGGTCGGCCAGGCCGAGTTCCGACAGATCTTCGTCCTTGAGGAAGAGAGCGAAGCTTTCCTCGATATTTTTCACGAGTTCATCGAGCGAGGAGGCCTCGGTGACGATGGGGAACTCCAGACACTCGGCGATATACTTGCGCTCGCTGCGCCGGATGGCGACCTGGATGGTTCGCTTCATTGCGGTGTTCTCCGGTTTCGTTTCTATTCCCAAGGATAGACGATGGCCCTCAAGAAAGCGTGTGGGAGGCGGTCTCCCGTTCTGCCGCCATTGATTCTGCACCATTTCGCACCCGCTCAACTTGCGTACACCGCCCCGCCTGCTATAGAATCGCGGTCAGTTCCTTCCAACTGGGATGGGGAGGCAAGATGTTTCGTCTGGATGCCAGCCGTGCCGTCGAATTCTGCGACGGCCTCCGCCGGCGTGACTTTCTGCACGCCGGTTCTTTGTCGTTCCTTGGCCTGGGGCTGACCCAGCTATTCGGTCTCAAACAACTGGGCGCTGTCGAGAACACGGATGCCAACTGCATCATGCTGTTTCTGGTCGGCGGGCCTTCCCAGCTCGACACCTGGGATATGAAACCCGACGCGCCGGCCGAGATTCGCGGCCCCTACAAGCCCATCAAGACCAACGTAGCCGGCATCGAGGTCTCGGAGAACTTCCCGCGCATGGCCCGGCATGCCGACAAGTATGCGCTCATCCGCAGCGTGTATCACACCGCCGCCGCGGTGCACGACACCGGGCACCAGATGATGCAGACCGGGCGTTTGTTTCAGGGCGGCGTCGAGTATCCCCACATCGGCTGCGTGCTTGGCAGACTGCGTGGGCCCAAGGGCGACGTGCCTCCGCACGTCCTGCTGCCGCGCCCCATCGGCAACACCGGCGGCAACATGCCGCACGGCCAGAGCGCCGGTTTTCTTGGCAAGCAGTATGATCCGTTCGTTCTCAACGCCGACCCGTCGGACCCGAACTTCCGGGTTCCCGACCTGCTGCCTCCGGACTACCTGACGCCGCTGCGGGTGGACCGCCGCAGGAACTGGCGCGAGGCTGTGGACAAGGCCGTGAGCCGCTTCGAGACTTCGCAGGACGCGCGGCTGCTGGATTCCACCTTTCATCAGGCCTATACCCTGATGTCCTCGCAGAAGGCGCGGGAGGCCTTTGAGCTGCACCGGGAATCGGAGACGGTCCGCAGGAAATACGGGATGAACCGTTTCGGGCAGAGCTGCTTGCTGGCCAGGCGTCTGATTGAGGCCGGGGTTCGCTTCGTCACCGTGAACATGTTCGAGACCGTGTTCGACGAGATCACCTGGGACATCCACGGGTCGAAGCCTTTCAGTCCCATCAGTTGCTATCGCGATCTGGTCGGCCCGATGTTCGATATGGCATTCAGTTCGCTTCTCGAGGAACTGAATGACCGCGGGCTGTTGGCGAACACCATGGTGGTGGCCATGGGCGAGTTCGGCCGGACGCCGAAAGTGAATCCGGCCGGCGGCCGCGACCATTGGCCCGCCTGCTGGACGGTGCTGATGGGCGGGGGCGGCATTCAAGGCGGGCAGGTGGTGGGCGCCTCGGATGAGATTGGCGCCACGCCCAAGGATCACCCGGTCACCCCGGCCCAGATCGCGGCCACCATCTATCGATCCCTCGGCATTCCGATGGATCTGGAACTGCCCGGAGCGCAGGGCCGTCCCATCCCCCTTGTGGATCGTGGAGTGGAACCCATCCGGGAGCTTTTCAGCTAAGAGGCGGCCGATGCTGATACTTGCTCTTCTTCTGGCGGCGAGCGTCCCAAGCTTCCGCAACGATGTGATTCCGGTCCTGACCAAGGCCGGATGCAACCAGGGCGCCTGCCATGGAGCCCTGGCCGGCAAGAACGGGTTCAAGCTCACCCTGCGGGGCTACGACCCGGATGTGGATTACGATACGCTGACCCGCCAGGCGCTGGGCCGGCGCGTCAACCTTCCTGAACCGGCGCAGAGTCTCATTCTGCTGAAGCCGACCTTCGGAATTCCGCACGGAGGAGGCAAGCGATTCGCGCCGGGCTCGCCGGAGTATCAGATCATCTACAGCTGGATCGCCGCCGGTGCGCCGCCGCCCACGGACCACGATCCCACTGTCGCCGGGCTTGAAGTGACGCCACCCTCCGCCCGTCTCGAACCGAACGCCGATTTGCAGTTGGCCGTGCGCGCCCGTTACTCCGACGGCGCCGTTCGCGACGTCACCCGCTGGGTCAAGTTCAGCTCCAGTGATGAGAGCGTGGCCACGGTCGACGACTCCGGAAGGGTGAAGACCACCGGTCGCGGCGAAACGGCTATCACGCTCTGGTATTCCAGCCAGGTGCTGTACTCGCGCATCACCGTTCCTTTCGACAACCGGATAGACGAGGCGGCTTTTGCCCGTCTTCCGCGCCGCAACTACATTGACGATCTGGTCCTCGCCAAGCTGAAGAGCCTGAATATCGCTCCTTCGCGCGAGTGCCCGGATTCCCACTTCATCCGCCGCGCCTACCTGGATGCCGCCGGCATCCTGCCCAGCGCCGAAGAGGTCGAGGCATTCCTCGCCGGCAAGTCCCCGGACAAACGCGCGCGACTGATTGACCAGTTGCTCGAGCGCGACGAGTTTGTCGATTACTGGGCCTACAAGTGGTCGGACCTGCTCCTGGTCTCCAGCCGCAAGCTGCGCTCCAACGCGATGTGGGCCTTCTATAACTGGATCCGCGACAGCGTGAAGGTGAACAAGCCGTGGGACCGCTTTGTGCGTGAGATCTTCACCTCTTCCGGCAACTCGCGGCAGATGGGGGCGCTCAACTACTGGGCGTTGCACAAGGACCCCATCGAGATCACCGAAAACGTGGCCCTCGCCTTTCTGGGCCAGCGCATCACCTGTGCACGCTGCCACAACCACCCCCTGGAGAAGTGGACCCAGAAGCAGTACTACCAGATGGCGAATCTGTTCTCCCGGGTAGGCGTCAAGAACGGCGCTGAGCCGGGGGACGTCGTGGTGTTCGCCAAGACATCCGGCGATATCAATCATCCCCGCCTGCTGCGGCCCCTGGCGCCCGCTCCGCTCGACGGCAGGTCCGTCCCCCTGGACTCGCCCGAAGACCGCCGGGTGGCCTTCGCCAACTGGCTGACCTCACCCGAGAATCCGTATTTCGCCCGCGCCATCGTGAACCGGGTGTGGGCGAATTTCATGGGGCGCGGACTCGTCGATCCGGTCGACGACGTGCGCGCCACCAACCCGGCGTCCAACGAGGAGCTATTCGCGGCCGTGACCAGGGATTTCGTGACCTCGGGCTTCGATGTCAAGCGCCTGATTCGCACGATTATGAATTCGGGCGCCTACCAGCTTTCTTCCGAGGCCAACGCCACCAACCAGAACGACAACCGGTTCTACTCGAAGTACATCATCAGGCGCTTGCCCGCGGAGGTGCTGCTCGACGCGATGTCGCAGGTGACGGGCGTGCCGGCGCGATTCCCCGGCTACCCGCCGGGCGCGCGCGCCCTCCAATTGCCCGACACCCAGGTGAGATCTGAGTTTCTGACCTCTTTCGGAAGGCCGCCGCGCATTCTGTGCGATGCCGCCGAGCGCAGCAGCGCGCCATCCATCGCGCAGGCCCTGCATGTCATCAACGGCGACACCCTGAATCGGAAGCTGAGCGCTCCGGACGGTTTCGCGGCGCTCGCCTTGAAGCTCGGCCTGTCGGAAGCGCGCATTCTCGACCACCTGTTCCTCTCCGCATACAGCCGCTACCCGAATGAGGCCGAGAAGATGACTCTGCTCGATGCGCTCAGCCGGAGCCGCGTGACCACCGGATCGCTCGAAGCCCAGCGCGAAGCCCGCCGCCAGGCGCTGGAAGACATGATGTGGGCTCTGCTCACCAGCAAGGAATTTCTCTTTAATTACTGATGGGAATCACACTCGCTGCCGCGCTTATCGCTTCGTTGGCCTATAGCCCCAATGGCGCAACTCTGGCCGTGGGCGGCTACCAGGAAGTGCAACTTGTCGACCCGTCCACGCGGCGCGCCGTGGCCAAGCTTCCCGGCCACGCCGGCGCGGTGCGCGCCCTGGCTTTTTCCCGCGACGGCCGTCTGCTTGCCGCGGCGGGGGGCAAACCTGCCCAGCAGGGTGAGGTCAAGATCTGGGATGTCGGGAAGCGGGCCGAACTGGTCACCCTCTCCGGTCACCGGGATTGTATCTACGCCGTGGCCTTTTCTCCGGACAGCCAGTGGCTCGCCACCTCGAGCTACGACAAGCTGATCGTCCTCTGGGACGTGGCTACGGGCAAACCGATCCGCACTCTCAAGGATCACATCGACGCGGTCTATGCGCTCGCTTTCACTCCCGACGGCAGACGCCTCGTCTCCGCTGCGGCTGATCGCACCGTGAAGGTCTGGGATCCGGCGACCGGCCGGCGCCTGTACACGCTGGGCGACGCCCAGGACGGTTTGAACGCGCTGGCGCTCTCACCCGGCGGCGAGCGCCTGGCCGCCGGCGGTCTCGACAAGACCATCCGGATCTGGGAACTCAATGAGAAAGACGGGAAACTGGTGAACTCGGTCATCGCCCACGAGGACGCCATTCTCCGGCTTGCGTGGTCACCGGATGGCAAGCTGCTCGCCTCCAGCGCCGCGGATCGTACGCTCAGAGTCTTCCATGCGGAAGACTTGAGCGAAGCCCAGGTCTACAACGGCCAGCCGGACTGGGTGCAGGCCTTGGAATTCAGCCCCGACGGCAAGAATCTCGCCGCCGGGCGGTTCAACGGTTCTCTGGATATCTATCCCGTGCCGGGCCCAGCCCGCCCCACGCAAGTCGCCCACGGAGCCCCGAAATGAAGCCCATTCTGCTCCTTGCCTGCGCCGCCCTTGCGGCGGCCCAGACCGCCGGCGAGTGGCCTACCGGCAATCGGACCACTCCGCCCACCATCAACTCGGTTGCGCCTCTGGGCGTTGCCCGCGGGGCCACCGTCGAAATGACGGTCGAAGGATTCAACCTGGCCAAGACCGGCGCCGTCTTCTTCAGCGAGCCGGGCATCACCGCCAGGGTCCTGCGCGTGAAAGAACTGCCCGACCTGCCCGACATCCGCTTGGGATCCAATGGGACCCTCTCCACGGTGGACCTCGGTCCTCTGCCGCCTCGCAACCAAGTCACCCTGGAACTGGAGATCTCGCCGGAGGCTGCGGTAGGTCCGGTCGGCTTCCGCCTGCAAACCCCGCTGGGGACCAGCCCGGAAGCGCGCTTCGTCATCGAACCCTATTACGGCGAGAGCCCCGACCGCGAACCCAACGACACGCCTGACAACGCGTTCGAATCCTACCTGCCTACGATCCTGGTGGGCACGATTGGCAGGCCGGGCGACGCGGACTTTTACAAAATCAAAGCGGAGGCCGGCCAGCAGCTCGTCTTCGAAAACGCCGCCCCAAGCCTGGGTTCCTCGCTCCAGCCTGTGGTGTCGATCCTGGACGCCGGCCAGAACGTGATCCGCGAATTCGGGCGCGAAGGCGGGCTCCAGGCCGAGGCCTTCTCGCACCGGTTTGACAAGGCGGGCGAATACTACATTCGCGTCGCCGATTTCCAGCAAGGTGGCAGCCCGGGTCACTTCTATCGGATCAAGGTGGGGAAACTGCCGCTGGTGTTGTCGGCTTATCCGCTGGGCGTCGCACGAGGACAGACTGCCGCGGTCTCGCTCACCGGATACAATGTGGCTTCGCAGATCCAGGTGAAAGGTGTGCCATCTGAGGAGGATCCTCGCGCGGTCTTTGTCCGCCCTGCGGCATTCAACCGCGTCAAGCTGGCGCTGGGCGCTGAACCGGAGGTTGAAGCAGCGCCTGGAGGGGCGATCCCCGTTCCGGTCACCGTGAATGGCCGTATCCTCAAAGGCCCGCAATCGTTCCGGTTCCACGCCCGTAAAGGTGAGCAGTTGGTTGTTGAGGTCAACGCGGCTCGCCTCGGATCGAGACTGGATTCCATCGTGGAGGTGCTCGATTCGAGGGGAAATCCGA
>Ga0272446_1000534_pt1 | contig 59968 bp, 49 predicted proteins | sample YNPCB0061_FD_194587 | JGI IMG/M metagenome (GOLD analysis project Ga0272446, IMG submission 194587) | Hot spring microbial mat communities from Yellowstone National Park, WY, United States - YNP-CB-006-1 | ecosystem: Environmental > Aquatic > Thermal springs > Hot (42-90C) > Sediment | place...
TGAGATGGCGGGCTTGGATAGGAAGGAGATCCGGCGGATGAGGCGAGAGATGTTCACCAAACGGGCCTTTCTGTCCTTTCTTGATTTATTGCCGATCGACTTGAAGATCTGGCGAAAGGAAGTGTGGAGTCCTCAACAGGGAGCTCTGGTACGGGGCTCCCTCCCCGCTTTCGCGTTTATGTAGGCAGGGAGGACCTTGTTATAAGGCTGGAGAACTAATCTTCGTAACACTACACTCGGTATGACCGAACAGGTGATGAACCAATGGTAGGTGGGTGTTTAGAGAGCTGTAGGCTGGCTCCCCACGTTTTTATAACCCCGAACTTCCGTATCCTTGTAGTAAAATGCCGGATCTCCTGCTCCAGTGAAGAGGATACTGCGGTAAGGTTTCCCCAGGATTGGGGCAACTTTATGCAGAGCTATAAGAAAATCTGGATTAAAAGTGGCGGAACTTTTAATCTCGCTAAGAATTAAGCTTGTTCCTTCATCAATAATAAGATCCAATTCAAGGCCCTTCTGATCCCGATAATAATACAAATTATCCGCCATCCCCTGGTTATAGCGTTCTTTTAATAACTCTGCTACCACAAAGCTTTCAAAAATCTGACCCCGCAGGGGATGCAAGGAAAGAACCTGAGGGTTATAAATATTCAGTAAATAGCACAGGAGACCCGAATCGAGGAAATAGATTTTGGGGCTTTTAATAAGCCGTTTACCCAAATTGGCATAATAGGGGCGGAGCTTATAAATGATATTACTCTGTTCCAGAACCCCAATCCAGCTTGCAAGGGTGTTATTGCTGAGACCGGTTTCATTTGCCAAAGCCTGAACGTTTAAAATTTGACCTGAGCGGCCTGCAAGTAGTCGTAAAAAGAGATCAAACTTTGTCCATTCTTTTATGTTCAATATTTGCCGCACATCCCGCTCTATATAGGTGGCCACATAAAACGAAAGGGCTTCGGTGGGCTGTAATTTTTTATCGTAAATCCGGGGGTAAAAACCCGTATATAATAATTCATCCAATACTGGTGCTTGAGTGGAATCCTTGCCGTAAAGCTCAAAAAATGAAAAGGGGAGCAAGCGGGCAATAGCGGTTCGTCCGGCGAGGGACTGGGAAATGTTTTGCATAAGCTCGAATTGGGAACTACCAGTAAGAATATAACGGCCTGACTGTTCTGATATATCTACCCAGGTCTGAATGTAGGAACAAAGCTCTGGGAACCGCTCTATTTCATCAAAAATTGCTCCATCAGGGAGGCGATCCAGAAAGCCCCGGGGATCTCCTTGAACAATCTGCCGAAGAGTAAGATCCTCCAGGTTGATATAGGTTTTGTGGGGAAAGAGGGCTTTACATAGGGTGGATTTGCCAGATTGACGGGGCCCTGTTACCGTAATAACCGGAAATTGGGTGGCCCATTGCAGTACTTTGGTACCCAGTTGCCGTGGGATCATAGAATAATTATATAGGTAATCGCACAAAATTGCAATACAACTCTAAAAATGTACCAATTTTGAATCTCGTGGATAGCGCTTGCTAATCCTGGAATGCACATCGGATTTCGACTATAATAGACAAGATTTTTTTGGGTCGATTTGTGCGTTTAGCCAAGCATGTACATCCCACGGGCTATTGCGGCTACTGTCTTCGCTTTCGCGAAAAACTTCTTGATCCTTCTGGTCACGGGGCCGCGTCGGGATCGCGCATCGCCTAAGGTCTACTTCCTCGATACTGGCCTGGCCGCTTACCTGACCTGTTGGATGACACCCGAAACTCTCGAGGCGGGGGCCTCCTCGGGCGCCTTTTTCGAAACCTTCTGGAGGATGGTGTATGTAATCCTATGGAGCATAATTTTGAAATCGAAAAACTTCGTCGGGAGAATGCATGGTTAAAGGCTCTCCTTGATCAACATGGGATTGACTGGGCAAACGAAACTCCTCATGAATACAGTCAAGAAAATTTAAAATTGATAATCCCTGAGGGAACTGCTTTGATTACCTCGAGGGATGTCGTTCCATCCATGTCCACTGAGGAGAAAGTTGCCCTATTCCGTGCTCTATTCCAAGGCAGGCCCGATGTCTTTGCCAGGCGATGGGAATCGAATCGTGGAACTTCAGGATATGCACCGGCATGCGCCAATGAATGGATCGATGGAGTCTGTGGTAAACCTAGGGTAAAATGCGCCGAATGCCATAACCGGAATCTACTCCCGTTAACCGATCGCGTGCTCTTTGATCACTTATCTGGAAAACATGTCGTCGGTATATATCCTCTGTGTGATGGGGATACATGTCGATTCCTTGCCGTGGACTTCGATGAAGGTGAATGGAAAGATGACACTTCTTCATTCGCCGAAACTTGTCGGAGGAATTCCGTCCCCTGCGCGGTCGAGATATCGAGGTCAGGAAAAGGCGCCCACGTTTGGGTCTTTTTCGATGCGCCGATCCAGGCCAGCATCGCGCGGCGACTTGGTACTGTCATGATTAGCCAAACCTGCATGGACCGGAGACAGCTGGACCTTTCAAGTTACGACCGCCTGTTTCCCAACCAGGACCGCCTACCATCCGGTGGATTCGGGAACCTCATCGCGCTTCCCCTTCAAAAAAAAGCGCGAGAACATGGCGGTAGCGTCTTTGTAGATAAGAGTTTTCAACCATACTCCGACCTCAACAGCTCCTTAATCGGATAATTCGACTCGCCGCGTTTCCTAATCCCGAGTTCTACAGAGCGCAGGCAATGCGCCTTCCTGTTTGGGATAAACCTCGAGTAATAGGATCTGCGGAAAACTTCCCTCGGCATATCGCCTTGCCTCGAGGCTGTTATGATGATCTTTCAGACCTCCTGAGTAGGAACGGAGTACTTGAAGAGATTAGGGATGAACGATCTTCCGGACACGCAATTGAAGTATCTTTTATCGGTACGTTACACCACGAACAGGTCATAGCGCTGGATGCGATCTTGAAGAAGGATATAGGCGTGCTCAAGGCGCCCACGGGCTTCGGCAAGACCATCGTCGCGGCGGCTACCATCGCGCAGAGGAAGGTCAGTACACTGATTCTTGTCCATAGGGACGAATTGCTCAGACAATGGAAGGAGAGACTGACACAATTCCTCACTCTCGAAGGCGATGAAATAGGAATAATCGGAGGCGGAAAGAAGAAACCAAAGGGACTGGTAGATGTTGCGCTCATGCAGTCGCTCGTTCGCTACGAGGCCTTGCGAACCTTCCTTGCAGACTATGGCCAGATAATCGTCGATGAGTGTCACCATGTCTCGGCAATTTCCTTCGAGTCTATATTAAAACAAGCTCCCTGCCGGTGGATAATTGGTTTGACCGCTACTCCGATTAGACGCGACGGGCTAGATCCTATAATTTTCATGCAGTGCGGATCGATCCGACACTCTGTCGAAAAAAACCAGGATCAACCGAGGATCATGGAAGTCAGGGCTCGCGTATACCATGGGACCCCGTCTCCGACCGATGTACGAATCCAAGGTGTTTTCAGTCTCCTGGTGTCGGATGAGAGAAGGAATGGGCTGATCACCCAGGACATAAAAACCGCATGGAACGAAGGACGAAAAATACTCGTCCTCACCGAGCGGAGCGATCACCTAGATCGATTGGCTATGATGATGTCGGAGTTCACGCCGCGACTATTTATCCTTCATGGAAGGATGAAGCGAAAGAATCGCAACTCCGTCCTAGCTGACCTAGAAGCATTACCGAAGGAGGAACCAAGGATCATTCTTGCTACGGGAAAACTTGTTGGAGAAGGCTTTGATCATCCGAGCCTCGATACGCTTGTGATCACCATGCCGATTTCCTGGAAGGGAACGCTCGCCCAATATGCGGGCAGGCTCAATCGAACGTGCATTGGCAAGCGAGATCTTCATATTTACGATTATATTGATGTTGAAGATCCTCGAGTACATCGAATGTGGAACAAAAGAGAGCGCGGTTATAGAGCTCTGGGCTATTCAATCCAACGAATTGAGTGATATATACACCTTATCATACCAGATATCCAGCGCTAAACGCGACAAAGCCAAGGTTCTACAGAAAATGATGCCAACCGGTTACTAGATCCGAAGCAGTGCGCTTTCGCTCAACGATTTCCTTCTCGAGTGCATTGTTCAATTGCTTGAGCTTGGCGCCAATTATCATTGTTCTGAATTCAGCCAGCATGCATCATTCTTTCAGCTTAAAATCGATCCTGAATGTTGTGCCGGCTCCTCTCTCTATACTGATGGAGCCATCAATCTGCTGGACAAGGCCCTTGATCATCATGAAGCCAAAGCCTGTAGTTTTCTCTAGGTTTATCGACTCAGGAATCCCGACGCCATCGTCTCTGATCACGATCGTTGCCTGATCTTCCCTCTTGCTGATGTCAATGGTGACTTTTCCTTCTGACCGTCCAGTGAACGCATGTTTCATGGCATTCGTCAGCAGCTCGTTCACGATCAGGCCTAGTGGAGGCAATTCCCGCATGCCGATAACAAAGTCCTCTATCTTCTTTTCCACCGTGATTGGAATGTGATGCGCACCTTCCATAATACCATCAATGAGCCTTGGGAAATAATCGCCGCTATGAAGAGCCACATGGTCTCCGCCCTCCACTAGCAGAACATACAGATCCTGAATAGCTTGGACCCGCGAAGCTGCTTCTTCTAAAGCCGTTACTGCCAAAGGGTCCTTCGTAGTTGCAGCCTGGATCAATAGCAGGCTGTAGATCAAGTTCAAGTTGTTCTTGGTTCGGTGGTTCACATCCCTAAGGAGGAGTTCCTTTTCTACAAGGAGCTTCTTTATTGCCTCCTCATCATGCCTTCGGTCGGTCACATCTTTGGCCATTGTTATAACAGCCATGCGGCCATCTGCCAGTTTACCAAGTGAAGCTGTGGCGAAATCCCATATCAGTGTGTCTCCGGTTTTGGTCCTGATTGGGTAATCGCCATGGTCCTTCGGCCCCTGCTCAAAGTAGATTCCGTTTGCGAGGCGCTCCATTTCGGAATGCTTCTCCCCATATGCTCGTTTCATCCAATCTTCAACTGTTGGGATATCCTCTTCCGTATACCCCGTCAACTCTTTCCAAACAGCGTTTATAAAATCAACCTTACCATCATCAGTACGAATCATTATAGGAATTGGTGCATTCTCCAGCGCAAGGCGAAATTGGATTTTGCTCTCTGCTAGTGCCTTTTCAGTCTCTCTTGTACTTGATATGTCTCGCGTGATCCCAATATATCCCAATACCTCTTGCTGTGGCCCATAGAGAGTTTTTGAAACTATCTCTGCTTCAAACTCCGATCCATCACGCCGAAGCTCGGTGTAGTGGCGAATTGACGCCTTCTGACCTTCAAGAATCGTTGTCTGGATGCCTGCCGCTCTCTCACGATCCCGTTCGGCTATCAGCAATCGAGTATCAAACCCCTTGAGTTGCTCGGGTGACTCATAACCGTACATAAGTGCTGATGCCTGGTTTGCTGCGATCACGCGTCTATCAGATCCAATCAGCAATACGCTCGCAGGAAATGAGTCAAAAAGGTGCCTATATTGCAACTCACTTTCTTTCAGCGCATTCTGAATTTCCTTTTTTTCGTGGATATCTCGTGTGACCACGACAACAGCTTTGACTTCAGGGGCATTCAAGAGATTCTTGTATGTTGATTCGATCCATTTCCAGGAGCCATCTTTGTGCCGAATCCGATATTCTGTCCTGGCAACAAGCTCCGGACATCCCAGGGTGCTCGCCCAAGCCTTCCGTACTGTCTCCACATCATCGGGATGTACGGTCTCAAAGATATTGTGGCTAAGGCATTCCCCATTTTCGAATCCATTTATGGCTTTGTCTGAAGAGCTTCGATAGAGAATCGTTGCTCCCGAATCACAGAACATGATTCCGTCGTTGCTATTCTCAACCACCGCGTGGTACTTCGCTTCACTGGCTTTGGTTTTTGCATTAGCATCGAAGAGCTTGAATGCCATTTTGATTGAAGCATCAAGGACCGTGATCGATGAACTCTTCACCACGTAGCCGTAGGAAGTGATCCGCTCCGTTTTCTCAACGATGTCAGGTTCAGTATGGCTCGAGACGAATACGATGGGCACATCCCGATCATTCAGGATCATCTGGGCGGCTTGTGTCCCATCGATACCATTACCCAGATTGATGTCCATGAGTACAAGGTCAATTTCAGGCATGGTCTTGACCGCTTCTACAGCCTTTTCACCTGTGTTGACGGTTTTCACCGCATAGCCGTACTTCTCCAGTTGCATCTTCTCGGTCATCGAAATAATTGCTTCGTCTTCTGCAAGGAGGATGGTCTTCTGTACGTTCTCAGACATTTTGACCTCATCTTTCACTTCAGTAGTTTAAGGCTCTATAAGCTCCTCCGTTGCTGGTGAAGCCTGTGTTTTGCCATTCGTCTGGCCAGTCTACAGCGTAGCGGCCTGATCAGGAAACGGTCTGGTTCTCCGCCACGCTCTTCAGCTTATGGGTCTCGTCGTCGTTGAAGGCCCGGTCCATGTCCAGGATGATGATGAAGGCGTCGTCCCGCTTGCCAATGCCGCCAATGAAGCGCGAGTCGATCTTGACAGAGAACCATGTAAAGGCTCTTTACTATGGTTAGCTAAAGTACGCTATTACAGTATTGTAAGGAATTAGCTTTGTCTAGGTTTGCTATGTTTTTTTAATTTTATTGATATTTTCATTGACATTTACCGTTTATTTGAATATTTCGGCCTGTTTCGATGTATTAGAACCAGGTAAAACCACTAAAATCCTACGAAAATACGACATTAAAGAAGCTGTCCCGTAACTTCCTATGTTACGGGAGAGCCTCAATTTGTACAACCAGTTGGAAAAAAGGAAGGGTCGCATCCATAGATAGAAAGTAAAAAACCAACCTGACGGCCGGTTCCCTTCGATGGAGAATAGGGGATTCGCCTTCCGTGCGTCGCCTCAGGCGACACTGCTCCAGGCCGCCTCGCTCGCTTCCGCGCGCATCCATGCGCGCTTTTCCTCGCTTCCGCTCGGTAACCGGCCCGAAGGGACGGATTCGAACCACCCCTGACCTATAGATTGAGAATCAGTATAATTCATTATCCAAAAATGACTTAACTTTTCAATATGCTTACTGTAACAATATTTATTTTTTCAGCCTTTGCAAACCTCTGCACGCTTTTGCAGAATTTAGTCGCACTTTGTGGGTTTTTCCAGTCGCACTTTTAGTTACACTTCATGGGTTTGGGGGGAGGCGGACACCTACTAGAAGTCAATGCTATATTTGACTATAATAAAGTCTGACTTTAGTTTGGTCGAACTATCCGAGGTGTCTGTCATGTACATTCCACGCGCCATCGAGCCTTCAGTTATCGCAATCGCGAAGACCTTTCCGGTCCTTCTGGTCACAGGCCCGCGCCAGGTTGGGAAGACGACCCTCCTCAAACACATCGCCGAGCCGGGTCGGAACTACGTCACCCTCGACGATCCCCTTCAGCGGCAACTTGCGCTCGAGGAGCCCGAGCTCTTCCTGGAGCGCTTCGAGGCGCCGGTCATCATCGACGAGGTCCAGTATGCGCCGAGTCTCCTGCCTCATATCAAGATGCGGGTGGACCGCGATAGGATGAAGGGAGCTTACTGGCTCACTGGCTCCCAGATGTTCCACCTCATGAGGGACGCAAGCGAGTCTCTGGCGGGTCGCGTTGGCATCATGCATCTTCTCGGGCTATCGCAGGCGGAGATAGCAGGACGGCCGAGCGTCCCCTTCCTCCCCACAAAGCAAGTTCTTTCAGCAAAACGGAAGCAGGCGGATAGGGGTAGCCTTACGGAGGTCTTCTCCGCCATCCACCGAGGGAGCCTGCCGGCCCTGCTCGCGGGCGACGATCGACCGACAGTGGAGCAGTACTACTCCTCCTACGTACAGACCTACCTCCAACGCGACATCAAGGACCTCTCGCAGGTCGGCGACGAGCTGGCCTTCCTCCGCTTCCTGACGGCCGTGGCGGCGAGGACCGGACAGATGCTCCAGTACAGCGATCTTGCTCGCGATATCGGCATCAGCCAGCCGACGGCCAAGAAGTGGCTCTCCCTTCTCGTCACTTCCGGGATAGTCACCCTCGTCGAGCCTTGGTATAGCAACACCCTCACGCGGATGATCAAGACGCCCAAGCTCTACTTCCTCGACACCGGGCTCGCCGCCTACCTGACGCGTTGGACGACGGCGGAGGCCCTCGAGGCGGGCGCCGCATCCGGTGCTTTCTTCGAGACCTTCGTGGTCAGCGAGATCATGAAGAGCTGGTACAACGCGGGGAAGACGCCACCGGTGTTCTACTACCGCGACAAGGACCGGAACGAGATCGACCTCATCCTCGAGTCGGACGGGAAGCTTCACCCCATCGAGATCAAGAAGAGCGCCAATCCCGGGAAGGACGCGATAGCAGCATTCAGGGTATTGGCGGACGCAGGCAGGAGCGTGGGACAGGGCGGGGTCGTCTGCTGCGCCACGGAGTACCTACCCCTCGACTCGCAGAACTCGATCGTGCCCTGGTGGATGGTGTAGAAAATCTAATCTTTGCGAGCTCCGTAGGGAGCCGTGAGCTTTTCACACCCTTTAAGGTATCTCCAGGATTTATACCCTGTGGGGTAAATGCCACCTATCCTGTTGTTGATGGTAGTGTGTTTTGTAAAGAACCGTTTACTAGCAACTGAAGCGAATCCGGCCCGAAGACCCGGAAAGGAGGGTAGTCTCATGAGTGAAGCAAAGGTTTCTTTCAAGCTGTTCATAGGATCTTGTTTTGAGGTAATAACGGCACCAGGGGCAAGCCTACCATCCGTGGCTGGACCATTAGCCTAAGTCTTATCGTGACCTATAGTTCGTTTGGCCAACGGGGTAAAACATTCCTGCCTATTGCCAAGCCTCACAGGCTCATGACCATCATATCGCGATACTCATCAGAATTACGACGATGGGGTTGCGCCAAGACACGCCATGGGCGGCCTCGAAGCCATCCTGATTCTGGGCGGCCTTGGTGCGGGCGAGCTTCTCGAGGGGGAGCTGGGCGAGCATCTTGCATGCCGCGACAAGGACCTTGGACTCATCAGACTCGCCTGTAGAGCGGTCTGCGGCGAGTGCTTCGGCATAACACCCCCCCGAAAAGTCACACTGTCAAGTCACAGTGCCCTTTTCAGGGGTAGTATAACACGTAATTCCTTTTGGAGAATAGGGGATTCGCCTTCCGCGCGTCGCCTCAGGCGACGCTGCTCCAGGCCGCCTCGCTCGCTTCCGCGCGCTACAGCATCCCCTATTCTCCTTGTCGAAAAAGAAAGCCGCCCAAAGGGCGGCCTTCTTTTTCTGGAGAATAGGGGATTCGAACCCCTGACCTATAGATTGCGAACCTATCGCTCTACCAACTGAGCTAATTCCCCGGAATGCAGGAAAAATATATCAAAGGGGATTTAAAAAATCAAGACGGGGTTTGGGGGCCTATCTTGACAATGGGGGTTTCTTTTAAGACCATACCAGGAGTTTTACCTTCTTGTAGTGGGGGCGTTCCGGTGGTCCTAGCCTTTGACATCCTTAGGTTTTCATTCGCGGTCGGTTTTATTTCCCTCCATGGAGCCCTTATGGGGGGTCTTTTCCTGGAACTGCGGCGAGATCGAAGGGTTTCAAGCTCCGAAATGGTACCCTTGGTATCAATTATCATTCCCATACACAACGAGGCGCAGAGATTGGAGCCCCTGTTAGGGAGCCTCTTACTGCAGGATTATCCCCATTTGGAGTTTATCTTTGTGGATGATCGGTCGATTGACGGAACAGCGGCTTTGATCGATCGGTTCGCCCTTTCCCTTCAAAACACAAACAATCCCCAATGGAACCTTCGACGGATCGTTTTGAATGAAAATCCCGGTCCTAACTTTAAGCAGTACGCCCTGGGGCAAGGGATAGGGGTAGCTGAGGGGGAGTACATTCTGCTTACCGATGGGGATTGCGAGGTTCCCGTCGGTTGGGCCCGGGGGATGGCCGCCCGAATGCAAAGTCCCCAGGTCGGAGCCGTTCTAGGGCCCGTTTTTAAGCGCCCCGGAGGAAGGGGCTTTTTTTACCTGTACCAAGCCTTTGACCACGCGGTACGGTACATGTACTTGGCCGCCTCCACGGGTCTTGGATCGGCGGGGGGAGGGTTTGGCAATAATTTGATCGTCCGAAAAACCACCCTCGACGTAATAGGGGGTTACGCTTCGGTCCCCTTTTCGGTAACCGAGGACGCGGCCCTCGTGGCCCGTATACGATCCCATTCCCACTTTAAGGTTCGAGCCGCCTGTTCTTACGACGTCCAGGTGATGACCGCCAGCGAAACATCCTGGTCCGACTTTATAAAACAGACCCTCCGCTGGAACAACGGCGGACTCTTTAGCCCCGATCTGGAAACCCGGCTTAACTTTGGTCTTCTTATGGTCACCATTTCCATGGGCATCCTCGCCCTTCCGCTCCTCCCCTTTTTCCCAGGTCTCTGGCCCCTGCCGCTGGCGGTGTATATCGCCATGACCATGAATACCCTGGCCACTTTTAAAATCGCTGGCCCGGCCCTCCCCCGGTTCAAATCCCCCTGGACCCAGGTTTGGAAGTACCTGGTACAACTCTTCTTTACCCCAGCCTATATGACTTTCTTGACCATCCTCGGGCTCCTGGGTGTAAAGCCCACGTGGAAAGGTAAAAATCTGGCCGTACACGATTAAGGTCTTTTCCGTTGTTTCTTAAATTGATCACATTCTAAAACCAATTGAGGCTGTCTAATAACTCTGTTAGTTATCAGACAGCCCTTGTATTTTCTCGGATTTTAGCGTTTTTGACCCTTTCGACGTATTAAAACCAGTTAAAATCGCTAAAATCCTACGAAAATACGACATTAAGGAAGCTGTCCCGTAACTTCCTAAGTTACAGGACAGCCTCAATTCGGGAGTACAGTAGATATATTGCAGTCCCCGCAGCAGTTGGGGTATCTCATCCCGAGACCGCTCATCAAAGGTGATGGTGGCAATATCAACCTGACCGAGAAGTATTTGTGGACTAACCGTATGCCGCATGGCCGCCCCCATAGTGTACCTTTTCCAGGTAAAACATGAATTACACAAAAGCATGCAACTCATTACCATGCTATGAATTATAGCAGCTCTTTTATTATTTGAAAAGTGGCAATATGAAATATTTTGATTTATTATTATCGTTTATTTCTCTGTTCTGTCGCTATTTATATCTTTCCGTTCAGACACTAGTTATAGGAACCGGCCCCGTGGGCCGGGCGACAGCAGAAGCCTTAAGAGAACAGGGATTCCGGGTCCGTATTATCTCGAAATACGGTAAGATGGATGACATCCCGACAGGAATTGAGGTTCTTTCTGCGGATGTGCTAAACCGGTCAGCCCTGGATACAGCGGTAGCGGGTGCTGCAGCGGTGTACCAGTGCGCCCAGCCGCCCTACAACAGATGGATTTCCGAGTTCCCGGCCTTTCAACGGGCCATCTTGGAAGCGGCGGAGCGGGTCGGGGCCCGTCTTGTGCTGGCGGAAAACCTGTACGGTTACGGTGACCGAAACGGGGTTCCCATCGATGACGCCAGCCCCCTTTCGGCTTCGGATGCCAAGGGGCGCACTCGTGCGGCCCTGAGCGAAGAAGCCTTCGCGGCCCACAAGGCTGGACGATTGTCGGTCGTTTCAGCCCGGGCTTCGGATTTTTTCGGTCCCTGGGCCTGGGAACAGAGCCATCTAGGGGCCCGAGCTCTGGGACCTTTGGCCCGTGGCAAACCTGCTTCTATTCTGGGATCCCCAGATATCCCCCACACATTCACCTATATACGGGACTTCGGCGAAGCCCTGGCGATCCTGGGAACCACTGGTCATGGAGACGGCCGAGCTTGGCTGGTTCCTAATGACCGTCCGCACCAAACCCAACGGGAAGCCCTGACCGTCGCGGCAGACCTTCTGGGTAAACCCCTGCGATTTAAAGCCCTGGGACGATCAACCCTAACCCTGGCTGGCCTTTTTATACCCCTAGTCAGGGAACTACTTCCTTTGCTTTACCAGTTCGAAAAGCCCTACATCGTGGAATCCGATTCCTTCCAACGACGGTTTGGCATGGAAAGAACGCCCTTTGACAGGGCCTTATCGGAGACAGTAAACTGGATGCGGAAACGGGGTTTATCGGAGTGAGCGAAGGGGAAATAAAAAAGGACAGCTACCATCATGGGCACCTGCGGGAGGAGCTCATTCGCCGGGGTCTCGAGGCCTTAGAACGGGAGGGGGCGGAAGCACTCAGCCTTCGAGCTTTAGCAGAGGCGGCAGGAGTCTCTAAGACAGCCCCGTACCGCCACTTCAAGGATAAGGACCTTTTCTTGGGAGCCCTGGCGGACGAAGGGTATTGTCTCTTGTAGAGACGGTCGGAAACAATGCTTTGCAGGGCGACATCCGTTATTCTCTGGAAACATGGATATCCAGGCCTGCGGAAGAACGGTGGGAGCTTATCCACGGGGTTCCTTTCACCATAAGCCCCGCGCCCAGGGTCGCCACCAAGAAGCTACAGGAGCCCTGTTCACGGACCTGCGCACGTACCTGAAAGGAAGTCCTTGCCGGGCCTTCATGGCTCCCCTAGACGTATTCCTTGATGAAGGGGATGCAGCCACGGTGGTGGAGCAGGATGTGCTTGCGGTCTGCGATCCGGGCAAGATCAGCAATGAGGGAATCCATGGAAGTCCGGACTTCGTCGCCGAAGTGCTTTCCGAATCCAGCACAGTCCGGGACTTAGAGATCAAAAAGGACCTGTACGAGCGCTACGGGGTGCGGGAATACTGGATCGTGCATCCCGATACTGGAACAGTCTTCCATTATACTTGATAGGCGCTCGGTTCGCCCCGGCGCTTGAACGCCGTCGGGGCGAACCGGTGGATAGCTCGGCCTTTCCGGGCTTCCGCTATGTTCAACATCCGCCCTGGGCGCCTACCGCCGCAAGCATGAGCAGCTCCTCCTTGGCGGTTTTCCGGGCGTCCAGCTCTGCGGCGATGCGGCCCTTGCGCATGACGTAGATCCGGTCGCTCACCCCCAGCACTTCCTGGATGTCCGAGGATATCAGGAGCACTGCGGCGCCCCCGGAGGCTAGGTCCTGCATCATCCGGTAGATCTCCTCTTTCGCCCCCACGTCGATTCCCCGGGTGGGTTCGTGGAAGATGAGGATCTTGGATTTGTTCACCAGCCATTTGGCGATGACCACCTTCTGCTGGTTCCCGCCGCTCAGGCTACCCGCCCGCTGGCCCGAACCCACGGCTTTTATTCGCAGGGCGCGGATGTGTTCCGCCGCCAGGGCTTCCTCTTTTCTAGCGTCCACCCGCAGGAAGCGAGACACGGCGTCCAGGGCCGCCAGGACCAAGTTGTTCCGGATGGGCAAGCCCAGGACCAAGCCCTGGCGGCGCCGGTCTTCGGGGATAAGGCCTATGCCCTCCCGGATGGCCTGGACCGGGGAATGGAGGCGCAGGCTCTTGCCGTCCACCCGGAGCTCCCCGGAGTCGAAGCGCTCCACGCCGAATAGGCAACGGGCCAGGGGCGTTTGTCCCGCCCCCACAAGGCCGGTGATGCCTACCACCTCCCCGGCCCGGCAGTAGAGGCTAATGTCCTCCAGGCAGCCCTCCTTGCCTAGGCGATCCAGACGGAGCAGCTCCCTGCCCGCCGCCTTGTCCCGGTGGTACAGCTGGTCGAACAAGCTACGGCCGATCATCAGGTCCACCAGGCTTTTTGGGGTGACGGCGGTAATTGGTTCGTCGGCCACCTTGTTTCCGTCCCGGAGGATGGCCACCGAATCGGCGATATCGAAGATCTCCTCCAACCGGTGGGAGACGAAGACGATGCTGACTCCGTCCTCCTTCAGTCGGCGGATAACGCCGAACAGGATGTCGGTCTCTCCCTTAGAAAGGGCCGCGGTGGGCTCGTCCATTATCAGGATCCGGGCGTTGGTGGACAGGGCCTTGGCTATTTCCACCAGTTGCTGGTCCGCCAGGCTCAGGCTCGAGACGGGCCGACGCACGTCTATACACGCCTGAAGCCGTACCATCAGATCCTCGGCCCCGGAGAATAGATCCTTCCAGTGCACCTTCAGTTCCCCGCCGGGCAGCCGACCCAGGTAGATGTTCTCCGCCACGGTGAGGTCTGGGACCAGGGTGAACTCCTGGTAGATCACCCCTACGCCGTGCCTGCGGGCATCCTGGGGGGAATGGATGCGCACGCTTTCTCCGGAAATGGCGATGGTTCCCTCGTCCTTCGGCTCCGCCCCGGAAAGGATCTTGATCAGGGTAGACTTACCCGCCCCGTTCTCCCCCAGGAGGGCTTTTATCTCCCCGGGGCGCAGGGAAAAGTCCACCCCGTTGAGGGCCCGGGTACCCGGGTAGCTCTTGGAGATGCCCCGCATCTCCACCGCCGGCGCTTCTGTGGGGGCCATCTAGCTGGCCCTCCCGGACTTGGCGATATCCTTGAAGGTGTTCAGGGCCACGGCGAAGAGGACCACCAAGCCCTGGACAATGTAGGTGACGAAGGAGTCCACCCCCACCAGGACCAGGCCGTTCCTGAGGATGCCCATGAACAGAACGCCCAGGAAGGTTCCCAGGATGGTTCCGGAGCCGCCGGCCAGGTTGGTGCCCCCGATGATCACCGCCGCTATCACGTCCAGCATGTAGGGGTCCCCGGCGTTGGAAATTCCTGCGGTCATGCGGGAAGCGAGCAAAATTCCGCTGACGGAGGAGACCAGGCTGTTCAGGGTCATCACGGCTATCTTAACCCGGTTCACCTGGATGCCCGAAAGGCGGGATGCTTCTTCGTTGCCGCCGACGGCGTAAACCCGTCGGCCGAAGGCGGTGTTGGCCATGACCCACCAGCCGGCGGCGTAGACGGCGACCATGAAGATGACCGGCACGGGCACGTGGCCGACGAAGCCCTGGCCCCAGAAGGCGAAGGAATCGTCGAAGCCGGTGATGGGATAGCCCTGGGTGAGCAGCAGCCCGACGCCGCCGAAGCTGGTGGCCGTGGCCAGGGTCACTATGAAGGAGGGGATCTTAAGCTTGATGGAGACATAGCCGTTGAACAGGCCTATCAGGACCCCAGCCACCAAACAGAGAAGGGCCGCGGGCCAGAAAGTCCAGGAGGCCTTGATTATCAGGGCACCGATCAGGGCCCCTATCAGGCCCACCACGGCGCCGATGCTCAGGTCTATCTGCCCCGACACGATGACCATGGTCATGGGCACGGCGATGAGGCTCATGATGGATATCTGCACCAGGATGTTCCTGAAATTGTCGAAGTTGAAGAAATACGGCGACGCCAGGCTGAAGTAGCCGGCCATGAGGATCAGGGCCACGAAGAGGCCGTTGTTGACAAGGAAGCGGGGAAGGGTTTGCCGGTTGAAATTCATGGATGCCGTCCTTGGATGGAATGATGGGGGCGCGCCAGCCAGGCCGACGCGCCCTGCAGGATCAGGGAATGTAATAGGGGTGGGTCTTAAGGAATTCCTCCAGGTTACCGTTGGTGACCAGCACCACGGGCACCCGGGTATCCATGGGGATCTCCTTGCCCTGGGCGGCCAGGATGGCGTTCTCCACGGCCTTAAAGCCGATCTGCACCGGCTCCTGGGTCACCACGCCACCGATGCTCTCCTCGGTGCGGAAAGCCTGGGTTACTTTGGGGGACATGTCCACGCCAAAGACCTTGACCTGTTTGGTCTTGCCCGCGGACTTGACCGCCGAAAGGGCGCCTTCGAAGGAGCTTTCGTTCCAGCAGAAGATGATGTTCAGGTCGGAGTTGGCGGTCAGGATGTTCTGCACCGTGTTCTCCGCGACGGACTGGTCTTCGGCTATCTGCTTGGCCACGATCTGCACGCCGCTCATGCCCTTCATCACCGATTCGAAACCGTCGGATCTGGCCAGGCTGATGGCGCCGTATTTGGGCGTGTAGACCACCGCCACCTTGGCCTTTCCGCCCAGCTTGGCGTTGATGTAGGCCTCCGCCTCCTTGCCGTTCAGGTAGCCCAGCTGGGAGTTGTCCACCCCCACGAAGGGGAACTGCCCCTCCTTACCCACGATGGAGTTGTAGGCGATGACCTTGATGCCCCCCGAGGCCGCCTTGGTCAGGGCCGCTGCGGAGGCAGTGGCGCTGGCCGCGCCGATGGCCATGGCGTCCACCTTGCGGGCGATGAAATTCTCCACCGTGGCGATTTCCGTGCTGGGATCCCCATTGGTGTTGGTGATGATGAGTTCCGCGCCGTACTTGGCCGCCGCTTCTTCCATGCCCATCTTGACCCAGGAGAACCAACTGCTCTTCACGTCCATCAGGGTCGCGCCCACCACGATCTTCTTGGCCGCCCCTGTCTGGCTTCCCGCCGCCTGGCCGCCCGCGAACAGGCTACCGCCCAGGATCGCCAACGCGGCCGCCGCGATCACTACCGTCTTTCGTACCATGCTTTTCCTCCGTACTTTGTGATCGGGCCGCCCTTACGGGCAGCCCATGGTCTCAGGTCTTTTCCCGCACCGTCTCGAAGAGGGCGCGGATGTTTTCCGGCTTTGTGTCCGCCAGGATCGCCTCGTGGCTGGGGGATACCACCAGGCCTGTGGGGAACAGGCGCTTGAGGCGGCGCACCGCCTCCCGCACCTCCTGGGCGCTGCCGTTGATCAGCAGCTGTTGGGCGTCCACCCCGCCGCAGAAGGCCACCCGGCCGCCGAAGTTCCGGGCCAGGCTTTCCGGCTCCATTCCCTTGGCCAGGGCCTGCATGGGGTGGATGCAGTCCGCGCCGATGTCGATGATGTCGCCGATCAGGTCCGCCACGGCGCCGCAGGAATGATGGATCACCTTCACCCCGTAGGATTTGGCTTGGTCCACCAGGCGCCGGGTGCCGGGCAGGACATATTCCCGCAAAATGGCCGGGGACACCATCAGTCCCAGCTGGCTACCGTAGTCGTTGCCGATCAGCACCGCGTCCAGCCTGTCCGCCGCTGCCTCGTAGAGCACCCGGTTGGCCCGGAGATAGAAATCGACTATCCGGTCGTTCAGAGCCCGGAACAGCTCCGGGTCGGTGAGCATCTTGATGAAGGCCGTCTCCATGCCGAAGGCGGCGCAGGCGTCCTGGAAGTGGGCGGACCAGAGGATGGCCACCGAGGCGGTATCCCGGGGGGTATATTCCGCCCGCCTCCGGCATTCCCTTGGGTCGATGAAGGCTTCCGGCTCGGGCCAGTCGAAGGCATCGAAGTCCCCGGGGGCCTCCGCATCTTCGAAGACCCCGGGCAGGCTCAGGGACCGCTCCTCGTTGGAGCCGATGCGCCGTTCCTTGGCGAAGTTGAGGGCCAGCACAATCTCTTTGGCTTCCGGGGAATCGTAGGGGAGGTCGAAGTTCTGCACGTCGTCGCCCACCGCCGCCTTCAGCCCGTCCAGGTCCTGGACTCCGAAGTGGGAATACAGGCCGGGCAGGGCCTTCTTGTCAGGTATGCCCAGCCAGCAAGCCGGCCGGTCTACGCTCTTGCGGTCGATGGTCGCATGGAATCGTTCCTTGGGGGTCACGCTTAGCTCCTTGGACCGAGTATAGCGGCGGACAGGAGATTCCGTACATCCGGAATAAGCTTAGGAAACCGGGTAAAAATTTTTTTTCCGAATTCCCCATGGTATACTAAGGACGTGGAAAGCGGAAAAGATCGGGCATTGAACAGGCGGAGCGTTTCCACCCTCAATTCCACCGAGGGTAACCTCATCGTGCTTTGGAGCGGCCTGGAGAAGGAGATTCCCCCGCCTCCAGGGGAACGGTCCCTCTACGCCGAAACCCAGGAAGAGTACTGGTACGATTGGGAATACGGGGCCTTGACCCGCAAGAAGGCGCCGGAGTTGCTGCCCCCCGGGGACGGCCCCCGGGGCAAACGGGTGGTCTTCCTATCCCCAGGGGGCCTCTCCTATCTGACGGAATTCAACCGCCACCTTCGGAAGGTGGCCATGAAGGCGGATATCCGCCTGGAAATCCATTCCGCCGACTGGGATCCCCGAAAGCAGGCGGAACAGCTGGAATTGACCCTAGCCAGCAAGCCCGACCTGGTGCTGATAAATCCGGAAAACATCTCCCGGAGCTCGGAGGTCATCTCCCGCATACACCGCTCGGGCATCCCCGTGATCGCCTGCAATTTCCTTCCCCAGACCGAGGCCTTCGACGACCTCATTTCCTGGACGGGTCCCGACGACTGGGGCCAATCCCGGGCGGTGGCCCGTGAGTTCGCCCGGAGGATGAACTACACGGGCAAGTACTGCATCCTGCGGCACATAGAGGGAACCTCCAGCTACTACGCCCGGACCTGGGGAGTGATCACGGAGCTGAAGAAGATCGCCCCCCTGATGGAATGCTTGGACATGGCCGCCCCGGGACTACAGACAGGCCCTGCGGAGGAAACCGTCGCCCTTTGGCTCAAGGAGCATCCCGGGATGATCCAAGGTATAGTCTGCGCCGACGACGACCTGCCCATGCGTGGGGTGCGCAACGCTCTGGAGCGCGCGGGCCTGGCGGGCAGAATAATCTGCGCCGCCTTCGGCAGCAGCCGCTATGGATTGGAGCTGGTGAAGGAGGGCATCCTCCATGTCCTGGCGTTCCAATCCCCTGCGGTGGACGCTACCGTGGCCATGCAGACCGTGGTGGACTGGTTCGACGGCCTGCGGGTGGAGCCGGTACGCTACCTGCCCATCTATATCGTCACGTCGGAAAATGTAGACGGGCTCCTTCGGGCCAACGAGACTATCACCAGCGTCAACTTCGAGCGCCTGCAGAAGGCCATAGAGGAGTTCGACTTCCAGGGGGTCTACGATTTCTTCACCACCTGCTACCTCAACTTCGTGGAGATGAAGCTGGTGTCCCAGGAATCCTTCAACGGCTTCGGCCTGGAAAGCATCGGCTTCTTCCTGTCCCTCATCAAGGAATACAAGCTTCCCCCGGAGGAGCTCTTCGTCAACTACGAGAACATGTACAAGCGGGTCTTCAGCCAGAAGACCATAGGCGCGGCCATCCAGTGGATGATCAACCTTAGCCTGTCCATCATCGATAAGCTGTCCCAGAAGTTGAAGCAGAAGACGGTGGTCCAGGAAGTGCTGGACTATGTGAACCGGAACTATTGCAGCCCCATCTCATTAAAGACCCTTTCGGAGGAATTCGCCATCAACGCCATATACCTGGGTCAGGTCTTCAAGAACGCCACGGGGATGAAATTCAACGACTACCTGAACGAGCTGCGCATCAAGGAGGCCAAGCGCCGGCTCCTGACCTCAGCCCTGAGCGCGTCGTCCATAGGCAAGGCGGTGGGCTACTCGGACCCTAATTACTTCTACAAGGTATTCCACAAGGTTACGGGAAAGACAGTAGGGGAATTCGAACGGAACCCGTAAGCGCCTACCACATCAGGCTCCGGGGATTCACGATAACGCCGTTCTTGAAGACCGAAAAGTGCGGGTGGCTGCCGGTGCTAAGGCCCGTGCTGCCCACGTCGCCGATGCGCTCCCCGGTCTTGACCACCTCGCCGACCTTGACCCGGATCACGTCCAGGTGGGCGTAGTAGGGGCGGTACCCCGAGTGGTGGGCCAGGACTATGTAGTTTCCCGAATTGGCGTCGTAGCCCGTGGCGCTCACCCTGCCGCCCATGGCGGCCTTGACCGGATAGCCCTGGGAAGCGCCGTTGTTGCTTACAACTCGCTTGTAGGCTTTCCCCAGATTCTTCTTCTCCAACACCCTTTCCATCAACGTGCTCGTGTCCTGATGCATCGTATCCGTCGTCGCCGGGCTTGTAGACGTTCCACTTATCCGCGCTACTCCCGGATTCCGTCCGGTTTGGTTTGCGAGTGTTTCGGGATTTTCACCGTCGTTTGTCAACGTCCTGCTCCGCCACGAGATTTTGGGATGCTTCGGCATCTCATGTTCGGCCCTTCAGTTCCGTTGATTGAACCTACTATGGCCTCTGCTGACTTCTGGCCATCCGTCTTCCTGCCTCGCGACAAGAATAGCCTCTTCGGCAGATAGCCAGACCTCCCCGGGTAATGCGCCCTACTTTCGCACTTATACCTGCCACATATACACAAAGAGATTCCGGGTAAGTATTGGACTTTGAAGAAATTGGCCTTCTTGTCCTCTCGTTGTGCCTACTATGTGATTTCTGTACGTCAGGTCAGTGCTTTGCTTTCACCTTCCTTCAGATTCCACCTCGCGATGGACACCCTTGGTGTTCAGCTAACGGTTCCCCTTACCGGACCCGTACGGGACTTTCACCCGCTAGTAGGTGCGCCCTGCCGGGCGCACCAATTGCTTTTTAGAGGGGACTTACTGTTTTTTTAGGGGGAACTTATAATTTTCTCTTGTGTTTTTATAAGAACCATGGTATACAGGTAATGTATCTATATATAGTAACACAGGAGGAATTTTCATGTCGATGATGAATAAAAAGCCCAACGGGCCCCTGCGGATGGTACTTTCGGAATCCGAAATGCCCCGTCAATGGTACAACCTGGCGGCGGACTTTAGGTCCCCCATGCTCCCGCCCCTGGGGCCCGACGGTAAGCCGATTACGCCGGAGATGATGAGCGCAATTTTCCCCATGAATTTGATCGAACAGGAGATGTCGAACCAACGATGGATCGATATACCCGAACCGGTTCTGGAAATCCTTGGCCGCTGGAGGCCGTCGCCCTTACACCGGGCGGTGGCGTTGGAACGGGCCCTGGGTACCCCGGCCCGGATCTACTTTAAGAACGAAAGCGTCTCCCCCGCGGGGAGCCACAAACCCAATACGGCGGTGGCCCAGGCGTACTACAACAAAATCGCCGGGGTAAAAAAATTGACCACCGAAACGGGAGCCGGGCAGTGGGGAAGCGCCCTAGCCTTTGCCACCTCTCTTTTAGGGATGGAATGCAAGGTCTACATGGTAAAGGTTAGCTTCGAACAGAAGCCCTTCCGCAAATTGATGATGGAAACCTGGGGTGGTACCTGTATCCCCAGCCCAAGTCCCTACACCGAAGCGGGCCGTTCGGTATTGGCAAAACACCCCGACAGCCCCGGAAGCCTCGCCATCGCTATCAGCGAGGCGGTGGAAGAGGCGGTGGCCGATAAAACCGGGTCCACCAAGTACGCCTTGGGCTCGGTGCTCAACCACGTGATGCTCCATCAAACGATCATCGGTCAGGAAACCAAGGTTCAACTGGCCAAGTTCGGCGAAAAGACCCCCGATTCGATCATCGCCTGCGTCGGTGGGGGGTCCAACTTCGCGGGCCTCGCGTTCCCCTTCGTTAAAGATAAGATAGATGGGGCTAAGATCGATATCATCGCCGTGGAACCCGCTTCCTGTCCGACGCTGACCCGGGGAACCTTCGCGTACGATCTGGGGGACATGTCGGGAATGACGCCCCTGCTTCCCATGTACACCCTGGGCCACGAGTTCGTCCCCGCCACGATCCACGCCGGGGGCCTGCGGTACCACGGCATGGCACCCCTGGTTTCCAAGGCGGTCAAAGATGGTCTGGTGGAAGCCCGGTCGATCCACCAGCTGGAATGTTACGAAGCGGCGGTCCTCTTCGCGCGGACCGAAGGTCTCATCGCCGCCCCAGAATCGAGCCACGCCATCGCTATGGCTATCCGGGAAGCTAAAAAGGCAAAAGAGGAGGGCAAAGAACGGGTTATTGTTTTTGGACTTTCGGGCCACGGCTTGATGGACCTGGCGGGGTATGAAAAATATTTTGCCGGGAAACTGAGCAACTACGAACTATCGAACCAGGAATTGTCCGAATCCCTCGCGTGCATCCAAGGCTTTCCCAAACCGCCCGCATCGGCGGCCCAATAGGGTTCCATAAAGAGGGGAAAAAAAGAATTGATTTTTTCCCCTCCATCCGCCACACTGTACGTATTAAACAAGTCTTCAATAATAGGGTACATACCGATGAAGTCAATCCGTAATCGTTTAGTGTGGTCCATCGTTCCGATTTTGTCTTTAGCGCTCATACTGTTGGTGGTTTGGCTATCGTGGTTTTCTTATGGTACCATAAAAACAAACAGCCTAGCCAAGGCTTCTATGGCGGGGCAAGAGATAAGCGAATCGATACGGCAGGATTTGGAACAGAAAGCCCGAGTGGCCCAGAGTATAGCCGCTACCCTTACGGCTCTGCGGGAAGCGAAGCTAGTGGACCGGTCCTTTGTGATGGGGTGGTTGGAAAAATTACACGCCCAGCATCCAGATCTTTACACCACCTGGGCGGTCTTTGACCATAACGGGTGGGATGGCAAGGATTCCCGTTTTGCTAACCAGGATGGATGGGACGATACGGGATCCTTTGGGGTGTATACCGCCCAAAAAAGGCTCCGGCTTTACCGCCATTCAGGATGACCATTATTTTGAATCCGAGTACTTCCTCCGCCCTAAGGAGGCGGGGAAGCTTCTTTTGATGGAACCCTACGAAGATACGGTAGATGGGGTAAAAACCCTGAACACCAGTATCGCCCTGCCCTTGTACGACCAAAACAAAAACTTTATCGGGTCCTGTGGGGTGGATACGTCCCTGCAGGCCCTGGTGGATCGGGTGGGCGCCTTTAGATTAGGCCCCTCGGGGGCCGCTTTTCTGCTTTCCGCTTCGGGAAAAATAATTTCCTTTGGGGACAAGGGGGCCTACGGGAAAACTTATGGGGACGTAATCCCTAAATTTGAAAGCGATTTTGTCACCCAGGCGATCAATTCCCCCAAATCCCTTACACAAATCCTTCAGAATCCGGGGAAAGGGGCCTATTATTTGATTTCCTACCCCATCGTCCTTTCCCAAGGGGCGGGTCGATGGACTTGCGTGGTCTACGCGCCCCTGGGGGAACTGTTATCCGTTGCCACGAACCTCCGAAACATAGCCATAATAGGCTCCATTATAATCCTTTTGATCACCCTGCTCACGATCTTTTTCGTGACGGACCGGACCATCAAACCCCTTCTGTTCCTCCGATCCCTGGTCGAGCCGGTCGGTGACGGGGATTTTACGGTCCGTTTCACCGGTTTAGGGGATAATGAAATCGGTCAGTTGGGATTTCGGCTGGATGCCCTCTTAGAAAACCTTTCCACCCTCATTTCTCGAGTTAAGGCCGCCGCGGCCGCCCTGGCGTCCATCGATTCTATGCTTCAAACCCAAACAGAACGCTCTTCGGCGGAGACCGATTCCATAGCCCGTTCGCTCGCTGATATGCGCCAAGCCCTCTTCTCCCAGGTTGCCATGGTAAGTCAGGTTACCAGCTTTGTGGAACAGAACATGCAAACCGTCGCGTCGTTGGATCAAAATATAGAAGGTCAGGCGGCGGGGTTGGAAGAATCCTCGGCGGCGGTGGAGGAAATGACGGCTAACGTGGTATCCATCACCCGGAACATGGAAAGGGTTACCGAGTCGGTAGCCCAACTGCAGACCGCCTCCAACACGGGCAAGGATCGGCTTCGGTCCGCCGGCGAATTGGTTCGGGACATAGCGAGCCGGTCTGAAAACCTGCTGGAGGTGAACACGACCATTTCCGGCATCGCCGCCCGAACCAATTTACTGGCCATGAACGCGGCGATAGAGGCCGCCCACGCGGGATCCGCGGGGAGGGGCTTCGCCGTGGTGGCCGACGAAATTCGAAACCTGGCTGAATCCTCTGCGGCGAAATCAAAAGAATCGGCCCTCTCCCTCAAATCGGTACGTTCGGCCATCGAATCCATCGTTTCCGGGATCGAAGGGGTCGAGGTATCCTTCCAGGATATCGTCGTTAAGGTGGAAACCATGGATAACCACGGGGGCCAGATCCACGCTTCCGTTCAGGAAATCGCCCAAATCGCCCAGAGGAACGAGGAAGAACTACGGGTCCTGATCCGCGAAACCGCGGTGTTCAAGATCCGAAATCTGGGCTAATCGGCTCCGACGTTTCTAAATCGTTTTTAGCGTTAGGGCTTCCAGCTCCTCCGGTTCCAGATATTTCCAGCCCCCCTTTTCAAGGCTTAAATCCTCCAGGCGCAGATTGCCTATGGCGATCCGCCGCAGGGCTATACAGTGATTCCCCGCGGCGGCGATCATCCGCTTTACCTGGTGGTACTTCCCCTCGTGGATCGTCAATTCCACCGTATTTTGATCGATGGCCCGACAATCCTGGCACGCGAGCTCCTCCGCCTGCCCATGCAAAAGAACGCCTTCCCGGAGGGAGCGGATAAACCGAGCGTCCACCGGTTCTTCTACCCGGGCGCGGTAGATTTTAGGTACCTTTTTTTTTGGAGCTATAAGGCGGTGAATAAATTCGCCATCGTCCGAAAGGATTAACAGGCCCTCCGTATCCCAATCCAGCCGTCCCGCGTTCTGGAGTCCCCGGCGGATAAGGGGGTCGGGAAAAAGTTCAAACACCGAGGGATGGTGGGTGCTTTGGCGGGAACATTCGTACCCCAGGGGTTTATGGAGGGCCACGTACACGTGGGGCCTAACGGTCCAGGGGTGCCCCTCAAACGTGACAACTAGTCCTTCGGTTTCAAAGACCAGGTCCGGATCTCTGGGGACCATTCCCTGGATCGAAACTCTTCCGTCACGGATAAGGTTCCGGCATTCGGAACGGGAACCGAACCCCTGGGATTGAAGTATCCGTTCTAAAGGTAACCGCATGGTTGGATAGTACCCTTCTCCACCCTCTTGGACTAGAAGCCTATCGAACTGGTCCGACAGGGGACTTAAGGGCTGTCTGATAACTAACAGAGTTATCAGACAGCCTCAATTCCTTACAGGAATTGCGATTTCAGCGGAACAATTCTAAAAACTGATGTTTTTAGAATTGTCTCATCTTGTAGGGTCCCCACAGAATCGGGTACAGTAGGAACACCATAAGGAGTCCACCCATGAACCTTCTATCGGCGATTTTTCTTGGGGCTATTCAGGGTATCACCGAATTTTTACCCGTCAGCAGTTCGGGCCATCTCGTGCTTTTCCAACAGATTTTTCACCTAAAAGAAGCGCCCCTGCTCTTCGATACGATCCTCCACCTGGGAACCTTAACGGCGGTTTGCGTAGTTCTTTGGAAGGATATTTGGGCTATTCTAAAAAGGCCCTTTCAACGGCTTACGGGTCTTGTAATCGTCGCTACTATTCCCACGGTAATCCTGGCACTCCTCTTTAAAAAACTGATCGAACGGGCTTTTGAAACGGGAACGTTTCTGGGCTTTGGTTTCCTCCTCACCGCCCTCGTCCTTTTGATCGCCGAAAAATTGGCCCAGGCTAAAGCCACAGGGCCCGCTAAGAACGTCAAGGATATGCGCTGGACCGATGCGATCCTGGTGGGAACCCTGCAGGGGGTCGCCATTTTGCCGGCGGTGTCCCGGTCTGGAATGACCATATCGGGGTCCCTCTCCCGGGGTCTCGATCGGGATTTCGCGGCCCGATTTTCCTTTTTAATGTCCATCCCCGCTATCCTCGGAGCGGCGGTTCTCCAGGCTAAGGATTTTTTTGGCCCTTCAACCCTTTCCAGCGCGGGTAACGCCGTCCCCGGCGGAGGCCTTTCCGCCATTGGTGTCGGGGCTCTGGTCGCGGGAACCCTTACGGCGGCGGTCGTTGGGATTGTGGCGGTTCGCTTTATGCTCAGGGTTATTCGAAACAATACCCTCCGGGGTTTCGCCCTGTATACCGCGATTTTAGGGGTGGTTGTTCTGGTAAACCAATTCGCCCTGCGCCTTTTTTAAAAAAAGAGCCCCGGTGGTACGGCGTGTACGACCGGGGCTCGATTATACCTACGGGGTTACCTACAACGCCCTATTACCTTACTTAAGGGGCGCATCGGGAACCCGAAGATACTTGGCGTAATACTTATCCCCGTCTACCTCGATTAACCCTTTAAACAGCTCATCGTTGTTAGTCACGTGACCGGGCTTCCACGTGGCAAACCTGTAGTCATCCTGGCTCATTTTTTCATGGTTTGCCCATCCGGAGGGATAGAAAACCAATTTTCCCACGTCAAAATCCGGCTTATCCGCCTTGTGGGAAAGGACCACCTTGGCGGACCAGCCCTTTTTCCCGTCTTCTACGTAGATAACTTCCGCTTGATTCTTCGTAGCCGGCGAAGCGGGGGTTAACACCCGACCGACATAGTACCGACCCGTCAGAGGATCGTCCTGTTCAAAAAGACAGAGAACCTCGTCCTTTTTAAAGTCCGCGTCTCCAGCGGAAGAAGCCATTGGCCCCGCTCCCGCGGCCAAATTGGGGGCCGTCAGTCCCACGGACACCCCCGGGATTGGGACGCTGGAACACGCCGCCACCATCAAGAAGGATACTATGGGTACCCCTAAAAACGCTAACCTTTTCATCATACCTCCTATAGCTTCCCAAGGGCCTTCGTACGTTGACCCTGCATATAGTGCTATTATAGTCCACTTTTAAAAAAAACAAAAATATTTCTATAAAAGAGTGAGACAATTCTAAAAACAATTGTTTTTTAGAGGGGACTTAAGAGTCCTTCATAACGCAAAAACAGCTATCAGGACCCCAGGAAAATACGAAATCCTCCGGGGATAGACTTGTTCGATCCGACTGGAGTATAAAAGCACATGTCCCTTCCCGTAGCCCTCGGGGCGGCCCTATGCACCCAAGTCCTCAGCCAACTATTCAAGGTAGCGTTTTACTCCATCCGGAAGCGGTCCTTCGATATGCGTTATCTTTCCAGCGCCGGAGGTATGCCCAGCGCCCACTCGGCCTTTGTGTCCGCCCTGTCAACCTCCGTCGCCCTTACCGAGGGCCCCGCTTCCAACGCCTTCGCCATTAGCGTGGTATTCGCCTTTATCGTGATCTACGACGCCTATCGGGTCCGGGGAACGGTAGAAAAATTGGTCCGCATCGTAACCCAATTGCGGAACGATCGAAGGGCCCTGGGGTTACCGGCCGCTGACAGTGACTCTATAGAGCTTCCTAAAAAGTTAGGCCATAGTATCAGCGAAATTATCGCGGGAGTCCTGGGGGGAATCTTCATCGGCGGAGGTATTACGCTTCTTTTCAGGGGTTTTTACTGATCGATTCGGTCCCGTAACGGAGGAAGTTATGGGACAGCCTCGAAATATTCCCAGGAAAATCCCCTGGGATGGGGGAATTTCCTTGACCCTTGGCACTCTTTCTGCTTATTTTTTAGATAAAATATACCGCAGGAAGTTTCAATGTCAAAGCATACGATTCACGGTCAGGATAATCACCAAGAAAAAAAACATACACCCCAGAACCCTACGGAGGCCCATGCCGAAGCTCCCCAGGACGGACAAACAGCCCAGATCGGCGGAAAATCCGTGCCCCCCAGCGAGCCTGGATCCCCAGAGGCGGCCCCTAAAAACCCTTCAGAGGACGGCAAGGGGAAAGGTAACGAGGAAGCGCTCCGCGTTCGTACGGAGTTGGAGGCCAAAATTGTGGCCCTGGAGGCGGAAATTTCCAACCTAAAGGATCAGTACCTTCGCAAAGCGGCGGAGTTCGAAAACTTTCGCAAGCGGATGCAAAAGGAAAAACAGGATGCTATTGATTACGCTAATCAGAGCCTTCTGTTGGATTTGATTCCCGTGTTGGATGATTTTGAGCGGGCCATCAAATCTTCCGAGGTTTCCAAGGATTTCGAGGCCCTCCACGAGGGTATCAGCCTTATAGAGAAACGGTTAGTTTCCCAACTGGAAAACAAATGGGGCCTTAGCCGTTTTGAATCCGCCGGAACCCCCTTCGATCCCAACCGGCACGAGGCGATAATGATGGAAAAGACCACCTCGATTACCGAACCTATGGTAGGGGAGGATTTTGTTAAAGGATACACCCTTAAAAACCGGGTTATTCGGAGCGCCAAGGTAAAGGTGCTGATGCCGGAGGAAGGAAAACCGGCGGAGGGGTCTTCGTCGGAGGGACCCGTAGAATCGGAATCGGGACCGTCGGCTTAAAAAAAAGGGGACGATGGGGCCCCAATTTTAGTATATTTTCATAGTAGGCGTGTAGGAACGCGTAAGAAGGAGTTATATCATGGGCAAAATTATAGGAATCGACTTGGGAACCACCAATTCCTGCGTGGCCGTTTTAGAGGGCGGTGAACCAGTTGTCATTCAAAATTCCGAGGGCGGTCGAACCACCCCGTCTATCGTGGGATTTACGGGAAAGGGGGAGCGGGTTGTGGGACAACCGGCCAAGAACCAAATGATCACCAACGCGGAAAACACCGTGTATTCGATCAAGCGGTTTATGGGACGAAGCTATTCCGAAGTCACCAGCGAAATGAAGCTGGTTCCCTATAAGGTAGTGGAACAGGGGAACGACGTTCGGGTGGATATTCAAGGAAAAATGTACTCTCCCCAGGAGATATCCGCCTTTATCCTTCAAAAAATGAAAAAGACCGCCGAGGATTACCTGGGTGAACCGGTGACCGAAGCGGTAATTACGGTTCCCGCGTATTTTAACGACGCCCAACGTCAAGCCACCAAGGACGCAGGAAAGATCGCCGGACTCGAGGTTAAGCGGATTATCAACGAACCCACCGCCGCGTCCTTAGCCTTCGGCTTTAACAAGGATCAAAAGAAGGAGAAAACCATCGCCGTATACGACCTGGGCGGTGGAACCTTTGATATTTCTATTTTGGAATTGGGCGAAGGGGTTTTTGAAGTCAAATCCACCAACGGGGACACCCACCTGGGGGGCGATGACTTTGACCGCCGCATAATGGAATGGCTCATCGACGAATTCAAAAAGGATACGGGTATCGATCTAGGAAAGGACCGCATGGCCCTGCAGAGGCTTCGGGAGGCTTCCGAAAAGGCGAAGATCGAGCTTTCCGCCATGCAGACCACCGAGATCAACCTTCCCTTTATCACCGCAGACCAAACGGGGCCCAAGCACCTGCAGAAGACCTTAAGCCGAGCCAAGTTTGAACAGATGGTGGCGGACCTTTTTGAACGGTCCAAGGAACCCTGCAAAAAAGCCCTGGCCGACGCGGGATTGACGGCGGATAAGATCGATGAGGTTATTCTCGTCGGCGGGTCCACCCGTATCCCGGCAGTACAGAAGATCGTAAGGGATCTATTCGGCAAGGAACCCAACAAGGGGGTTAACCCTGACGAAGCCGTGGCCATTGGCGCGGCGATCCAGGGCGGAATCCTCGGTGGGGACGTGAAGGACGTGCTTCTGCTGGACGTTACGCCCCTGTCCCTGGGTATCGAAACCCTGGGGGGCGTCATGACCCGCCTTATTCCTCGGAACACGACCATCCCCACGCGGAAAAGCCAGATTTTCTCCACCGCCGCCGACAGTCAGACTGCGGTATCCATCCATGTCCTACAGGGCGAGCGGGAAATGGCGACCCAAAACCGGACCCTCGGCCGATTCGACCTGGTGGGTATCCCCCCCGCGCCCCGGGGTGTTCCCCAGATCGAGGTAACCTTTGATATCGACGCGAACGGTATTGTCCACGTTTCCGCCAAGGATTTGGGTACCGGGAAGGAACAAAAGATCCGAATCGAAAGCTCTTCTGGGTTGAACGAATCGGACATTGACCGGATGGTCAAGGAAGCGGAAGCCCACGCGGAGGAAGATCGCCGGGAGCGGGAGAAGGCGGAGGCCAAGAATGAAGCGGACTCCCTCATCTACACCACCGAAAAAACCCTCAAAGACATGGGCGATAAGATAGGCTCAGCGGATAAGTCCAAGATTCAAGAAGCGATCGCCGACCTTAAGCGGGCCCTGGAGGGATCGGACGTGCAGGCTATCAAAGATAAGACCGAGACGTTGAAACAGGCCTCCTATAAAATCGCCGAGGAGATGTACAAGAACGCGGGTCCCCAGGGTGGTGCTGGAACGGCTGGTGCTACCGGAGCGTCAGGAGCCCAGGGTTCCACGGGTGAAAATAACACCAAGAGCGCCGAAGACGTCGATTACGAAGTGGTCGACGACGATAAAAAATAAATATTATTTATAGAAGGAAGCCGACGTGGCCAAACGCGATTACTATGAAGTCCTGGGACTGCAAAAAGGCGCCACCAAGGATGATATAAAAAAGGCCTACCGGAAAATGGCCATCCAATTCCATCCGGATAAAAATCCGGGGAATAAGGAAGCGGAAGAGAAGTTCAAAGAGGCCACCGAGGCCTACGAAATTCTTTCGGATGACCAAAAACGGTCTGCCTACGACCAGTTCGGTTTTGCCGGAGTGGAAGGTATGGGCGGCGGCCAGCAGGGGTATTCGTCGGCGTTCCGAGATTTTGAGGACATTTTTGGAGATTTCTCCGGTATCTTTGATTCCTTCTTCGGGGGAGGCCGCCGGTCTTCCCAAAGTTCCGGCGGCGTTCGCCAGGGAGCAAATCTTCGGTACGATATCGAGATTCCCTTCGAGGACGCCGTCTTTGGGACAAAAGTTGAAATTCAGTATTCCCATAACGAAACCTGCGCGGCCTGTCACGGTACCGGCGCCCAAGGGGGCTCGGGCAAGAAAGTCTGTCCTACCTGCGCGGGTTCCGGTCAGGTTCGCCGAAGCCAGGGCTTTTTCTCCATAGCCTCCCCCTGCCCCACCTGTGGCGGGGAAGGGTTTATCATCGAACATCCCTGCCGCGAATGCGGTGGCACGGGGACCCAGAAAAAACGTCAAAAAATCATGGTGACCATCCCTGCGGGTATTGAGGACGGTAAGCGGGTGGTTATTCCCCACCAGGGGGACGCGGGCCCCAACGGTGGGCCCAACGGGGACTTGTACGTTTTTATCCGGGTCAAGCCCCACGACTTTTTTGAACGGGACGGTCTAGACCTATACTGCGCTGTTCCCATTTCTATTACCCAAGCCGCTTTGGGGGCGGAGCTCTTCGTAGCCACCTTGGACGGGAAAAAGATAAAGGTAAAAATTCCCGCGGGGGTTCAAAACGGTAAAATGCTCCGAATCCGGGAAGAGGGGATACCCTCCGGCACTCGACGGGGAGATTTGTATATCAAACTGGTTATTCAGATCCCCACAAAGCTATCCAAACGGGGTAAGGAATTGCTGGAAGAGCTTTCAAAAACGGAAGGTGAAATAGATACCCCCAAACCGATTCCCCTGTCCGAACTTCGCAAAAATTAAGGGGTTTTCGGTTGTCGCCCAGGGTTTTCCGGGGTTATAATAGCCCTAAGGAAGGAACAACCAACCCATGGGTGATTGCAAGGTCATAGGCATTTGCGGCGGATCGGGATCGGGAAAAACAACCATCGTTCGGAAAATTTCAGAGCTGGTCTCGGATTTTGTATTTATCCCCCAGGATAATTACTATAAGTCCGCAGAATTTGTCTCCAATACCAATATTACCGCCTTTAACTTCGATCATCCCGAAGCCTTCGATAACGATCTTCTCATCGAACACCTGTTGACCTTAAAACGGGGCCAGGCGATAGAGATGCCCCAATACGACTTTGTGCGAAACCGTCGGGAAGCCCAATGGGTTCACGTGGAGCCCAAGAAGCTTATCATCTTCGAAGGCATCATGATCCACACCAATAAGGAAGTCCGGGATCTTATCGATCTAAAAATTTACGTAGATACCCCCGACGACATCCGTTTTATCCGCCGCCTTAGCCGGGATATAAAGGAACGGGGACGGACCGTCGATTCGGTCATTGACCAGTACTTAAACGTCGTCCGGCCCGGCCATTACGACTTTATCGAACCCACCAAGTCCTACGCCGATATTATAATCCCCGAGGGGGGACACAATGATACGGCCCTTTCGGTTTTAGTTTCCTTTATTAGGGAAATTGTCGAGAATTAAGGTATGGAAAATATTTTGGCCGAACAATCAGAACCGGTAACCATACTCTTGGTGGAAGACGAAAAGCTGTCCGCCATTATCCAGACCAGGGTTTTGGAAAATTTCGGCTATAGGGTTCGCGTGGCCCCTACGGGCGAAGAGGCCGTGGGGATAGCCCTTTCGGATCCCTCCCTGGATCTGATCCTTATGGATATTGAATTGGGCGAAGGCATGGGGGGCCCCGAGGCGGCTCAACGAATATCCCAGGAACGCCAGATCCCCATTGTGTTCCTATCCTCCCACACCGAACCGGAATACATGGAAATGATCAAGCAGGTTACCCGCTACGGGTACGTTCTAAAAAACTCCGGCAATTTTATCCTCCGTTCCGCCATCGAGATGGCCCTGGAACTTTTTAAATCCCATAAGGAAACCCAAGATTGGAAGGAACGACTTTTACGGGCCGAAGATATAGCGGGGTTTGGCAGTTGGGAATTCAACCTTACGACCAATAGGGTCATCGCTTCGGAGGGGGCCAAACGTATATACGGACTTGAAGGCCAAGGATGGTCCATTTCATTAGCTCAATCCGTACCCCTCCCCCAGTATAGCCCCCTCTTGGATCGGGCTCTCCGGGACCTTATTCAACAGGGGTCCCCCTACGATTTACACTTTGAAATAAAGCGGCTTAACGATCAGGATATTCGCATTATCCATTCTATCGCCAAGTATGACCGGAAAAAGAACATCGTTACCGGTATTATCCACGACATTACGGAACAAAAAAGGATGGAAAACGCCCTGCGCTCCAGCGAGGAGTCCCTTTCAATCACGCTCCAGTCGATCGGGGATGGGGTAATCGCCACGGATATCGATGGTCGCGTAACCAGAATGAATCCCACGGCCCAGCAGTTGACCGGGTGGAACTTTGCGGACGCCCAAGGGCGTCCCCTGGAGGAAGTATTCGATATTATTAACGCCTTTTCCCGGGAAGCGGTTCCTAACCCCGTTAAAAAGGTATTGGAACTGGGACAAATTGTGGGATTGGCGAACCATACGGTTTTACGGAGTCGGAACGGCGAAGAGTACCATATAGCCGACAGCGCATCTCCTATTAGGGATTCCCAAGGGGTCGTTCGCGGGGTAGTTTTGGTCTTTTCTGACGTCAGCGAACGGTACAAAGCCGAAAGGGCCATCCAAAGTCTGTTGGAAGAGAAGGATCTGATCCTTCGGGAAGTGCACCACCGGGTTAAAAACAACATGAACACCATGAAAAGCCTTTTGTTTTTGCAATCCCAGACGGTCGATGACCCCCACGTGTCCATGGCCCTGCAGGATGCGGGAAACCGTCTGCAGAGTATGTACGTGTTGTACGAGAAGCTCTATCGGTCCTCCAGCTTTAACGAGGTTTCCTTAGTGGACTATATTCCAGCCCTCATCGAAGAGGTTTTGGATATATTTCCCAACAGTCCTATGGTCGGGGTGGAAACCCATATCGCCCCCATCAGTGTGGACACCAAAATAGTTTCCACCCTGGGAATTATCATCAACGAATTGATTACCAACAGCATGAAATACGCTTTTAGGGATCGAACCGAAGGAACTCTGGCCGTTACGGTGGAGAATCAGGGGGATAGCCTGCAGATGGTGGTTCAGGATGATGGTCCTGGCCTGCCGGAATCCGTAGGCTTTGAAAATTCCGACGGCTTCGGTCTTATGTTAGTGGGAAACTTGGCTAAACAATTGCGGGGTGAACTGGCTATCGAGCGGACTGGGGGCACAAAAATCATCCTCCAATTCCCCTGGAAAAAATAACCCCGGGATTTTTCCTCCCGGGGAATCGAAGGGGTCCTGGGTCCACCCAGTTTACACGGTCGATCGGGTCCGGAACTTATCGATGGTAACCGCGAGGATGATAACGATACCCCGGATGACCATTTGCCAAAAGAATGAAACGTTCATCAGGGTTAAACCATTATTCAGCACCGCCATGATCAACGCTCCAATGAGGGTTCCACCGACACTTCCGATACCACCGACCACGCTGGTTCCGCCCAAAATGACCGCGGCGATGGCGTCCAATTCGTACCCGTTGCCCAACAGACCCGAGGCGCTGTACAGGCGGCTCGCGGTCATTACTCCGCCGAGGCCGCACAACAGCCCCGTAACCGCATAAACAAACACCAGAACAAAGCCTACCTTTATACCCGTAAGCCGCGCCGCCTGGGCGTTCCCCCCGACCGCGTAAATCCGGACCCCCAGTACGGTTTTTCTAAGCAGGAACCAGGCCAGGAGCACAATAATAAAGGCAATTACCACGAGCCAGGGAATAGGACCAAGATAATTGTTTCCCACCCAGGCAAAGTTTAAATTGTTGTTGATAACCGTCGTTCCATCGGGGAGCAGGTAGGACACCCCGCGAAAGGTTGTCATGGTCCCTAGGGTAGCGATAAACGGAGGGAGTTTTACGTAGGCCACCAAGAGGCCGTTAACGAGGCCGATGATAAGGCCCGCTAACAGCGGAAAGAGGACGGTCCCCCATTGGAGCGACGGATTCAGGGATGTCAAAAGGCCCACAACAGCGGTTACCGCTAGGGCGGACCCCACCGAAAGGTCTATACCTCCAGTTAAAATGACCAACGTCATCCCCACCGCCAAAACGATGTTGATGGACGCCTGGCGGAGGATATTCACCAGATTATTGGTGGTTAAAAAAGTGGTGGTTGTAAAGGAAAATAGAACCGCAATAACGATTAAAATGGGGAGGATTCCCAGATCCCGCATTAACTTCCGGGCTCTGGTAGATCCGTTGCGCTTCTGTACGGTAGCTTCCATGTTTTAACTCCTCTATTGTGCGATTACCGGATATACGCCGGTTGCGGAGGTTCGACGCCGGTGGCGTACGCCATTATTTTTTCCTGGGTAATATCTTTTTTATCCGTAATTTCGGCGACGATACCCCCATTCCTCATAACCAAAACCCGCTGGGCGATTCCCACCACTTCGGGAAGCTCGCTGGAAATAAAAACCACCGCCACCCCTTGACGGGCGATTTCCCCGATCAGCTTGTAAATTTCACTCTTGGCCCCCACGTCAACGCCCCGGGTTGGCTCGTCCAAAATGATCGCCTTGGGCTTTATTTCCAGCCACCGAGCCAACAGCAGTTTCTGCTGGTTTCCGCCGGAAAGACTGAGGGCCTTGGTTCTTGGGCTCGCGATACGGATCTGCAGGCGTTCAATGGCCCCCTTGGTGATATCGTCATTTTTTTTCCTCGATAGGATACCCCCCGAAGAGGTTTTGTCCATCACGTTCATGGTGATATTTTCGTGGCCCGACATTTCCAAGAATAGGCCCAGGGACTTTCGATCCTCCGGTACATACCCAATCCCGTGACGAATCGCGTCGATAGGACTTTCAATATGAACCTTGTGGCCGTCTATCCATATTTCACCGCTGGTCCTTTTATCGGCCCCAAAAATAAGCCGGGCCATTTCCGTTCTACCGGACCCGACCAGGCCTGAAAGGGCAAGAATTTCACCCCCGGCGACGGAAAAGCTCGTGGGCTTTACCCGTTTACCGTCGGTAATTTTGTTGACCACCAGGCGGTTTGGCGTTAGGGTTGTGGACACTTCGTGTTTATAAAAATCCGTCAGTTCCCGGCCTACCATCATCCGGACGATTTCCCCGTTGTCCAAGTTTGGCTTCCGTAGGGTGCCTATGTAGGCGCCGTCCCGAAGGACCGATACCTGATCGGCGATAATTCCAACTTCCGCTAATCGGTGACTTATATAAATGATCGCCATTCCTTTGGCGCGAAGAGAAAGGATTAGTTCAAAAAGTCGCTCGGTTTCCCGATCGCTCAAGGCCGCAGTCGGCTCGTCCATGATCAGAATTTTGCCGTTATGAACGATGGACCGGGCAATTTCTATCTGTTGTTGTTCGGCGATGCTTAAAGATCCAGCGGTTACATCAACGGGAAATTGGGATCCCAATTTGGCTAACGCGTCCTTAGCCCGTTCCGCCATCTGTACCCGGTCTACCAAACCAAAACGGCTAGGCTCATTCCCCATAAAGACATTTTCCGCCACGGTCAAATTACCGGCGATATTCAATTCTTGGTTGATTAAGTTAATGCCTAAAAGCTGAGCCTTAAGGGGATTTTCCATTTTTACCGGTACCCCTTCCAGGATAATTTCCCCTTCATCGCATTCGTAAATACCCGCCAGGAGCTTCATCAGGGTACTCTTCCCCGCCCCGTTCTCGCCCATAAGGACGTGGACTTCCCCGGAACGGAAATCCAGAGAGACGGAACTTAACGCCTGGACGCCGGGAAAGCGTTTAGAAATATTACGCACCGATAGAATTACATTATTCGCTTCGTTCGGCATTTCTTTTCCTTAATTGGTCCGCTAATACGGGATATCCCGCCCTCGACGAGCGGGATATCCGACCCCTAACTAAGGGCTGTTTTCAATTCTAATCCGAGAACGTTATAAACGCAACTCAGGGCTTGGTCCAGCCTTTGTAGCTGGCCAGGTTGTCCCGGGTAATCAGGGTGGTGGGGATCAAAATTTTCGGTTCGGCGGGCTTTTTCCCGTTCTTAATATCCCACGCTACATTAACAGCCTTAACAGCCATGGTGTAGGGATCCTGGGAAGCGCTGGCGGCAAAGGCGCTGTTGGGATCGGCTAGGGCGACCTGCGCGTCAGGAGCTCCGTCTACACCAACCACGAACATCTCTTTATCCCGTTTCGCCTGCTTCATGGCCAATTCACAACCAATCCCCGTGGGATCGTTGATCGCGAACACGGCGTCAATTTTGGGGAAGGCGGTCAAAAGGTCGGTCATTACGCGAAGTCCACCCTCGCGGTTTCCGCCGGCGTTCTGGTTGTCCGAAAGGATCTTAATATCAGGATATTTGGCGAATACATCCTTGGCGCCCTGTACACGGTCGATAACCGCAGAAACGGGCGGGCCGTTCACGATTACCACGTTGCCCTTACCGTTAAGCCGTTTGACGATATATTCGCCATCCTGCTGGCCGGCTTGGTAGTTGTTGGAGGTGACCATGGCATCCACACCGCCATCGGCGTTTACGTCCGCGGCTACAATGATCAGCCCAGCGGCTTTGGCTTTCTTAACGGCCGGAGCGATACCAGCGGTGTCCGCGGCGTTCAGGATAAGAATATCCACGCCCGCGGCGATAAAGGTATCAATCTGACCAACCTGGGTGTTCAGATCGTAACCCGAGGAAACGACGGTAACCTTAGCGTTCGGATCGATCTTTTTGGCCGCATCCTCGACGCCCTTGCCCATGGTGTAGAAGAACGGATTGCCCAAGTCACCGAAGGTGGCGGCTACGGTAAGGACCTTTGATTTTCCACCCTGCTGTTGGCCGTTGGCGAAAAGACCGCCCGCAGCTACTAGGGCGCACATGAGAATAATAGCGATTCGTTTCATACATGCTCCTCCTGAAAAACTTCCGGCTTGACCCCTGGGGCTTCCATACGGACCCGGTGAATCGTATACTACCCTGAGTTCCCGGGGGAGTCAAAAAAAAAGAACGTCGGTATGACAAACGTCATATGTGTTGGTTCAGCGCCCTTTGTGGAAAGGTCCTACTGCCAACCGTTTATTCCATAGCGTTGAACGTTAGAAGCGTTTATAAGAAACGGCGGAATCAATACAACCTTTTCAACCTTCTCGCCCCGGAGGATACGGTAGGCAATCTCCGCGGCCGTACGGCCTATCATTACCGGCGATTGGGCGGCGGTGGCGTGCATTTTCCCTTCGGCGATCATCTTTTTAGCGTAGGGCGCTCCGTCGATCCCGTATACCAACACGGTCCCCACGTGGGACGCGGCTTCTAACGCGGCGATAGCCCCCATGGCGGAAGGATCGTTGGTGGCAAACACCACATCCACCCGGCCGACGGTTCTCAGGATAGTCTCCATACCGACTAGGGCCTGTTCGATATTGCCGTCGGAGGAATAACGGGCCACCACGTTGTAATTCCCCGAATTTCCCAGGGTTTGGACAAACCCCTCGGTTCTATCGATGGCTGACTTGGCGCTGATATGGTCTATTATGGCGATCCGAGCGTGATCCCGGTTTTTTCGCAAATCCTCCGCCAGGATTATCCCCGCTTTAACGTTATCGGTGGCCACCAGACAATTGATCAAATCCAAATCGTACACGGGGGCGTCCACGTTAATCACCGGTATTTTAGCTTTTTTGGCGGCCTCTAGGGCGGGCTTTATAAAATGCCAGTCCACGGGATTTAAAAAAATGGCGTCCACCTTCATATCAATAAAATCTCGAATTTGATCGATCTGTTTCAGCTGGTCGTTTCCCGGATCGTAGGAAATCAGTTTGTCCCCCTGGGCTTCCACAATTTCCCGAATACCGTCGTCCACCACCGTAAAAAACGGGTTGACCATGGTCATATAGGTGGCTCCAAAAACATGTCGCCCCTTGCCTTGAATTTTACCTTCAACACCTGTCGCTCTAGAAACGGGCTTCCCCTCCGGTCCCGTACAGGATGAAAAAACAGCGACCATTATCAGGGAAAGCGCCCACGGGAACAGTACGAATAGGATCCTTTTTACAGTTTGGGACATGCCTACCCCTTTAAAAACACTTCGATAGAACGTTTTAATTTATTTAAAAAATTCCGTAGACTCGAAGCCGATTGGGGCCCCTCGGCGGTAATGGCCCGACTAGCCTGGTCCAACGCAGCCAAATGCTTTTTAAAACGGGGAAGCACCACCGAATCGGTCACGATCCGGTCCAACAGATCCGCGTCCAGGGGTTCCTCGGACCCAGAAATGTGGTGGGCCAAAATACTTCGGGCCCGGTCCGTAGTCAGGATGCCCCGTTGCGCCGGCAAGCCCTGGGAATATTCTAAAATCCTATAAGCCGCCTCCGAGTCGGTGGTGATATGCCTCAAAAATTCCCAGGCCCCCAAGCGGTTCGTCGTCCTGCGGGAAAGACCCACCAAAAGGACCTTCAATTCCCCCGCGTTTTTTCCCTTTGGCCCCCGGGGCATGGTCAAAGCCCGCCACTTAAAATCCCCAAAACGTTGAACGCTGTAGGGATAGTATTTATACGCCCGGTAGGAAGAGTAGGAAAAGGGAGAAAAAAGCACCCGGCCGGTTTCAAAATCCGGGACCACCGTATCTTTGGTCAAAGCCGCCAACCGTAGGTAAAAATCCACCGCGTCCACCACCCCGTCCTTGTCAAAGTCCGCCACGGTTCCCGAAGGGTCAAAAAGTAGCTCCCCATTGGAATACGCCGCGTCCAACCACGAGTACCCGTTGACCCCAAAGGTATCCAGCACCCCTTTACCACTCCTATCCCGGGTAGCCCTTTGGGCGTACCCTAAAAAATCCTCCCAACGCCACGATTGGGCAGGCAGGGGCATCCCCAATTTATTTAATAGTGAAAGGTTCACAAACATGAGGGACGGAACTACCTCAAAGGGAAGGGCGTATTGGGTTTCTCCAAACCGTCCCGCCGCCATGGCGTTGGAATAAAACAGCCCCGGATCCACCGCGCTTTGTTGTAAAAGGGGGCCCAAATCCATCAGAACCCCGGTGGAGGCGAGGGTGGTAAAATCTTCCGGAAGGATAAAAAATACATCCGGCTCCTCTCCCTTCAAAATATCCTGGGCAAGCCGTTCCGAATAATCTTGGACCCGGACACCGCTTCGATAGTACACTTGATATTGGGGCTCTTGGACGCGAAAATCGGCGATAATTCCATCGTAGAGACGGTTGGCCGTAGGATTTGGGACCTTCCAAGCGCTTCCGGTAAAAAGGCCCACCCGAATAAGGGGATTCCCCAACCGTACCAGAGGAATGGAAACCATCAAAATGATAAAAATTCCCACCCCTAGAACGGTTAACGGGGGAAGGACTTTTTTTAGCCTAGGGTTCATAAAATTCCGCCAACCCATGACGAACAGCGTAAATAGCTATTTGGGTTCTATCCCTTAGTTCGGTTTTTAAAAGTATCGAAGAAATATAATTTCGAACCGTCCCTTCGCTTAGGCCAAGCTTGGAAGCTACTTCCTTATTCGCCCACCCCTGACCGATTAAAGACACAATTTGGAGTTCCGTCTTTGTGAGGGTGGTGGGCAAACCCGGCTCCATAAGGGGTACCGATTCCGAGGAAACGGGGCCATTTTTAGGCGGTGACGGAGCCCCCTTGGACAAGGGGACCCTCTTATGCTCCTCATTTTTTGCCAGGGCAGAAAAAAGTCGAAACGCCTTGGTAGCCACGTCGGGGCTCATAAGGCTTCCGCCGCCGTGGACCGTCCGTATCGCCTGGGCCAGCTCGTCCAAACCGGCGCTTTTTAGCAGGTACCCGGAAGCGCCGTTCTTGATAGCCCGAAGAACGTATTCGTCGTCGTCAAAGGTGGTCAGGATGATGATCGCCGTTTTGGGCGACTTGAGCTTTAGGGTTTCGGTCGCCTCCACCCCATCCATCACGGGCATCCGAATATCCAACAAAAGAACATCCGGCCTTAGGGTGGACACCAATTTGAGGGCCTCGTAACCATCCTTGCCTATACCGACCACCTCAAAATCCGTCTGGGCCTGTAAAAGAATCCTTAGGCTTTCGCGGACCATTTCTTGATCGTCCACAATGGCTATTCTAATCATGGAACCGATCCCCCGCGTTGGGAATATACGCGGATATTTCAAAGCCCTTGCCCGGCTGGGTTTCAATCTCCACAAAGCCATCCTTTTCCAAAATTCGCTCCCGCATATAATGGAGCCCAAACCCCTCGTTGACCCGAGAACAGCCTATCCCATCGTCCTTTATCCGTAAAAAGAGGGCCCCATTATCCGAATCGATGGAAACGATTATCCTTTGGGCGTTCCCGTGGCGGACCGAATTGGTAATACTTTCCTGGACAATCCGGTAGACGGTCTCCTGCAGGGAAGGATTAAGGTTATCCATGGGCGCAGATATCCGAAGCTCTATGTTACGGTTCGAACAGTTGTTGATTTCATCGACCAATTTGGTTAGGGCGTCCGAAAGGATATTCCGTTCCAACATATCGGGCCGCAGTTCCTTTAGGGATCGGCGCACATCCTCCAACCCCCGGCGGGACAGTTCATCGAGCCGTTCCAACTGGGAACCCAACATATTGGGGTCCGAACGGATCAGTTCCCGGGCGGCGGCCAACCCGAGGGAAATTCCGGTTAAGCAATGGCCGATGGTATCGTGGATTTCCCGGGCCAATCGATTTCGTTCCCTAATTTTAGCGGTTTCCTCCGCTTGCTCCGAGTAGATCTGCAGTTGCACGTTCGCTACCGCCAGTTTATCCCGACTTTCGGTCAACTCCCGGTTGAGCTTTTTTATCCGTATGGACTCGTCTAAAAGGTTTTGTACTTCCAGAACCAGGAAGGTGATAAACAATACCTCCCCCACGGAGATAAGGATATTCCTGAATCCTAAAAGATAGGCCCGTTGCAACGCCGGATGGTACATCACGTAATCGTCGATAGAAAAAACTGGAAAGCCCACGGAGACAAGCTGATAATCCAGGGGGATGTAAAAGAGAACCACCAGGGCGGTAAAGGCGGTTTTCCATATTTTATCGGGAATGTAGGCGATGGCGTTAGCGATAGGGACCAAAAGCAGGTACTTAATACCAAAGTCCAGGACCCCCAAAATAATAACGCAGATAACCAAGTCGGCGACGCTAAAAACAAGGGCGGCCACCAGGGAAAGTTTGGGGCCCAAACTTTCCCGTACGAATACCGATAGCAGAAGGAGCAGGTACAGGGCTACGGAAAGACTCAAAGCCCGGTGGGGTTGTATCGGTACCGCCCGAAGGCGCTCCAGCATATCCCGGGCGTTATCGTTTAGACAAATTAGATCCGTGGTGCTTAGAATGATCCAGGCTATGTACACTATCCCTACCAGGTTTACCAGGAGCAGAGCGAACCGGGCCAGGTGGTAGGAACGGAGCCGTTCAATCATGGAAGCTTAAAATCCGGGTCTTTTACCGTAAAAATTTCCGATATTCTCCGCACAGGAGACGGTAGGGTTGTTCATCCTCTTCGATTTCCGTATACCTACCCAGCTTCTCACGGAACCGATTGTCCGTCACGTCATCGTTGACCATGCTGACTTCCCCCGCCAAGACCTGGCCCCCCTCCGCGAAAAAGCGGTGGTAAAGCCCCTGGGGGATGGTAATACTCTCGCCGCATTGGAGGGTAATTTTGGATCCTGCGGGAACGGTTCTACGGATGCCGTCGATACTCACGGTTACGGGGTCGGGGGAGAATTCCTCATCCTTGGTGGAACCATACACCTCGATGATCAGCTTTCCACCGCCGCGGTTGATAATATCCTCCATTTTGTGCCAGTGGAAGTGCATGGGGTTTCCCTGACCCTCGGCAATGATCAGTATCTTTTCCGCGTAGGGTTTTTTGTCCCGTTGTAGGTTCCCATTCCGAATGGTAAACAGGGTCAACCCAAAGGTACCGTAGGCCCCCCGGCCAAAGTCGGTAACGTCCCAGCCGAGCATGTTATCAAATATTTCGGAGGCCGAATCCCCCACGGATTTCCATTGGTCCACCGACCAGTGGGCCCAGGGTGGAAGATAAAAACCCATGGTCTTGATCCAGGATTCCACTTCCCGTATTATCCCGTTTATTTCGCTTCGTTTCATAGTTCTCCTATTATGCGCCCAGACCGGCTAAATAACAAGGGAGCCCCTGGGTCTCCCGGTCCCTTAGAGCGGTTGCTAAAATCCAGCGCCAAGGGTACTATGAACCATGACTCCATCAAAAGAATTATTGGACCGCATCCTTGCGGAAGAAGCGGAATTGATCTTTGATCGATTTGACGAGGACGACGCGTGGCGCCTGGGCAACCTGATTGTGGAAGAGGCCCGCCGGCGGAAAGCTCCGGTGGCCATCGATATCCGCCGCCCGGCCCAGGTGCTATTCCATTGCGCCCTGCCGGGAGCCGCCCCAGATAACGAGGAATGGATACGGCGGAAGGCCAACCTGGCCTTCAGAATGGGAAGGAGTTCCTTCTCCGTGGGCTTGAACTTGGCCCTTACAAAGGCCACATTGGAAGACAAACACTATATCAGTTCCCTGGAATTCTCCGCCCACGGGGGAGCGGTTCCCATTCGGGTAGCCCACGTGGGTATCGTCGCCTGCGCGGTGGTATCGGGGCTCCCCCAGGAGGAGGACCACGCCCTGGTGGTGGCTTGCCTTAAAAAAATGCAGGGAAAGGACTAGGAGTCTGTAACGGGGCCCGGCAGACTCCGGAAACTAGGTTTGGGTCTCCCCTGTACTTTCAACCGCCCGTATCCCTTGAAACGGTGAGCCGTATAAGGGTACAGTAAGAAAAGGCGACTGGCGTTTTAAGATGGTATACCATCGGGAAGCAGATACACACCGTCCGACCGCGCGCCTGGGCCGGGCCTATCAAGGAGTTACCCATGCAGAAAAATCCCGTTTCGGAATATCTTTCCAAAACCGCCCCAGAAAAAATTGAACCCTCCCTTTTGGCGTACCTTTGCAATTTGCAGGAAATCGCCCAAGTTACCCCGGAAATTGCCGGATCCATCGTCAAGGAGCTGGAAAATCAACGGAAACGGATTAAACTGATCGCCAGCGAAAACTACTGTTCCATGGCGGTCCAGTTGGCCATGGGAAACCTTTTAACCGATAAATACGCCGAAGGGATGCCGAATCACCGGTTTTACGCGGGAAACGAAAACGTGGACGCCGTGGAATCTCTGGCGGCTCAAGAAGCTAGTCAACTTTTTGGGGCCGAATACGCCAACGTCCAGCCCCATTGCGGCGCCGACGCCAATCTGCTGGCCTATTGGGCTATCCTTTCGACCCGGGTAGAAAGTCCGGCCTTAGAAAAATACGGTGAAACGAACCTTTACAAGCTCAGCGACGCCCAGTGGAAGGAGCTTAAAACCGAACTGGGAAATCAGCGCCTTCTAGGTCTGGACTATTATTCCGGAGGGCACCTGACCCACGGGTATAGGTACAACGTATCGTCCCGAATGTTCGACGTCCACAGTTATGGAGTTTCCAAAGAAACGGGCCTTATAGATTACGATCAGATAGAACGTCAGGCGAAGGAAGTGCGGCCCCTCATCCTCTTGGCGGGTTATTCCGCCTATCCAAGGAAAATAGACTTCCGCCGGATGCGGAGTATCGCCGACGCCGTGGGGGCCGTCCTTATGGTCGACATGGCCCACTTCGCCGGTCTCGTGGCGGGGGGCGTTTTCACGGGGGACTACAACCCCATCCCCTTTGCCCACGTGGTTACCAGCACCACCCATAAAACCCTGCGGGGCCCCCGGGCAGGGCTCGTGCTTTCGACCAAGGAATTCGCCGAAGCCCTGGATAAGGGTTGTCCCCTAACCATGGGAGGGCCCCTTCCCCATGTAATCGCCGCCAAGGCAGTGGCTTTCCGGGAAGCGCGGAAACCGGAGTTTAAAACCTACGCCCAGAACATCGTGGACAACAGCCGGGCCTTGGCCGCCGCTTGTATCGCCGGGGGGTTGGAGGTTTTGACCGGGGGAACGGATAACCACCTTTTCCTCGTGAACGTTCGCGGTCTGGGTATCACGGGCCGTCAGGCAGAAAGCGCCCTCCACGAATGCGGCATAACCTTGAACCGAAACAGTCTTCCCTACGATCCTAATGGCCCCTGGTATACCTCGGGCCTCCGAATCGGTACCGCGGCGGTGACCACCCTGGGGATGGGAAAAACCGAAATGGAAGAAATTGGAGCCCTTATCACCCTGGTACTAAAACATACAAAACCCACCGCGGACCCGAAGGATCCCGGCAAACCGAGCAAAGCCAAGTATCAAGTGGAAAGCGGAGCCAAGGCCGAAGCCCTTTCGCGGGTTGCCGGTCTCTTGGACCGTTTCCCCGTGTATCCCCAGTTGGATCTACCGCTGTTAAAACGGGCCTTTGTAGACTAAAAATCCACGCTTTCTTCAACGACCTCTGAGCATCCCTTCAAAACCGGGGTATGCTCAGGGGTCGTTGAACTATTGGGAATTGAGGCTGTCCCGTAACTTCCTAAGTTACGGGACAGCCTCAATTAAATAAAAAAGGTTTGACATCCCGTCGTTAGGTTATATACTTACCTTTAAAAGAAATTACCTACGTTGTAAGGCCGGTCGTTTTTCCCCTAGGGGTAATTTTGATGTAGGGGGATTTCATGAAGTATTTTATTTTTATTTCGATGAGCGTGGCCGTCCTAATCCTTGCCTCCTGTGGTAAGGGAGAAACCGCGCGGGGGTCTGCTTCGGCTACCGTCCCGGAAGTTCAGACCTCGGTACCTGCCCCGGTCCAGGTTGCTCCCCCGTCGGCAATGGAAAAGCCAACGGCGGAACCGGTTTCGGCGGTTAAAAGCCCCGCTGGGGCCTCAACACCGAAGGCTAGCGTTCCTGGGCCAACAAAAGCTATTCCGGCGGCCCCGTCTCCCAAAACCCCCGTCCCGACCCAGCCTCCTGCCCCATTACCGGAACTGGTTCAGGAACCCATACGCCAAGAGCCTTTCCAAGAACCGAAGCCAATTCAACCCACGGTAGCCTCGGCGCCCATATCCTCGTCCCCACCCCCTTCCTCGACGGTTTCCCCGACGGTGGAAAGGACCGAACCGGTGGAACGGATTGATTCGATGACGACCCAAGCGGTCGCCCCGCCCAAAATTGAGGGGCCCCAGTTTTCCGATATAGCCCTTAGAAAGGATTTTGAGAATGATCTGATCGCGGGGAAGGTTATTGAGGGGGATGAAAAGTACGGGGCCGTGGACGAATGGGCCAAGGCTGTGGAAAAAGCGGGGGATCTGGACGGGGCTATCGAGCGGTTAACCGCCGCCGCCGGGGCGCCCAACGCACCGCCCCAGGTGAACTTGGCCCTGGCGGCCCTGTACGGCCGAAAGGGCCTGATCCAGAAACAGTACGCCGCCCTGGTCAGCGCGGAAAAGGCCGCCAAGACCCGGCCCGACGTGGTGTTTTCTCTTTCCGCGGTCTACGGCCGCAAGGATATCCTAAAGGCCAGCTACAGTGCCGATGAATTATTAGTGGGTTCCTTCCAAATTTTCAGCGAACCATCGGGGATACGGGTCCTGATCGATGGAAAGGATTACGGAACCACCCCCAGGACCATCGAAAAATTAAAGGAGGGAACCCATAGGGCCCGTCTGGAATCGGCGGATTACTTCCCCTGGGAGTCCCCCTTCGAGGTAATCACCGGCCAAGAAACCGCAATAACGGCCAAGCTGGGGATAAAACCTGGGAGCGTGGAGGTCGCCATAGGGCCCATCGGTATTATCCGTCTGGACGAGGGCCCCTGGGAAGAGGCGCCCCACACCTTCGATGGGATTGAGCCGGGGGAACATACCATCTCTATCAACCCCATTTTATATAACAATCGTTTCTATGATTTTTCAGGAACCCATACCGTAACCGTTTTGCCGGACAAGAAGGTCGTGTTCAACAAAACCTTCCCGATTGGACGATCAAAATTGCAAATACGAGGCGCCCCGGAGGGAAGCGTTCTATATATCGACGATCGGCGCTCCGATTCCGCCGCCTTTACCAATTCGGTGGAGGTAGATTCGGGAGTCTACACGGTCCGGGTCGTCTCCCCTATTGGTCAGGAATGGTACCAAAAGAACGTAACCGTGTTCCCCGGGGGCTACGAAACCGTGAACCTTTCCCAGATGATTGGATTTTTGGCCCGGAAAACCATCAAACTGGACGGAAAGGTGGACTCCTGGGGGAACCTGCGTCCCTACGCCGAATCGTCAAACAGTTCCTTCATGGGCGACCAGGCCTACGGGATCAAAGGGGTCTATATGTGCCGGGACGAAAGGTACCTGTACTGGCGGGTGGATTTTCAGTCCAAAAACCCCCTGAATAAAGTCCCCGCGGGAACAGATCAAAAGATTCAAGGTGTAATTATTGGGAATTTAAAAGGTGGGGGACACATAGATTTGAGTGTCGGTATGGATAGAATTAAAAATCAAACGGACACCTGGTTTGGCATCGTCAATAAGGATAACAAATTTTTTTCCATGGGGGAAAGTAGTAATCTTACCTAACGAGGGACCGACCGTATGTTCGTCGCCCGGCTCCTCTATTCCACCATGGCCACCTATTTAAACGGTCCCCTGGTTCTCCGTTTTGCCATAGCCAACGTTGGTAATGATCGATGGCTCCGCGAATCTTCCAGTAATACCTTTACGATAGACTTTTCTAAATGAGGTGGAGTATGCGTTTATGTACAAAGGGGTACGGGCTTTTAGCCCTTATTGTTTCGGTGTTGTTTTTTTCCGCATGCGCCACCGCGCCCCAAGGGGGTACAAGCGCGGAGAAGAAGGCCACGGCCGGAGCCCCGATGGGTACAGCGGCCCCTGCGGTCAAGGGGCCCAAAATCAAAGTGAGCGGCCGGGTGGCGATTTTTAACTTTGAGGTTAAGGGTGGCGGCCCCTCCTACGCAAGCCTTAGCGGCGACATTCCCGAATCGCTTTCGGAATCCTTTATTAAAGGAAAACTCCTGGTGCCCCTGGAACGGCGGGACCTGGAAAAGGCCCTTTCGGAACAAGAATTGGCCCTTTCGGGTATCGTGGACGACAGCACCGCGGCCCGGGTTGGACGCCTGGCGGGGGCCCGGTACGCCCTCCTGGGGTCAGCTTCCATAATTGCCGACCAAATCCGCCTTTCCTGTCGGCTTATCGATATTGAAACCGGGGAAATCCTCTACGCCAACAGCGTCCACGGAAAAACGAAGGACATTTACTCAATCCTCGGGGACTTAGCCGCCCAAGTGGAGGACGGGTTTTCATCGTGATACGCCCAAAGGGACCTTTTTCCTTTTTTAACAGAAACCCCTGGCTTTTGGCGATCATTTTATCCCTGGGTAGCATGGGAGCCCTTTCCGCCCAGGAAAACCTGGTCCTTACGGTGGTACCCTTTAAAACCCAGGCGGAACAGGCCTACGCGTACTTGGGAGAATCCTTCTCCGAAACCCTCTCCACCAAACTGGTGGGAGTTCGGGGAATTAAATTGTACGAGCGAAGCCAATTCTCCCAAATCGCCGATGAATTAAAACTGGAGGCTTCCCAGAAGGAATTTTTTGACCAAGATACGGTAAACCGCATCGGAAAGGTCGTATCTATAGATTACATGCTCATGGGTTCCGCGACCCTGGCGGGTTCCAACCTTTCCTGTTCGGTCCGTCTGGTGAACGTTAACTCCGGGAAGGCAGTCCTGGCGCAGGAATTCCGGGGAACCTACCCGAGGGATCTTTTTTCTCTACAGGACGAGGCAGCCCTGGCGATCGCAAAAACCTTAACGGTAAAACTATCGGATCTGGAACTCCGTAAACTAACCAAACGTCCCACCCAGGACTTAGACGCCTTTGGATTATATAACAGTTCCCTGGTATCCAAGGATGATAAACAGAGAATATCCCTTTTGGAAAAGGCCGTGGAACGGGACCCGGCCTTTCTACAGGCCTGGAACCTTTTGGCGGATCTTTACGAAACGGCGGGGCGAATAGACGTGGCGCGGGGGGCCTACGAGCATATCTTGGAAGCCGACCCAGAGGATTACCGGGCCACGTACAACCTGGCTCTGCTGGACCTGGACCAGGGGGCCCCGGATAAGGCGGTACCCCTGCTTCAGCGCTGTTTGGAATTAAAGGGCGAGGACCCGGACGTCCTGTATCACCTGGGCTTGGCCCACGAATTCGGCGCTTCCGGACGCCGCTTCGACACGGGCTGTGATGTTCAGACTGCCAAGACCTTCTACGAACGGGCCCGGGCCGCCAACCCCAAACACCGGGAAGCCCTCTACGCCCTCGGCGTGGTCTGCGCTAACCTTTCCCAAAGCGCCTCGGATCCCCAGGACCAGCTCGCCCTAATAACCGAATCCCGGGAAGCCCTGGTTGCCTATAGGGATATGTACCCCGATTCCCCCCAGGCAGAGGAGGTGAACGCCAACATTTCTCTCCTGGAATCGGCGGAAAAAGAGCTGAAGGAGTATCTACAGGCTCCGTAGGCCGTCCAATAAAAACAGCCTAAAAGGGCCGCCGGAACCGACGGCCCCCTGGATGGATCTCAATGAAACCCCTGGCCCCTAACTGGCTGTGGAATAGCAACCGGGGTTTCTACAAGGCGCTAAGGCTTGGCTTCCCGTGTCGGGCCCGTATCATTTGGGTGATGAACACTATAGCGATACCCACCAGCCCGATCCCGTCGGTCAAGAGGCCCGGGTAAATCAGTAGAAGTCCCCCAGCGAATGCGATAAGCCGTTCGTACCAAACCATGGTCGTTCGAAACCAGCCGTTTACGCTCGCTGCGATGGCGATGATTCCGGCGAGGCTCGTGATAAGCATCCAGATAAAACCCACCGTGGTTACGTTAAACAGGAGCATCTGGGGATTGATAACAAAAATATAGGGCACTAAAAACGCGGCGACCGCTAATTTCGACGCGTTGATCCCCGTCTTAATGGGGTTTGCCTTAGCTATACCCGCGCCAGCAAAGGCCGCCAGGGCCACAGGGGGCGTTACATCCGCGATGATGCCAAAATAAAAGGCGAACATGTGGGCCGGAAGAATAATATTCGCCGGGGCGGTAACGCTGGGATCCAGGCCCGCCATTTTTCCCAGGATCATAATGATCGCCGGAGCGGTTATGGTGGAAGTGATCACGTAATTCGCCGTGGTCGGAACCCCCATCCCCAAAATCAGCGAGGTAATCATGGTAAAAAAGAGGGTCGGTAGAAGCCTCCCGCCGGCTAAATCCACCAGACTGGCCCCCAATTTTAGGCCTAGGCCCGTCAGGGTAACCACCCCGATAATAACCCCAGCGCAGGCGGTAGCGGCGATAATGCCCAGGGCGCTTCGGGCGCCGGCTTCCAAGCCCCGGACAATCTCGACGGGGGCCATGCGGGTTCCCTTTCTCAGCCATGAAGCGGCAATAGAGAGGATAATCGCCCATAGGGCCGCCTTCATGGGGGTAAAGCCCGAAACCAACAGGTAGATAATCGCGATAAGGGGGATCAACAGATGGCCCCGCTCTATGATAATTCGATTCCACTTGGGTAGTTCGTCCCGAGATAGTCCCCGGAGCCCCAACTTTTTCGCCTCAAAGTGAACCCCCGCCCAAACGCCAAAATAATACAGAAGCGCGGGAACAGCCGCGGCGGCGATTATCCGTTTGTAGGGGATGTTGGTGAACTCGGCCATTAAAAACGCCGCGGCGCCCATGATGGGGGGCATCAGTTGGCCCCCGGTGGACGCGGTGGCCTCCACCGCTCCGGCAAATTCCGGCTTGTACCCCAATTTTTTCATCATGGGGATCGTAAAGCTCCCCGTCCCTACCACGTTGGCCACCGAAGATCCGGAGACAGTTCCCATAAATGCGCTGGAAAGGACCGCAACCTTGGCCGGTCCTCCGGCGGTCCAACCGGCGACTGCGTTCGACAGATCGATAAAAAGTTGCCCCAAACCGGTTCGTTCCAGGTAAGCACCAAAAAGAATAAACAGAAAAATAAAGGTACTTGAAACGCCCAAGGGAATTCCAAAAATGCCCTCGGTGGTATAAAAGAGTTGCCCGATCAACGTAGAGAAATCCGCCCCCCGATGGGCTAAACGACCGGGGATATAGGGTCCCGCGAAGGCGTAAGCAATAAACAAAAACGAAATAACCACCATTGGAATGCCGACAACCCGGCGGGCCGCTTCCAACACTAACAGAAGACCCACAATACCGATAAGAATATCCAGAGGAGTGGGCATCCCCGCCCTCTGAACTAAATCCTTATAAAAAACAACGATATACAGGGGCGTTATGGCTCCCAGGACCGCCAAAAAAGCGTCCATGGGATTAACCTTTACCCGGGACCATTTTTTACTAGTGGGATAGAGTAAATAAATAAGACAAAGGCCAAAAGAAAGGTGGATGGACCGCTGAATCATGGCGTCCAAAACCCCAAAAACAGCGGTGTACAGTTGGAAAACCGAAAACGTGATGGCCAATGCGGCGATCACCTTGCCCAGAAAGCCCTTTACGTTTCGATAATCCGATTCCTTATCGAATTTTTTCAGTATATCTTGGCTATCTACCGGACCATCTCCTGGGGTCGTCGCGTCACTCATGGAAAACACTCCTACTATATACTGGGGCACATCGAAAAATCAGCCGATCCTTCGAGACCCTTCCTCTAATCCATACCGGATTCGCCTACTATCAGTCTAGAGTTTGCGCAGTAATAACGATGGGATCTTCCCGGGGCACCCATAGGGTAAAGGGAAAAAAACGACCCTCCACCTCAATCCCGTGGCCTGGCAATGGGGAAACCATGATGGATATCCGAGAAAAGGACCGATCCATCTTTAGAACAAACCGTCCGTTTTCCAGACGGTACCCCCCTTCCGCGTCGGAAGGCATTCCTACGGAACTTTGATCGTACCGCAGTTCGTATAAATGTAACGTCCCCTCTCGAACCTCAAAATACTCATCCACCGGGGATTTATGAACCGAATGGATATACCGATATACAAACCTTCCATGGGGCAGGGGAAGAACCCCCAGGACTTTTCCAGCAGGAGAACTTAGTACCAACTCCACCGTACGTCGGTCTTTAGAAGGAACGGACGTACAGCCCATCCCGAGGATGGTCAAAAGACCAATCCCCAGGATAAAAATCATCGATCCTCTTTTTATTTTCCCATATCCTTAAAGAATTTTTCAGCCCCCGGATGGAGGGGAATGGACATACCGGCTTTAGCCGTATCGATCTTTATATCCGCGCCCTTTTTGTGGGCCGCCACAAGCCGATCCGTATTGGAGTACAGCGCCTTGAGTAGATCGTAAACCAAAGCGGAGGGTAACTTAGAGCTGACCGCGAGCATCGATTTTACCGATACGGTCTTTACGTCCGAAGTGACCCCCTGGTACGTATTGGCCGGTACGGGCGTTACGGTGTAGAAGGACCATTTTTTCATAAGGGTGTCGGCGATAGGGCCATCGATAGGAACCAGGATAATCTTTTTGGAAGCCGCCAAGTCCTGAATTGCCGCAGTGGGGATTCCGGCGGTATTAAACGCCGCGTCGATGTTTCCATCCTTTAGGTTGGAGGCCGATTCGGCGAAGGAAAGGTACTGCACCTTAATATCGTTATAGGTTAACCCGGCGGCTTCTAGAATTTGCCGGGCGTTCGCTTCCACCCCCGAACCAGCGGCGCCCACGGAAACCCGTTTACCCCGCAGGTCGGCAACTGTTTTAATTCCCGAATCGGCGAGGGCCACCAATTGGATGGTTTCGTCGTACAAGCAAGCTATTCCCCGTAGATCCTTGTAGGCCTTATCCTTCAAAAGCTCTGTCCCCGAAAGGGCGTAAAAGGCCACATCGTTTTGCACAAAAATTACATCCACCTTGTTTTCTCGCAAAAGGTTGATGTTGGCGATCGAAGCTCCCGTAGCCTGGGCCGTGGCGTTCATGTTTTTAATATTTTTATTCCAAATATCCGCCATGGCGCCCCCCAGGGGGTAGTAGGTTCCCGCGGTACCGCCGGTACCTATGGTAACAAACTGTTGCTGTGCGAACCCTATTCCGGCCAGGACAAACAGCCCCAGGGTCAACGCGATAATTCTTTTACTCATCCCGATTCCTCCTATAAAAACCTTTGAATTATGAGTCCCCTCTAAAAAAACCGATTATTTTTAGAGGAAGCTAAATTATTGTACGCTGGGTTTCTCTATTAAGCAACACTTTTTAATTTTAGGGGTTCTACAGGGTATCCTCGGTTTCAACCTCGGCCTGTTTTTTATGAAGCGCCGATTTATAAGAACCCAGAATTACCGAAACGGGTTCCAAAACCGGGATATTTTCGCAGAGTATTTTAACGACGACGGTCATGGGAACCGCGAGGATCAAACCCACGAAGCCCCAGAGCCATCCCCAGGCCAGCAAGGAGACTAAAATTACGAAGGGTGAAAGACCCAAATTATCTCCCTGGATTTTTGGTTCCAGTACGTTTCCAATAATCATGTTCGTCCCTGTCCCCACAGCGATAACGCCGATAATCGGGCCAGGCAGGGGCCAAAATTGCATAAGCCCGAATAGGGACATACCTATCACCGCGGCTATGCTTCCAATACTGGGGATAAAGTTAAGGATAAACGAGATAACCCCCCATACAACCGGGAAATCCATCCCGATTATTTTTAGTCCCAGGGTTATACAGATCCCCGTGGCGAGGGACACAAAAAACTTTATAGACAGATACCGGGTTACCTGCCGAACCACGTCCGCGGCGATGGATTTGATACGGAGGGATTTTTTATTTTCAAAGGCGATTTCGATTTTTTCTTTTAAATGGACCGTCTCGAGCAGAAGGAACACCACAAAAAGAAGAACCATCACCATATCCTTTAGGAAGTTAAAAAAGGAGTTGGAAAAGGAAATGGTTAAATACCGTACCTGATTTCGGATCCCCAACTGCCCCCAAAGGTTATCAATAATACTCAGGTGTTCGTTGTACGGAAGGGCGAAAAGATTGGCGATGTACTTATAAATCTCCATCAGTCTATTTTGGTATTTTGGGTAGAGGGTTAGAATCGTTTTCCCCGACGAAAAAAGAATATACCCTACTAAAAACAGGGCGGCGCCAATAAGGGTAATCACCAGAAGGATCGATAATACCCGGGGTATATGGAGTTTCTCTAGCATCACAACCAGCGGTTCGATCACAAAGGCCAATAAGACAGCCACGGTAAAGGGGAGAACCACCGGACTGGTTATTTTTAACACCCCTCCAGCCAGGACCACGGCGATAAAACCCACCAAAAAGAAATTAGCCCGGCCGGAATTAAACGTTTTGAAGCGGTCTTTCATAGAAGGAAACCATAGCATTGTTTAGAACCCTTGTCATTAGGCATCCTGAGGTGGCAAAGTGGTAATTGAGGCTGTCCCGTAACTTAGGAAGTTACGGGACAGCTTCTTTAGTGTCGTATTTTCGTAGGATTTTAGCGGTTTTACCTGGTTTTAATACGTCGAAAGGGTTAAAATCCGAGAAAATACAAGGGCTGTCTGATAACTAACAGAGTTATCAGACAGCCTCAATTGCTATGGTAAGCTAGGAATCGGTCGGATCTTTTAAATTATAATGCCCCAGAAGACCTAGGGGCGTTAGGGTTTCGATCAAATAGACCAGGAGGAAGGGCCCAGGTGAAAGCTCAACGCAACAATTATTTTTCACGAACCTTTATTTTTATAACGTTCCTTTTACTCGTTCTTTCCATAATTCTAACGGTATACAGCTTTTTACGGGGCGCTTTTGTGGAAATGTTTTTTTCCATCCTGATCCTCGGTTCCGTGGTGGTCCTGGCCCTGTTGGGGAGCCGTTTTTTATTTCATTCCCTAAAACAGGTCGTACTACAGATAGCCACCCTCCCCGATGGGGATATCGACCTGGCGAAGCGGTTCCCCTTTTCTGATTATTCGGAACTCAACCCCCTTTCCCGGGGGATCAACATTTTCCTTGCCCGGCTTCACGTACTTTTGCAAAGACTAAAGGATATTTCCAGCCGTACCGGATTTACCAGCGAGGGGGTAGCCTCTAGTTCAGAGGAACTTTCCGCCACGATTCATCAGATCAGCGTATCCACCACTAACCTAAGCCGTAACAGCCAACGGCTGGACGAAGAAATCGCCACCGCGAAGGAAGAAATACTCCAGATCCGGGACCAGCTATCCCTGATTGTCCAAAACATGGAAACCCAACGAAACGACGGCCAAGCGGCTTCCGTTTCGGCCAACAGAATGGGAGAATCGGTGGCCAATACACGGCAAGACGCTACCGCCAAAGCGGAGATGGCCATAAAACTGGAAAAGGAAGCCCGAGACAGCATTCAAGCGGTTTCTTCTTCCCTGGGGGCGTTTCGGGACATCACCGTGTCCATAGATACCATTGGGGATGTGGTGAAAGTGATCGCTGGGATCTCCAGCCGGACCAACCTACTGGCCATGAACGCCGCCATAGAGGCGGCCCACGCGGGAGCCAGCGGCGCGGGTTTCGCGGTGGTGGCCGATGAAATTCGTAAACTAGCCGAATCCACCGCAGTCAACACCAAAAGCATCCGTACTTCCATCACCTCGGTGGTCCAGAGGGCCCAGGAAGCCTCTTCCCTAATCGAAACGACGGAAAAATCCTTTACGACCCTAGCCGACGGGATAGAACAAATTTCCCAAAGCATGAGAGAGATTTCTCAACGCATGGATTCCATGGCAGACCATTCTAAAACCCTGGATCGGGCGCTCCAATCCTTAACCGCGTCCACCACCCAAACGACCGACTCATCGGAAACGGCGACGGCCCTATCCCGCAACGTGGCGGAACACATCACCGCCATCGCGAACCTATCCAGAGAAAACGCCAACGCCCTAACGGAAATGAGCGTGGGCCTCCAGGAAGTGAACACCGCCGTGGTCGATCTGGCCCGATTAGGGACCGAAAACGCCAGAACCGTGGGGGACCTGGAAATGTCTATCAGCAAATTTAAAATGATAGAGACGGGGTCCTTAAAATCCTCCGACGGCCACCCGTTAATTTCGTGGATGCGCGTTAAAAAAGAAATTCCCCCCACACCACGGGACTATCAAAAGGTACCGGAAACCATGGCGGACCACTGGTACGATAGGGAATTCGGCCCTTGGCGTTTGGCTAAAAAGGACCAACCCGTCGCCCTGGGGGATGGACACCAGGGGAAACGGATTGCCCTGGTGTACACACCCCAATCGTTTCTTCCTTCCTATGCGGAGGTCTACCTTCGGGGCGCCCGACGCTTGGCCGAAGCCTTTTCTATGGACCTCCAGGTTTTCTCCCCCCCGAAGGTTCAGGAGATCCTGGATAAGCGTTTTGATATGGCCATCCTGGTTCCTGAAAATTCAAAGGTAGACGGAGATACGGCCCTACGGTTGTACCAGGGCAAAATTCCCCTAATTTTTTCCCATACCCCCGTTTCTTCCGAAATCCTACCCTACGGTCTTACCTGGACCGGCGGGGATCTGTGGGGACAAACACGGGAGTTGGGGCGATTTTTTGGTCAAAAACTGGGGAACGGGGACTACGCCATCCTTCAGCCGAATAGGGAAACCGAACTCTTTTACCCCCAAACCTGGGGCATGATTACCGAGTTAGCCAAAACAAACCCCAGCGCCCGTTGTTTAGAGGGCCTTACGGTCCCTGGGGACCGCCAAAACCGAAGAGACGAGCTGGTCCAGTGGATTCAACGCCTGGGAGCCACCGTGAAGGGACTGTACTGCGCCTCCGAAAACAACGCCCTGATAGACCTGGTGGATGCCCTTACGGCGGCGGGCCGGGAGGATGTACTCGTGGTGGGCCATGGGGCCAGCAAAGGAGCCCTCGACCTGGTACGGAAGGGATCGGTCCTGGGGGTAACATACCAAAGCGCCGAGGGAGACGGAGCCCTCGCCGTAAAGGCCGCTCTAGATTGGTTCAGCGGCCTCCTGCTGGACCCCCTGACGCTTCTTCCCCATGTCATCGTTACAAAGGAAACCGTGGATTCCTACCTACCGGCCCAGTGGTAGGGAGAGCAAAGCCCGGTCATCGGCTAGGGTTTTGTTTCGCAGAGCCCTAAATCGATCGACTAAACCTTCCACGGTCAGGGAGCTCTTATCGGGCTCCCGCAGATCCATGATAATTTCCCCTTGATCCATCATGATAAGCCGACTTCCGATGGAAAGGGCCCGGGCCATATCGTGGGTAACCATACAAACCGCCAGGTCGTATTGGTGGGCAAACTGGCGGGTCAATTCCATCACCTTTTCCGCGTTAGAAGGGTCCAGGGCCGCCGTATGCTCGTCCAGAAGGAGGACCGACGGCCGGGCGAGGACCGCCATAAGCAAGGTCAAAGCCTGACGCTGGCCCCCGGATAGCCGGTTGACGTTATCCTTCATCCTATGCTCCAAGCCCATATCCAAAACGGCTAACTGGTCCCGGAATTGGGCTTTTCGGGCCCGGGTCATGGCGATGGAAAACCGCTTGCTTCCCTTTCGGGCCGCCACGGCCAGATTATCCTCCACGGACATCTCCGCCGCCGTTCCCCCTAGGGGGTCTTGAAATACCCGCCCGATGGACCGGGCCCGCCGAAATTCCGGTTCGTTCGTCCGGTCTTCCCCGTCGATCACCACGGTCCCCGAGCTGGGTCGGATGGAGGCGGCCATTACGTTGAGCAGGGTACTTTTACCCGCCCCGTTGGACCCGATAATCGTGGCGAACTCGCCGCTTTCCAGGGTAAAGTTGATGTTCCGCAGGGCCCGGCGTTCGTCGGGGGTATTAGGATTGAACACCACGTACAGATCTTTCAGGCTGATCATAGGTTATCCTCGGCTTTTCGAGCCATGGCGGCGTTTTGGGCCGACCGCTCCACGATGCGGTTACGGTATTTGCCGATGGCCAAGGAAAGGATAATCATCAACGCGGTAACGAGTCGAAGGTCGTTGGGGGTGATGCCGGCAAAATAGCCGTAGAACCGGGCCCCAAACATGATGGCCTTAAAGATGATGGCCCCCAGAATGGCCCGGGTCAGTTGGCCCCCTATACGGCTGGTTCGGAAAATCAACTCACCGATCATTACCGAAGCTAGACCCAGGGCAACGACCCCGGCGCCCAGATTCACGTCGGCGAAACCGTGGTGCTGGCAGGCCAAGGCCCCAGCCAGGGCGGCAAAACTGTTGGAGATGGCTACCCCCGATATCTTGAAAAAGGTGGGGTTGGACCCCGACGAAACCACCATCCGCTCGTTATCCCCCAGGGCGCCCAGGGTTAAACCGAACTCGGTGTGGAAAAATACGTCCAAAAGCACCACGATGAGCAGGGCAAAAAGGATAAAAAAGAGAGCCTCGGCGTACTCTCCCCCCAGACCGGGGACCCAGGAACGGGCAAAATCCACCAAGGGCCGGTGGCCTATCAACTGAATGTTCGACCGGCCGCCCATAACCCGCAAATTCACCGAATAGAGACCCGTCATCACGACGATACCGGCCAAAAGGGGGGGAACCTTGAACCCCGTATGGATCCAGGCGGTGGTGGCCCCCGCCAGGGCCCCTGCGGCCATGGCTATAAGAACCGCCACGGGGTACGGAAGACCCGTAGTCAACGCGGAGGCCGCGCAGGCGGCCCCCAGGGGAAAGCTCCCTTCCACCGTCAAATCGGGGAAATCCAAAATACGGAAGGTAATAAACACCCCTACCGCGAGGATCCCGTAAATTAGCCCTTCGGTCAGTATCGCCTCTATCATATTACTTGGACTGTATCACCAAAGAGGCCCTCTTTACCAGATCTTGGGGTACCGTGATTCCCAAAGTTTTTGCCACATCCAGGTTGATAACCAGGGATTGCTCCTTGGGGTCCTTGGCGAAATAGGTGGGGATATCGGAGGTCTTTTTTCCTTTTAAAACTTCCACCACAATCCGTCCCGTCGCCCGGCCCATTTCGTAGTAATTAAACCCCACAGCCGCCAAGACCGGGACCGTTTCCGCCGAACTGGGGTCCGCGGTTACCAGGGGTAGCTTATTTTTCAGGCAAATATCCGCCACCGTGGAAATGGCAGAAAACACCGTATTGTCGGTGGAAAGGTAAATACCGTCCACTCGGCCCACGAGGGACGTAAGAGCCTGGCTTACTTCCGCCGAATTAGCCACCACCGCGGTTACAAACTGAATACCCTTGGAAGCGCAATAATCCGCCGCCTTTTTCGCCGTGGTCACCGAATTGGCCTCCCCGGCGTTATATACGTGCCCTATCCGTTTAATCCCCGGTACCAATTCGATGAGGGTATCGATTTGCCCTTCCACCGGCGGAAGGTCCGAGGTCCCGGTGATGTTCGGCCCTCCCTGGTCAAAGGACTTCACGAGACCCGCGGCCACGGGGTCGGTCACGGCGGAGTAGATCACCGGAATATCGGTGATTACGTTGGCCAGGGCCATCGCGGTGGGCGTAGCGATACCCACGGCGATATTTACCTTTTCTATCTTAAACTTTTGGGCTATCTGGGAAGCCGTGGCCGGTTCCCCGTTGGCGTTTTGCAGGTCGAACTTGGCGGACGGATAGGCGGCGCTGACCTCCTCTTTAATGCCCTTCTCCAAGGCGTCCAGAGCCGGGTGGGCCACGATTTTGGCAATTCCGATAAGGGGAGCCTGAACCGCAGGGGCGCTTGAAGCGCCCGCCTCAGGGGCCCCCTTCGTGGCGGATCCCGCCGCCGATCCCGTATCCGCCTTTCCTCCCGCGTAGAGGGGAGAAAAACCAAGGGCAAAAAACCCTACCATCGCCGCGGCCATGGCGGCAATCTTTAACAAACCCTGCTTTTTCATAAGTGCTCCTTTATAGTTCAACGGGGTCGCAAAAGAATCTCTTCGCTCAACCTTCGTTGAAGTGTCTTGTGGTTTCTTTGCATAGAAACATTAGTACTATACAAGCCCCTGAAATTTTAGTCAATGGAGTTTCATGCAAAAGTCTTTTTTTATTCGATTTTAAACCGGCCGACCACGGATTCCAGGCGTTCGGTGGTAGTTCGCGTACCCTCCGCTGCGGCGGATACCATTTTTACACTTTTCTCGATCCGCTCGATTCCCTGTTCCATTTCGGTAATACTTCGATCGATATCCCCGCTGGCGGATTTTAAACTGCCAATTGAGGCTTAAAACCACCTGGTTCCCCGTGGTCATTTCTCGGGAGCCGTCGCGAACCTGGGCGGTAATATCGTTCATCGATTGGAGCGCCTCGAGGACCTGGCTAGACCCTTCCTTCTGCTCCGCCATGGCCTGCTGGATTTCCTGGACCAACGAATCGGTCTGCCCGATGTCTCCCGCGACCTTAATAAAGGTCTCTTCCGATATCCTCGAGGATTTCACCACCTCTTGTATATCCCGAAGCACCTGGGCCAATTCATCGCGAATGTTTTTTGATTGCTTGATTAGTGTTACGAAGATTAAGTTTTTATGCCTTTTTTTAAAGCAAAAATCTCTGTCTCACCCGTAGTAAGGGTATTCTTTGAAGGAGGATACCCATGTTCGTTCCCCCATTTTGTCCTTACAAAGCCTGCCCCAACCACACCGTCGTTCCCGACTCCCCCTGGTACCGCCCCGTAGGCT
>Ga0272446_1000535_pt1 | contig 59857 bp, 53 predicted proteins | sample YNPCB0061_FD_194587 | JGI IMG/M metagenome (GOLD analysis project Ga0272446, IMG submission 194587) | Hot spring microbial mat communities from Yellowstone National Park, WY, United States - YNP-CB-006-1 | ecosystem: Environmental > Aquatic > Thermal springs > Hot (42-90C) > Sediment | place...
TGTCAATAGCACAGTTAATCACATAAAAATTATTTTGATTTTCAATATTTAATATTTACGTTTGTATTGTTTAATTTTTACATATATGGAACAAGTAAAAACATCTCCTCACTTATTAGATGACATAAGTAGTTCCACAAAATTAAACGTATATTTACATTTTGGTAGTGCATAACAAGTAATGCTAAGGCAAAAAAATCAACGTCATTACGAGGTTTGCGGTAGCAAACCGAAGTAATCTGTCTGTTTGAAAGATTGCTTCGCCTGCGGCTCGCTGGTGACGAGAAAACCAATTTTTACAGAAACATAAATGTACGTTTAATTTTGTTGAGGCACTTAGAGCAACGTATTTTTCAAACGTTTGCAGACATCATGCAAGAGTATTTTGATGCCATGCATGATTTTAATGAAAAAAAACGTGAAAATAAGTATCCTAAAAAATGGATTACCCCCGAAATAAAGAAAAGAATAACAGAAATTGGTATAGAAAATGGTTACGAAATTCCCAAAACTGAATTTCTGTATGACCTAACTTGGTGCAAGTACGAAAATAATAAAAAAGATGAAGCTAATATATTGATTAAAATGGATTTAGCTCTAGAAAGTGAATTGAGTGTGAATAACGATATAAAACAACTTAGAGATGATTTTAACAAATTGCTGGTAGCTTACACAAAGTATCGTGTTTTTATATGTTTTGAATATCAATACAACAAAATAGGATTCCCAAATAGTGTCAATCATCTAATCAAAGAACTTGAAGATTCATTTAATAAATGTAACAATCTGCCTGCGGGGGAGCGGCTATTATTACTTGTATGTTCTGACTGTGGAACAGGAACAGTCTATCCTTACTTGATGATAAAATCTTGAAATCAAATGGAAATTGAAGTTACGAAAGCTATGGAAAAACTACTTTTGTTAGTGGATAGTATTGCAGAAAAATATGATAAAGCTGCCCAAGAAACAGGTGTGCATTTTAACATATTTGATATCCTAAAACTGCAAACTAATGAAATCAAACATTCTGCTTTCATTGCTGAGTTGCTCAATCCACGAGGCAAACACGGTTGTGGAGAACTTTTTTTGGAACTTTTCTTGCAAGAAATTGGACTTCCAGAGAGAGCAAATCTCAAAGATGCAAATATTCAGCTTGAAAAGGTGATAAATAATTATCGTAGAATAGATATTTTTATTTCTTTACCCAATGCCAATAACATCATTGTAGAAAACAAAATTTACGCTGGCGACCAAGAAAATCAACTAAATGATTACCACGAATTTAATAAAGAGGCTGATATAATATATTTAACTTTGTGGGAGGATGAGCCTTCTGAACAATCGGCAAGTGGTGTAAATAAACAAAAGATTCGAACTATATCTTATCAAAAGCATATTAAAAATTGGCTTGAACAATGCCTTGAAAAAGCAGTAAATAAGCCCTTTGTGCGTGAAAATATTGCTCAATACCTCAATATTGTAAAAGAATTAACCCATCAATCCATTTTTAATGATATGAAAAACGAAATTTTAGAAAATCTGCTAAGCAACGCTCAACTTGCCAAAGCATTTTACAACTTAAATATGAACGTAAGTTTATTTAATTGGCAAAAAGGAATTTTTGAAAAAATCAAAAGTAAATTGACTTTCGGAGATTTTAATTTAGAAGCAACTGACTCAGGAAGAGGATTTTTCAATTTCTGGCGTTATAGAGAACAAGATGATTTCTGTTTGTTTGTAGAAGCCAATAAAGAAGGAAGCGGGCTAAAAGTAGGGGTTGCTCATTTGAATATTCATAAACCATCTCAAAAAGCTGATGAGTTCAAAAATAAGCTAATAGGCTTTCAATCTGGCTGCCAAATCAACAGTAACGAGTGGATTTGCTTCAAAGAAATTGCCTCTTGGAATAATACTTCTTGGGAGAGCATAGTTGGAGAAATTGATAAAATAAGCCAAGAAATACAAACCGTTATGAACGAAGTAATAATAAAAGTAATTGAAGAATTTCAGCAAATATGACCTTTCAAGAACATCTTGAAATATTAGTTCGTTTAATTGAGAAACTTTCTGTTAGGGGGTGTTATTTGAAATTGAGCGATTTGGTAAAAGAAATAAACCTTTCCGAACGTCAAATTCAACGTTATATCACTGAAATTAGAAATTTAGGATTTGAACTAACTTATTGTAAAAAACATAAAGGTTATCAAATTGATAAAGAAAAAAGCACTCTTTTGCCCGCAACAAAGCAATTTTTAGAGGCTTTTAAGGTCTATCAAATTTCACAGCAAAATAAAATAAGTAATTACATCATTTTTGACAAACGCCAAGAGGTAGATACCATTTTCAAGGATTTACACGATGCAATAGTAAAACGTTTTCTGGTAGAAATTACGTATCAGAGTTTTTGGCAAGAAGAAGCCTTCACCACAGAAATAGAACCTTATTTGCTCAAAGAATATAAAAATCGTTGGTATGTGGTAGCTAAAAATTATTACAATCAAAAAATCCGAACATTTGCATTGGATAGAATACAACAACTTCGTCTTACAGCCAAAAATTTTACTTATCCCCAAGAAAATCCTGCTGAACTTTTCAAGTATTGTTTTGGCATATTTTTGCCCGAAAATCCTTTGGAAGAGCCCGAAGAGGTACTATTACTTTTTTCTTACGAGCAAGCCCCTTACGTACAAAGTTTGCCTTTACACCATAGCCAAAAAGTTGTTGGAGATACAGGCGAAGGCATTTTAATCTCTCTGAAAGTGCATTATACTTATGATTTGAATATGGAGTTGCTTTCTTTTGGAGATGAAGTGAAAGTAATAGCCACTGATAATTATAAAAACCTGTAAAAATACAGGTTTTTTCATTTTTTACTACGATTTACCTCCAATCATTTTCAGCAAGGAAGTGAGTTGGTCTTTGAGGTCTTTTCTATGGACAATAAAATCTAAAAAGCCGTGTTCTAAAACAAATTCGGCAGTTTGGAAACCTGTGGGTAAATCTCTGCCAATTGTTTCGCGAATTACTCGCGGTCCTGCAAAGCCAATCAAGGCACCGGGTTCGGCAATGTTGAAGTCACCAAGCATTGCAAACGAGGCAGTTACGCCGCCTGTGGTGGGGTCGGTGAGGAGCGAAATGTACGGCAGACCTGCTTTGTCTAAAAGTGAGAGTTTGGCGGCGGTTTTTGCCATTTGCATCAGCGAAAAACCTGCTTCCATCATTCTTGCCCCCCCTGAGCGTGAAATCGCCAAGAAAGGAACTTTTTTAGCAATGGCATAATCAATAGCACGAGCAATTTTTTCACCTACTACCGAACCCATCGAGCCACCTATAAAACTAAAATCCATACAGGCAATCACTATCGGCAAGCTGTTCATTTTGCCGTAGGCAGTACGAACAGCATCTTTGAGGTTTGTCTTTTTTTGGGCTTCGGCAATGCGTGTGGGATAGTCTTTGCTATCGGAGAATTTCAGCGGGTCGGCAGAGCTAATATTTGCATTTAGCTCTTCAAATTCGTTTTTATCAAAAAGTATCGCAAAATATTCTTCTGAGCCTATACGCTCGTGGTGTCCGCAGTTGAGGCAAGTATAGTAATTTTCTTGTAGTTCGCGTGTAAGCATCACTTTTTTGCAAGAGAGGCATTTGTGCCAAAGTCCGTCTGGTGATTCTTTCTTTTCGGAAGTAGGAGTTTGAATTCCCTGTTCTTGTCTGATAAACCAACTCATTCTTAGTAGTTTGTTGTTTTGTTGTAAAAAAATCGCCTGCAAATTACAAAGTTTTTGTACCTTTACAAAAAAAATATGCTAACTACAAGGTTTCAATGAAGTTTTACAATCCCTTCCGCAAGGTGTATTCGGAGCAAGAACTTGAAATTTTTGATTTTTTCAAGAAAGTACGCCTCTTTGAAAAACTTTCTGAAAAAGAAATGGAAGAGTTTTTACCTTTTATGCACTTACGCGAATACAAGCAAAATGAGGTTGTTTTTTTCAGAAATGACCCCAGCCAAGCCCTTTACGTTATCAAGAAAGGAACAATAGAGCTAAATTTAGACCTGCAAGAAGATTTCGAGCCTTTGGCTTTTGCCAAAACCAGTATCACTATTGGGGTAAATGCTCTTTTGGAAAATAGCGAAAGGGTGTATAATGCGATTGTACGTTCGCAAGAGGCAAAATTGTATGTACTGCCACAGGTAAATATTTTTGAGATATTCAAGTACAAACCTAAAATTCACGCCAAAATGATGACCTCACTTGCCGAAATTTATGACGAAAATACCAAAAACCTCTTTGATGCTTATAGAAAAAATATCGGACTTTTTTCTATTGGCGAAGCCTATATGAAAACTTTTAGAAGTGATGAATTGATGCGTTGATTTCCGAAAAGTTTAGTTTTTTTCAAATTGAAATTAGAGAAATGCTCAAAAAAACGCTTTTTTTGTTCATTATTTATGTGAGTGTAGGAAGGCTTGTTGCACAAGAAGCAAACATTCCTTTGGGAACTTGGCGAACGCACTTGCCTTATCGCTCGGCTCAGTCTTTGGCTTTAGCCGAGAAACAAATTTATGTAGCCGCCGAGTCGGGGGTTTTTATTTTTGATACTGAAAATAAAACTACTCAAATTCTTTCAAAAAGTAATGGACTTTCGGAAGCACAAGCCACCCAAATTGCCTACCATCTGCCTACTAAAAAAGTGATTATTGCCTATTTCAACGGAAATATTGACCTCATAGAAGCCAATCGCATACGAAATGTGCCTACTATTCGCAATTCTACTAATATTCCCGATAACACCAAAAGCATTGAGCATATCTTCGTGCAAGGACAATTTGCCTACCTTTCGGCAGGTTTTGGTGTGGTGGTTTTGGATATGCAAAGAAATGAAGTAAAAGAAACTTGGAAAAACTTAGGTTTTGCAGGTAGTAATTTGGCTGTAACTGCTTGCACTTCCGATGGCAGTCGGTTTTTTATTGCAACGCCACAAGGTATTTTCAGAGCAAATGCCACCAGTAATTTACAAGATTTCAATAGCTGGCAAAAATACACTTTGGCGAGTGCTTTGCCACAAGTTGCCGCCCAAAAAGTAGTTTTTGCAGGCAACACCATTTACGCTACGCTCAATGGGCAAGGGGTCTATAAATTGCTCCCCAACGACACTTGGCAGAAGGTAAATAGCATTAGTCAAGTGAATTTTCAAAACTTACAAGTTCTTACCAATCAAGTGGGTGTATGCACCCAAGATAAAGTTATACTCTTAGCCCCAAACGATACCGCTACGCTTATCACCAATCCTATTTTTACACAATGCAATGATTTCTTGATAGAAAACAATAACTTTTGGATAGCAGATAACAAGAACGGCTTGCTCGGTAACTGGGAAGGGGTTTTCAAATCATATAGTCCTAATGGCACATTTAGCAACCGAAACTGGCGAACACTCTATTTTGATGACAAAGTTTTGGCTCTTTCTGGCGGATACAATACCTCATTCAATAATCTCAATCGGAATGATGGCTTTGATATTTTTGAAAATGGCTTTTGGAAGAGCTATAATGCCTCAGCTTTGGAAGGAGTAGAACCTGCTCCTTTCGCCTTTGATTTGAATTGTGCCGCCTACAATTCTTCCAAAAAAATCCTTAGCATTGGCTCTTTCGGAAATGGTATTATTCAACAAAATACACAAGGCAATTTCAGTGTAATTGATGAAACCTCTGCCCAAACGCCTTTCTTCAATAATACTGATGTAAAAATTAGTGCTTTACAATACGACAGGCAAGGCAATTTGTGGGTAGCTCAATACGGAGTAACTAATTCCTTACACCGCCAAGCCCCTGATGGCTCGTGGCAATCATTTAGTTTTAATTCTGCTTCGCGTTTTCCTGTGGATATGCTCATCGACACACGTGGAAATAAATGGATACGACTTGCTCCTGCGGGTTTTGCGGGGGGAATTTGGGTAATCAACACCGAACAAAACGAAAACAAACATCTTACCCCTTCTAATGGTAGACTTACAAATGGAAATATTCTTTCAATGGCAATGGATAAAAATGGCGTGATTTGGATAGGCTCGGAAAGTGGTGTAATGACCGTTTTCAATTCTTTTGATGTTTTCAGAAGTAATTTTCAAGTAACTTTTCCGATTTTTGAACGCAGGCAATTACTTGAAAGCATTGCTGTTACGGCTATTGCCATCGACGGAGCAAACCGAAAATGGTTCGGAACACGAAACAACGGCATTTATCTTTTCGATGAAAATATCACGCGTTTGCTTGTTCATTTTACTGCCGAAAATTCGCCACTTATTTCCAACAATATTCGCCATATTGCTATCAACGACCGCACAGGCGAGGTATTCGTTACCACAGAGCAGGGCATCTGTTCGTATCGCGATGGTGTGAGCGAGGCTTCGGAAAATTTTGGCAATGTAAAAGTTTTTCCTAATCCCGTAAAACCTGATTTTGCAGGCTTGGTAGGTATCGAGGGGCTTGCCGAAAATGCAGAAGTAAAAATTACTGACATTTCGGGTAAATTGTTTTACCAAACCATTGCCAAAGGAGGAACAGCTACTTGGAATATCAGAGACTACAACGGCAGACGTGCCGCACCGGGCATTTACTTGGTGTTTTCTGCTACTTCGCAAGGAGAGCAAAAGCAAGTCGCCAAAATTGCTGTATTCTGATTAAATATAAGCAGTTAGACATCAGTAGCAAGACAAAATATTGTTTTTCAGATTTTTACAAAAAAAAGTATCAGTTTAATTTTGTGAAACTACTTAAGTGCCTCAACAAAATTAAACGTACATTTATGTTTCTGTAAAAATTGGTTTTCTCGTCACCAGCGAGCCGCAGGCGAAGCAATCCTTACTCATTCACCAACAGATTACTTCGGTTTGCTATCGCAAACCTCGTAATGACGTTGATTTTTTTGCCTTAGCATTACTTGTTATGCACTACCAAAATGTAAATATACGTTTAATTTTGTGGAAATACTTAAGTAATTTCACAAAATTAAACGGACACTTTTACTGAGGCAAAATACTGATAGACAATTTTTTGTCTTGTCTCTTGCCTCTTGTCTCTTGTGTCTAATCACTTAGTATTAGCATTAAAGATACTTAGAAACTTACAAAAATTCCTGGTCCTACCAAGAAGAACCAAGCCTTTGCACTTAGGAAATATCCCATTCCTGCAAAGAGTGGAAAAGTAAGTTTTACATCTCTCCGAGTAGGGTAAAGACTACCTATCATTACAATTCCTATATCTCTATTGCTTGCATTTGGGTTGAAATTAAAGGCATTATTAGCCAAAATACCAATCCCAATTTTGTAAGGTCTGAAACGATTGATTTTATCGGGGTCGTAGAAGCTAAGTTGTTGCATAATTGCCAAACTAATCCCTCCGAAGGGGCTGAAATCTGGTCTATCAGCACGTTTGATAAGCAAGCCCCCCGGAAAAGTTACCTCTGTATCAAAACGAACACGCCTCTGTAAAATAATCTCTACCTTTTTGACAAAACCATCACCGCCATATTTATCTTTATCGTGGCTGAAAACGAGTTCTATTTTGCTCCAGCCGTCCAAATCATAAGTTTTTCGGGCTAAAATAGTATTGAGGCTAACAGGAGTTTTGTTGCACTGCTTGTCGTTATAGAAAGCAAAACGAGGGGAATTTTCGTTGGGGCATACTAAAATATTGTTAATACGCTTCAACTCTACAAGGTCGCCACGAGCATTAAATATCGTCACATCTATGCTAATGTATTGCTTACCAAATAACTTTTGTTCATCTATTTTATCAGGCGAAAAAGATATTTCAATGTCTCGGATAATATGCGGGTGCAAGACGGTCTGGGGCATGTCTGTAATTACATTTTTTCCACTGCCAAAATTGATATTGACAAAATTAAGCTGGTGTGGGCGTTGGTATTCATTCACAGGGATAGAACGACCTATTTTTTCGCCTCTGTTGTATATTTCTACCTCTTTTTTAGCGATATTGATAGGTACTTGCAGTTTGTAAGTATGTACATTTTCTGTCCTGATAAGCGAGTCAGAAGTAAGAACATTTAAGCCATCAAAGCTAAAGTTAGCTTTGTGTAGAGCTAATCCTTCAATGCGAACATCTACCGTTTCACCGGGATAAAAAGCAGTTTCTCTCCGATTTCCTTCGTGCAAGATAATAATATTATTGATGATGGTTTTAGGTGTTACGTTGAAATTGGTAATAGAAATAGGTTCATCACCATTCTTAACGTACAAATATCCGTCGCTAATTCGGTGGAAGCTGTAAGGGCGTAGAATACACAAAATCTTACCATTACTTAGAAAACTTTTTACAAAAATTTCGGCTACGAGCATTCCACCTGCTTTTTCCTGATTTTCTATGCGGTAGGTTTTGTTTAGAGAAAAGTAGCGGTTGTATTCTAATTGTATTTCTATCCCTTCTTTTTGGGTTTGTTCGTCTAAGGTAATTTCGCGTATATCGGTATTGAGAAACGCCAAACGACTACCTTTTACTCTGAATTTTCGCCTAATAGTAGGCAACTGAAAACGAATTCTGTCTTTTTCGTCGAGGTAAGGGTTGTAAGTGCTTAGCTCCAATTGCAGTTCTACCTCTCCCAATTTATTGGGTAGCAGGTGCAGGCGTAATTGCTTACCGACAAGTTCGGTTCGGTAATCAATATCTCTGCCACTTGTAGGAATAGGATTGACACGTATATTTTCGGGATTATTAGAAATGAGTTCAAAAGTTCTTTCTTCTCCAACATAAAGTTCATCATCTTTGGGATTGAAACTTACTTGTGTGTTGAAATAAGGCAATAGTCGCACCTCGCAAGTAGTTTCTTTCAAGGGAATTTGAAAGATTGTAAAATTAAAGTTTGTAAATTGTGTTTGATTGAGATTGCCGAAACGTACTTTGAAACGAAAATAATCTTGGCTTCTGAAAACGGAGTCAATCAATTCAAAATCGCCCGAAGGGGCAAGAGTAATTTTCTGAATATTCTCCATAGAGTACGGATATAGGCGAACTTCGCAAGGTGGGTTATCTACAAAATACTCAAAAGCTAAATATTTATCTCCTTTGAAGTTGATGCTATTTTTCTGTTGTGTGAATTTGAGCGTATCAATCAGTAAAACTACATCTTTGAAGCAATTTTGAGAAAATAACTGAGTAGATAGAAATGAGAAGATAACGATAAAGGCTTTTTTCATCATACAACTGATTGGAGATGTGATAAAATACTTTTCAAAATTACGAGAAAGCACGTAATCTTATTGCAAAAAAAATAGAAAATTAGCAATTTTCTATTTTTTTGGTAGTGTTAAAGATGTAATGCTGGTTTTCTTGTCACCAGCGAGCCGAAGGCGAAGCAATCCTTACTCATTCACCAACAGATTACTTCGGTTTGCTATCGCAAACCTCGTAATGACGTTGATTTTTTTGCCTTAGCATTACTTGTTATACACTACCAAAATGTAAATATACGTTTAATTTTGTGGAGCTACTTAGACAGGGCTTCAAACAAATTTGGAAAAGAATGTAATTTAAAAGCCACTGAAAATCAGTGGCTTATTTTTTCTTACAAGAAAATCTTTTTTAGCGAACAGGAATAGCAATACGCGAAAGCTGACTGGAAACCTTCATACCCGCCGCTTCTGCTTCGGCACTGTTCAGTTCTATTTTCCATTTGCCATCACGTAAAATAAAATTGATATGGCTACCTTGTTTGGCTAAACCTGTTTTTTCGGTTACCAGCAAAGTTGCTTTCCCTTCAAGTTTTTTCTTAATGGCATCTAAGTTTTTGCTTTGCAAGTTGGGGATAAACAAGATGTGGGGATTATCAATAGAGGCAAGGTTATTGTATTGCTTCACTACTATTTTTTGAGTGCCTACGGTTTTATTGGCTGTAGCCGAACGCAACTGAGAAATAATAGGCGAACTTCCATACACACCAATTATGAAATCGCCACTCTTGTATGTACCAGGCCACTCAATATATTTGGTGAAATTATAGACGTAAATAGTATGAAATTTGTAGTCGCCTACTTGGGCTTTCACCGAAAAGATAAAACAAAAGGCTATCAGATTTAGTGTTATGTATTTTTTCATCAGAAATTTTTTTTGTGGCAAATATAAGGCATTTTTCAAAACAGCCAAACTTTATTGTAAAAAAGTATAATTAAAACATCACTAAAAACATAGTATGGTGTATTATTTGTAGTGTATTAAAAATAATATATTTTTTTGTTTTTTGTATTATCAAAATGTTTATCTTTGCATTATAGTTCTTTGATATATTGGTAAGAGGTTGCAAGTCAAAAACTCGGCTTGCGTAAAACCAGTAAGAGTTGAACGCTAAATATCGGTAGCCAAAGGTGCTAACATAGCATAAGTACGGACAAGGCATGCCTTGTCCCTTCTTAGGCAACATACCGATGGCAAATAACAAAGATAAAGGCAATCTCAAACTGCCTACTGGCAAATGAGATAGAGGGCGTTGTAGTTCGTCCAATGAAGATGAGTGTTTTTTTGAAATGCTCATAAATCATAAACAAATTTTATAGTACTACAAAATGCTATGAAATTTGAAACTATTAGGACAAGTAAGTTAAATGGTGCTATTCTACAAAAACCTTTCCTTCAGTTCGGGACGGGGCATCATACATTCAGTTTTTTTTCCAAACCATTTGTACCTATTTCTGGCGATAAGGTCGTACAGGGCATTTCGAATAAAAGGTGGCACAATCCAAAAAATCTGAAAAACTCTCCAAAAACCGCCTAAATAGCGAGTAATACGCAAAGCCGCCGAAGAACGTAGATATATTTTCTCGCCTTCCAAAAGCACAAAAGAGTTAAAATTATTTTGTGGTAAGTTGAATTTTTGTAAAACTGCCTGCCCAAACTCCGATTGTAAGGAAGCAAAGCGAAGGCGTGCTTGCCTATCTTTGCGTATCAGAAACTGCACAGAGCTATTGCAAAGATTGCACACGCCATCAAAAAGCACTACGGGATTGTTTTGCATCATTTCTGAAAAGCACTTAGTAATTTGGATAAAGGAGTAAGGAATAAAGATAAAGCATTGTCTATCAAATAGTATCAAATTTCATAGTATTTTATAGCACTATGAAACTTGTTTGTAAGGATAGTATCCTTTCGGAGTTATCCTTACTGGGCTTACTACAAAGCCCTCTATCCCATTAGTCCTAAGACAGTTTGGGATTGCCTTTCGCATTATATTTCCGCTACCATTAATGTCTGCATTGATAATAATTCCGTCCTTACTCTTAAACAAACCCCGACTTATCCTTCTTCCAACATATTCATCTCTATGTTTTATTGGCTCTAAATCAATCAAACTGCATTTACTAGTATGGCTTTCGTCTTGTAAAATAACATCAATTCCTACTAACTTACATTTATATTCCAACATTTTAATAAACTTGGCATGCGGTATTAAAACAAAGTTTTGATTATTCTTATCTCCCATATTAACTCTCGTTTTCCACCCATCGTTTTTACCTATAATCAATGTTCCTATGTTAAATTCTATCAGTTTATCAATAAGCATTCTACTTGATTTGTGCATATAATCTTCTATCTTGTTGTTTCTTCTCAAAGTGAGTTTTTCTATCTTATTACTTGTTCTTCTATTTTTATCTTGTTTCATTAGAATGCTTATTAACTCTGCTTTGCGTTTATTAAAATATTGGTTGATAGATTTTAGCGGTCTGCCGTTAATGATAAGAGGTTTGAACTCTTTTACATTTGAAGTTACAGCCGCTAAACTATCAACACCAATATCAATGCTTGCTATTCTATTTTTATCTGTATTTCTTTTTTCTATCTCTTTTTCATAAACAATTTCAATTTTATATGTTTTGTGTGGTAGCGGAACTATTCTTGCCTGTTGTATATTTTTTTGTTTTGTTTTAATTTGAATGTTTGTATTAGATAGTTTTATTAAACCTTCTTTTAATTGTATTTTTGAAATAGCTTGTATTGTATAGATTAGTATGTTTCTACCTTTTGTTTTATGTTTGTATTTAGGTAATGAAGGGCGTTTTTTGAATTTATCAGGTGCTTTTTTCCATTCTTTTATTGCTTTGAAAAACGATTTCCAGTTTTTATCTAAATGCCGTAGAACCTGTTGGCTTACTTTTCTTGGTAGAGCAATATAGTCAGTATCATTACTATTCTGCAACATTTTTTGCAATTCGTGGTAACGAACCCATTTTGCATTTTCTCTTTTACCTTGTTCTACTTCTTTACTTGTGATAATAAATTCTTGACGGATAATATAGTTACCTTTATTATAGAGGTTTTTAGAAAGGAAAGCCAAATGGTCTATTTCTTTGTAACTTTTATGATTTTTTGATATAATATGTTTTTCTACTAATTTCATTTTAGTATTTTATACACCATAAATACTATGCCATACTATATTTTTTGTGATGTTTTAATCATACCCATTACTCACTACTCATTACTCACTTCAGACTTGTATCACACCTACATTGTAGCGTCTGGTAATGGGGGCGTGGTTAGCGGCTTCTATGCCCATAGAAATTACTTTGCGAGTTTCTAAAGGGTCAATAATACCATCTACCCACAAACGAGCCGCCGCATAATAAGGCGAAAGTTGTTCTTCGTAAATTTTCTTGATGTCTTCAAGTAATGTTGCTTCTTCTTCGGGAGTAATTTTTTGCCCCTTTGCTTCCAAAGCGGCAACTTTGATTTGCAACAAAGTTTTAGCTGCCGAAGCACCACTCATTACAGCAATTTGAGCCGAAGGCCAAGCGTAAATGAGGCGAGGGTCGTAGGCTTTGCCACACATTGCATAATTGCCTGCCCCATACGAATTGCCCACGATAATCGTAAATTTAGGCACTACACAATTTGCCATTGCATTTACCATTTTGGCTCCGTCCTTAATGATGCCATTGTGTTCGGATTTACTGCCCACCATAAAGCCTGTTACATCTTGCAAAAATACCAAAGGAATTTTCCGCTGATTGCAATTCATAATAAAACGGGCGGCTTTGTCGGCAGAATCCGAATAAATCACGCCTCCCATTTGCATTTCACCTTTTTTGGTTTTCACCATTTTTCGCTGATTAGCTACGATACCCACAGCCCAGCCCTCGATACGAGCTGTTCCACAAATCAAACTTTTACCATACAAGGCTTTGTATTCATCAAATTCCGAATTATCCACGAGGCGTTCGATGATTTCACGCATATCGTAGGGTTTTACTCTATCGGCAGGCAGTATGCCGTAAATTTCTTTGGGGTCTTTTTTAGGAAGGGTGGGTTCAACCCTATTGAAACCTGCTTTTTCGTAATCACCTAATTTTTCAAAAATTCTTCGGATAGCGTCCAAACAAGCCTCGTCATTGGGATATTTATTATCGGTTACACCCGAAATTTCCGAATGGGTACTTGCTCCGCCGAGTGTTTCGTTATCTACGTCTTCGCCAATAGCAGATTTTACCAAATACGAACCCGCCAAAAATACCGAACCTGTACCTTCCACAATCAAAGCCTCGTCGCTCATAATAGGCAAATACGCCCCACCCGCCACACAACTGCCCATAATAGCGGCTATTTGGATTATTCCTTCCGAACTCATCACGGCATTGTTTCGGAAAATCCTTCCGAAATGCTCTTTGTCGGGAAAAACTTCGGCTTGCATAGGCAAATACACGCCTGCACTATCCACAAGATACACAATAGGCAAGCGATTTTCCATAGCAATTTCTTGTGCTCTTAGGTTCTTTTTAGCCGTAATCGGAAACCAAGCCCCTGCTTTTACGGTGGCATCATTTGCTACTACTACACACTGCCTTCCTGCAATGTAGCCTATCATCACCACTACTCCTGCCGAAGGACAACCGCCCTCGTCTTCGTACATACCTTCGGCAACAAAAGTGCCTATTTCTAATTGTGGTTTATTTTTATCTAAAAGGTACTCTATACGCTCACGAGCCGTGAGTTTGCCTTTGGCTTTGTGGGCGGCGATGCGTTTTTCACCTCCGCCTAAATGGATTTTTTTTGTTTTGGCAGTAAGTTGTGTAATGAGTTGTTTCATTACGTCTTCATTCTTGTTGAACTCAATATCAATTTTCATTTGCGTTGTGTTTAAAATAAACTCAAATTAACGGCTTTAATTTAGAAATTAAAATCAAAGCATCAAAAGTTTTCTGAAAGGAAAATGCTCTTTCGTAAAGTTTTTTGTGTGATTCGCAAAGTCTTACAGGCAACAAGCAATTAAAAATCTTAACTTTTCGCAAAAAATTTCTACAAATCTTAGGCAAATCACTTAACCCTTTTATTTATGAAAAAAAAATTATTTGTAAGTTTGTGCTTGCTTTGGGCTACTACCCTTCTGTTTGCTCAAAACGAAGGCTACAAGTTTGAACCTCTGCGTTCAAGTTACTTTTCGGCTTGTTATTCCAACAATTTTGAAGACATCAAGTATCACGTAGAAAAAAGAAAAATAGATATAGACACCGTTCTGCTTGAAGGACGCACAGGACTACATTTAGCTGTACTTGCCGACCGTCTGGATATCGCTACTTATTTTGTAGAAAAAGGTGCAAATATCAATAAACCCGAAAATTCGGGTTATACGCCCCTGCATTTAGCCACAGCAAGACTTAATCTGAATATGGTAAAAATGCTTGTAGAAAAAGGGGCTGACATCAATAACCAAAACACAGCACAGGGTTATACCCCCTTACATATCGCTGCATCAAGAGAAAAAGGTGCCGATATTGTAGAATATCTCATCAGCAAAGGGGCTAAAGTCAATGTAAAAGCTATGGACAAAAACACCCCTCTCGATATCGCTAAGAAGTACAAAATTGAAAAAAACATCAAACTGCTGAAAGATGCTGATAAAAAGAAAAAATAATCATAAATGACAAATTTTGAATAATCATTTAAACAAAAAATAGTATGAAAAAAAAAGCATTTATTTTTGTTTTATCAGTGATTTTGCCATTTTTTGCCAAAGGACAAGCTAATTTCCAAGAATTTATCAATGATTTTCCTTTAATGAATGGCAATTTCACTTGGACAGGTGCCGACTTAGAAAAAGCCCGTACCAGTGGAAAAAAAGTAGCAGGTGCAAAACTATTTTTCATCACCGATGGCGAAAGTGCTTGGGGCGAGTATTTTCCTGTGGCACGCATAGAAGTTGGAGGAACGATTTTTGCCTTTTGGGCTTATCATACAGGTACTTATGACGAAGGCAATACACAAATTCATCTTTGTAGTAGAGCCTACAACAAAAAAGGCAAAGTTATTGGCATTACCCAAAACTATATGGCAAGTAACGGAGGCGTACCCGATAAATTTCAATACAGCTTTGAAGCAGTTTTTGATAGTAATAAAAAAACATTGCTGATAGACCAAAAATCTACCGACAAACCAATGGAACGCAAGCAAATTTATTTGCTATCCAGTAAAGGTTTTAGTTTGAAAAACTAAGCTCCACTAAAACTATATTTTCTTGGCATAAAGTTTGATTTTTTGAAGGTTGTTACAGAAAAAACACCTATATTTGTTTTCTGTAAGATACACCAAGTAATGTTATGCTAAGAAAATATTTTGTTTTTTGTTTTTTTTCCTTTTTTGCGGCACTAAGCAGTTTTTCCCAAAGCACTCCCGCAGGATATGTAGTGAGCACTTCCAGCTGTGCCAGCGGTGGAGACGACTACTATTTTTTTGCTAATAAAGAAGTGGTAAGAGTTTGGGCTTTGGGCGGAAGTCCGAACCCAATAGATGGAGGCATAGAAAAAGGTACTTGGAAACTCAATGCAAAGGGAGAAGTAGAAATTACCTTTCAAAAATCCGTTTCTTTCTCTGCCGCCAAAAACGCCAAAGTAGTAGCCGTAGCCGCACAAACTATCTACGATTTGTACGAAGCGAAAATCACGAAGAAAAATGATAATAAAACTCTCACAATCCTTGTAAAAGAAGGAGAAGACGGCTGCGAGAGTACGCACAAACACACCTACACCAATGCTGATGAATTTTTTGAGGCTTGTTTGAAATCTCCTACCTTCAAAAGACAATACCCCTTCACTTCTAAACAAATTATCAGCGAAAAAGACCTTGCCAGATACAGCAAAGAACAATTAGAAATAATGCGAAATGAACTTTTTGCTCAATATAATTATGCTTTTCAAAATCCGAAATGGAAGGCATATTTCTCTGCAAGAGGTTGCGATAACTCGGTAGTAAATGCTGATATTCTGCTCACTGAAACAGAAAAAAGTAATTTGGAAGTTATCAAAGCCGCTGAAAGCAAAAAGAAAAAATAAACTTACCCTAAATCAAAATCATATATGAAAAAGTTGTTTGTAACATTGGCTTTTGCTTTTTACGCATTAGCCACGTATGCCCAAATTAAGGTTAGTTTGAGCGTAGAAATGCAAAATGGTGGTTCAGAAACATTTACACTTTTGGGAGTAGATGATTTTGAGCAAGGAGAAGTAAAGGAAATAGAAAGCATTACACTTCAAAATGGCAAGGCAAACAAAAATTTACAACTCAAAGAAGCAAGTGCTTATATTCTGAAAGGAGCAAAACAGCAGATTGTTTTGTTTTTGGAAGATAAAGAAAATGTAAAAGTAAATATCGACGCCACGAAAGAACCCGCTTACTCTGTACAAGGCAGCAAAGGCTCTACGCTATTCTTAGAGTATTCGGAAGATAAAAAGAAACTCCAAGAAAAACATATTTCTCCCTTAGAAAAGGCTTTTAGCGAAGCCACCACCGAAGAGGCTAAAGAGAAAATTTATGCAGATTATATGAAGGCAATGAAAGTAATGGAAAAAGAGTTGAACCAAACTGCACTTCAAAAATTCGGTAATTCCATTGCTTTGGTGTTTTTGGTAATGAATTGGGAAGACGAAACAGATATAGCCTATATGGAAGAAATTAACAAACGTTTGCAAAGTAAATTTGCCAAAAATCAGTCGGCTATTTATTCTCAAAATAGGTTGGCTCGCTTGAAGCAGTTTGCTATCGGCTCGGTTGCTCCCGAAATCTCGCTTCCCGATGCTAATGGAAAAATTATCAGTTTGTCTTCACTAAAAGGAAAATACGTATTACTTGATTTTTGGGCGGCTTGGTGTGGTCCTTGTCGCCAAGAAAATCCTAACGTCGTAGCTGCTTACAATAAATTTAAAAACAAAGGTTTTGAAATTTATGGTGTTTCTTTGGACGATAACAAAGATAAATGGTTAGGGGCTATTGAAAAAGACAAACTCACGTGGATAAATGTTTCGGATTTGGGAGGCTGGCAGAGTAGTGCCGCCAGACTATATGGCATAACTGCTATTCCCAAAAACTTTTTATTGGATAAACAAGGAAAAATAGTGGCAAAGAACTTACGTGGAAGTGCCTTGGAAGCCAAACTCAAAGAACTAATGCCATAAACAATGGACAATGAACAATGAACAATGAACAATTATCAGTTAGGATGCTGAGCGAAGCCGAAGCATCATTGACCACTGCTCATTGATAATTGTTCATTGATAACTGACAATTGATTGCAGTAATTTTTGTCATAAAATTTTATTTTACATAAATTGCGGCAAAAATAATTCAAAACTATATGATAATTGTTACAGGAGCAGCAGGTTTTATAGGAAGTTGTTTAGTTAGTCGCTTAAATCAGGATAATTTCAACGCTATTGTTGCTGTTGATGATTTTTCAAAAACTGAAAAAGAAGGAAATCTTGCAAGCAAAAAAATTAAAGAAAGAGTACATAGAGAACAATTTTTTGAATGGTTAGAGCAAAATCACCAAGAAGTTGAGTTTATCTTTCACTTGGGAGCAAGAACCGATACAACCGAGTTTGATGTGAGCATTTTCAATCATCTGAATTTGGAATACTCCAAAAAAATTTGGCAGGCTTGCGTAAATTATCAAATTCCTTTGGTGTATGCTTCTTCGGCGGCTACCTATGGGCTGGGCGAATTAGGCTATAATGATGACGAAACAAAAATCCATAAACTCAAACCCCTCAACCCCTACGGACAGTCTAAACAAGATTTTGACGTTTGGGCTTTGAAACAAGAACAAAAACCTTTTTTCTGGGCAGGATTAAAGTTTTTTAATGTCTATGGACCCAACGAATACCATAAAGGACGTATGGCTTCGGTGGTTTTTCACGCCTTCAAACAGATACAAGAAACACAAAGTGTGAAACTCTTTCGCTCTCACAATCCTGATTACTTGGACGGAGGGCAAAAACGCGATTTCGTGTATGTGAAAGATGTAGTAGAAGTCTGTATGTTTTTGATGCAACATCGCAAAAATTCGGGTATCTACAATTTGGGAAGTGGCAAGGCTCGTACTTTTTTGGATTTAGCAAAAAATACCTTCAAAGCTATGGGCATAGAACCTAAAATTCAGTTTATTGATACCCCCGCCGACATCAGAGACAAGTACCAATATTTTACTGAAGCCAATATGCGAAAGCTCAAAAGCATAGGCTATACCAAACCTTTCCATACCTTAGAAGAAGGCATCAAAGATTATGTAGAAAATTATTTAATGAAAGAGATGGCATATTTGTAAAAACTCAGATAGTCAGGCGGTATTGCATTATTTTTCTGACTTGCTCAAAAAGTTGTTGGGGCGAAAGCGTTCTCCAATTCAAAATATCTAAACTTCCTCCATAACTTACATAATGGTCAATACCGTATTTCTGCCATTCCTGATAAATAAAATCTCTAAAAAGAACTGCCGCTATCCAGCCGTTTTCTACATCTTCAAACCATTCTTCGTAATAACAATCATCAGAGCCGTGAAAATTAAACACATTTTCACCTATCAAAATAAATTGATTGATACCTTCTCGGAGCATCGGGTTAATGATATTATTTTTGAAGGTCATAATATCATTTTCAATGGCATCATTCCATTCACCGATAAACTCAATAATTGCAAAATGCTCATCATAATCGGCAAAAAGAACTTTGATGTATAAGGTAGCCGAACCCATATAGTCCCAAGCAGGGTCAATATAATATCCATAAATGGTATCCGAATACATATCGTAGTTGTATTCTTTGCCGAAAAAAGGGCTATTTTCGTCTGTTGCGGGGTCGTAGTACTCCAACCATCGGTGATATGGAATTATGGTGTGCATAATCTTATTGCTTACTTTTTTTCAAGGTCTGAAAGCAATCACGCATCTTTCTTGACTTATTTTTTTTATTTCTTCTATGACATTCATTTCCGATTTGGCATCTCTGAAAAGTTGTATGTATTCTCTCTTGAAATCTCGTCTTTTCATAGCTTCCAAAAATCTTCTTACTTCTTCTTCTGTTTCCAAGAGCAAACGGGGTACCAAAGTAGGTTTTCCTTCATCGTCTTTGGCTACCATTGTAAAGTAACTCGTGTTGGTATGTCTTTGTTCGCCTGTTTTCACATTTTCGGCAGTTACCCGAATGCCTACCACCAAAGAAGTCTTACCCACATAATTGACCGAAGCCGAAAAACGAACCAAATCTCCTACTTCCACAGGGCTAAGAAATTCTACGTTATCTACTGTTACGGTTACACAATATGCCCCAGCGTGCTTAGAAGCACAAGCATAAGCCACTTTATCCATCAAAGAAAGCAAAATGCCCCCGTGAATTTTTCCGCCAAAATTGGCATAAGCAGGTATCATCAGCTCCACCAACTCTGTTTGAGAATAACGAACTGAAAGTGTATCGGTTAGCATAATGTTTTGAATTTGGGTAAGTAATTGGACACAAGAGAAAACATTAAGGAATAAAGACGAAGATTGCTTATCAATTTTACTAATTGGTTTTAAGTAATTAGACACAAGAGGCAAGACACAAGAGGCAAGACAAAAATTGTCTATCAGCATTTTATACCAATGAAAGTGTCTTTTTAATTTTGTGGAACTACTTAGCTTTGCTTGGCTACTGCAATTAGCTTTTCAAAGTAAAAAAAAATCCACGAAAAGAAAAATAAATTTCGCTCCTCAAAAAAATTACGGAGTAAGCGTATAGATTTGTATCATACAAAATACAAAAAGCGATGGAAAATATAGAAACTTACACAGAAAGCAAATTGAGCTATGCTTTTGAGAGCATCATTCGCAGGAATAGTGAAAAGTTTGGCAGAGATTTTGTCCATTCTTTTTCAGAAGCCCAAACACAAGACTTGGTGATTGCCTTACTCAAAAAGCAAGTAGAACAGCAAGCCCTCGTGATTGAGCAACTTAGTCGGAAACTTAACCACTATCACTATGAACCAGACACAAGCAAAAACCCGAACACTTGAGCCGATTGTTCCTCAACAAGATAAAAAGGCAGACCCCCAACAAACACGTTCCAAATCTTACGAGCCACCATACAAACCTCGTTTGGATTGAAATGTAGCAAATTATCTCGCCAAAAAAATACAATATTCCGATAACCTCTGATTTATCAGAGGTTTTTTGTTACTAAAAAATAAAATTTAGACTTGTCTAAATTTTATTTTTTAGTAACTTTGCATAAAGTTTTATACTCATTCAAAAGTGGTTTTTGTAAAAAGTTTTGAGAAAACTTGCTTTTCTGTACGTTGAGCGTAGCCGAAACGTACAGAAAAGTGTGAAACCACTTATTTTTGAGTATAAAAATATTATTATTTTTGCAACAATGTTGCATAAATAAAAAAATCACCAGTGATGAAAATTTGTATAATCATTATTTTACTAAATGGCTTCCAAATTTGCTTGGGGCAAAGTATTTCGGGTTTTGTAAAAGATAAGTACCGAAACCCTGTGGTAGGGGCAAGTGTGCGTATAGACAAGACCTCACAAGGAGCTACCACCGACACAGCAGGCTACTTTCGTATAGACAATGTACCTACAGGCGAATATACGCTCTTTGTAAATGCTGTGGGTATTGAGCCGATTAGTCGGAAAATAAATATACAAGCAGATAGCCAAGAACTTTATTTAGTTGCTACACTTACCGATGAAATTGAAGCTATCGTGGTTTCAGGGGCTTTACGCGAAACAGACATCAAAGATAGCCCTATTTTGGTAGAAGTGTATTCGGATAGATTTTTGCAGAAAAATCCGAGTAGTAATTTTTTTGATGCCCTACAAAATATCAATGGTGTTCGCCCACAAATTACTTGTAGCGTCTGTGGAACAGGAGGTATCCAAATCAATGGTATGGAAGCCCCCTATACAATGGTACTCATAGACGGAATGCCCATCGTGAGTGGCTTGGGAACGGTGTATGGGTTAAGTGGTATTCCCAGCAACTACCTTCGATACAGCCTACGGCTTTGCAACCATTCAAGGAATACGAGGCTTTTTGGGGTTTAGATGGCACTTGCACTAATTGAAAGAGCATAAAACCAAAAAAGTGAAAAATTGAAATAATTTTTCACTTTCTTTTGCAGTATTGGTTTTTTTGCATACATTTTGGAAAAATTTTTAAACCAACTAAATCGCTTTTTGCTATGGATTTTGAAAATTCATTTTTACTATTTCTGATAGCTGGTATCATTGGCTTTTTTGTGTTTTTATATTTTGTGCCTCTCAATTTATGGATAACAGCATTGTTTTCGGGGGTTCAGATAGGGTTGTTGAGGCTTATTTTTATGCGTATTAGGCGTGTGCCACCAAGGGCTATCGTGGAGTCGCTCATTACGGCTCATAAGGCAGGGCTGAAAGTAACCGCCGACGATTTGGAAACGCACTTCTTGGCTGGCGGAAACGTACAAAATGTTATCAGAGCCTTGATTTCGGCAGATAAAGCAGGGCTGGATTTATCTTTCAGGCAGGCAACCGCCATCGACTTGGCGGGGAGAGATGTTTTTGAAGCCGTACAAGTTTCTGTAAATCCTCGTGTTATCAATACGCCTAATGTAACAGCCGTTTCCAAAGATGGCATTCAACTGATTGTGAAAGCTCGTATCACGGTAAGAGCCAATTTGCAACAGCTGGTTGGTGGTGCAGGCGAAGATACGATTTTGGCTCGTGTGGGCGAAGGTATCGTAACTTCTATTGGTTCGGCAAACAATCACCAAGCTGTACTTGAAAACCCCGATGCTATTTCAAAAGTGGTACTTTCCAGAGGCTTAGATGCAGGTACAGCCTACAAAATTCTTTCTATTGATATTGCTGATATTGATGTAGGCGATAATATTGGTGCAAAACTACAAATCGACAAAGCCGCCGCCGACCTGAAAGTTGCCGAAGCCAAAGCCGAAGAACGCCGTGCTATGGCTGTTGCCTTAGAACAAGAAATGAAAGCTAAAGCCCAAGAGGCACGTGCCAAAGTAATTGAGGCAGAAGCCGAAGTACCCAAAGCTATCTCCGAAGCCTTCAAAACAGGTAATTTGGGAGTAATGGACTACTACAAAATGAAAAATATAGTTGCCGATACCAAAATGAGAGATTCTATCTCGGGTAATTCTGACACTATTTCGGATAAAGATTAAGTTTTCTTCATTTTCAAAATCAAATACCAAAATTTCACCCCAAACCCCCTCCAAAGAAGCAAGGTTTGGGGTGAAGTTTAAGAAAAATCTCTTATTCAATGAGCCAAGTAAGTAAAAATATTCGTTACCTCAGACGCTTACACGATTATACACAAGAAGAATTTGCCGAAGTTCTGGGTATCAAACGTTCCTCTTTGGGTGCTTACGAAGAAGGCAGAGCTATGCCTAATTTTACTACACTGATGCAATTAGGCAAACTTTTCGGTCTAACTATTGAGCAAATCGTATCGGCAGAGGTTTCGAACATCATTACCGAGCCTCAAATGGCTCTTGTCAATACATACACAGCCCAAGAAGATGTAACATCAGAAGAGGTTTTTGATATACCCAAAGCCGAAAAATTGCCTACCAAAGAAGATATAACCGAAAAAATTGAAGATAAAAGCGATTGGAAACCCCTCGAGAAAGAAAAAATTGCCCCCGAAACCAAAAAAATAAGGCGAGAAGAAACACACACCGAAATCCAAGAAAAAAGCTATCCGACCTTAGATGATGGCTTATTTTCGGTAGCAAATGAACCAGAAACTTTCACAGAAATTGATAAAGGCGATATTCCTTTCGTACAACAAAAAAACCTGATAAATTACCTTGCCAACTATACCGATAAATCTTTCATAGAAAAATTGCCCAAAATACAAATTAGCCTGCTTGCTAAAAATCAGGAATACAGAGCCTTTGAAATGGATAAAACCTTTCCTTTGGAAAAATCTATCTGTATAGGCTCGTACCTGAAAAATTGGTATAGCGTACAAACAGGCGAAACTTATCTTTTTCTTACCCAAAAACAAGGTTTGGTGTATGGAAAAGCCGAAAACAGACTACGCAACGAAGGCTTTATCCGTGTGCAAGGACTTGCACAAGAATACAAAGTGCTGCTCCGAGAAATTTTTGAAATCTGGCAATTCCAACTCTTTGTAAGTGCGGGAAAGGTAGAAAATTGGCTGTAGAGCTGCATAGCCGTGCATCTCTACGAAGACTGCAAAAAAAATACAAAAATTTTATGGAATTTAGAATGGACTTTCATCTTAAAAGCAAAGTTCAATTCTAAACCATATAATTGTATGAAACTCCTTTGGAAAATCCCCGCAGTTGGTATCGCTGCTGCTGCTTCTTTGTGGGCTGGCATAGAAGCAAGTACTTTATTTGAGAAAAAAAATGAAATCAGCACACATCAGGGTTGTGTATTCAGAACCGTAATGGGCGAAGAAAATTCACAAGGGTACGAACAGCACAAAACCCCCAAAAATGTACAGGTAGCCATAAAAAAAGGACTTGCTTGGCTAATGACGGCTCAACAAAACAACGGAGCTTGGGGAGCTGGTTTGCATAGCCGTCAGGATATTACCGACCCGCACGCCGTAAGTACCGACCCCGCCACTACGGCTATGGTGCTGATGGCTCTCTTGCGTAGTGGGCAAACCTTCGACCAAGGCGAGTACAAACAACAAGTGCATAAGGCTCTCCTTTATTTGCTCGATTGTGTAGAAAATGCTCCCGCAGATGCCCTAAACATTACTAATCATCAAGGTACGCAAATCCAAAGTAAATTAGGACAAAACATAGACGTAACTCTCACTGCTCAATGTTTGGCAAATAGTTTAGATTACTTGGATAATCACAAAAATTTGAAACAAAGAGTACAAAAAAACCTTGATATTTGCACGCAAAAAATACAAATGGCACAAAATCAAGATGGTAGTATCAGGGGAGCAGGTTGGGCTGGCGTTTTACAATCTTCTTTCGCCACCAATGCCTTAGAAAGTGCCGAAAAGAAAGGGGCTAAGGTAGATAAAGAAGCCTTGCAGAGAGCAAGAGATTATCAGAAAGGTAATTTAGACACCAAAACAGGCAATGTAAATACCGATATGGGAGCAGGTATTGTACTTTACTCAGTTTCTGGCTCTACACGCTCAGCGGCAAAAGAAGCCCGCGAAGCCGAAGAAAAACTTGAAAAAGCAAGAAAAGAAGGCAAAATTGCTAACAATGCTCCTGCCTCAGCAGAAAACTTACGCAAAGCAGGCTTCAACAAAGCCGAAGCCGAAAGATACGCCAATGCCTACCAAGTGTATAACACTGGAAAAGTAAAAGCACAAGACAGCCGAGTGATGGAAGGTTTTGGCAACAATGGCGGTGAGGAATTTCTTAGCTACCTGCAAACAGGCGAATCGCTGATTATTGGCAAAGATAAAGAATGGAAAAAATGGTACAACAATATCTCAGGACGTTTGCTCTCCATTCAAGAAAACAATGGCAGTTGGCGTGGGCATCACTGCATCACCAGCCCTGTATTCTGTACGGCTACTTGCTTGCTTATCCTTTCGGTAGAAAACGACTTGCAGAAGTTGGAAGAATTAGGCAAGTAAACGAAAAGCAATATTTTGCATAAAAAGAAACTTTTTTTGCTGGAAAAAAGTTTCTTTTTTGTATTCCAACATCTAAGTCCTTATGATTAGTGTAACCGAAAAAGCAAAAGATAAAATTATTGAAATTCGTCAGAAAGAAGGCTATACAGACGCACACAACATCAGAGTAGCTGTAAAAGGAGGTGGCTGTTCAGGCTTGATGTACGATTTGCTCTTTGATGCCACTATCCAGCCCAACGATGAGGTATTTGAAGACAAAGGTATAAAAATTTTAGTGGATAAAAAGAGCCTCTTGTATTTACTTGGCACAACGCTTGATTTTTCAGATGGATTGAATGGCAAAGGTTTTCAGTTTGTCAATCCGAATGCTTCGCGTACCTGCGGCTGTGGTGAGAGTTTTGCCGTATAGTGGTAGATACGCACCGCAGTGCGTATCTACTACGACAAAATCCTTTCTTTTTCAAATAAAATGCAAAGCAATTTTTGCAAAAAGCAAATTTTGCTTATTTTTGTATGAGAAAACAATCTTAGCTTTAAGTTGTGAGCAAAATTCGTTTAGAAATATTAGGTCTTTCTTCCAGCCAAACCCAATCAGGCTCATTTGCTTTGGTAATGGGAGAGAAAGGAGGTAATCGTAGGCTACCGATTATTATAGGAATGTTCGAGGCTCAGGCGATTGCTATTGAGATAGAACGCATTACGCCCAACCGCCCAATGACTCACGACTTGTTTAGGTCTTTGGCGGAGGCTTTTGAAATACGTTTGATAGAGGTAGTGATTTCCGATTTGCGTGAAGGCATTTTTTATGCTCGTTTGGTGTGTGTAAGCGAAGATAGAAAAATAGAAATAGATGCCCGCCCTTCTGATGCGATTGCGATTGCTTTGCGTTTCAATGCACCTGTTTATACTTACGAGAACATTTTGCAAGATGCGGGAGCGGGAGCAGTAAGCCTCGATGAGGAAGAAGACGAACCTTTTGAAGAAGTACGCAAACCCACACGCCCCGAGTCCCTGAAAGACTACTCCACCGATGAACTACAAGGGCTACTCAACCAAGCCTTAGAAAACGAAGACTACGAAAAAGCCGCCAAAATCCGCGACGAACTCAGCAAAAGAGGATTTAAATAAGTAAGTACTTAGACCTTAGTAGTGAGATGTTAGTACTTAGGCAAAATCTTGTTTTTCAAGTTCAAGTTTTTACAGAAATACAAATGCGAGTTTAATTTTGTACAATTGCCTAATCTTAAAGTTGCTTTGCCCTTATTTTTACAAAAAGAATACCCTCGCCATCTCTCTTTGTATGTTTGGAAAATAGAAGAACAACTGCCTTTTTTTGAGAAATTCTTACTCGAAGAAGAAAAAAAACAGCTATTTGCCATTACTCAACATCACAAAAAATTAGAATTTGCCGCCGTAAGATATTTAGCCTCCTCAATCTGCCAAAAGTTTTTATTTTACCCTTACAAAGGCATCGATAAAGACGAAAACGGCAAACCTTCGTTTCGGGGCATTTCTTATGAAATTTCTATCAGTCATTGTTTGCCTTATGTAGCAATTGCCCTACACGAAAGCCAATCGGTAGGAGTAGATATAGAACAAGAACAAGAAAAGCTGCTCCGAGTTGCTCCGAGGGCATTTTCGCAAGAAGAAATTTTATTCTGTGGTAAGAGCCTCCGTAAAGCCTGTATCATTTGGGCTTGTAAAGAAACCTTGTATAAAATTTATGCCAAAAAAGGCTTAATCTTCCATACAGATTTATTGGTTAGCAATTTCCAAGAAAATGATGCAATTATTCAAGCCAAAATTTGTACTGCCCATTATCGGCAAAACTATTTGTTACATCACGAAGAATTGACAGAAGGCGTACATCTATGCTGTGGAATGTAAAAAAAAAAAAAACGACAAGACTAAAGTCTCGTCGTTTTCTTGAAAAAGCAGATGTCTGCTTTTTTAACACCACTAAAACTATTTCCAGCAAAGTTAGTCAAAACCGCTGTCCGAAAAAGTCATTTTAGGCGAACTATGCTTTTTTCTCGGTGAAATTTTATTTTTTATCCTCTGGCTTCAAGTAACATCTCAAATATTCTTTCGTGTTGAGATATTTTTTAGCGATGTTTTGCAAGTTTTCTTTGCTTATCCATTCCAAGCGTTTTTCCCAATCCAAAACGTATTCGGGGTTTTGCCCTTGAAACAAGGCGTTTTGCAGATTGCTTGCCCAAAAGCGATTTGTTTTAATATCAACTTCTGTTTTGCGTTTGCGTTGTTCTTTTACCTTGTCTAAATCTTTAACATCGATTTCACCTTTCTGAATTTTCTCTACTTCATCAAGAGCCAATTTGGTGAGTTCATCTACGCGTTTGGGGTCGCAGGGGAAACTAATAAAGAAAGAATAAGACGGACGTGGTAATTTAGAAAAATTCCCATCCGCCCCAACACTATACGCTCCCGAAGCCTCTTCGCGGATTTTCTCAATGAGCTTGATGTCGAGCAAGTCTGCCAAAGCCGAAAACAAGTAAGCATTTTTGTCGTTGTACTCTTTTTCTTCCCCTGTAAAAATGAGTTGTACAAAACTCTTGGGGTCAGAGCCTTTTACTATTACTTTTTCTTGCTTTCCTGTAAGCGGACGCAAATTGTTATCTTTCCACATTTCTTTGCGTCCTGTGCTGGGTAAAGAAGCTAAGTATTTTTCCAACAAAGGTTTGATTTCGTTTTCTTGAAATGCTCCTACGAAAATAAATGTAAAATCGGCGGCGTTTGAGAAGCGGTCTTTGTAATAGGCAAAACCTTTGGCATAGTTGATTTTATCAAACTCGGGGATAAAAGACGTAGCTCGTGGGTGATTATTGTAAAGCCATTTAAAATATTCGTTGTAGAAATAAAATTGAGGATTAGAAAGCAAATTGCCTAAGAAACCTTTATCTCTTTGCATTTTAGACTGAAAGGCTTGTTCATCTTGGCGAGGTGCAACAAAATATAAATGCAAAAGTTGCATAGCCGTTTCCAAGTCTTTGGGCGTGCTGTTGCCATTGAAACCTTCGGATAAATTAGAAATGAAGGGGTTTATCCGAATATTCTTACCTGTGAGGCTTTTTTGCATCTCGGTTTGTGAGAGATTGTTGATGCCACTTTCGGCAATTACCTGCGTAATGTAGCTAACCGAATGTATATCTTCGTCGCTTGCTAACGAAGAACCACCATTGCGAAATGCAGAAATGACAATTTCATCATTCTTGAAATCAGTTGGTTTGAGAATTACCTTTACACCATTTGAAAGTGTGATTTCGTTGATGCCGAGTTTTTCGTTTCTTTTTTCGGAAACGATTTTACCTTCTTTGATGCTAATGCCCTCAATGAGTGAAGTAGCTACTTGTTTTGCTTCATAGGGTTTTACGTCAATTTTTTCAATTTCGGCAAGGATAGCACGCACATCTTTTTCGGTAGGCACTTTTACACCTTCTTTTTCGGGGGCTTGTATGGTTACTACAAAATTTTCTTTGGTAACAAGTGTTTTGATGATTTGGTTAAGGTCTTCTAATTTGATTTTATCTAAATTTTTCTTAGCAAACTCGTAGTCGTACTCGATGCCTGGGGCGGGTTTTCCTTCCAAGAAATGCGAAACATACTGCCACACGATTGTTCCTGACTCGGTTTTGTCGCGTTCGTTGTAACGTTTTTCTAAGTTTGCCAAATATTTTTTCTTGTAGAGGTCTAATTCTTGTTGTACGAAGCCGTGTTTTTCTAAGCGTTTTATTTCGGTAAGTAGGGTACGCAAGGCTTTTTCTAAATCTTTCTCGCTGGTGTTGGCATCAACAGAAAAGGCATCAACGCCACGCACAAAATCGCCGTAGTATGCTCCTGCATACGAAAAAGGCGGATTGGGTGAAAGGCGGATTTCCTCAAAACGTTCGTTGAGCATTCCCGAAAAAACATCAGTTTTGAGTTTTTCAAAATAATCTTGTTCGGTTTTGATTTGGCGAGGTTTTTTCTTAAAAAGCAATCCTACCGAAGGGAAAGCGGCTTCTTTGTCGGTAGCAATACTTACGAGAGTTTCTTTATGTGGGGGAACATCAAAAGTTTTGCGAGGTTTTTCTTTTTCAGGATTTTTGGCTTCGCCAAAGATAGTTTTAATTTTTTGCTCCATTGCCGCTACATCAATATCGCCTACTACGATTACTGCCATCAGGTTCGGTCTGTACCAATCTTTGTAATACTGACGCAAAACATCGTGTTTGAAAGTACGTAAGATTTTTTCTTGTCCAATCGGCAGGCGTTTAGCGTATTGTGAGCCTTTCAGAATAATGGGAAATTGTTTGTCTTGCATACGTTGTTCGGCACCGCGTCCCAAACGCCATTCTTCCAAAATTACACCACGTTCTTTGTCAATTTCAGCACCATCAAACGTAACATTAAAAGCCCACTCTTTCAGCACTTCCAAACCTGTATCTACGAGTTCGGGTTTGTCGGTGGGTACAGGTAAGATATAAACGGTTTCATCAAAACTTGTGTAAGCGTTCAAATCGCCCCCAAACTGAATGCCCAGCGATTGCAGGTAGCTCACAAGTTCGTTTTTAGGGAATTTTTTTGTGCCATTGAAACACATATGTTCTACGAAATGAGCCAAACCTTGTTGCTTATCGGTCTCGAGGATAGAACCTGCATTGAGGGCAAGGCGTAATTCTACGCGTTTTTCGGGCTTGCTGTTTTGTTGAATGTAGTAAGTAAGCCCATTAGCAAGTTTGCCTACTTTTACTTTTGGGTTGAGTGGAATGTTTTGAGCAATGACCAAGTTTGCCCAAAAGCACCACAACAATAGTTTTGTAAATTTTAGCGTTTTGTACATAGAAAAGTAAAGTTTAGTTTTCGGTGCAATTTAGAAAATTTCTAAAAAAATGTTATTTTTATAGCGAAAAAATCTTTTTAAGCCTTGAAAAACATCTTCTTTTGCCACAACGCAATAGCCAAAACTTTACAAGAGTATCTACAAACTCACGACTACGAACAAGTGGTTTGGCTTACCGATACCAACACACGAAAGCATTGTTTGCCACTTTTGGAAGCGGTAAGTGCAGGCGACCTTGTGATTGAGATACCCGCAGGCGAGATTCATAAAAATTTGCAAACCTGCCAAATCGTTTGGCAAGCAATGACACAAGCCAACATCAGCCGAAAAGCCCTTTTAGCAAATGTAGGCGGAGGCGTAGTAGGTGATTTAGGTGGTTTCTGTGCCGCCACTTACAAACGAGGTATTGATTTTATCCAAATCCCGACAAGTCTGCTTGCCCAAGTTGATGCCAGCGTAGGCGGTAAATTAGGGATTGATTTTGAAGGCTTCAAAAATCAGATAGGCGTTTTTGCCGAACCCAAAGCGGTTTTCATTGATACACAATTTTTGCAAACCTTACCCGAAAATCAGTTGCGTTCGGGCTTTGCAGAAATCATTAAGCATTGCCTCATTGCCGACAAAGATATGTGGAACGAATTGCTCGAAAAACCCCACTGGCAAGAAAATGATTGGCAAACTTTGGTAAAACATTCCGTAGAGATAAAATATGAAATCGTAAGCAAAGATTTTACAGAAAAAAATGTCAGAAAACTGCTTAACTTTGGGCATACCATCGGACACGCCTTAGAAAGTTGTTTTCTACAAACTCCGCAGACCTTGCTACACGGCGAGGCTGTGGCTTGGGGAATTGTCGTTGAAACGTACATTAGCCACAAAAAAGGCTACCTCACCAAAGCCGATTACGAGGAAGTCAAATATTTCATTGAAAAAGTTTTTCAACCGAAACTTTTACTCAATGATGCCACTATTGAGAAAATCATCTCCCTAACCGAACAAGATAAGAAAAACGAGCAAGGAAAACGTCTCTTTACGCTGCTTGCCGAAATAGGTGTAGGCATCTTTGGGGTTGAAGTAGAGGAATACGAAATATACGAGGCTTTGATTAAAATTTGATAATTAGAAACAAAACAAAATATCATATTCATCAATCAAGTATTTACCTTTTGCCAAAAAGCAGTATCAACGGAAAAGCAAGAAGAAACAAACTAATGACAAAATTTTTATACATATCTTGTGTGTTTTTGGGGCTAAGTTGTTTTTCGTGGGCTACTCCTACCGATACTTTGCTGTTTCCACAACGCAATGCCTCGCAAGTACCTGCGAATGTACGCCTGCAAATTTACTTTAACGAACCTATGCAAAAAGGTGTAGGTAATATTCAGGTTTTTGATGCTTCTACAAGCATTCAGATTTTCAGCATACCTGTAAGTTGTACTTGTGTAAGTGTTTTAGGTAATAAGGTTAGTATCGGTTTGCCATCGTTACTTTCGGCAGGGCAAGAAGTGTATGTAATTATTCCACCAAATGCTTTTAAAAATCTTTCGGGAGTATATTTTGCAGGTTTTCAGCTACCCACCGATTGGCGTTTTACGGTAGCAATGGGACTAATTACTCATCAGAGTTTTTCGCCTGCCAATGGTAGTGCTTGTGTGCCTCTGCAACAGAACACTTTGCAAGTAGTGCTTTCGGGAGCAGTAGAGAGCAATCCTATGGCTATACATTGGATAAAAATTTATGAACGCACTACCCAAGTGCTTCACGAGGCTATCCGAGTGCCTTCGAGTCAAGTTATTGCTAATAATTCAAATATCGTTTCTTTTACGATTAGTCGCCCTTTCAAGCCTGCTACGCAATATTATGTACTCATAGAGCCTGCCAGTTTCTCAAATGCTAGCAATTTTGTGTATGAAGGTATTTATGATGAAAATGTTTGGAGTTTTACCACTGCCGAAGAAAAACCTCAAACGCAAAATGTTGAAATCTGTGGAGCAAGCAATGTGTTACTTCGAGCAAGTGCATTAAGTAGTTCGCCTATCAGCTTTTACGAATATCGTTGGTACAGAACAGCCACAGGCGGCGAGCCTATCAAAAACGAAAGCGGACAAATAGTTAGTACCGATACTTTACGAATTTTTGTTCAAAATACTACTACTTTTTACGTTTCGGTATGGAATGCAGGTTGCGAAAGCCAACGCACTGCCTTACAGGTACTTGTGAAGCCATTGCCCAATAGCACCCTGCCCCCCGAAGAAATTAGAGTAGGGAAAGGCGTGAAAATCAATTTGCAAGCCAATGGTGGTGTAAAATACACTTGGCAACCTGCAACAGGACTTTCCGATGCAAACATTCCTAATCCCGAACTCATTGCACAAGACAACATTACTTATACCGTAACCATTGAAAACGAATTTGGTTGCTCTTTACAAAAAAGTGTCAGTATTGTAATTGACGATAGCGACAAAGATTTTTTCTTACCTACGATATTCTCGCCCAATGGTGATGGCACAAATGATTTTTTCAGAATAAAAGGCAGAAATATTGTGGAAGTAGAATGGAGTATTTATGACCGACACGGCAAACTGCTCTACCGAACTACACGAGTAGAAGAAGCTATGAACACAGGTTGGGACGGCACTTACAACAATACTCCCCAAGCCCAAGATACTTACATTTGGACTTTAAAAGGCAAATTTTCCGATGGCTCGCCTCTGCCCCAAAAAGCAGGAAGCGTGTTGCTTATCAGATAAAAACTCGGCTATGCCCTACCTAAAACTCTTACGTTCATTGCTCACTAAATAATTGATAATTGATAATTGACAACTGATAATTGAATGACCATACACATCATCAACGGACCGAACCTCAATCTTTTGGGCAAACGAGAGCCTCATATCTACGGCTCACTGACCTTTGAAGAATACTTTGAAGCCCTCAAAAGTCAATATAGTATCGTAGAATTAGATTATTTTCAGTCAAATATTGAGGGCGAACTAATTGATTATTTACATCAAGTAGGTTTTACGGCTGATGGAATCATATTGAATGCGGGGGCGTATTCGCATACATCTATCGCCTTAGCCGATGCCATAAAGGCTATTACTACGCCCGTGCTTGAAGTACATATTTCTAATGTGTATGCACGCGAAATGTTTAGGCATCATAGCTACATTGCATCAGTTGCGGTAGGAAGTATCGTAGGGCTGGGTTTGTATGGCTACAATCTTGCCATAGAATATTTTTTGCAGAGAAAATGAAGGCACGTAGATACGCTCGATTGTACGTATCTACGTAATTATGCACAAGATTTTTATTTTTTCTCCTCTTGTTTGGGTGTTTCTTCTTTTTTGGTTTCTTTTTTTTCTTCGTTGCCGCCTGTTACTTTGTTCCAAAGTCCTGAAACGAAACCTTTGGCTTTCTCGAGGGCTTCACCTGCATCTTCGGCTAAATCTCCTAATTTTTCTTTTGCTCCCTCGGCAAAATCACCTAATTTTTCTTTGGCACCGCCCGCCCATTCGCCTAATTTATCCATAAAGCCTTCTTCTTGTGCTTGTGCCTTGAAAACTTCTACTGCTTTTTTGGCTTGTTCTTCGCTGATACCTGCTTGCTCAACGAGTTTTTTTACTAATTCTTCCATAAAACTGGGGTTTAAATTTTGCTTTAATTTAGCAAAAAAAAACATAAAACAAGGCAACTTTTCATTTTTTTTGTAAATTTCGCACCCGATTTGTTTCTGATAAAGCGTTTTTTACGGACTTTACAAATTCTTCTTATATGAAAATTTCTTACAACTGGCTCAAAGATTTTATATTACTTGAAGAAACTGCCGAAGCAATAGCCGCTAAACTCACCCAAGCAGGTTTAGAAGTAGAAAGTGTAGAAAAAATCTATCTTTGCAGAGGCAAAAAAATTCCCAATCGCTTAGAAGGATTAGTAATTGGTCAGGTACTTACTTGCGAAAAACACCCCAACGCCGATAAACTCTCCAAAACCACCGTCGATATTGGCTCTTGCACTTTGCCGATTGTATGCGGAGCAAGCAACGTAGCCGTAGGGCAAAAAGTAGTTGTCGCTACCGTAGGAACTACTTTGTATCCTGCTATGGGCGAACCTTTCATTATCAAAAAGGCTAAAATCAGAGGCGAGGAGTCCGAAGGAATGATTTGTGCCGAAGATGAAATCGGTTTGGGCAACTCTCACGAAGGCATTATGGTATTAGATACGAATTTGCCTAAGGGAACACCCGCCGCCGAGTTTTTTGAGGTAGAAGAAGACTATATTCTTGAAATTGGGCTTACGCCCAACCGTGTTGATGCGGCTTCGCATTTGGGCGTAGCACGCGATTTGAAAGTTCTGCTCCAAAAAGAACTTTGCAAACCCGCTCTTGATGACTTTCAAGCCTCTGTGGGCAAGCCGATTTCGGTAGAAATAGAAGATACACAGGCTTGCTCTCGTTATGCAGGCTTGCTCATAGAAGGCGTACAAATTGCCCCCTCGCCCGATTGGCTCAAAAATCGCCTCAAAGCTATCGGACTGAACCCCATCAATAATGTAGTAGATGCTACCAACTTTGTTTTACACCACATAGGACAACCCCTACACGCCTTCGATGCTGATAAAATATTGGGTAACAAGATTATTGTAAAAAAACTTTCCAAAGATACGTCTTTCGTTACGCTTGATGGCATAGAACGCAAACTTTCCGAAAACGACTTAATGATTTGCGATACCGAAAAACCTCTTGCCTTAGCAGGTATTTTCGGTGGCTTACACTCGGCTGTAACCGAACATACTACACGTATTTTTTTGGAAAGTGCATATTTTCAGCCCGATACCATTCGGCGAAGTTCGCAGCATCACGGCTTGAAAACTGATGCCTCGTTTCGCTTTGAGCGTGGAGCAGACCCCAATATGGCTGTTTATGCCCTCAAAATGGTGGCTACCCTTATTTTAGAAATTGCAGGCGGTAAAATTGCCTCCGAAATTATCGATGTATACCCACAACCTATCAAAAATTTTGAATTTGTGGTTTCTTACAAAAATATCAACAGGCTGATTGGCAAACAATTAGACAGAGCCTTTATCAAAAATACGCTTCAAGCCTTAGAAATAGCAATTTATGATGAAACCGAACAGGGCTTTATGGTGAGCGTTCCGCCGTATCGTGTTGATGTACAAAGAGAAGCTGATATTGTTGAAGAAATCTTACGTATTTATGGTTTCAATAATATAGAGGTTTCTGATACGCTTAGCAGTTCGTATATTGCTTCGTTTCCGAAAATTGATAAATCCCAACTGCAAAATAAAATTACCGATTTGCTTACAGCAAATGGCTTTTACGAAATTATTACCAACTCGCTCACCAAGCCACAATACGCCAAAGCTATGGGCTTTGATGAAAGCGAAAATGTCGTTATGCTCAATCCTTTGAGCGAGGAATTAGCCGTTTTGAGGCGAAGCCTGTTGTTTTCGGGCTTAGAAGTGCTTGCCTACAATCTCAACCGCAAGCAAAAAGATTTGAAAATATTTGAATTTGGAAAGATTTATCGAAAAATCAACAATGTTCAGAGCAATGCCGTAACTGACAAGTACAAAGAACAAACGAAGTTAGTTATTTTCATCACGGGCAACAAATTTGCCGAAACTTGGCAACAAATTCCCCAAAAAGCCGATTTTTACGATTTGGCGGGTATTGTAGAAAAAGTATTACTTGCCTTGCGAATAAAATACCAAAAAGAAACTTTGCAATCATCTAATTTTAGTTTTGGGCTTAGCTACAAATACGAGGATTATGTTTTTGCTCGGATTGGACAAGTACAGCCCAATTTACCGAAAATTCTTGATTTGAAAGCAAATGTATGGTACGCCGAATTGGACTGGGACTGGCTTGTGGCAAATTATCGGAACGAAGCAACTTATCAAGAAATTTCTAAATTTCCCGAAGTAAAACGCGATTTATCGTTAATTTTAGACAAAAAAATCACTTATCAAGAAATTGAGCAAAAAGCCTTTGAGCTGGAAAAAAAATGGCTGAAACGAATGAATGTGTTTAGTGTATTCGAAGGCGAGCAGATTGGCGAAGGCAAGAAGTCGTATGCGGTTAGCTTTTTCCTGCAAGACGATACCCAAACCCTCACCGATGCCCAAATAGACAAAACTATACAAAAGCTAATGGAAGGCTTCAAAAATAGCTTTGGGGCAGTGATACGAGAGTAAATTTGTTGGCAAGTAGTTTTGCAAGGAGCAAGAGTAAGTGTTGTCTATTAAGTAATTAGAAAAAAGACACAAGACAATAAGAGGCAAGACAAAAAAACGTCTATCAGTATTTTACTGCAATGAAAGTGTCTGTTCAATTTTGTTCGACCACTTAGGAAAATCTGTGCTAAATCTGCCTAATCTGTGTTTTCCGTGTTCTCATTTTTGGCACACAGATAAACACAGATTATACTCGTTCAAAAGTGGTTTTTGTAAAAAATTTTGAGAAAACTTGCTTTTCTGTACGTTGAGCGTAGCCGAAACGTACAGAAAAGTGTAAAACCACTTATTTTTGAGTATAAACAGATAAAACACGGATTGAAACGTACTTACGCTACATTTCACACGGGTTTGCGAGCGAAGCCGAAGCGAACCCAGAAGAAATTTTATATTACACTGCATTTCACACCTTCTAAGCGTTCTAATACCTCTAAAAGTGTATTTTCTACATTTACGGCATATTTTTTAGAAAATGTCTGTATCTGAATGTTCTCTTTGCTATCAAAAAGAGTCATTCGCAGGGGGGTAGAACCTTTGTGATGTTGCAAAAGAGTTTCGAGTTCAGCTACAAGTCTTTCTGTAAGAAACTGCAAATCTACTTGCAGATGAATGTTTTTAATGGCTTTGCTGCGTACTTCGCTAAGTAGCTGTATGTTTTGTACTTTGCACTCGTATTGTTCGTCGCTGCCCCAACGTTTTTGCATTTTCCCTTTGATGAATAAAAAATTATTGAGTTGTGCAAAGCCCGAAAATTTGGCGTGGTCGGAGCCAAAAAGGGAAAGCTGAATACTACTCTCGTAATCTTCTAACCGAAATATCGTAAAATAATTGCCATTTTTAGCTTGTTTGGTTTGCACTTCGGTAACGATACCCGCAATAAAAACTTCTTTCTCACGCCATTTAGGTTCAGAAAGTTCGGAGAGTTTGCAAGTAACCAAATGACGTATTTCTATTCGGTATTGGTCGAGGGGGTGTCCCGTAATATAAAAACCTACGACCTCTTTTTCTTTGTTGAGGCGTTCTATGGCACTCCACGTTTCTACGTTTTGAGGAAATTTGGGAGGAGGAATTAGGTTTTTTGCTCCTCCGCCAAATAATGACTGCTGGGCATTGTTTTGCTCGTTTTGGATAGCATTGCCATAACGAATAATTTTTTCTATAAAACTTGTGCCTTCTTCTTGTGTAAAATAAGTTTCTCTACTGAGTTTGAAGCTATCGAAAGCACCTGCTTGGGCTAAGGCTTCGAAAGTTTTTTTATTGACAGCCTGCAAAGTGATGCGTTCGGCGAGGTCAAAAATGCTTTTGTATTCTCCATTTTTATCCCGTTCTTCAATGATGTTGGCAACGGCTACTTCGCCTGCTCCTTTGATAGCCCCCAGTCCGAAACGGATTTTACCTTGTTTATTTACATCGAAGGTAGCATAGCTTTCGTTGATGTCGGGACCCAAAACCTCTAAGTTTTGTTTTTTACACTCCTCTAAAAAAAATGTAATTTTTTCAATATTTCCCATAGAATGTGTAAGCACCGAAGCCATATATTCCGAAGGAAAATTAGCTTTGAGATAGGCTGTTTGGTAAGCCACTACCGAATAGGCAGCCGAGTGCGAACGATTGAAGCCGTATTCGGCAAAACGTTCCATTATGTCAAAAATTTCATTGGCTTTTTTCTCGCTAATGTTGTTGATTTCCTTTGCCCCTTTTACGAACTTATCGCGTTCTTTTGCCATTTTTTCTTTATCTTTTTTTCCCATTGCTCTACGCAAAAGGTCTGCACCGCCAAGCGTATAACCTGCAATAATTTGGGCGGTCTGCATAATTTGCTCCTGATATACCATAATGCCGTAGGTATTTTTCAGGATTGGCTCTAAAAGTGGGTGTGGGTATTCTATGGGTTCTCTTCCTTGCTTTCTATCAATGAACAAAGGGATAAAATCCATAGGACCGGGGCGGTAGAGAGCGTTCATTGCGATAAGGTCTTCAATATTGGTAGGTTTTAGTTGACGCAAATACATCTGCATACCTTCGGACTCAAACTGAAACGTGCCGACCGTTTCGCCTTTTTGGTACAACTCAAAAGTTTTGGCATCATCAAGCGGGATTTTGTCAATATTAATGTCTATGCCTTTGTTTTTCTTGATAAGTTTGATGGCATCTTTGATGATAGTAAGTGTTTTCAGCCCCAGAAAGTCCATTTTGAGCATACCTGCTTCTTCAATCACTTTGCCATCAAATTGCGTGATGAGCAAGGGCGTTTCGGGGTCGGTGCAAACAGGGATATAGTTGGTAATATCATCGGGAGCAATGATAATACCTGCGGCGTGAACGCCTCGGTTGCGGACAGAACCTTCCAAGACCAAAGCCTCTTTCAGCACACGGCTACGGAGGCTATCTTCGGCAAGAATAGCTTTAATTTCGGGTTTTTCGTATTCGTCTTGGAGTTTGGTGCCCGGTTTGTCGGAAATGAGTTTGGCAAGTTCGTTGGTTTCTTGTAAGGGGAGTTCCAAGACACGCCCTACATCTTTGATAGCCATTTTTGCGGCCATTGTGCCGTAAGTGATAATCGAGGCAACTTGATTTCTACCATATTTTTCTACGACATAGTCAATTACTTTTTGGCGACCTTCATCATCAAAATCGGTATCGATATCGGGCATAGAAACCCTTTCAGGGTTTAAGAAACGTTCAAAAAGCAAATTATATTGGATAGGGTCAATATTAGTAATACCGATACAATATGCTACGGCAGAACCTGCTGCCGAACCTCTGCCCAAACCTACGGCAACGCCCAATTTTCGGGCGGCATTGATGAAATCTTGGACAATCAGGAAGTAGCCCTCGAAGCCCATTTTTTTCATAATTTCCAGCTCGTAATTGAGGCGTTGCTCAATTTCGGCAGTGATAGTGCCGTATTTTTGTTTAGCCCCCTCAAAAGTGAGATGCCTCAAAAAGTCAAATTGTGTGTGGAAACCTTGTGGCAAAGGAAAATTAGGCATCAGCACATCGCGTTTGAGTTTGAGTGGCTCAATTTTATCAAAGATTTCGTTGGTATAATCGATGGCTTGCGGAATGTCTGCAAAGAGTTTATTCATTTCCGCTTGCGTTTTGAAGTAAAATTCACTATTAGGAAAGGCAAAACGCCCTTTGCTGCTGTCTTCGTCGGTGGCTTTGGGGTCGTTTACTTTTGCTCCTGTATTGATACAAAGCAAAATATCGTGGGCGTTGGAGTCTTCTTCATTTACGTAGTGCGAGTCGTTAGTAGCGATTACTTTTAGGTTGTATTTTTTGGCAAAGCCCAAAAGCACTTGATTGACATCTTCTTGGCTCATTCCTCTGCCATTGACGTTTTCTATGTGGTGGCGTTGGAGTTCAATGTAATAATCATCGCCAAACAAATCAATCCACCAGCGGAGCAATTCTTCGGCACGTGTTTCGCCTTCGTGCATAATTGCCTGTGGGATTTCAGCCCCTAAACAACACGAAGTAGCGATAAGTCCTTTATGGTATTTTTGTAAAAGTTCTTTGTCAATGCGTGGATATTTGGCATAATAGCCTTCAATAAAGCCTAAAGAGCAAAGTTTTGAGAGGTTTTGGTAGCCTTCGGCATTTTTGGCGAGCAGGAGTTGGTGGTAGCGTTTGTCTTTTTCGCCTTTTTTGAAATTTTTTTGATGTCTATCTTTTACCAAATAAAACTCACAACCTACGATAGGCTTGATGCTGTGAGCATTGGCTTCTGCTACGAACTTAAACGCCCCAAACATATTGCCGTGGTCGGTGAGGGCAACGGCTTTCATTCCGTCTTTTTGGGCTTTTTTCATCATAGCTTTGATGCTTGCCGCACCATCGAGCAGTGAAAATTGGGTATGGCAATGCAAATGCACGAAAGGGATTATTGCAGACATAGAAAGGTTTTTTTTCGTAAAACTACGATTTTCCGTGTCCTTATGCAAATCAAGTTCTGATTTAGGGAAAATTTACCACCGAATTGCTTGTAGATAAGACAAAAAATTAAAATAATTTCATTTGTGTAGTTGGTTTCCTGATGATAGGAACTTTTAGGCGTATGCCTGTTTTGGCAATCAATTTTTCAACGAAATAAAGGGCAATATCGGGGGCTAAAATATTATCGGGTTCGTGGAGGAAGAAATACAGATTTTCTAAACCTTTTTGCAACCATCGATAAATCTGCTCAACCCAAGCATCTATGCGTGTGTAGTCGGTGGGGTGCAGGGCATTGCCTACAAAACGCACAAGCACCTTAGGCGTGGTAAGTCTTAGGTGCAAAACATCTCGCCTACCTGCTACATCAGTAATAACGGTAGAAGTTTGGTACTTTTCTAAAATTTGGGCGGCTTTTTCAAAATTTTGTCCTTTGAACCACGAGGCGTGCCTGAACTCAATAGCAAGTGGAATATCTTTGGGGAAATTCTGTAAAAAGATTTCTAAATTTGGTAGGTGTTTCAATTCAAAATACGGAGGCAGTTGCAAAAATGAAAGCCCCAGATTTTCGCCCAAAGGTCTGATAGCTTCGCAAAATTCACTGACCAAATGCTGTGCGTTCAGGAGCATCTTTTCGTGAGCAATAGGTTGTGGAAATTTTGGTGCGAAACGAAAATCTGCTCCAACTTGGCTTTTCCATTGCAAAATAGTTTCTCGGTCGGGGATACGATAATGCGTAGTGTTTAGCTCAATGCTGTTGAATTGTTCGGCATAGTAGCGTAGAAAATCTTTGCTTTGAGCGTTTTGCGGGTAAATTTTGCCTATCCATTCCTTTTGCGACCATATCGGGCAACCTACATAAATTTGAGGCTCAGGGGCAGGTTTTTGTGGCAAAACTCTTTCATTTTCCTTGCTTTCGGCAGGAAGGCTAAAATCTACTCGGCTAATATCCGAAAGTTTTCCAAAATCCACGTTTTAGGTTTTTGTTTTTGAGTTTCTTTGAGCTTTGCAACGCAAAACAAATATAATAAAAGTTTGCTTGTGTGTGAAATGATGCTATAAATCTTTGTTTGAAAAGTGATTGAATAAATTTTTGTGCATTGAGCGAAGCCGAAATGCACAAAAAAGGGTAAGGAATAAGGATAAATGATTGCCTAAAGTAAGGAAAACTTCAAATTTACGCCTTTTTACGCCTTCGTTTAAGCTGAAATCAAAAATTTTGTTTTTTTCTTAAAAAAAAAAATAAAATTTTGGTTACATTTCCTTTACTTTTTGTATAAATTTGTAAAATAATTTTTACTAAAATTTATGTAATATGAAAAAACTCTTATCTATCGTTTTTCTGCTCTTTATTTGTTGTTTCTACGCACAAGCCCAAACCGACTACAAGGAACTTGTGCTTGGCATTCCCGAATGTAAGCAAACCTACAATGAGTGGAACAAAGTAAAAGCTAAACTCCAAAATATGCACGGAGTACGCATCAAAGGTATCTGTTCTATCCACGACTGCATTCTTTTGGAAGTGGATAGAAACATTCACACCAATAACCAAGCTATCTTTGATAAAATTAAAGAAGCTGACAGCCGCTATACTATTTTTGAAAAGCAAGCTACTTTTGGCGAAATGATGCAAATGTGCCAAGAGGAACTTGTTAAGCAGAAATAACATATCTTACAACTCTGAAAGCTATCGCATTCTGTTGAAAAAGCACTCGCATAGAGTGCCTGTGATTTGATTGTATATTTTTGAACCGATAGTTTAACCCTTAAAAATTATGTACAGACATATTTTATCTTTTCTATGGCTTGTTTTAGTGTGGAATTTCTCAGGACAAGCTCAAATACTTGTGGATCCTGCGGGTGATGGAGGTTTTGAAACGGGGACTACTTTTGCTGACAACAACTGGACAGTAGAAAATGGCTCTGAAACCAATAAATGGCACCTTGGTAACCCCACAGGATTGGGGGCAACAGGATTAAGAGCCGCTTTTATCTCTAATACGGGAGGTTCTACGCACAATTATAGCACTACAGCAACTTCTGTAGTACATTTTTACAGAGATATTATTATCCCTGCGGGTGTGAGTATCAATCTAAGTTTTAGCTGGCGAGGGCGAGGAGAGGGCTGTTGTGACTATCTAAGAGTATTTGTAGTACCCACCACCACTACTCCCACCGCAGGTACACAGCTTCCCTCTGGACAAGTAGGAGGTGATTTTAATTTGCAAAACAATTGGCAAACTGCAAATTTATCTAATATCGCTTGTAATACTACTGCCACACCCATTACTCGTCGCTTAGTTTTCTCTTGGCGAAACGACGGCAGTGTTGGCACACAGCCCCCCGCAGCAGTAGATAATATCTCCGTAACAACCGCTCCTCTGCCTGCTTGTAATCTGGGTACAGGCGTAACCAACGTAGTTTCTCTACCTTACAACTCAGGGGCAGGCACCACTTGCGGAGCAGTAAATGACCTGACAAGTTCTAATACCGTTACCTGTGGCAGTAGTTTTTATCTGGGAGGCGAAGATAGAGTTTGGGTGTTTACAGCTCCCAGCACAGGGTCAATATCTATAAACCTTACTTCTACAGGTACTTGGACAGGACTGATGGTTTATGAAGGATGTCCGTTAAATTGTGGCACCTGCATAGCGAATGCCCAAAGTAGTTCAGGTGATAAATCCTTGTGTTTTAATGCTATCGCAGGCACTACCTATTATGTAGTGTTAGATTCTTGGCCTTCACCTGATTGTAATGCTTACACGAATCTGAGTATTTCAGCACCTGTTCCTCCTGTTACCTGTACCTTAGCAGGCACCTATACCATGAGCACTATCACGCATAATCCTGACGTACTTACTTCTGCCAACCTTTCAGGTTTTACAGATGATATTTTCTATCCAGGCGGTACTATATCCACGGGCTTCGATTTTTGTCTGAACGGAAACCAATACCAGAGCTTCTTAATTTCTGCCAATGGCTATGTTATTTTTGCCCCACCATCTTGGACGTGTGGAGGAGTTACCAATCTCCCCAGCGGTAATGCTACAGCAGGAGGTTATTCAGGGTGGTCTATTTCAGCAAATATCCCCAATACAACAGAAGCTCCTCGTAATGCCATACTTGCTCCTTGGCACGATATAGACCCAAGTATTACGAGTGGAGGGGCAAATCCGAGAATACGTTATCAGGTATTTGGCACTGCACCCAATAGGCGTTTTGTGGTTTCTTGGGAAAATGTACCAATGTTCAGTAGTTCGTGTAATGGAGATAGAACGCTGGACTTTACAGGGCAAATTAAAATGTTTGAAACCACCAATGATATAGAAATTCATATCACACGCAAAAGAGTATGTGCAAGTTGGAACAGTGGCAGAGCTATATTGGGTTTACACAATTATAATGGTACAGAAGCTCTTGTACCTACAAATAGAAATGCCCTCAGCCCGAATTGGACAGCTGACAACGAGGCTTATCGTTTTACTTTCAATCCAACTACTTGTACTACTTGTACCCCCTTACCTTTAAACCTGATGTTTTTTACAGGCGAGTGGAACAAAGAAACCTTAGAAGCAGAACTGCAATGGTCCTTCAAAGACCAAAAAGATGCCGTAATGTATGTGTTGGAGCATAGTACAGATGAAGTAAATTTTAAAGAAATTGCCCAAATACCTGTAAAAAATGAAAATATTTATCGTTTCAACCATAAAAACCCCGCCAAAGGTAGAAATTACTATCGCATACGCAAGGTAAGCAATGGCAGAGTAGATGAGTATTCGCACAATGTTACGGTTATCAATCCTATAACAGAGGCTTGGAAAATAGAAAGTCTCTACCCTAACCCCAGCACTACGCATAGCTCTACGTTGGAGATACTCAATTTGGTAGAAGATAATTGCTCCATAAAACTAATGGACTTGCAAGGTAATGAGGTGTTTGCGAAAAAAGTATTACTCCAAAAAGGTAATAACACCATAGAAATAAACTATCCGAAACACTTGCAAGCAGGTACTTATATGTTACTTATCCAAACTTCGCAACAAATAGAAACAAGAAAAGTAATTTTGCAGTAACTATTCAAAATTTTTTGTGCATTGAGCGAAGCCGAAATGCACAAAAAAGAGTTTAAACGTGTGAAAAAGTGTAAAACAGCCAAGCCTTCAAAGAACACGCTTTGAGGGCTTTTTTTTATGCGAGAAATGCAATATCAATCTTTCTTCAATCCAAAAACGTGTAGATTTCTTAGATTTTAGGCTAAAAACCTGCGTGTTGAGCAAACTTTTTCGTAGAATTGGGCGTAATTATGTTGGTGGATTGGTATATTTTTGCAATCAACCCCCAATTTTTTAGCACAACACAAAAACACGAATACAGCTATGAAGATTTTAGGACAATATTTTCCTTCGTACAAAATAGATACTGGTCAGAAAATCTATTTTCGTAGGCTTACCGAAGCCGATACCATTGTTTTGGTAGATTTCTACTACCGAATGTCGCAAGAAACTCGTTACTTACGTTTTCAGATGGTAACAGAAGGCTTGCCCGAAAAGAAAATCTACGAATATGCCGAACAACTCTGCCGACTGGAAGGCAAAGGATTAGCTATTGTAGCCTATACTTACGAAAATGGTATAGAAAATTTCGTAGGCGTAGCCCGTTATATGCAAAATCAAGAAACCGATACCACTGCCGAATTTGCCGTAGTCATTCAAGATGATTTTCAGGGAAAAGGTTTGGGGAAATATTTGTTGCAGATCCTTTTTGCAGAAGCGAAAAGAAATGGCTTACAACAACTCTACGGCTCAATGCTTTATTCCAATACAGGCATCATCAATCTAATAAAAAAAGTTGCCCCCGAAAATCATCATTTTTCGCACGGCGAAGGACAAATGGAAGTAGTGATAGATTTGTGAAAACTTTTTCAGAATGATATAAAATTTCACAAAAACAAATTACGGCAGGTTATAGGATATTATTTTTCCTATAACCTTTATGATTTTTGTTTTTTTTTGCATATTGCCGTTGCTTATTTTTGGTCAAAACTTTTTGACTATTATTTTTGTCCTAAAAAGAAGTTTTTTTCACATCAAAAGCATTCTGTTATATGAACTTTGACCTTATCGTAATAGGTAGTGGCCCTGGTGGGTATGTGGCGGCTATCAGAGCCAGCCAACTCGGAATGAAAACAGCCGTAGTAGAAGCTGCTGAATTAGGCGGAATTTGCTTGAATTGGGGGTGTATCCCAACGAAAGCCCTGCTCAAATCGGCACAAGTGTTTGAGTATCTCAAACACGCACAAGAGTATGGCATACACGTAAGCGACGCCAAGCCCGATTTCAAGGCTATGATACAACGCAGTCGCGACGTAGCCGCAGGTATGAGCAAGGGTATTCAGTTCTTATTCCGTAAAAATCAGATTACCTTAGTAGAAGGTTTTGGCAAACTAACCAAAGACAAAAAAGTAGAAGTAACCGCCAAAGATGGCAGCAAAAAAATTTTAGAAGCTAAAAATATCATCTTAGCTACAGGTGGCAGAGCCAGAGAATTGCCTCACATCAAAATAGATGATAAAAAAATCATAGGCTATCGCAGGGCAATGTATTTAGAAAATCAGCCTAAGAAAATGCTCATAATGGGTTCGGGGGCGATTGGCGTAGAGTTTGCCTATTTCTATAATGCTATCGGCACTGATGTTACTATCGTAGAATATATGCCTCGTATTGTACCTGTAGAAGATGAGGAAATTTCAAAGCAACTTGAAAAAAGCTACAAAAAAATGGGCATCAAGATAATGACTTCGTCTTCGGTAGAAGCGGTTGATACTTCGGGGGCAGGTTGTAAAGTAACCATAAAAACTCCCACAGGAACAGAAATTGTAGAGTGTGATGTAGTTCTTTCAGCAGTGGGTGTAACGGCTAATTTAGAAGGCATCGGCTTAGAAGAACTTGGCATTAAGACCGAAAACGGCAAAGTAGTAGTAGATGGCTACGGAAAAACAAACGTAGAAGGCATTTATGCCATTGGCGATATTACTCGCGGGCAGGCACTGGCTCACGTTGCCTCTGCCGAAGGAATTATTTGTGTAGAAAAAATTGCAGGATTGAACCCACACCCTCTCAACTACAACAACATTCCCGGTTGTACTTACTGCCAACCCGAAATCGCTTCTGTAGGGCTTACCGAAGCACAAGCCAAAGAACAAGGTTATGAAATAAAAGTAGGGAAATTTCCTTTCACAGCTTCGGGCAAGGCAAGTGCTGGCGGCGTAAAAGACGGCTTTGTAAAAGTAATTTTTGATGCCAAATATGGCGAATGGCTCGGTTGCCATATGATTGGGGCAAACGTAACCGAAATGATTGCCGAGGCGGTCGTTGCTCGTAACTTAGAAACCACAGGACACGAAATCATCAAATCCGTACATCCACACCCTACGATGAGCGAAGCAATTATGGAAGCCGTTGCCGCCGCCTATGGCGAGGTGATTCATATTTAATCCACCGAAAACTTGTCCTCTTCTTGCTAATGGAGCATAGCCCAAACGCAAGAAGAGGAACAAAATACCTGTTGAGAGAAATCGGACAAAATTGTAAGAATAAGCAAAATAAAAAACTATGTACGATGAAAACGATTTCCTAAAAGCCCTTTCTCAATCTTTCAAAAACTATTTGGAGTATGGAGCGAGAAGTACGGAAAAACTAAAACCTATTCATCTATTTTTGGCAAATACGTTACAAAATATTTTCGGAGAAGGCTATCAAACCCATTATTTAGGCGAAAACTCAACAAGCTCACCGACCTTTTGCTATTGGTATTTTGTTGGTAGAAATCAACGAAAAAACTTGTAAAGTTGAGCAAATTAAGCCAAATTCCGTTTTAGATAGTAATTTTGCAGAAGTGTTGGAAACCAAAGTATCTGTTTCCAATCTTTTCCAAGAAGTGATGACTTTTGCTAAATTCTACAAAACTCAAATATAAATGGCTTCATTAACCAAAAATTACAATAATCAAAAACTATTAGGGCAGGTTTATACGCCTCGTTTTGTGGTGGAAAAAATTTTGTCTGATATTGGTTTTGATAATCCGAATATTTTAGGGAAAACGATTTTAGACCCTTCTTGTGGCGATGGTCGTTTTTTGATTGCAATAGCCGAAAAAATTACTGAACTTTCACCAAAAGAAACTCTACAAGAAAATTTAGAAAAAATCTACGGTTGGGATATAGACGAACAAGCCATTGCATATTGCCTCGAAAACCTAAATGAACTCGTAAAACCTCTTGATATACAAGTCAATTGGAATATTCAGGTATGTAATTCGTTAAGAAAAATTACAGAATTTGATACTCAAAAGTTTGATTTTATTCTAGGCAATCCACCCTATATTCGCATACAACATTTAGAAAAAACAGAACGAGCGTTCATACAAAATTTTTACAAATTCTGTAAAAGCGGTTCTACCGATATTTACATTGCTTTTTACGAGTTGTGTAATTTTTTATTAGCAAAAGACGGAGTTTGTGGATTGATTACACCCAATACATTTTTTTATAGCGAAACAGCAAAATTTATGCGTGCTTACTTCGCTAATAAGCAGAACATAAAAAAGATTACAAATTACGGCGATATTCAACTATTTGACAATGCCACTACCTACAGTGCTATTACTATTTTTGGCAAGCAGTCTAACGAAACTTTTGTCTTTGAACAAGCCAAAACAGAAACTGAATTTGAAACAAGAACAATAGTCTTCAAGGAAATTAAAAATCAAAAGATTTGGCAATTGAGTATAAATCCTTCTGCACAACAAGAAGGCATAAAATTGAAAGATATTTGTAAAATTCACGTAGGTATTACTACACTCTGCGATAAAGCCTACATTTTCTCAATCCAAGAAATTGAAAACGAACCTGAATTTGTGTTGGCAAAAACACATTTCAAAGGCATAGTAAAGATAGAAAAAGCCATTCTGAAACCTATTATCAAGGCATCAAAACTTAAAAGTAGTACAGACGAAATTAGCCAATACATTTTATTTCCTTACCAAAAAGTAAATGGAAAGCACAAAGTCATTCCCGAAGAAATCTTAAAAAAAGATTTTCCTTTGGCTTACAGCTACCTTTTGAGCGTAAAAAATGAATTAGACAAACGCGATAACGGCAAACCTAATCCTGTGGCTTGGTATGCCTTCGGAAGAAGTCAGGGTTTAGATACAAGTTTTGGTAAAAAAATTTTGTTTTCGCCTATGAACAATAAACCAAATTTTATTTTGGTAGAAAACGAAGAAAGCACTTTTTATTCAGGTTATTGTATTAAATATGACGGAGACTACAATTTTTTATTAGAACAACTTAATTCACAACGATTAGCAGATTTCATTTCGGTTTCCAGTCGTGATTTTCGTGGCGGTTGGAAAGCCTACAACAAAAAAGCCTTAGAAGAATTTACGATAATAAACTATCAGACTACCAAAATGAGTACAAAAAGCCTGATAAGTTCTTTTGAAATTGATTTGGCGAAAAGCGAAAAAAAAGCACTTATTTTGGATTTTGGCGATTTTTAATCACATATTTTCAATTTTTTTCTGCTTTCTGATTTCACGTTTTATTTTCCGAAGGTCTTTCCGAGCTATTTTTCGTTTGTTATTTTTTTTTTCGGCATACTTAGCAAGTTTTTCTAAATACGTTTGAGCCTTAGGCAAATCGTTTTTGCTTTTGTAATGCTCGTAAAGCCATTCCAAAGAAGCGTGATAATAACCCGAATCGTAGGCTTTGATAGACTCGGCAAAGTAGATAGTTTTTTCAAAGTAACTTTTGGCAAGTTCTATGTCTTTGCTGATGTAAATTTGAGCTAAAATATAAGTCGCAAAACGCCCGCTAATAGCTTCATAGCCAAATTGTTTTTTTTCGATTCGTTCTAAAATTTCTTTGGCAAGTTTTTCGGCTTCGTTATGGTTGCCCATAAAAAACGTGCTGATAGCGTGGCTTCGGTGGAAATAAGGATTTTCAGGATAATTTTCATACATTTTTTTGGCAATAGGGGCTACCAAGTGCGTTTTTCCCTCGCCATTGTAGATAAACATCAGGAAATAATTTGCCATAATGCGTGTATAAAAAGCCTTTCGGCTTACTTCATCAAGTTGTTTGATGCCGAGTTCTTTATCGCCTTTCGGAAAGGTAGCTACGATAGGAGCTAAAATCGGATAGTTTTCGGGTATCCAGACGGCATAGTAGTTGTATAAGCCATCGCCAAACATAAATTCGGGGCTGAGTTCGTTGAGTTCCTTTCCTCTACGCAAATATTTAAGAGCATTTCTGCCTGCTGCTGCGGCTTTTATCCACTGCTCGCGGTCGGAGTACATTCTACCCTTAAAACCATACGCTGCCGCTAAGAAAAAAGAGGCTTCTACATTTTGGGGGTTTGCCCGATACATCTTTTCGGCTGTGTAGATAGCCGTGTCCATATAGGCGAGAAAAGGTTGGTCAAAATCTTCTATATCGGTGTTAGGCATCATTTTCCACCAATTGCTCAAACCCATAATAAAATACGGCAAAGGGTGAGCAGGATAACGCTTGCGAACTTGCAAAAATTTTTCTTCGGCAGAGCGAAACTGAAAATTGTACATCTCGTCTAAGGCATCGGCTAATTCTGCCTGCAAAGCCTCGTCTAAAAGTAGCATCGGGGGCAATGTATCCGATTGTTTTTTGCTTTTTTGGCAAAAAACATTTGGAACAATACCCAAACCTATCAGCAAAAGGCTCAAAAGTGTTTTTATCATTACTAATCAGATTTTTTTCTTCTTACAACAAACTATTCGTATCGTAAAAGTTCGTAGGGGGTTTTCTTTGCCGCTTGATGAGCAGGATACCAACCAAAAAATATTCCCACTCCTATTGTTAGTAGGCAGGCTATCATCACCATAGACCAATCTAAGAGTATGCTTATGTTTATAGTAATATGCAACAACCAAGAAAGCAAAAATCCTGCAAAAATGCCTATCACTCCCCCCAGAAAACAAATTATTATGGCTTCTATCAAAAACTGACTTCTAATATCTTGGGCGGTTGCCCCCAAAACTTTTCTGATACCAATTTCTTTGAGGCGTTCCATTACGGCTGTTAGCATTACATTCATAATGCCAATACCACCGATAAACAAGGCTATGCCTGTTACGGCGGCAAGTAGGTAGGTGAGCATTTCTTGCATTTTTTGTCTTTCTTTCACAATTTGTTCAGGCACAATCACCTGAAAATCTTGTTGCCCATTGTGCAAACGCAAAAGCACCCTTTGCAGACTTTCCGCTGTTTTCAAGACTTGTTCAGCCTCACTTGTCTGTACCACCAAACGCTCTAATTGGTGCGTACTATTTTGAGAAACTTTCAGGAATTTTTGGTAATTGAAACGATGCAAAACGCTACCGATAGGCATATAAACAGCCAAATTGGTATTATGAATACCCATATTTTCTACATCGCTACTCACCGAAGGTTGCATTTCCAGCACCCCCACTACCCGAAGCCATTGCTTGTCGCAACGTATGTATTTTCCCAAAGCCGAAACGCCACCAAAAAGTTTATTTTCCAGACTTGCACCGATGATGCAGACAGCATCGTGGTTTTCAATATTTTGTTGATTGAAAAAATTACCTTTTTTACAAGCTATGCCAAGCATCTGAAAATACTGATTTTCAACGCCATATAGTTGTGTTTGCAACCAACGTTGCTCAGCAGAGGCTAAAACCTGAAAACTAATTTCGGGACTTACAAAGCGTATATTCGGAAAAACAGCCCTGATGCTTTGAGCGTCTTGTAGGCATAATCCACGAGAATTTTTAGCCCAAATCTGCTTATTATTGTTTTCGGGTACGGCTTTGGGTAAAATAATAATGCTATTTCCCCCAACCAAACGCATTTGTGTCATCAATTCTTGTTTTGCCCCTTTACCCACAGCCATCATTGCTATTACCGAAGCTACGCCAAATGTAATACCCAAACCTGCCAACAAGGAGCGTAACTGTCTCATTTGCAGAGCTTCCCAAGCTAAGGTATAGTATAGCCAAATTTTATTCATAGTTTGTCAGATAGGCAAATATTTTTTAGAAAGGTCTTTCCCGATTTTTTCCAGATTTCGTATAGCCGAAGAACTGATATGTTCAAATTCGCGGTCGCAATGGAAAAATACCACTTTTAAATCACTTTTTAGGTCTTTCATAAAACTGATTTGATTCATCTCATAGGCGAGGTCATCACCATTGCGTAAGCCTCTGATAAGTGTAATATGAGCTTCTTTTTCTTTTGAGCTAAGGTAGTCGGTCAGCAAACCTTCAAAACTTTCTGTTTGGCGATAATACAAGGCAGGGCTAATATTTTTATCTTCGGCAAAAGTATCTTTTTCAGGATTGACACCTCTTGCAATAATTACTTTATCAAAGACTTGTTCGGCTTTTTGCAAAATATTGTAATGTCCGTTATGAAACGGATTGAACGAGCCCGGATACACCCCGATATTGGGTTTGTATTGTTGCAGATATTCAATCAAATAGCATAAATTTTGTTTATTTTGAGGACATTGTTTTACTAAATTTTCCAAAACTGCCAGTCGTCCTTTTTTGTAAATGCTGTAATCAAAAATTTGGTATTCCTTAAAGATTTTTTTTTCCCACTCTAAGAGTTGTAAAAAACTGCTTTGTTCTACTATGGCGAGGTCTAATTTACAGAAAAAAACTGAAAGTTCGCTTTGTGCCTGATGGGTTTGGGTATCGAGAATGGCTTGTTTTACGGCTTGAAGCACCTTCTTGTTGGTGGTTTTACACATTTTTTCAAACAGGCGAGCCGATTGCAATTCGTTATCTTGGGCAGTAGGCTGATAAACAATATCGTGAAAAAAGGCTATCAGTTGTAAAATTTCTTTCTCTGTGTTGTTATGATTGCTTTCCTCTATTTTTTCTAATAAAAAAGCTAAATGCTCCTCATTGTGATAGAAGCGGTGAGGTTCTTGCCAAGCCCTTGGGATACATTCCCAATCCTTGATGCCGTACTTTGCAAATAGAGGTAAATATTTTTCGTAATGTATCATTGTAGTAAAAATTTCATTGTATCGATGCCATCGGCAAAGTCCCAAAGTTCGGGTTTTTGGGCTTCTCCGAAAGCACAACTCCCTTTCCAAAAAGCCTCTTTTGAAACAATACACTGTATTTTTTCGGTGTAGTGGGCAAGTTTCTGCTCTAAATCGGTGTAATTTTTGTAAAATTCGTAATATAGGCAAGCCACAGGCGAGGCAATTTCACTATTTTCGGAAAGTAGCAAAAAGCCATTATCCAAATGTTCTACGGGTTTGAGCAGGTAAATAGCTTTATTGTACTCGTAGTTGTTGAAATATTTGTGATGATTGCGGACTTCTGCAAAAATCTGTATCGCTTCAAAAAATTCTGTAAAGTTGTAATTTTCAGGCACATACAATTTAGCAACATTGCGACAACCTAAGCCAAAATATGTAAAAATATCTTCGCCAAGGGCTTGCAGTTCGGTTTTGCTTTCGTTGCCGTTGAGAACAGCCACACTTACTCTGTTTTTGCGAATGATGTGAGGCTTTTTAGCAAAATAATACTCAAAATAACGAGCAGTGTTATCGCTACCTGTGGCGATTACCCTTTCGGCATCATTTATTTTATCTACAAAATAAATGTAATCGGCAAATTTTGGTTCAATGTCTATGAGCAAATTGGCAATAGCCTTGATGAGTACGCTGTCTTCGTTACTGGGGCGTGCCAAAAGGATATGCCCTGATAGCAAGACACACAAAAAATCGTGAAAGCCTACCAAAGGCACGTTTCCTGCCATCACGATGGCAACTTTTTGAGGACGCGTACTCAATGGGGGGTAGCGTTTTATCCAATTTTCTAATTTTTCGGCTTGAAGATAACAGCTCACACCTTCGATGGCTTTGATGATATTTTTTTCATTAAACCATTGATTCTGATTTTTTGCTTGTAAGATAGTTGTTTGTGGGATTTTATCTAAATTTTTACCAAGCGAAACGAAAGCCTCCAAACGTTGTGCTAAGTTCATTGGGTTTTGAGTGAAGTTTATTCTCAAAGGTAACTATTTTTCTGCAAAAGATAATGTCTTGCCTGTTGTCAAATTTTTCAGAAAAAGAAGCTAAAAGAAAGCATTACAGAAATGTGTTTGTTACGACTTACTGCCGAGTAGAAAAAATCGGGATTGGGTAAAGTGTAGGGTGTATAAACACTTCTTGAAGGAGTGTAGGTAAATCCCAAATCGATAGCTGCATTTTGCATAAACACACCTAACCCGCCTGTATAGCTGAAAATATCTCTTTTTACATTATCTAAACGCACTGCATAAGGACTTTGAAAATACGCCGCTCCTGCTCTTAGGCGTAGTAAATCAAAGCGAACTTCTGCTCCTGCCCTCAAATTGAAGGCAGAGCCGTACAAATTTCTAATGGTTGTGTTATCGGCTTCTAAGCTGAAATCATCTGCGGCAACACTCATTCCCTTGTAATTAACCCATTCTGCTTCGGCTGTGATAAATCCTTTCTTCTTGAAAAAATATGATAAGCCTAAATTGGCTCGCATAGGCGAATTGTACCGATAGCTCAGTTCCGTAGGAATGGTGCTGTTGGTATTGAAGTTGGAAGTAAGTGTATTTTCGTCTTTTTCGTCTAATGCGTAAAAAGTGGGTGTGAGAAAAGAAACTCCTATACGCAAGTCCTCTATCGGACGAAACAGAAGCCCTAAGTTAAAATTTACCCCTCCACCTGTTGCGGTGCGGTTGTTGCGTAAAGTAAATTCTTGCAGTTCGTTGGGTGCGGCTTGGCGGGTAAGTCTTTCGTTGTAGATACTTTTATAGATGTATCTCAATGAGGTAAGTCCTAAGCCAAAGCCAAAATAAACTTTATCTTTGTAATTGCCACCATACGAAAAATTGATATTCGTTTCGCCACCTTTTGCTGTAATCACCTCATTCTGGCGGATAGGGGCTACCAAATTATCGTTGATGTCTCTGAATTCCGTGTAGTAAGCGGTGCTGTCATATACAAAAGGATTGATAACAAAACCCGCATAAGCCAAAGAGGGCAAATCTAAAATTTCGTTCAGACCAGCTTCTCTTTCAAATACATTTGCATTGATGCCATCGGCAAGGAGTGTAAAGCGGTCTGCCATCGTACTACGGGTATTTACGCCTTCGTAGCTAAATTTTCTTTGGTAATTGTTGGTACGTGTTATTCCAAAACTCCAAGCCCCGCCCTTAAATCCTCCGGAGGAGTTTCCTTCCACAGGGCTGATGATACTAAAATTATTCAGTTTCAGAAACTCGTAATTGCTATTGGTGTTATTGTTTATGTAGTCGGTATCGGCAGAAAAATTATTAAAATTCAAGCCAAAGTTCACTTGCCCACGTCGAGCTAAGCCCAAGCCTGCTGGGTTGGCAATTCCCGAAAAGACATCTGCCCCGACAGCTACATTAGCTCCGCCGAGTGCTTGCACGCGAGCCGTACCCATTGGGATAGTATTTTGAGCAAAAATCAAGGCATCTTGATAATAGCCGATTGCATTAGGAGAGATTTGGGCAAATAAAGCATTGCTCGTAGAAAAGCAAAAAGCAAAGAATAAAATATGGGCTGATTTCATAATGTAAAAAATTTAACCGAACATAACCAAAACACTACAAGAGCAAAATATGTTTGCTGCAGCCAAAAAAAAGCAGTTTTGGTGCCAAAATACAAAAAAATTGGGCAATGTTTGCACATTACCCAAAGGAGCTTTCTAAAAAATACTTATTTGGTAGCCGCCCACTTACGGATTTCGGTTCTGAACCATTCGTCTGCTTCTTCGGTCCATTTGAAGTTTTCACGAATGTAAGCCATTGTGTCTTTTTCAATGTCGGTGTAGCTATCACCATCTTTTACTTTTTCTAAAAGTACTTGGGCATCTTTTAATGAAATTCTGCCATCTCCTTTGCCAGCTACGGCTTCTTCGGCAGCTTTGAGAAGTTCGTTATCGTACTTCTTGCCATCAATGATGCGATAATAAGAATTTGACATAAATTATTGTGATTTTTGAGGTGAATAGATTATTTTTGGGAAAATATGAGAAAAAAAAATTACATTTCATAATTTTTTAGAAAAATTTGTTTAAAAATCAGGTAAAATCTTTCAAATCTTAGAGCCTTTGTAGCTTTCGCAAAAAATGTACAAAATTAAACGGATATTTGTGTTTTTGTAAAAAATTGAAAAACAAAATTTTGTCTAACTACTTAGTGTTATGTCTTACATTCTCTTCGACACCCCCACCGACCGAGCCAATCTAATGCCTTTCACGCTCACACGCCCTGTGGCAGGCATACGCATTGGTATTCTCACTATTGCCGAAAAATGGGAAAAATACCTTAAAATCACTTGCGATTTTGAAACCGAAGCCTACCTAAGACCCAAATACGAATCAGAACCACACAGCAAAGAAGCTATCTATATCAATGGTTCGGTTTGCCCCAACGCAAACCTGTGTGCCGCTATCGAGCAACTCAAAGTTGGGCAAAAACTTATAGACCGAAAAAAACCAGAGGTAATGCTCGCTTATAGAGGCAAAGATTTGCCAAGCCACGAAAACATATTTTTTGATGATGATTACACCAAAATCAGTTTCGTGTATGATATTTTTTCGTACAATGGCGAGCAAATTCAAGCCGATTTTCGCCTCGTCACCCAAAACCGAAAATCGCAGAGCATCACCGACCCGCATACGATTGTCTATTCTCCTGAAAATATTTTCATAGAAGAAGGTGCTACCCTAAAAGCCTGCCTACTCAATGCCGAAAAAGGTGTAATTTATATCGGTAAAAATGCCCAAGTACAAGAATTGAGTGCAATACAAGGTAATTTTGCTCTTTGCGAAGGAGCAGTGGTGAATATCGGAGCAAAAATGCGAGGCGATACAACTATCGGACCTTTCTGTAAAGTGGGCGGAGAAATCAGCAATAGCGTGTTTTTTGCCTATTCCAACAAAGCTCACGATGGTTTTTTAGGCAACTCGGTAATTGGCGAATGGTGCAATTTGGGAGCAGATACCAATACCTCGAACCTCAAAAATAATTACGGAGAAGTAAAAATATGGAACTTTTTGCAAAAAGAATTCATACCCACAGGCAAGCAATTTTGCGGGCTGATGATGGGCGATTTCTCTAAGGCAGGCATCAATACGATGTTTAATACAGGAACAGTCGTAGGAGTAAGTGCCAATATTTTTGGTGGAGGTTTCCCGCCCAAATACATTCCTTCGTTTGCTTGGGGCGGGGGCAATGACTTCAAAACCTTTGAATTTGACAAAGCTATTGAGGTAGCCGATAGAATGATGCAAAGACGAAATCAAAAACTTAACGAAATTGAAATTGCCATTTTAAAACACATATTTGAACAGGAGGCAATGAACAATTATCAATGAACAATTATCAATGAGCAATGAACGATGAGGAAATAAATTTTACACTTTAAACTTTATGTGGTGGATTTTAGGAATTTTATTGATTGTTATTTTGACTGCAAGTATTCGCAATTCGCACAAGCGTTATGCAGAGAGGCAAAATGCTATTGTAGAGCTATTACGCAAAATTGAGGAAAAATACCAACTCGCTTGGAACGGCTATTATCTGCAAATAAAAGACAAAACAACCGAAATAAATATTGATAGCCTCTCAGAAACAATTTACAGCCTAATAAAACCCGAAATAAATGCCATTTTTGACCTTATCAACGAGGTTTTTCTGCCAAACTTTCAGGTAGCATACCAAAGCAGTGTATTCGGAGAGGCTATTTTGAAGATAGAAAACTTATGTAAGCAACGAGTAAAAAGCAGAAAAAGCCTCGACAAAACTGACCTAAAACAGCTTCAAGAAACGTTCAAAGATTGCTTACGAGCAAACCTTTTAGAAAACAAAATCCGTTGGAATTTAGAGTAACTACTTTAAAGCAAAGGTAATCGGACGTGTAACTTCCACACACACAGGCGAGCCACCTTGTTTGCCCGGTGTCCATTTCGGAGCATTTTGTATCAATCTGATGGCTTCTTCGTCGCAACCGCTACCCAAACCTTTGCTTACTTGTACGTTGCTAATAGAACCATCTGTACCCACTACAAAAGTAATATGCACTCTGCCTTCTACTTTCTTGTTACGGGCTTCTTCGGGATATTTCAGATTAGCATTGATGTAATCGTAAAAAGCCTTCAAACCACCCACAGGTTCAGGCATCTGCTCAGCCGATTTCAAGACTTCTTTGCATTGAGCATACATTTTTTGGCTACCGCTTAGCAATAGCAAAAGCAAAAAACCTAAAAAAAGTACCTTTCGTTTCATAAAAGTAAGTGCTGAATATAGTTTTGCTGAAAAAAATTAAGCAAATTTCTTTCCAAAAGTGAAAATTCGGAAAAAAATAATATTTTTGCAAGAAAAAATCAATGAAAGTAGCACTCATCACAGGTATTACAGGGCAAGACGGAGCCTATTTGAGCCGTTTTTTGTTAGAAAAAGGGTATATCGTTCACGGCATCAAGCGAAGAACCTCACTTATCAATACAGACCGTATTGACGACTTGTATCAGGACCCCCACGAAAAAAATCTTCGCTTCAAATTACATTATGGCGACCTATCAGACTCGACCAACATCATCAGAATCATTCAAGAAGTACAACCCGACGAAATTTACAACCTCGGGGCGATGTCTCACGTAAGAGTGAGTTTCGACGAACCCGAATACTCTGCCGATGTAGATGGTATCGGTACGTTACGCATTTTAGAGGCTGTTCGTATCTTAGGACTTACCCAAAAAACCAAAATCTATCAAGCCTCTACTTCCGAACTCTACGGCTTGGTTCAGGAAGTGCCACAATCCGAAAAGACACCTTTTTACCCACGTTCGCCATATGCCGTAGCCAAAATGTATGCGTATTGGATTACGGTAAATTATCGCGAAGCCTACAATATGTTTGCTTGCAACGGCATTTTATTTAACCACGAAAGCCCGCTACGTGGTGAAACCTTCGTTACCCGAAAAATTACGCGTGGTGTGGCTCGGATTGCCTTAGGATTGCAGGATAAAATCTATCTGGGAAACCTTGATGCCAAACGCGACTGGGGACACGCCAAAGATTACGTAGAGGCAATGTATTTGATTTTGCAACATCACGAACCCCAAGACTTCGTAATTGCCACAGGAGTAACCACTTCCGTAAGAGATTTCGTAAAAATGGCATTTGCAGAAGTAGGCATAGAAATAGAATATCAAGGCAAAGGAATAGATGAAGTTGCCATTGTAACCGCCTGCCATAATCCTAATTTTCAAGTTCCTATCGGAAAAGAAGTAATCGCCATTGACAAACGCTATTTCAGACCTACCGAAGTAGATTTGCTCATAGGCGATGCCTCAAAAGCTAAAAAACTACTCGGCTGGCAACCTAAACATAGCTTGCACGATTTGGTAAAAGATATGGTTCAATCTGACCTAACGCTGTTTCAAAAGGATTTATACCTTCAACAAGGCGGACACAACACCAAAAACTATTTTGAGTAATTGGAATAAATTATGAACATTCAAGCCATAAATACTTACATCGAACACACTTGCCTCAAACCACTTACTACTTATCAGGACATCGATAAATTGATAGGTGAGGCGAAAGAGTATCGGTTTGTAGGCGTGTGTGTGCCGCCGTATTGGGTAGAAAAAACTAAAAGAGATTTGAGAGGCACTGATATTCAGGTAGTTACGGTGGTGGGGTTTCCTTTGGGCTATCAACGAACTGCCACCAAAAGGCAAGAAATAGAAACAGCCATCAAAGACGGTGCCGATGAATTGGATATGGTAATGACGCTCTCGGCTTTTGCTACGGGTGCTTACGATTGGGTAAAAATAGAAATTGCTCAACTTGCTAAATTAGCACACCAACACGAAAAAATTTTAAAAGTTATCCTCGAAACTTCATATTGGAGCGAAGCCCAAATCCGAACTGCCTGCCAACTTTGCGTAGAAGCAGGTGCCGATTTCGTGAAAACCTCCACAGGGTTTAGCGAGGCAGGAGCAAAAGTAGAGCATATCAGGCTAATGAGAAGTGTATGCCCTACCACAGTAGGCATAAAGGCTTCGGGAGGCATACGAAGCTACCAAGATGCAATAAGTATGATAGAAGCAGGAGCAGACCGAATTGGTACTTCTGCCAGCTTAGAAATTGTAGCTCAAAGCCTTACCTAAGGTCGGGACAAAAGAAGGCTGAAATATAACCATTAGCCATCATTTCGCCTCTGTTGATTGAGCGAAGCCGAAATCAACAGAGGCAAAATCAATAGAGCTATTTGGTGGAAAAGTTGGTTTTGTATTACGTGTAGGCATATCTTGCAGTGTGTTTTTGCTTTGCTATCACAAATCTCACTCGCCTCTGTTGATTGAGCGAAGCCGAAATCAACAGAGGCGAAATCAACAGAGCCGAAATCAACAGAAGCTCAATCAACAGAGCAGTGCGTTTTGCTACTCACCACTCCCTACTCATATCTCCCTACTCCCTTACTCTCCCACCATCACAAAAGCCCCCCAATAGTACGGCTCTTTGTACTTGGCTCGGAGTGCCTCTTGGGCTTGCTTGAACGCTACACGCTTATCCTGCTTTTTTATCAAATAATTTTCATAAAATAAGTTCATTAGCTCTTGCGTTGCCTCGTCATCTACTCGCCAAAGGCTCATAATTACGCTACCTGCCCCCGCCTCTTGCAAGGCTCGCTGTAAGCCAAAAACCCCTTCGCCCGCCTTTATCTCGCCCAAACCCGTCTCACAAGCCGATAGCACCACCAAATCCGTGCCGCCTAAGTCTATGTCCATTGCCTCTTTTGCCGTGAGTATGCCATTTTCTTTGCTTCCTGTACTTC
>Ga0272446_1000536_pt1 | contig 59828 bp, 58 predicted proteins | sample YNPCB0061_FD_194587 | JGI IMG/M metagenome (GOLD analysis project Ga0272446, IMG submission 194587) | Hot spring microbial mat communities from Yellowstone National Park, WY, United States - YNP-CB-006-1 | ecosystem: Environmental > Aquatic > Thermal springs > Hot (42-90C) > Sediment | place...
CCGCGCGCTCGACCTCTGGGCCCGCACGCCGCTGCCCCCCGGGGAGCCGCTCTTCGCCACCCGCAACGCCGATCTCGGCCCCGGGCGGGTGGAGCTGCAGCTGGTGGCGGCGCCCTCGCCGGCGATGCCGGCGCGCGGCGTGTTTGCGCTGCGCGTCTTCGCCTCCCGCCCCGGCAGCGGCGAGCCGCCGCGCCGCGTGCACGAGGCGCGGCTCACCCTCAACGAACCTGCCGGAATGCCGGCGGTCCACCGCGCCGCCTTCGCGGCCTCCCCGGACGTGGTGCACGCCCTCTACGGCCGGGTGCTGGAGGGGGAGGTGCTGCTCGCCGGGCTCGACATCCAGCTCCGCCGCGCCGGGGCGGCGGCGCCGGGCTGAGCGGCCGGCCCGGCCGCGCGCGACGGGTCAGGCCGTCTCCGGCGTGACGCTGATGCGCCTGACCGCGAAGCTGCGCCGCCGGTGATCGGCGGTCGAGGGGTCGATCTCGGCGAAGGTCGCGGTGCGCGGGCCGGTGAGCTGGACCACCGCGCTCCAGCCCTCGCCGCGCGTGGCCTCGGCGTCCAGGCGGAAGGCCAGTTCGACCCCGGGCTCGGCGGGCGTCGCCTCGGTCTTGACGACGCGGCCGGCGACCGTGACGCGGATGCGCGCGGGGTCGAAGCCGACCGTCTCGACCACATGCAGCGCCACCCGCACCGGCCGCCCGGAGGCCGAGGCGACGAGAAGACGCGCCGTATCGGCGGTCCACCAGTACTGGCTGCCCGCGCGCGGCTCCCCCACCCAGCCCTGCGGGTGCCAGCCCTCGAGGAAGGTCGCCGCCGCATCCTCCTGCCGCGCCGCCACCCAGGGCATCGGCCCGGTGCCGGCGAGGCCGTTGAGCAGCGCCCCGCGCAGCCGCGCCGCGCGGCGGTTGGCAAGCCAGCGCTCGAGCCGCTCCTCGGCCTCCCGCCGCAGCGTGAAATCGGCGCCGAGTCGGAGCAGGAACTCGTCCCGGCGCAGCACCGCCTCCACCGCCTCCACCTCGTCGCGGGAGGCGCGGCCCTCGTTCAGGCGCGCCGTCGGGAAGCAGGGCAGGCCGTAGTGCTCGGACAGGGCCGCGAGGCTGTCCTCCATCCGCTCGGTCACGCCGACGAAGTCGAAGCGGTCGAGCACGGCGCGCGCCGCCTCGGAGGGCTCGAACTCCCCGGCGCCGCGCCGCAGGCCGAGCGCCTGGGTCAGGTAGCGCGTCTGCGGATTGGTGCCGTAGCTCGGATAGGCGCGCAGGAACTCGGCGATGCCGAGGGCCTTGGCCGCCTGGTGCATCGGCAGTTCCGGCATGTGCCGGAAATAGAGGTAGTGGGAGGCGACGAGGCGGACCGGATGGCGCACGAAGGTCAGCAGCCTGAGCCCGTCGAGCGGCAGCAGGTGCGGCAGCGAGACGCGCACATGCCCATGCAGGAAGCGCAGCCGCGGCAGCCTCTCGCGCGCCGCGGCGAAGTCCCCGTCGAGCAGCGTCAGTTGCGGCGGGGGCGGAAACACCTCCTCGACCGGCAGGAAGGCGAGGAAGTGGGAGACGACCGTGTTCCCGCCCGTCTTGGGGATGTGGATGAAGAAGACCGGGCGCTCGTCCCGGGAGCCCGCAGCGACCGGGGCGGCCCGCGTCACGTCGTTCGTCACCGTCATCGCGGCCCGCTTCAGCCCGGCGCTTCCTGCGCGACGAGGATGTTGCGGATCCCGCCCGGCATCGCCGCCAGCGCCTCCCAGCCCACGGCGGCGAGGCCGCCCTCGTCGTCGATCATCCAGGCCCTGAGGCCGAGGCCGGAGAGCAGGCCGATCACCTCGGCCGCCGGCACGCCGGAGCGGGCCATCATCGCCGGCGCGTATTCCATCATCAGGCGGACGCCGGGGGAGCGTTCGAGCATCCGGCGCATGCCGCGCAGCACGCGGCCCTCATGCCCTTCGACGTCCATCTTCACCACATCGGGGCGGAAGGCGGGGTCGGCGAAGACCTCGTCGAGCACCACCAGGCGGCAGTCCACGCCCGGCTGGGCCGCCGCGTCCTCCCCGGCGGCGACGGCGCCGCCGCCCGAGAAGGCGTCCAGGAAGACCAGCCGCGCCGTCCCCGCCGAGTCGGAGGCGCCGACGGCGTGCACCTCCGCCCAGCCACCGAAGCCGTTCAGGCGCAGCGACAGGTCCACGAGATGCGCAAGGCGCGGATTCGGCTCGAAGGCGTGCACGCGGCCCGAGGGGCCGACCGCCTGCGCCGCCAGCAGCGCATAGACGCCGTGGTTGGCGCCGAGATCGAGCACGGTCTGGCCTGGCGCCAGCAGGCGGGTGAACAGCGTCGTGTAGGGCGTCTCCCACCGCCCGAGGGTGAGCAGGTGGATGCCGATGTCGATGCTGCGCGTGTCGACCAGGATGCGGATGCCGTTCTCGAGGAAGGTCACCGCCGTGTGGTCGCCGAGATAGGTGGCCTGGCTGTCGAGCGTGCGGTTCGCCCGCACCGCGAAATAGGCGATCGCCTCCTCGAGCCGCCGCTCGATGCGCTCGAGCCGCGCCTCCATCCGGTCGAGCCGGTCGAGCACGCGCTGCCGCCCGGTCAGGGAGTCGATGAGGTGGCCGGGCTGGTCGCTCATGGATGCCACATGTGTCTCTGCACGCTTGGTTTGAGATTACACCGCGGTCCCTTGCGGCACCATGCCCCGGGGCTCACGCCTGCTCGGCATAGGGGTTCCGCGTGCCGCGGCATTGCAGCCGCACCGGCACGCCGGGCATGGCGAAGGCCTCGCGGAAGGCGTTGATGAGGTAGCGGCGGTACTCCTCGGGCAGGTCCTCGGCCCGCGTGCCGAAGACCGCGATGGTCGGCGGCCGCGCCTTCGGCATGGTGGCGTAGCGCAGCCTGATGCGCCGCCCGTCCACGAGCGGCGGCGGATGCCGCGCGAGCGCCCCTTCGAGCCAGCGGTTCAGCTCCCCGGTCGGGATGCGCCGGTTCCACAGCGCATGGGTGGCGCGCACCGCGGGCATCAGCCGCTCCACGCCGCGCCCGGTCAGCGCCGAGAGCGGCACGACGGACACCCCCTTCAATTGCGCGAGGGAGGCGGCGAGCACGTCATCCAGCCGCCGCCGCGCCGCCGCCCGGTCCTCGACCGCGTCCCACTTGTTCAGGGCGATGACGAGGGCGCGGCCCTCGCGCTCGGCGAGGCGGGCGATGCGGAGATCCTGCTCGTCCATGCCGAGCAGCGCGTCCACCACGAGCACGACGACCTCGGCCTCCTTGAGCGCGCCGAGGGTTGCCGCGACCGACATCTGCTCGAGCCGGTCCGCGATGCGCGCCTTCTTGCGCATCCCCGCCGTGTCGACGAGGCGCACGCGCCCGCCGGTCGAATCGCGCCATTCCACCGCCACCGCATCGCGGGTGAGACCCGGCTCGGGGCCGGTGATCATCCGCTCCTGCCCGATCAGCGCGTTCAGCAGCGTGGACTTGCCGGCATTCGGCCGGCCCACGATGGCCAGCCGCAGCGGCCGTTCCTGGCCCTCCTCGGCCTCCTCGGCCTCCTCCGTCTCGGCGGGCGGCTCGCCGAGCGCCTCGGCCACCGCCTCGTGCAGCGCGCCGAGGCCCTCATTGTGCTCGGCGCTGATGGCGATCGGCTCGCCGAGGCCGAGCTCATAGGCCTCGAGCGCCGCCGCCGCGCCGCCGCGCCCCTCCGCCTTGTTCGCGACGAGCAGCACGGGCACCGAGGAGCGCCTGAGCCAGGCCGCGAAGGCGCGGTCCGCCGGCGTCAGGCCGGCGCGCGCATCGACCACGAAGAGCGCGAGGTCGGCCGTGCGGAGCGCGGCCTCGGAACTCGCGCGCATGCGCCCGGCAACCGTGTCGGGGGGCGCCTCCTCGAGCCCGGCCGTGTCCACGAGCGTCACCTCGCGCCCGCCGATGCGCGCCGGCGCCTCCTTGCGGTCCCGCGTCACGCCCGGACGGTCGTCCACGAGCGCGATCTTGCGCTGCGCCAGCCGGTTGAACAGCGTGGACTTGCCGACATTGGGCCGGCCGAGGATGACGATGACGGGAGGCATGGCGCCCCCCGTTATCACCCGCCGCCGGTGAAGGCCACCAGGGTGGCGTCCTCGGTCGCGGCGAGCAGCAGGTTGCCCGCGACGATCGGCTGCAGGACGAGCGGGCCCGGCAGCGCTGTCCGGCCGGTGACCTCCCCGTTCTCCGGGTTCAGGGCCAGGAGCTCGGAGCGGCTGGTGCCGATGAAGAGCCGCCCGCCCGCCAGCACCGGGGAGGAGAGGGAGATCCGCTCGGCCGGCCGGTTCCCGCGCGGGGGCGGGCGGAGCGAGACGGCCCAGCGCACCTCGCCGCTGTCCCGCCCGATCGCCGCCGCCTGGCCGGCGTCGTTGGTGAGGAACACCCACTCCCCGGCGATCCAGGCGGCCTCGGTGCCGCCGCTCTCCTGCTCCCACAGCCGCCGGCCGGAGCGCAGGTCCACGCAGATGGACAGCCCGCCGACACCGATCGCCACCACGCGCCCGCCCGCGACCACGGGATGCGCGCGCACGCCGGGGATGTCCGAGAGCGTCGCGGAGCCCGCGGCGGCGAGGCTCTCGCTCCAGATCACCCGGCCATCGGCGGCGCGGAGCGCGAAGAGTTCGCCCGAGGGGAAGCCCGCGACCACGGTCTCGCCCTCCACCGCGGGGGCGGCGAGGCCGAGGGGCAGGGTGGTCGTCGGCAGCGCCCGGTGGGTCCAGAGGCGCCGCCCGTCCTCGGCCGAGAGGGCGACGAGCTGGCTCGCCACCGTCGGCACGAAGAGGCGCCCGCCGGCGACCGTCAGCGCGCCGCGCGCGGGGGCGGGCAGGTCCACCCGCCAGCGCAGCGCGCCGTCGGCGGCGTTGAGGGCCAGCACCTCGGCGAGGCCGGTGCAGACGAAGACCGTCTCCCCGGCGACCGCGACGCCGCCGCCGAGCGCGCCGGCGCTCTCGTTCTCCCGCGACGTGTCCCGCCGCCAGCGCCGCCCGCCGCTCGCGAGGTCGAAGGCCGAGACGGCGCCGAAGGCATCGGCCACATAGGCCGCGCCGCCGGCCGCGACCGGCCCCGCGACGAGCCGCCGCCGGTAGGCCGAGCCGGTGCCGAAGCCGCTGCGCCAGAGCGGCGCGAGGCCCGGCCCGAAGGCGAGGTGGCCGCCGCCATGCGCCGCATCGCCCCCGGCCATCGGCCACTCCGCCCGCGGCGCCGCAGGCGGCAGCACGAGGGGGCCGCCCTGCGCCGACGCCGCGGCCGCCAGCCGGCGCTCGGGGAGATCGAGCACGGGGCGCCGCTCCCCGACGAAGCGCGGCCGCTTCTCCCCGAAGATGTCGTCGATGGTCTCGCAGCCGCCGAGCAGGGCGGCGGCGCCGATCAGCGCGCCACGGCGCGTCAGGGGCGCGGCCATCAGCCCGCGAGCCCGGCGGCGATGCGCCCGGCGCGGTCGCGGATGCCGCGCGGGGCCGTCACATCGGCGGCCAGCGCCTCGAGCGCGCGGCGCGCCTCCTCCCGCTGGCCGGCGCGCAACTGCACCAGCGCGGCGAGTTCCCGCGCCGAGGCCGACCACGGCCCCTGCGCCCGCGCCAGCGGCGCGATGCGCGCGGCAAGCAGCGCCGGCTCGCCGCTGTCGAGCGCGCGCAGCACCCACATCAGCGCGGCGAGGTCGCGGTAGAGCGGGTCCACCGCCCGATCGCCCGCCAGCCGGTCATAGAGCGCGAGCGCGCCGTCGCGGTCCCCGGTCTCGGCCTTCAGCGCGGCCGCGCGCAGCAGCGCGAGGGTGCGGTAGCCCTGCGGCGCCTCGGCGGCCAGGCCCTCGAAGCGGGCGGCGATGGCGGCGAGATCGGCGCCCTCCGCCTCGGCGGCGCGATGGGCGGCGAGGAAGGCGGTGGCGGCGGCCTCCTGCCGGCGCGTCTCGTACCAGCGCCAGCCCTGCCAGCCGCCGATGCCCGCCACCAGCAGCACCAGCGCGGCGATGATCGGCGTGCCGTAGCGCGCCCAGAACTGCCTCGCGCGTTCGGCGCGGAGATCCTCCTCCACCTCGTCGAAGATGTCGGGCAAATGCGGCACCCCTGGCTGGCAGGCCGTCGCGTCCGGCCATGGAAAAGGAGGCGGAAGATAACCCCCCGTTGGCGGGGCGTTAAGCCCGGATGGGGCATGATGCGCCGATGCGCCGCCTCCTCCTCCTGCCGCTGCTGCTCGCGGGGTGTCAGGCCGCGGGCGCGCCCGGCGCGCCGCTCTTGGCCATTCCGGCGGCGGTGGAGGGTCTCTCGCTGCGGGCCTTCGGCCGCACCACGGGCGATGCGGTGGTCTCCCTCCTCACCGGGGAGGACTGCTCCATCGCCCGCATCGGCCGGGGGGAGGCCTATTGCGGCCGGGACGATCCGCCCGCGCCGCCGCCGCTCTGCACTCGCAGCCTCGGCGCGGTGGATTGCTGGCGGGCGCCGCCGCCCGCCTGGCCGCCGCAGCGGGGCGTCGCCGACGGCCCGGCCAGCCTGACCGAGGCGCAGGAGAACCACCGCATCGGCTGGGGCGGCCGGATCGCCCGGGCGCTGGCGCCGCCGGCACCCGCGGAGGGGGAGGCGCCGGGTGCCGCCCACCCGCCGGCCGCCACGCCGCCGCCCGTCGCGGTCATCGAACCCGGCCCCGTGGCCCCCGCACCGGCGGCGGGCGCGCCGCCATAGGCTCCCCGCTACCCGCAGGCGCCCAGCCGGAGGATGGCGCCGTGGCGGCCTTCCGCCTCCCCGCAGAGGGCGGCGATGGCAGGGGCGACATCCGCCGGCTTGGCCAGCCCGGACGGATCCTCCCCCGGCATGGCCATGGCGCGGAGCCGCGTCGCCACCACCCCGGGGTCGAGGAGGTTCACGCGCAGCGCTGTGCCCGCCACCTCCTGCGCCCAGGTCAGCACCAGATGCTCCATCCCCGCCTTGGTCGCGCCATAGGCGCCCCAATAGGCCCGGGGTTGCGCCGCGCGCCCGGTGGTGAGGAACACCGCCCGGCCCGCCGGCGCGGCCCGGAGCGGCGGGTCGCAGGTGCGGATCAGCCGCCAGGCCGCGGTCATGTTGACGCCGACGACCTCGCCCCAGTCGCGCGGCGTGATGTGCGCGACCGGCGTCAGCGCGCCGAGCGCGCCCGCCGCATGCACGAGGATGTCGAGCCGGCCGAAGCGCTCCATGATGGAGGGGCCGAGCACGTCGATCTTCTCCGCCTGCTTGACGAGGTCGAGGGGCAGCAGCGTCGCCTCCGAGCCGAGGGCGCGGATGGCGTCGTCCGTCTCCTCGAGCCCGCCCTGGGTGCGGGCGAGGAGGACGCAGCGGGCGCCGCGGCGGGCGAGTTCGATGGCCACCGCGGCGCCGATGCCGCGGGAGGCGCCGGTGATCAGGGCCACGCGGCCGGTGAGGTCGGTCATGCTCTGTCCTGGATGAGGGCGGGGGGCGACCCCTGGCCGGCCTATGGCTGCGCGGCCTGCAGCAGCGAGAGCTGCCGCTCCGCATTGTCCTGCCGGTCGGTGAGCGGGATGGCGTAGTCCCCCGTGAAGCAGGCGTCGCAGAATTCGGGTCGCTCCGGGTCCCGCGCCGGGCGCCCCAGCGCGCGGTAGAGCCCGTCGAGCGAGATGAAGGCGAGGCTGTCGACGCCGATGATGCGCGCCATCTCCGCGACATCGTGCTTCGCCGCCATCAGCTGGGCGCGTTCGGGCGTGTCGATGCCATAATAGCAGGAATGGGTCGTCGGCGGGGAGGAGATGCGCATATGCACCTCCCGCGCGCCGGCCTGGCGGACCATCTCGACGATCTTGCGCGAGGTCGTGCCGCGCACGATCGAATCGTCCACCAGCACGACGCGCCGCCCTTCCAGGATGGGCCGGTTGGCGGAATGCTTGAGCTTGACGCCGAGGTGGCGGATCTGGTCCGTCGGCTCGATGAAGGTGCGGCCCACATAGTGGTTGCGGATGATGCCGAGCTCGAAGGGAATGCCGGCCTCGGCCGCGTAGCCCATCGCCGCGGGCACGCCCGAATCGGGCACCGGCACCACGACATCGGCAGCGACCCGCGATTCCCGCGCGAGTTCCGCGCCGATGCGCTTGCGCGTCTCGTAGACCGGCGTGCCCTCCATCACGGAGTCGGGGCGGGCGAAGTAGATGTATTCGAAGATGCAGAAGCGCCCCTGGTGGCGGCCGAAGGGCTTGACGCTGCGCACGCCGGAATCATCGATGACCACGATCTCGCCGGCCTCGATGTCGCGCACGAACTCGGCCGAGACGATGTCGAGCGCGCAGGTCTCGGAGGCCAGCACATGGCCGCCATTGGCGAGCCGCCCAAGCACCAGCGGCCGCACGCCGAGCGGGTCGCGCGCCCCGATCAGCGCGCCGTTGTGCAGAGCGACCAGCGAATAGGCGCCCTGCACCTGCTTGAGCGCGTCGATCAGCCGGTCGAGCACGGTGGAATAGAGGCTGATGGCGATGAGGTGGATGAAGACCTCGGAATCGGTGGTGGACTGGAACAGGCAGCCGCGGCGCACCAGCGCGCGCTTGAGCGCCACCGCGTTGGTCAGGTTGCCGTTGTGCGCCACCGCGAAGCCGCCGAACTCGAAATCGGCATAGAGGGGCTGGACGTTGCGCAGCGCCGTCTCCCCCGTCGTGGCGTAGCGGTTGTGTCCGACGGCGGCGCTGCCCGGCAGGGCGGCGATCACCTTGGCCTGTCCGAAATTGTCGCCGACGAGGCCGAGGCCCTTGTGGGCGTGAAAGAGGCCCTTCTCGTCCAGCGTGACGATGCCGGCCGCCTCCTGGCCGCGGTGCTGCAGCGCATGCAGGCCAAGCGCCGTCAGCGCCGCGGCGTCGCCGCCGTTCCACACGCCGAAGACGCCGCATTCCTCGTGCGGCTTGTCGTCGTCGAAGGGGAGGCTCGCATCCATGCGGCGTGTCCTCAGTTGCGGTTGCGCGCGGGCGGGCGCAGCAGGTCGTCCATGGTCGGGCCGGCCGGGCCGGGCTGTTCCACGAGGCGCGGGCGGAACTCCGCCGGCACCAGCTCGACGGTGCGCCGCGCCGCCTCGGCCACCAGGGGCAGGCTGCGCGCCTCCCGCACCGCCGCGGGCCAGGCCGCGGTCTCGGGGGCGAACAGCCCGGCGAGGATATAGGCGAGGACCAGCAGGAAGGCACCCCGCACCGCCCCGAAGACGAGGCCGAGCACGCGGTCCACGCCCCCGAGGGCCGAATCCTGCACGCGGTCGGCGAGGAAGTTGGTGACGAGCTTGAGGAGGATGATGGCGAGGATGAAGACCGCCCCCGCGCCGAGCGCATCGGCGAGCAGCGGCGGCTCAACCCAGGCCGAGAGGTGGGGCAGCAGGAAGGGGCGCGCGAGGAAGGCCGCCGCCGCGGCGCCGATCCAGGCGCCGAGGCTCAGCACTTCCCGCACCAGCCCGCGGAAGAAGGCGACGATCGCCGAAAGCGCGACCACCGCGAGGAGCACGCCGTCAACCCAGGTCATCGCCGCCCCCTATAGCGAGGGGGGGGCGCGCCGTCACCCGCCCGCCCGCCGCGGCCTCACCGTCTGCCCGGCGAAGACCGCGACGAGGTCGGCGAGATGCCCGACCTCCTCGAGGGCGATCCCCTCGGGCGGGGCCGGCGCGCGGCCCCCCCGCGCCACGCGCCGGGGCAGGGTCGCCGAGGCGAAGCCGAGTTTCGCGGCCTCCCTGAGCCGCGCCTCGGCCTGCGCCACCTGGCGCACCTCCCCCGACAGGCCGACCTCCCCGAAATAGACGCGGTCGGCATCGGTCGGCCGGTCGGTCGCGGCCGAGACGAGGGCGGCCGCCACCGCGAGATCCGCCGCCGGCTCCGCGATGCGCAGGCCACCGGCGATGTTGAGATAGACGTCGTTCTGCCCGAGGCTGAGGCCGCAGCGGCTCTCGAGCACCGCGAGCAGCATCGCGAGCCGCCCCGAATCCCAGCCCACCACCTGCCGCCGCGGCGTCCCGCCCGCGCTCGGCGCGAGCAGCGCCTGCACCTCCACGAGCACCGGCCGCGTCCCCTCGAGGCCCGCGAAGACCGCCGAGCCCGAGACATTGCCTCGCCGCTCGGCGAGGAACAGGGCGGAAGGGTTGGCCACCTCGACGAGCCCCGTCCCGGTCATCTCGAAGACGCCGATCTCGTCGGTCGCGCCGAAGCGGTTCTTGACCGCGCGCAGGATGCGGAACTGGTGGCCGCGGTCGCCTTCGAAATAGAGCGTCGCATCCACCATGTGCTCGAGCACGCGGGGGCCGGCGAGCGTCCCTTCCTTCGTCACATGCCCGACCAGCACGACGGCGAAGCCGCGCGCCTTGGCCAGCCGGATCAGTTCCGCCGCGCAGGCGCGCACCTGGGCCACCGTGCCGGGCGCGGAGTCGAGCGCATCCAGCCAGACCGTCTGGATCGAATCGATCACCACCAGCGCCGCCTCGCGCTCCTCCTCGAGCGAGGCGGCGATGTCGCGCAGCGCGGTGGCGGCGGCGAGCGCCATCGGGCTGTCCGTCAGGCCGAGCCGGGCGGCGCGCAGGCGCACCTGCTCGACCGCTTCCTCGCCCGAGATGTAGAGCACCCGCCGCCCCGCCCGGGCGATGCGGGCGGCCGCCTGCAGCAGGATGGTGGACTTGCCGATGCCCGGATCCCCGCCCACCAGCACGGCCGAGGCCGGAACGAGGCCGCCGCCCAGCACGCGGTCGAGTTCCGCGATGCCGGTCGCGATGCGCGGCGGCGGCGCGCTTTCCCCCTTCAGCCCGACGAAGGTGACGCGCCGCCCGCCGCCCGCCTTGGCCGCGGGGCCCGGACCGCGCGGGGCGGGCGCTTCCTCGGAGAGCGTGTTCCAGGCCCCGCAGGCATCGCAGCGCCCCTGCCATTTCGGGTGGACCGCCCCGCACTCGTGGCAGACGAAGCGGCTCCGCTCCCGCCCCATGTCTCAGCGCCGCGTCCGATCGAGGAGGTAGTCGAGGATCGCGGGCTTGGCGTCGTCCGAGTGGCAGGGGTGGCGATCGAGGAAGGCGGCGATCCAGGCGCGGCGCGCCTCCTCGCTGCCGCGCGGGATGGCCCGGATCACCCGCGCCTCGGAGCGGTGGCAGCCGCCGCCGCCGCGCGCGAAGGCGGCCGCGCCGGTCCCGGGCGCGGTCGGCCCCGCCGCCGGCGCGGCGAGGGCGAGCAGGGCAAGCCCAGGGATCAGGCGCATCTTCCTCATCCTCCCCCGAGAAAGGCGAAGACATCGCCCTCCGCCCGCACGCCCTCGACATGGCGGCGGTGCCAGAGAGCGTAGAAGAGCAGGTGCCAGGCCGCGAAGCCCTCCCGCTTGCCGCCCGCGGCGCGGAACAGCGGCAGGATGCGCTCGGGCCGGACGAGCGCCGCAACGCCGGGCTGGGCGGCGACAAGCGGGGCGAGGCGGTCGGCCTCCTCGGCGATCCAGGCGCCGACCGGCACGGTGAAGCCCTGCTTCCTGCGGAAGGGCGCGCTGGCCGGAAAATGCCGCGCGAGCCAGCGGCGCAGGATCCACTTGCCCTGGCCCTCGCGCAGCTTCATCGCATCGGGCAGGCGGAAGGCGGCCGCCGCCACGCCGGGGTCGAGGAAGGGCGTGCGCCCCTCGACGCCATGGGCCATCAGGCACCGGTCGAGTTTCGTGAGCAGGTCGTTCGGCAGCCAGTCCGCGACATCGAGCGCCTGCGCCGCCTGCAGCCGGGTGCGGCCGGGGGTCGCGGCGGCCGCCTCGGCCGCGGCGATGCCGTCCCGCCAGCCGCGCGGCGGCGCCCGCAGCACCCTGAGGCGGTCGAAGGCGCCATGCGCGCGCATCGCCTTGCCGCCCCGCCACCAGGGCCGCATGGCGGAGCGGTAGCGGCCGTAGCCGCCGAAGATCTCGTCCCCGCCCTCGCCGGAGAGCACGACCTTCACCTCCTCCCGCGCGCGGCGGGCGAGGAACCAGGTGGGAATGATGGCGTAGTCGGCCGCGGGGTCGTCCATGGCGGCGACGATCTCGGGCAGGTGGCGGAAGACCTCGGCGCGGGTGAGGTTCAGCGTCACGTGCCGGGCCCCGGCGGCGCGCGCCGCATGGGCGGCGGCCTCCCGCTCGTCGGCCGCGCCGGGCGCGTCGAAGCCGGCGGTGAAGGCGAGCACGGGGCGCTCGTTCAGCCGCGCCATCAGCGCCAGCACCGCGGCCGAATCCGTGCCGCCCGAGAGGAACATGCCATAGGGCACGTCGCTCCTCTGGTGCAGCTCCACGCTCTCGGTGAGGGCGGCGTCGAGGCGGGCGAGCGCCTCCTCCTCCGTGATCGCCTCGGGCCCGCCTTCGGGCAGCGCGGCGCGGCGGCGGCGCTCGACCACCGCGCCGTCGGCGATCACCACCGTCTCCCCGGGCCTGAGGCGCGTGATGCCCTGGAAGATCGTCTCCGCGCCGGTGGTGAACTGCAGTTGCAGGAGTTCGGAGAGTGCCGGCGCGCGCAGGCGCGGGGCCACCAGCCCGGCCGCGATCAGGGCCTGCGCCTCCGAGGCGAAGGCGATGCCCTGAGCCGTCTCGGCGAGGTAGAGCGGCTTGATGCCGAAGGGATCGCGCGCGAGCACCACCTGCCGCGCGGCGCGGTCGTGGATGGCGAGGGCGTACATGCCGCGCAGATGCTCGGCGAAGGCCGCGCCGTCGCGGCGGAAGAGGTGCAGCGGCGGCTCGCAGTCCGAGCCGGTCGCGCAGGGAAGGCCGTGATCCGCGCGCAGTTCGCGGTAGTTGTAGATCTCGCCATTGCCGACGAGGCTCACCGGCCCGGCATGCAGCGGCTGGTCCCCCGTGGCGAGGTCGATGATGGCCAGCCGCGTGTGGAGGAGCGCGACATTGCCCTGCACATGCCGCCCCGCCCCGTCCGGGCCGCGATGGGCGAGCGCGCGCGTCAGCGCGTCGAGCACCGTCGGATCGGGGGTCGCACCCGGCTTGAGGGCGAGGCCGGCGATGCCGCACATGGCGCGGCTAGGCCGCCCGCCGCGCCGGCGCGAGGGCGGCGAGGAAGGCCCGCCAGCGGGCGAGCACGGCGGCCTCGGCGAAGTCTCGCGCATAGAGGGCGCGGCCGGCGGCGGCGAGGCGGGCGGCGCGCGCCGGATCGGCAAGCAGCGCGCCGATGGCGGCGGCGAGCGCCTCCGGCGCGTCCGGCGGCACGAGCAGCCCGGTCTCGCCATCGGCGATGAGTTCGCGCGGCCCCTCGGCCGCGGCGGCGACCACCGGGCGCGCGGCGGACCACGCCTCGAGCACGATGTTGCCGAGCGGCTCGTGGCGGGAGGAGCAGACGAAGACGTCGGCCGCGGCGAGCAGCGCCCCGACATCGCTCCGCCAGCCGAGGAAGGCGACACGCTCGGCCACCCCGGCCTCGCGCGCGAGCGCGGCGAGCGCCGCCCTCTCCGGCCCCTCCCCGGCGATGGCGAGATGCGCCCCGGGAAGAAGGGCGAGGGCGCGGATGGCGACGTCGAAGCCCTTGTTGCGGTGCAGTCGGCCCATCGCGAGCAGCCGCGGCGGCGCGCCGGGCAGCGCGGCCGGCGCCGCGCCGGCGAGGTCGGCGACGAAATTCGGCAGGTGGTGCGCGCGCTCGGCCGGCCAGCCCTGCGCGACGATCCAGCGCGTGATGTCGCGGGTGTTGCCCACCAGATGGTCGCAGCGCCGGTAGTATTTGAGGTCGTAATAGCCGCCGAGCCGGCCGACCACGGTCCACGGCCCCCGCGGCGTGAAGCGCGCGGCGCGGTTCATCCAGGCGATCACGACAGCCGGCGCGAAGGCGGCGAGCACCCGCCGCAGGCGCGGGCCGGTGGCGAGGTCGAAGGCGCCACCGAAGGCGAGTTCCACGGGATGGAGCCCGCCCGCGGAAAGCCGTGCGGCGCGCTCCGCGTCGCGGCGGATCACCGGCAGCACCTCCTCCCCCGCCGCGTGCAGGGCGAGGCTCAGGCGCTCATAGAAGGCCTCCGCACCGCCATGAGGCGCGCCGGCCATGACCTGCGCCAGCCTCACTTCGCACCCCCGTGCTTCTCCGGCTCGAGCCGCGCCTTGAGATAGGCGAGCAGCGGAAAGGCCCCGGTGCAGAAGGCGAGCAGCACGCCCCAGGCGCCCTCCCGGTAGCCCTTGCGCGTGACGTAGGACTTGAAGGCGCGGCTCGCGAAGCGGCGGAGATTGCCGGCGAGCGTGCCGATGTTTCCGCTCGCGATGAGGTCCGCCGCCTTGGCCGAGGAATAGCGGTCGAGCCGGCGCAGCATGTCCGAGATGTCGCGGTCCACGAGGTGGATCAGCGCCCCTTCCGTGATGCGCGGCCCTTCCTGCCCCGTCCACTCGAGCCCCGGATGCACGCGCTGCGCGCGCCAGCGCTTCGCGCCGCGGCGGAACAGGCGGGGGACCGAGGTGGTGCCGAAGGACCCCGCCCAGCCATGGCGGATCAGCCGGTCGCCGACGTAGTTGTCCACCGGCACCTGGTGCCAGGCGAAGGCGCTGGTCGCGATGGTCGCGCGCACCGCGCGGGCGAGCGCCTCGCTCACGCGCTCATCGGCGTCGACCTCCAGGATCCACTCGCCGGTGCAGGCGGCGATGCCGGTGTTGCGCCGCTCGCCCTCGACCTCCCAGGCCCCCTCGATCACGCGCGCCCCGGCGGCGCGGGCGATCGCGGCGCTCGCATCGGTGCTGCGGTCGAGCACGACCACGACCTCGTCGGCGAAGGCGACCGAGGCGAGACAGTCGGGCAGCCGCGCCTCCTCGTTGCGGGCGACGATGAGGGCGGAGAGGCGGGGGGTGGTCATGGCGCGGCGGTCGGGCGGGGAGGGCGGCGCGCGCCTCGCCCCCCGGCCGAGGCGGCGCTTCCGCGTTCCGGCGCCTCGGCGGTCCTCACGCCGCCGCCTCGGCCGCCAGAGGCCGGGCCAGCAGCCGCGCAGCCTCCTCCGCCACGCGGGTGGCGGACAGGGCGCCCATCGGGGCATGGCCCGGCGGTCCCTTGGCCAGCACCGCGAGGGCGCAGGGCCCGATGGGCGCGTATTCCGCGGCCGGGGTCGGCCCGAACAGGCCGATGGTGGGCGTGCCGGCCGCGGCCGCGAGGTGCATCAGCCCCGAGTCATTGCCGACGAAGAGCGCGCAGCGGGTGAGCACCGCGGCGGCCTCCGGCAGGTCGAGCCGGCCGACGAGGTCCACCGCCCCCGGCAGCCCCGCGAGCACCGGCGCGGCCATGGCCCGTTCCTGCTCGCCCGGCCCGCCGAGCACGACGATGCGCGCCCCTTCGAGCGCGCCGCCCGGGCCCGTCAGCAGCCGCGCCAGCGTCAGGAAGCGGTCCGCCGGCCAGACCTTGCGCGCCCAGTTGGCGGTGGGGCCGAGGGCGAGCACCGGCGCGCCCGCGGGCAGCAGCGCCTCGGCGCGGGCCGCCTCCTCGGCCCCGAACCAGGCGACGGGCCGCGGCGCGGGGCTGATGCCGAGCGTCTCGGCGATGTGCAGCAGCCGATGCCCCGGCCGCCGCCCGCCGCGCATCACCGCGCGGCGGCGGGCGGGCAGGGTCCAGGCGAGGGCCGAGCCGCGCAGATCCACCACGAGGTCCCAGCGCCGCGTCACCACCCGCGCCCAGAGGCCGAGCCAGTGCAGCCCGAGGCGCCGCTTCTCGATCGGGATGAGGCGCTCGAGCCCCGGCATGCGGCGGAACACGCCCGCGGCCACGCGCCCGACGGCGACGGTGAACCGCGCCCCGGGATGCTCCCGCAGCAGGTGGTCGATCAGCCCGGTCGAGAGCACGGCATCGCCGATGCGGGTCGAGGTGATGAACAGGATGCGCACGGCGGCCGCTTACCATGTCGCCGGCGCGGGGGGGAGGTTGCAGCCGCGCCCGCCCCGGCACACCTGAAGGTCATGAGCCTCGCCTGCCTTCCCGACCGGGGCGTGCTGGAGGTGGGCGGCCCGGACCGGGTCGCCTTCCTGCAGGGCCTCGTTTCCAACGACGTGACGCGCATCCCCCCCGGCGGCGCCGTCTGGGCCGCGCTGCTGACGCCGCAGGGCAAGTGGCTCGCGGATTTCTTCATCCTCGACCACGGGGAGGCGCTGCTTCTGGACGCCGAGCGCGCCCAGGTGCCGATGCTCGTCGAGCGCCTCGCGCGGCACCGCCTGCGCGCGCGGGTGACGCTGCGCGACGCCTCGGCGGAGTGGCATGTCCACGCCGCCTGGGGCGAGGCGCCCGCCCCCACGGGCCTGGCCGCCCGCGACCCGCGCCTGCCCGAGGCCGGCTGGCGCGTCCTCGCCCCGGCGCCGCTCCCCGGCGATGCCACCGCCGAGGACTACGACCGCCACCGCCTCGCCCTCGGCCTGCCGGATGGCTCGCGCGACCTCGAGGCCGAGAGGACGGTGCTGCTCGAGGCCGGCTTCGACGAGCTCAACGGCGTCTCCTGGACCAAGGGCTGCTACATGGGCCAGGAACTGACGGCGCGCACGCGCTATCGCGGCCTGATCAAGCGGCGGCTCATGCCGGTGGCGGTGGCGGGAGCGCTGCCGCCCCGCGGCACGCCCGTGCTCGACGCCGCCGGGGCGGAGGTGGGGGAGATGCGCTCCGGGCGCGAGGCGCTGGGCCTTGCGCTGCTGCGGCTCGAGGCGCTCGACCGTGCCCCCTTGCGCGCGGGCGAGGCGGTGCTCGCGCCCCGCATTCCCGCCTGGATGCGCCTGCCGGCGCGGCTCGAGGCGTAAGCGCGCGGCCTGCGCCCCGCGGGGACCGCCTTCACCCCCGCTTGACACCTTGCGGTGAGGATGGGCGGGTCATGACAGGCCCGACCGCCCCGCGCCCGACCGCGACGCCGGCCCCCGCCGCGCCGGCGCCGCGGGCCCGGCCCGCCAAGCACCGGGACTTCAAGCCGGCGCTCGCCCGCGCCACGCTGCCCGCCGCGCCCACCCCGGGGCCAGTGGCGCAGCCCGCCATCGGACGCGGGGGCGCGCCCCTCCCGCTGCCCGCTGCCATCCGGCCGTCCGCGCCGCCCGCGCCCGCCGCCCCGGCCGCCCTCCACCTGCCCGCCCTGCGCCCGTGGGAGATGCAGCGCAACGCCGATTTCCGCCACCGCATCGCCGAGGCCGAGCGCAGCGCCGAGCACCCGGAGGGCGGCTACCATCTGCGCAACCCCGCCTCCGGCGCGCTCGGGCGCTATCAGTTCCAGCCCGTGGCGCTGCGCGACATCGGCTGGATGGATGCGGCGGGCCGCTGGACCGAGCAGGCCGCCCGCCACGGGGCGGCGGACGAGGCCGCCTTCCTCGCCAATCCCGTGGCGCAGGAGGCGGCGATGTCCGCCTATCTCGCGCGGCAGGAGGCGATCCTCGAGCGGCTCGGCCTGCTCGAGGCGGCGGGCGGGACGGTGACCGGCCTCGATGGCGAGGCCATCCCGCTGACCACCGGGGCGCTCGTCGCCGCCGCGCATCGCCGGGGCGCGGCGACACTCGCCCGCTATCTCGCGCATCGGCGGCAGACGCCGGACGCCCCGCTCACCCCGGCGCAGCGCCAGGCCTTCGCGAGCATCGAGGCGCGCCTGCGCGGCTTCGCCGAGGTCGCCTATGCCAGCGAGCGCCCCGGCCCGCGCCTGATCGCGCGGCGGGAGGGGCCGGCGGCGTGAGTCCGCGCATCCCGCCGCCCCGCCGCGCGGCAGGCTGATCAGGCGGTGCGGTCGCCGCCCCCCCCGGCCAGCGCCGCCTGCGCCGCGGCAAGGCGCGCCACCGGCACCCGGTAGGGCGAGCAGGAGACGTAGTCGAGCCCGACGCTCTCACAGAAATGGATCGAGGACGGATCCCCCCCGTGCTCGCCGCAGATGCCGAGCTTGAGGTCGGCCTTCACGCGCCGCCCCTTCTCGGCGGCGATCCTGACCAGCGCCCCGACCCCGTCCGGGTCGATCGAGACGAAGGGATCCTTCGGGAAGATGCCCTTCTCGACATAGAGGGGCAGGAACTTGCCGGCATCGTCGCGGGAGAGGCCGAAGGTCGTCTGCGTCAGGTCGTTGGTGCCGAAGGAGAAGAAGTCGGCGCTCTCGGCGATCGCATCGGCGGTGAGGGCCGCGCGCGGCAGCTCGATCATGGTGCCGACGCTGTAGGCGACGTGATAGCCGGTCTCGGCGAAGACCTCCTGCGCCACGCGATCGACCAGGGCGCGGGTGATCTCGAGCTCGCGGCGCGTGGCCACCAGCGGGATCATGATCTCGGGATGCGGCGCCTTGTGGGTCTCCTTGCCGATCTCGCAGGCGGCCTCGAAGATCGCGCGCGCCTGCATCTCGTAGATCTCGGGGAAGGAGATGCCGAGGCGGCAGCCGCGGTGGCCGAGCATCGGGTTCGCTTCCGACAGTTCCTGCGCGCGCCGGCGCATCTCCTCCACATTGGCGCTGAGGGAGGCCGCGACCTCGGCGATCTCGTACTCGGAATGCGGCAGGAACTCGTGCAGCGGCGGATCGAGCAGGCGGATGGTCACGGGCAGGCCGGCCATGATGCGGAAGAGGTCCACGAAGTCCTGCCGCTGGAAGGGCAGCAGGCGCGCGAGCGCGATGCGGCGCCCGGCCTCGGTCTCGGCCATGATCATCTGGCGCACCACGCCGATGCGCTCGGGGTCGAAGAACATGTGCTCGGTGCGGCAGAGGCCGATGCCCTCGGCGCCGAACTTGCGCGCCGTCTCGGCGTCGAGCGGCGTCTCGGCGTTCGCCCGCACCCGCATGCGGCGCATCTGGTCGGCCCACTCCATCAGCGTCGCGAAGTCACCCGAGAGCTGCGGCTCGATCATGGCGACGGCGCCGACGAAGACCTCGCCCGTGCCGCCGTCGATCGTCAGCGTCTCACCGGCGCGGACCTGCACGCCGCCCGAGGAGAGGACCTGGTTGTTGTAGTCCACGCTGATGGCGCCGCAGCCGGCGACACAGGGCCGGCCCATGCCGCGGGCGACGACGGCGGCGTGGCTGGTCATGCCGCCGCGCGTGGTCAGGATGCCGCGGGCGGCGTGCATGCCGTGGATGTCCTCGGGGGAGGTCTCGATGCGCACGAGGATGACGGATTCGCCCTTCTGCGCCCTCGCCTCGGCCTCATCCGCGCTGAACACCACGATGCCCGAGGCCGCGCCGGGGGAGGCCGGCAGGCCCCTGGCGAGCAGCTTGCGCGCCGCCTTGGGGTCGAGGGTCGGATGCAGGAGCTGGTCGAGGGCGGCGGGGTTGACGCGCCTGACCGCCTCGGCGTGGTCGATCAGCCCCTCGCGCGCCATGTCCACCGCGATCTTCAGCGAGGCCGCCGCGGTGCGCTTGCCGCTGCGGGTCTGCAGCATGTAGAGCCGGCCGCGCTGCACCGTGAACTCGATGTCCTGCATGTCGCGGTAGTGGCGCTCGAGCGTCTCGCGCACCTTGACCAGTTCGGCATAGGCGGCCGGCATCGCCTCCTCCATGCTGCGCTCGCCGGGCTTGGCGCGCGCACGGGACATGGGCTGGGGCGTGCGGATGCCGGCCACCACATCCTCGCCCTGCGCGTTGATCAGGTATTCGCCGTAGAAGACGTTCTCGCCCGTCGAGGGGTCGCGGGTGAAGCAGACCCCGGTGGCGCAGTCCTCCCCCATGTTGCCGAAGACCATCGCCTGCACGTTCACCGCCGTGCCCCATTCGGCGGGGATGTCGTGCAGGCGGCGGTAGGTGACCGCGCGCTGGTTCATCCACGAGCCGAACACCGCCCCGATCGCCCCCCAGAGCTGCTCCCACGGATCCTGCGGGAAGGGCTTGCCCGTCGCCTCGCGGACCATCTCCTTGTAGCCGTCCACGACGCGGTGCCATTCGGCGCCGGAGAGTTCGGTGTCCTCGACCTTGCCGGTGTCGAGCTTGACGTGCTCGATGATCTCCTCGAAGCGGTGATGGTCCACCCCGAGCACGACCGAACCGTACATCTGGATGAAGCGGCGGTAGGAATCCCAGGCGAAGCGCGCATCGCCGGACGCCGCGACGAGGCCCTCCACCGTGGCGTCGTTCAGCCCGAGGTTCAGCACCGTATCCATCATGCCCGGCATGGAGACGCGCGCGCCCGAGCGGACCGAGACGAGCAGCGGCCGGTGGTGGTCCCCGAAGCGGCTGCCGACCGCGGCTTCGATGTGCGCGAGGCCCTCTTTCACCTGCGCCTCGAGCTCGGCCGGGTATTGCCGCTCATGCTGGTAGTACCAGGTGCAGACCTCGGTGGTGATGGTGAATCCGGGCGGCACCGGCAGGCCGATCGCGGCCATCTCGGCAAGGTTCGCGCCCTTGCCGCCGAGGAGGTTGCGCATCTCCGCCCGGCCCTCGTTGCGGCCGGCGCCAAAGCAATAGACCCACTGCGTCATCGGGGGCTCCCCCTCAGGCTTCGATCTTCGAGAAGTCGGCCACCGCATCCATGGTGGCGCGGAGGCGGGCGAGTAGTTTCAGCCGATTGCGGCGAAGTTCCGGCGCGGGATCGTTCACGGTCACCCGGTCGAAGAAGGCGTCCACCGGGCCGCGCAGCGTGGCCATGGCCTCCATCGCGCGCTCGAAATCCTCGGCCTCGAGGTCGAGGGCGATGCGCGCGGCGGCGGCCTCCAGCGCGGCGGCCAGCGCCTCCTCCTCCTGCGCCTTGAGGAGATGGCGCTCATAGCCGGTGTCGTAGGCGTGGCCGTCGCGCTTCTCCTCGATGCGGAGGATGTTGGCGGCCCGCCGGTAGGCGGCCAGCAGATCGGCCCCGGCCTCGGATTCGACGAAGCGGCGCACTGCATCGGCGCGGCGGAGGAGGCGGAGGAGGTCGTCATCCGGCGCGGCGCCGAGCACGGCGGTGACGACGTCATGGCGCGTGCCCTCGGCGCGGAGCTGCACGCGCAGGCGCTCGAGGAGGAAGTCGAGGACCTCGAGCCCCGTGGCCCAGGCCCGGTGCCCGGTGCGCGCGAAGGGCCGCAGGAGGTCGGCGTGGGCGCCCGGCCAGTTCCGGATCGCGCGGCGGTACTCCTCCATGACCTCGACAAGGCCGATGCGCAGGCCGTTCTCCCGCAGGAGGCGCAGCAGGCCGAGCGCGGCGCGGCGCAGCGCGAAGGGGTCGCCCGAGCCGCTCGGGCGTTCGCCCACGTCGAAGAAGGCGAGCAGGAGGTCGAGCTTGTCGGCCAGCGCCACGCTGACCGCGACGGGCTCCTTCGGCACCTCGTCCTGCGGGCCGAGGGGGCGGTACTGCGCGGCGATCGCCTCCGCCACGCGCGGGTCCTCGCCCTGGGCGAGCGCGTAGTAGCGACCCATCACCCCCTGCAGTTCGGGGAACTCCCCGACCATGCCCGAGGCGAGGTCGGCCTTGGCGAGCCGGCCCGCCCGCGCGGCGAGCGCCGCATCGGCGCCGATCCGCTCCGCAATCAGGCGCGCCAGGCGCTCGAGCCGCACGACGCGCTGCCCCTGCGTGCCGAGCTTCGCATGGAAGACGACGGCATCGAGCCTGGGCAGGAAGTCCTCGAGCCGCCGCCTGCGGTCCTGGTCCCAGAAGAAGCGCGCATCCGAAAGCCGCGCGCGCAGCACCCGCTCATTGCCGGCGACGATCGCCGCCCCGCCGTCGGCGGCCTCGATGTTCGCCACCATCGCGAAGCGCGGCGCGGGCGCGCCGTCCGCGCGCCGCAGCGCGAAATAGCGCTGGTTCACGCGCATGGTCGTGCGCATCACCTCGGGGGGCAGGTCCATGAAGGCCTCGTCGATGCGTCCGAGCAGCGGCACCGGCCATTCCACGAGCCCCGCCACCTCGGCCAGCAGCCCCTCATCGGGCACGACCGCGAGCCCCTCGGCCGCGGCCAGCGCGGCCAGCCCGTCGCGGATCAGCGCCGCGCGCCCGGCCGCGTCCAGCACCACGCGGCGGGCCCGCAATCCGGCCTCGTAGTCGGCGAAGCCGCGCACGGCGAAGGCGCCGGGGGCCATGATGCGATGGCCCTCGGTCTCGTCGCCCGACACCAATCCGTGGCCGTCATCGGTGCCGAGGCGCAGGTCGAAGGGCACCACGGCGCCGTCGAGCAGGCAGAGGATGCGCTTGAGCGGCCTGACCCAGGCGAGGGAGGAGCCACCCCCCCAGCGCATGGATTTCGGCCAGGGAAAGCCGCGGATGATGGCCGGCACGGCGGCCGCGACCAGCGCGCCGGCCTCGAGCGTCTCGCCCGGCCGGGCCAGCACCCAGAACTGGCCCTCCTGGCGCAGCTCCTCCCGCCGTGCGCCGTGCTTGCGCAGGAAGCCCTCGAGCGCGGCCTCGGGGGCGCCGATGCGCGGGCCGCGCTCCTCCCTCCCCGCAGTCGTCACGCCGGCCTTGAGCGTGGCGGCGAGGCCGATGCGGCGGGGGCCGGCGAAGGCGCGCGGCGCCCCCTCAAGCAGGGCGGCGCAGCGTTCGGCGAAGAGGCGCGAGAGGTCGTCGGCCGCGCGCGCCTGCATGCGGGCGGGGATCTCCTCGGAGAGGAGTTCGAGCAGCAGCTCAGGCACCGGCCGTCTCCCCCGCCAGCCAGGCCTCGCAGCAGCCCTTGGCCAGGCTGCGCACGCGCGCGATGTAGGCCGCCCGCTCGGTCACGCTGATCGCGCCGCGGGCGTCGAGCAGGTTGAAGCGGTGACTCGCCTTGATGCACTGGTCATAGGCCGGCAGGGCGAGGCCGCGTGCGAGCAGCGCGGCGCATTCGCGCTCAGCATCCTCGAAGTGGCGGAAGAGCATGGCGATGTCGGCATACTCGAAATTGTGGGCGGAGTATTCACGCTCGGCGCGCAGGAAGACATCGCCATAGGTCACGCCCTCGCCGTTGAAGTCGAGGTCGAAGACGTTCTCCACGCCCTGGATGTACATCGCCAGCCGCTCGAGGCCATAGGTGAGTTCCACGCTCGGCACTTCGCAGGCGATGCCGCCGACCTGCTGGAAATAGGTGAACTGGGTCACCTCCATCCCGTCGCACCACACCTCCCAGCCGAGGCCCCAGGCGCCGAGCGTCGGGCTCTCCCAGTCGTCCTCGACGAAGCGGATGTCGTGCAGCGCGGGGTCGATGCCCAGCGCCCGGTAGGACTCGATCAGGAGCCCCTGCGGGTCGGGCGGCGAGGGCTTCAGGATCACCTGGTACTGGTAGTAGTGCTGCAGGCGGTTCGGATTCTCGCCGTAGCGCCCGTCGGCGGGCCGGCGCGAGGGCTGCACATAGGCCGCCTTCCAGGGCCTGGGCCCGAGCGCGCGCAGCGTCGTCGCGGGGTGGAAGGTGCCCGCACCGACCTCCATGTCATAGGGCTGCAGGATCAGGCAGCCCCGCGCCGACCAGAAGCGGTGCAGGTCGAGGATGATCTCCTGGAAGGACGGGGGCCTCTGCGGCATGGGCGATCCGGGGCTGGCGCGGGGCGTTGTTGCGGCGCACCTATAGGCGGCAGACCCCGAACCGGCAAGGAAACCGCCCCGTGGACGACGCCGCCAGCTTCATCCGCGCCCATCTCGACGCCTTCAACCGCGGCGACCGCCCCGGCTGCTCGCCGTGCTGACCGAGGACGTGGTCCACGACGTGAACCAGGGCGGGCGGGAGGTCGGCCGCGACGCCTTCGCCGCCTTCCTCGCGCGCATTGACCGCTGCTACCGCGAAGGCCTGAGCGAGGTCGTCGTCATGACCGCCCCCGACGGGAGCGGGGCGGCGGCGGAGTTCACGGTCGAGGGTGAATACCTCGCCACCGACGAGGGCCTGCCCGCGGCGCCTGGCCAGCGCTACCGCCTGCCCGCCGGCGCCTTCTTCGCCCTCCGCGCGGGGCGGATCGCCCGCGTGACGATGCACGACAACCTCACGGACTGGATCGCGCAGGTGCGCGCCGCGCCGTGACCAGGCCGACGGCGGCAAGGACGAGCGCGCCGCCGGCGAGGACGCGCGGCTCCGGCACCTCCCCGAGCCAGGCGGCGGCGATGAGGGTGGCGAAGACCGGCTGCAGGTAGCCCACCATCGCCGCATCCGCCGCCCGCGCGCGCGCAACGAGGCCGAGGAAGAGGGTGAGCGGCACGGCCGTGGCGCCGATCGCAAGCAGCACCGCGATCGCCCATACATGCGCCGGCTGGACGAGCGCGCCCGGCCCGTCCACGGCCAGCGCGAGGCTGCCCGAGATGAGGGCCGAGGCCGCCTGCTGGCCGAGGGCGAGCCCCGCCGCCGGGCCGCGCGGGGCCATGCGCACCCAGATGGTGCTGACGGCGTAGGAGAAGGTGGCGCCGAGCACCAGCAGCGCCCCCATCGCCGTCCCGCCGGAGAAGCCGCCCGGGCCGATGACCAGCGCGATGCCGCAGAAGCCGAGCGCCACGCCGCCGAGCATGCGCGGGCTCGGTCGTTCCGCCGGCAGCAGCAGCCCGGCGAGCAGCGTCACGATCAGCGGCCCCGCCGCCTGCACGAGCGAGGCGGGCGCCGCCTCCATCCGCTGCAGCGCCATGGGGATGAGCGTGTTCGGCACCACGCCCGAGAAGATGCCGAGCACGCAGGCGGCGAGCAGCACCGCCCGGCCCGCCCCGCCCAGTTCGCGCCGGAACCAGAGGAAGACGAAGACCGCGACCGCCGCCAGCGCCCCGCGCACCCCGGCCATCATGAAGGGCGGAAAATGGGCCGCGAGGTAGCGGATGAGCGGAAAGGCCGCGCCCCACAGCGCGCCGATCAGCATCAGCCGCAGCCACAGCGCCGCCCCGGAGAGCGGCGTCATCGGCCTAGTCCCATCCGAGGAAGGTGCAGAACTCGCGCGCCGGCACCCGCTCGGTCACGAGCGCGTTCTCCGGCGCGGCCGGGTCCGCGTATCCGAGCGCCATGCCGCAGACCACCACCTCCTCCTCCGGGATCGGCAGATGCGCGCGGATGGTGCGGTGATGCGGCGCGAAGGCCGCCTGCGGACAAGTGTCGAGGCCCATGCCCCGCGCCGCCGTCATGACATTGCCGAGGAAGATGCCGTAGTCGAGCCAGGAGCCGATCTCGAGCCGGCGGTCGATGGTGAAGATGAGGCCGACCGGGGCGCCGAAGAACGCGAAGTTCCGCGCATGCTGGCGCTTCATCTTCTCCCCCTCCCCGCGGCCGATGCCGAGCAGGCCGTAGAGGTCCCAGCCGACCTTGCGCCGGCGCGAGAGATAGGGCTCGAAGAAGGTTTCGGGGTAGTAGCGGTACTCGGCCTCGACGGGCGTGCCGGCCATCGCCTCGGCGACCAGCGCCGCGGACAGCCGCTTGAGCGGCGCGCCGGTGAGCACATAGCCCCGCCAGGGCTGCATGTTGGTCCCGGACGGCGCGCGGGCGGCGATGTCGAGGATGCGCTCGACCGTCTCCCGCGCGACAGGGGTGGGCAGGAAGGCGCGGATGGAGCGGCGCGAGGTGATCGCCGCCGCGACGGGGTCCGTGCTCACGCCCGCTCCGTATCCGCGAAGGCGACCGGGCGGCCGATCGGCGCGCCGAGCACCTCGTCCTCGCGCATCACCACATGGCCGCGGATGATCGTCATCATCGGCCAGCCGGTGCAGCGGTGCCCCGCGAAGGGCGTCCAGCCGCAGGGCGAGACGATCCAGGACTCCTCGATGGTGCGGGTACGCTTCATGTCCACCACCGTCACATCGCCGTCGTAGCCGACCGCAAGCCGCCCCTTGTTCAGCACCCCATAGACGCGGGCCGGCCCGGCGCCCATCAGATCGGCCAGCCGCGGCAGGGAGAGCCGCCCGGCGCTGACATGGTCGAGCATCAGCGGCACGATGGTCTGCACGCCCGTCAGCCCCGCCGCGGTGTCGGGCCAGGGCCGTTCCTTCGCCGCGCGGGCATGGGGGGCGTGGTCCGATCCCACGCAGTCGACGCGCCCGTCGCGCACCGCCGCCCAGGCCGCCTCGAGGTGGCGGGCGTCGCGGATCGGCGGGTTCATCACCGCATAGCCGCCCAGGCGGTCATAGGCCTCATCGGTCTGGGTGAGGTGGTTGAGCAGCACCTCGCAGGTCGCGATGTCGCGGAAGCCGGCGAGATAGTCGAGCTCCTCGGCGGTCGAGACGTGCAGGATATGCGCCGGCCGGCCGGTGCGGCGGGCCAGCGCCATCAGCCGCCGCGTCCCGAGCATCGCCGTCTCGACATCGCGCCAGACCATGTGGTTGCGGTGCGCCATGCCGGGGGTGAACATCGCCCGCCGCGCCTGCAGGCGCTGCTCGTCCTCGGAATGGTAGCAGATGCGGCGGCGGCCCGAGCGCATCACGGCCTCGAGGCTCGCATCGTCCTCGACCAGCAGGTCGCCGGTGCTGCTGCCGGCGAAGACCTTGATGGCGCAGACATTGGGGCGGCGTTCGAGTTCGGCCAGCGCCGGAATATTCGCCTTGGTCGCGCCGACATAGAGCCCGACATCGCACCAGGCCCGGCCGGCGAGCCCGGCGCGCTTCTCCTCGAGCCGCGCCGCATCCGTGATGGGGGGCGTCGTGTTCGGCATGTCGAACACCGCCGCGAGCCCGCCGAGGACGGCGGCCTTGGTGCCGGTCGGAATGGTCTCGACCGTCGGATCGCCCGGGTCGCGCAGGTGGACATGCGGGTCGATCAGGCCGGGCAGCAGGTGCAGCCCGCGGCAGTCCACCACCTCCGCCGCCGTGGCGGTGCGGAGATCCCCGATCGCGGCCACCTTGCCGCCGCGGATGGCAAGGTCGGCCGCCTCCACCCCCCAGGGCATCACCACCTGCCCGCCCTTCAGGATGAGATCGTAGCGCTCCATCGCCGCTCCTCCGTCGCTCGCGGCGCCTATGTCGCATCCGCGGGGCGCGGCGGGAAGCCGCCCCGGCGCAAGCGGATCACGCCGCCTGCTGTTCGAGCGTCGGCGCCACGTCCTGCAGGGTCACGCGCCGCATGTCGCGCGGCCAGGTGGTGTCCTCGAAGGGGCGGGCGCGGTGCAGGGTGCAGCGATTGTCCCACATCACGAGGTCGTGCCGCCGCCAGTGATGGGTATAGACGAAGTGCCGCTGCGTCGCGAACTCCGTCAGGTCGCGGATCATCGCCATGCCCTCCGGCACCGGCATCCCCTCGACCCGCCCGATATGGGAGGAGAGGTAGAGCGAGACCCGCCCCGAGCCGGGATGGCGGCGCACCAGGCGCTGCGGCACGGGGGCGAAGGCGCGCTTCTCCTCCTCGGTGTAGTCGTCGAAGCCGAGCTGGGCGCGCGAATAGATCAGCGAATGCCAGCAGACGAGGTCCTTGACCTTCGCCTTGGTCTTCTCGGGCAGCGCGTCCCAGGCGGCGCGCATGTCGGCGAACTCCGTCTCCCCACCCTCGGGCGGGATCACGCGGGCATGGAGCAGGGAATACATCGCCGGCGTCGGCTTGAAGGAGGAATCCGAATGCCAGAGCCGGTTGCCGAGGGCGAACATCCGCCGCCGGTCATCGGCGGCGAGCAGGGAGCCGTCCACATCGAGGTTGGAGATGTCGTTCATCTCCTGGTGCTTGAGGCGGTGCTTGTGGGCATCGACGACGCCGCGCGTCGGCTCGAGAGTGCCGAGGGCGCGGCCGAAGGCCATCTGCTGGTCGTCGTCGAGCGGCTGGTCGGGAAAGACCAGGACCGCGTATTCGTCCATCGCCCGATGGATCTCCTCGGCCATGCCGGGCGGGAGGGGCTGGCGGAGGTCCACCCCGGTCGCCTCGGCGACGAAGAGCGGATGCAGCGGCCTGAGCGTGAGCGGCATGGCGGCGTCTCCTCCTGTCGGCCCGCGCCGCCGCCGGCGGGCGGGTGATGGGGCGAAAGCCTCGCGCCGCCCCCCCGCGCGGGTCAAGCCTTCGGCGGGGGCGGCGGGCGGGGCCGGGCCTTGGAGGAGATCGCCTTCGGCGGGAAGCAGCCGGCGGCGCGAAGATGCCCGCGAGGACGGCGCGAGCGGTTTGCCCGCGTGCGGAAAACGCCGCTAGCGCCGCAGCTCCATCTGGATCGGCCCCTCGCGCTCCCCGCGCGCGAACTGGTCCACCATGGCATTGCCCGTGTTGCCGAGCAGCGCCGCCGGCCCGGTCCAGACGATGCGCCCCTTGTGCAGCATCGCCGCATCGTCGCCGATGCGCCGCGCGCTCGCCATGTCGTGGGTGATGGACACGGCGGTGGCCCCGAGGCGCTTGACCACGTCCACGATCAGCCCGTCGATCACCGCGCCCATGATCGGGTCGAGCCCGGTGGTGGGTTCGTCGAAGAAGATGATGTCGGGCTCGGCGGCGATGGCGCGCGCGAGGCCGACGCGCTTCTGCATCCCCCCCGAGAGTTCGGCCGGCGAGAGGTCGCCCACCGAGGCCGCGAGCCCGACCTGCGCCAGCACCTCCGCCGCCTTGTCGCGCGCCGCGCGGCGGGTGATGCGCTTCTGGGCGAGGAGCTTGAAGCACACATTCTCCCACACCGGCAGGCTGTCGAAGAGGGCGCCGTTCTGGAACAGCATGCCGATGCGGTCGTTCACCGCCTCCCGCTCGCGCCGGTTCATCGCCAGCACGTTGCGCCCATCCACCTCGATGAGGCCGGCGTCGGGCTCGATCAGGCCGAGGATGCACTTGATCGTGACCGACTTGCCGGAACCCGAGCCGCCCAGGATCACCATCCCCCGTCCGGCGTGGATGTCGAGGTCGACGCCGTCCAGCACCTTCTTCTCGCCGAAGGCCTTGACGAGGCCGCGCAGGCGGATCTTCGGGACCGCGCCGCTCATGCCGCGAAGAACATCTCGGTGATGATGTAGTCGAGCGCGAGGATGAGGATGGAGGAGGCGACGACCGCCGCCGTCGTCGCCGCACCCACCCCCTGCGCGCCGCCGCGGCTGGTATAGCCGCACCATGAGCCCATCAGCGTGATGACGAAGCCGAAGACCGCCGCCTTCACGAGGCCCGAGACGACGTCCATCACCTCGAGGAAGTCCAGCGTCGCCTTGAGATAGCCCGCGGAGGAGAAGCCGAGCTTGGTGGTCCCGATCAGCCAGCCGCCCATGACGCCGAGGATGTCCGCCACCAGAACCAGGAAGGGCATGGCGATCACGCCGGCGATCAGCCGCGGCGCGACGAGGTACTTCATCGGGTTGGTCGAGAGGGTGGTCAGCGCGTCGATCTGGTCGGTCACCCGCATGGTGCCGATCTCGGCGGCGAAGGCGGCCCCGATCCGCCCCGCCGCCATCAGCGCGGCGATCACGGGCCCGAGCTCGCGCGTGATGGAGAGCACCACGACATTCGCCACCGCCCCTTCCGCGTTGAAGCGCGCGAAGCCGGTATAGGACTGCAGCGCCAGCACCATCCCCGTGAAGATCGCGGTCAGCGCCACCACGGGCAGGGAGAAATAGGCGATCTCGGCAAGGTGCTTGAGGAAGAGGCGGCCATAGAAGGGCGGCCTGAGGAGGTGCGACAGGCCCTCGAGCGCGAAGAGCGCGACCGTGCCCACCGTGCGGCAGGCCGAGAGCACGGCCCGCCCGATCGCGGCGACGAGGTTCAGCACCAGGTCCAACGCGCTCAGGCCCCGAGGTAGCGGCGGGCGTAGCGCGCACCGAGCGAGGTCAGGATCTCGTAGCCGATGGTGCCGGCGCGTGCGGCCACCTCGTCCGGCGAGCAGCCCGCGCCGCCGATGAGCGTCAGACGCTCGCCCGGCATGATCTCCGGCAGGTCGGTGACGTCGAAGGTGGTGAGATCCATGGATACCCGCGCGACGAGGGGAACGGGGCGGCCGCGGAACTCCGCCACGGCCCGGCCCGAGAGGCTCCTCAGGTAGCCATCCGCGTAGCCCGCGGCAACGGTCGCGATCCGGGAGGGGCGCGCCGCCGTCCAGGAGGCGCCGTAGCCGACGCTCGCCCCGGCCGGGATCTCGCGGACCTGCAGCACCGGCGCCTCGAGCCGCACCACCTGCCGCATCGGATTCGCCACCGCGGGTGTGGGGTTGATGCCGTAGAGCGCCGAGCCCGGCCGCGCGAGGTCGGAGGCGAAGTCGGCGCCGAGGAAGAGGCCCGAGGAATTGGCGAAGGAGCGCCGGCAGCGCGGCAGCGAGGCGCAGGCGGCCGCGAAGCGCCGCGCCTGCTCGGCGTTCAGGGGGTGCGACGGCTCGTCGGCGCAGGCGAGGTGCGTCATCACATAGAGGAGATCGAGCCCGGAAAGCATCCCGTGATCGGCCGCAAGCCGCGCGAGTTCAGCCGCATCGAGGCCGAGCCGCGCCATGCCCGTATCGACATGCAGGATCGCCCGCCGCGCGAGGCCGCGCGCGCGTCCGGCCGCCGCATGGGCGGCGACGTCGCCCAGGGTGTTCAGCACCGGCGTCAGCCCGGCATCGCCGTCGGCCCCGGGCGGGAAGCCCGCAAGCACCGCAATCATCGGCCGCGGGCCGAGGATGCCGCGCAGCGCGAGGCCCTCTGCGAGGCAGGCGACGAAGAAATGCCGGCAGCCCGCCGCCTGCAGCGCCGGCGCCACCGCCGCGGCGCCGAGGCCGTAGGCATCCGCCTTCACCACCCCCGCGACCGCCCCCGGCGCCCCGCGCCGGGCGAGATCGCGCCAGTTCGCCACGATCGCGGCCAGATCCACCGTCAGGAGCGGCTGGCCGAACAGCGGCTCAGCCACGCTGGGACTCGTCGTGGTGGGTGTCGAGGTCGCCGAAGCGCGTGAACTCCGCCTCGAAGAACAGCTTGATGGTGCCGGTCGGGCCGTGGCGCTGCTTGGCGATGATCAGCTCGGCCTTGTTGTGCGCCATCTCCATGTCCTTCTGCCACTTCTCGACCGCCTCCTGGAACTTCTCGGGGTTGTCGTAGGCGAGTTCCTTCGGCGCGCGCTGGGCGAGGTAGTAGTCGTCGCGATAGATGAACATGACCACGTCGGCGTCCTGCTCGATCGATCCCGATTCGCGCAGGTCCGAAAGCTGCGGCCGCTTGTCCTCGCGGCTCTCGACCTGGCGCGAGAGCTGGGAGAGCGCGATCACCGGCACCGCGAGCTCCTTCGCGATCGCCTTCAGCCCCTGGGTGATCATCGAGATCTCGAGCACCCGGTTCTCGGGCCGCGTGCCGGCCGCCGGGCGCATCAGCTGCAGGTAGTCCACGATCACCAGATCAAGGCCGCGCGTGCGCTTGAGCCGCCGGCAGCGCGTCCGCAGCGCGCTGATCGAGATGGCCGGCGTGTCGTCGATGAAGATGGGCAGGCTCGCGATCTCGCGGCTGACCTCGACGAAGCGGTCGAAGTCGCGCTGGCCGATCTCCCCGCGGCGGATGCGGTCGCCCGAGATGCGCGCCTCCTCCGACAGCAGGCGGGTGGCGAGCTGGTCGGCGCTCATCTCCAGCGAGAAGATCGCGACCCCGCCCCTGGGCACCGCATTGGGGTCCTTCTCGCGCGCCTCGCGCAGGATCGCCTTGGCGGCGCCGAAGCCGATCTTGGTCGCGAGCGCCGTCTTGCCCATGCCCGGCCGCCCCGCGATGATCACGAGGTCGGAGGGATGGAGCCCGCCCATCTTGGCGTCGAGATCCCTCAGCCCCGTCGGCAGGCCCGACACGCCCCCGGGCGTGGAGAAGGCGCGGGCCGCCATCTCGACCGCCGTCACCAGCGCCCGCTCGAAGGGGATGGGCCCGCCTTCGCCCGCCGCACCCGTCCTTGAGAGCTCGAACAGCGCCTGCTCGGCGGCTTCGAGCTGGGCGGCGGCGTCGAGCTCGGGTTCCGCCCCGAAGGCGCGGTTGACCACCACCTCGCCGAGGTCGATGAGCTGCCGCCTGAGCCAGGCGTCGTGGATGACCCGGCCATACTCCCCGGCGTTGATGATGCCGACCATCGCCGAGAGGAGCTGGGCGAGATAGGCCGGCCCGCCCACCTCGTCGAGCAGCCCGGAATGCTCGAACTCCGCGCGCAGTGTCACCGCATCGGCGAGCTGCCCCGCCTCCACCCGCCGCTGGATGGCCTGGTAGATCCGCCCGTGGATCGGGTCGGCGAAGTGCTCGGGCGCGAGGAACTCGCTCACCCGCTCATACGCCTTGTTGTTGGCGAGGAGCGCGCCGAGCAGCGCCTGCTCCGCCGCGAGATTGGACGGCGGCAGGCGCTGCGAGAGGCCGAGCACGCCGCTCGCCCCGGAGTCGATCTCGTTCATGCCTCCATGATACCGCGCCACGCCCGCCGGCGCGCCTGTGGATCGCGGGGATGACGGGGGTGAAGGGCCTCCTACCGCCGGCGGACGCGTCGCGCCTCGCCCGCGCCGAGCCGCAGCCCGCGCGTCGCGGGCGCGCCCGCGGGCAGGGGCGGCCACGCGATGCGGGCCGTGCGCCGGGCGAGGCCGCGCGGCGCGGGCGGGCCGGGCGTCAGACCGAGAGAGGCGCCTTCCGCGCCGCCTCCTCCTCCGCCCGCGTGATGTAGTCGCGCGTCAGCGGCACCGCATCCTGCCGCCGCGCGAGCTGCACCTGCCAGACCATGTGGCCCAAGTGGCGGAAGATCATCTCCACGCCCGAGAGGTAGAACTCGAACATCCGGCAGAAGCGCTCATCATAGAGGGAGGCGATGGCGTCGCGGTTGCCCGCGAAGCGCGCCTGCCAGTGGGCGATGGTCTGCGCGTAGTGCAGGCGCAGCACCTCGAGGTCGGTCACCCAGAGGCCCGAGCGCTCGATCGCCGGCAGCACCTCGGACAGCGCGGGGCAGTAGGCGCCGGGGAAGATGTAGCGGCGGATCCAGGGGTTGGTCGCGCCGGGACCGTCCCTGCGGCCGATGGCGTGGATCAGCGCGACGCCATCCTCGCGCAGCGTGTCATGCACCATGCGGAAGAATGTCCGGTAGTGCGCGAGGCCGACATGCTCGAACATGCCGACCGAGACGATGCGGTCCACCGGGCGCTTCCAGGCCCGGTAGTCCATCAGCTCGAAGCGCACGCGGTCGGCGAGCCCCGCCTCCTCCGCCCGCTGGCGCGAGACGGCGAGCTGCTCCTCAGAGAGGGTGATACCGGTCACGCGCGCGCCGTACTCGCGCGCGAGCGTGATCGCCAAGCCCCCCCAGCCCGAGCCGATGTCGAGCACCTCGAGGCCCGGGCGGTCGAGCAGCAGCTTGGCCGCGATGTGCCGCTTCTTGGCCGCCTGCGCCTCCTCGAGGCTCTCCCGCCCGGTCGGGAAATAGGCGCAGGAGTACTGACGGTCGCGGTCGAGGAAGAGGGCGTAGAGCCGCCCGTTGAGGTCGTAGTGGTGGGCGACGTTGCGCCGCGCCCGCCCGGCCGGATTGATCTGCGCGAAGCGCCGCCCGAGGCGGCGCAGCCATTCGCGCGCGCGCTCGACCGGATGCGTCCCGCCGCGGGCGAGGTTGAGCATCAGGAACTGCAGCAGGTCATGGATGCCGCAGTCGAGGGGCTCGATCTCGCCCTCCATGTAGCCCTCGCCGAGTGCGAGGCCGGGGTTGAAGGTCAGGCGGCGCAGCGCGCGCGGCGTGCGGATCGCGAAGCCGGCCTGCGGCTCGCCGCCGTCGCCGTAGCGCCGGATGCTGCCGTCGGGGTAGTGGACCGTGAGTGTGCCGTGCCGGACGAGGCGCTGCAGGGCAAGGTGCAGGAGCATGGGCTTGCCTCCCTCTCGTGGGGGGAGGTTCGCACATCCCGCAAGCTCCGGAAAAGCCGACCATGCTGCGGCGCAGCATGACGCATCGCCCGGGGCGCGCCGGCGCCCCGGACGGGGGATGGTTCAGCGCGCCGCCTCGGCCTGGCCGGCGGCGAGTTCGGCGGCCAGTTCCGCCTCGAGGCTTGCCTCCTCGGCCTCCGCCTCGGCCTCGACGCGCTCGCCGCGCGCCTGCTTCTCCGCCTCCTCCGGGGAGCGGGCGACATTCACCACCACGGGGATGGTGACCTCCGGGTGCAGCGCGATCTGGACGGTGGTCAGGCCGACCGTCTTGATGGGTTGGCCGAGCAGCACCTGGTCGCGCGTGACGCTCAGCCCCGCGGCCTTGCAGCCTTCCGCGATGTCGCGCGAGGAGACGGAGCCGTAGAGCGCCCCGCTCTCGCCGGCCTGGCGGATGATGGTGATGGCAAGCCCGGCCACGCGCTCGGCGATGCGCTCGGCCTCCTCGCGCCGCTTGCGGTTCTGCGCCTCGAGCTCGGCGCGCTCGCGCTCGAAGCGCGCGATGTTCTCCTTCGTGGCGCGGATCGCGCGGCCGGTCGGCAGCAGGAAGTTGCGCGCATAGCCGGGGCGGACCTTCACCCGCTCGCCCATCTGGCCGAGCTTGTCCACGCGCTGCATCAGGATGAGTTCGATCATGTCGTGCCTCCGGGCGGGCTCGTGCGCCGCCCCCATTGCTCGTAGAAACCGAAGGCCGTCACCGCGATCGCGGCCGGCACGCTGAGGATGACGAGCCCGGCATAGAAGATGCCGAGCATGAGGTTCCGGCCCGGCCGGCCGGCCGAGCGCCGATGCACGGCGGCGATGCCCTGCAGGAAGACCGGCATCAGCACCACCAGCAGCACCGAGAGGACGACGACGTCACCCTCCCCGCCGAAGGCGAGCCACGCCGCCGCCGCGACGCCGGCGAGCGCCGGATACCAGCCCGGCAGCCGCACCGCGGACCAGCGCGGCGTGGGGGCGAGCGAGAGCCCCGAGCGCGCCAGCGCCGATTGCGCCGCCGCCCCGTTGACCGAGAGCGAGATCGCCGCCCAGAAGCCGAACGCCGCGGCCATCACCTGCGCGAGGTCGCCGACCGGCAAGGCGGCGGGGGAGGCGCCCATGCGCTGGAGCGCCTGCGCGATCGCCGTCCGCATCGCCGCCTCGAGCCCGCCGGGCGTGCCGGCGAAGGAGAGGGCGGTCGCCAGGATGACCAGCGCCGGCCACAGGCCGAGCACCGCGAGCGGCAGCCCCGGCTCGATCCGCCCCTGGCGCAGGCCGAGGCCGACCATGAGCAGCGCCGGCAGCGCGAAGGCGGCGAGGAAGACCAGCATCGGCAGCATCCCCGCCAGGAGGGCGTGGATGAGGGCGGCAAGCCCCGCGGCCCAGGCCATCGCGCCCGGGCCGAAGCCGAGGCCCGCGGCGAAGAGCGGCAGCGGCGCGAGCCAGAAGGCGGCGAAGCCGAGCGGCAGCCCGCGCATGGCCCACAGCGAGAGGACGGCGGCCACGAGGCCCGCCGCCGTTCCCGCCAGCCAGCGCGGATCGCTCATCACGCCGCCCATCGCGCCCGGTCCCGCGGCCCGGCCTCAGTCGTTGATGACGTAGGGCAGCAGCGCCAGGAAGCGGGCGCGCTTGATGGCCTGGGCCAGTTCGCGCTGCTTCTTGGCCGAGACCGCCGTGATGCGGGAAGGGACGATCTTGCCGCGCTCGCTGAGGAAGCGGGAGAGCAGGCGGACGTCCTTGTAGTCGATCTTCGGCGCCTGCGGGCCCGAGAAGGGGCAGGACTTCTTGCGCCGGTAGAAGGGGCGGCGCGCGCCGACGGCGGGGCGCCGGGCGGCCGGGGTCAGATCAAGGGTGTCGGACATGATCGGTCACTCCTCCCCGCCCTGGCCAAGGTCCATCTCGTCGCGCTGGCGTGCGCGGAACTCCTCGCGGTCGTCGCCGCGCTCGCGCCCGCGGCCGGAGGCGAAGCGGCCGGCCGGACGGGGGCCGCGGAAGCCGCGCTCGCGGTCGCGGTCCTCGCCCCGCTTGGCGAGCACGGCCGAGGGACCCTCCTCGATCGCCTCGACCCGCACGGTCAGGCTGCGCAGCACGTCCTCGTTCAGGCCGAGCTGGCGCTCGACCTCGGGCATCGCGGTCGCGGGCGCGTCGATGCCGAGGAGCATGTAGTGCCCCTTGCGGTTCTTCTTGATCTTGTAGGCGAGGCCGCGCAAGCCCCAGTACTCGCGCTTCCTCACCTCGCCGCCGCCTTCGGCGACCAGGGCGGCGACCTGTTCGGCGATCGCCTCGACCTGCTGCTGGGTGACGTCGTTGCGCGCGATGAACACGCATTCGTAGAACGGCATGTGATCTCCCTGTGGCTGTCTCAGCCCTGGCCCCGGGACGGGACACGCAAACGGGCATAGCCGGGCGCGTGCCTCGCACCCGGCAGGGAAGGGCGGTGTAAAGCACGCGGCGGGTCGGATTTCAAGGGCTCATGCGGCCCCGCCCGCGCCGGCGCGGTTGACAAGCGCGGCCTCGGGGCCCATCCCGCGCGCCCGGAACGCTGCAACAGTCACGGAACCTCCCGCATATGGCCATCGCCTTCGTCTTCCCCGGCCAGGGCAGCCAGGCTGTCGGCATGGGGCGCGACCTCGCCGACGCCTTCCCCGCCGCCCGCCACGTCTTCGAGGAGGTGGACGACGCGCTCTCCCAGCGGCTGTCGCGGCTGATATGGGAAGGGCCGGCCGAGGAGCTGACCTTGACGGCCAATGCCCAGCCCGCGCTGATGGCCCATTCGCTGGCGGTGGTGCGCGCCCTCGAGGCCGAGGGCGGCTTCCGCCTCGCCGAGCGGGTCGCGCTGGTGGCCGGGCATTCGCTCGGGGAATACTCCGCCCTCACCGCCGCCGGCGCCTTCGACATCGCCACCGCCGCCCGCCTGCTGCGGCTGCGCGGGGAGGCGATGCAGAAGGCGACCCCGCCGGGCACCGGCGCCATGGCCGCCCTGCTCGGCGCCGAGATCGACCTCGCGAAGACCATCTGCGAGAAGGCCGCGACCGACCCCGAGACCGGCGCGGTCGAGGTGGTCGAGGCCGCCAACGACAATGGCGGCGGGCAGGTCGTCATCTCCGGTGCGAAGGCCGCGGTCGAGCGCGCGATCGAGATCGCCAGGGCCGAGGGCGTGAAGCGCGCCATGCTGCTGCCCGTCTCCGCCCCCTTCCACTGCGCCCTGATGGCCCCGGCGGCGGATGCGATGGCCGAGGCGCTGGCCAGGGCCGAACTCCGCGCCCCGGTGGTGCCGCTGGTCGCCAACGTCACCGCCGCCAAGGCCACCGACCCGGCCGAGATCCGCGACCTTCTCGTCCGCCAGGTGACCGGGACGGTGCGCTGGCGCGAATGCGTGGCCGCCATGGCGGCGATGGGCTGCGACCGCTTCGTCGAGGCCGGTGCCGGCAAGGTGCTGACCGGGCTGATGAAGCGCAACGCGCCCGAGGCCACGGCCCAGTCCATCGGCAGCCCCGCCGAGGTCGAAGCCTTCCTGAAGTCGCTCTGAGGAGGGGCGCGCATGTTCGACCTGACCGGCAAGACCGCGCTCGTCACGGGTGCCACGGGCGGCATCGGGGAGGCGATCGCCCGCGCCCTCCACGCCCGAGGGGCGACGGTGGCCATCACCGGCCGGCGCGAGGCGGAGCTCGCCCGCGTGGCGGAGTCGCTCGGCGGGGTGCGCGTCATCACCGCCCCCGCCGACCTCGCCGACCCGGCCGCCCCGGCCGCGCTGGTCGAGAGGATCGAGGGCGAGGCCGGCGGCCTCGACATCCTCGTCAACAATGCCGGCTTCACCCGCGACATGCTGGCGCTGCGCATGGGCGATGCCGACTGGGCCGCGGTGCTCGAGGTCGATCTCACCGCGCCCTTCCGCCTCGCCCGCGCGGCGCTGCGGGGCATGATGAAGAGGCGCCACGGGCGCATCATCTCCATCGCCTCGATCGTCGGCGTCACCGGCAATGCGGGCCAGGCCAACTACGCCGCCGCCAAGGCCGGGCTGATCGGGATGTCGAAGTCGCTGGCGCAGGAGGTCGCCTCGCGCGGCGTGACGGTCAATGTCGTCGCCCCCGGCTTCGTCAGGACCGCCATGACCGATGCGCTGAACGAGCAGCAGAAGGCGGCGCTCCTCGCCCGCATCCCGACCCAGCGCATGGGCGCGCCCGAGGATGTGGCGGCGGCGGTGGTCTATCTCGCCTCCGCCGAGGCGGGCTGGGTCACGGGGCAGACGCTGCATGTGAATGGCGGCATGGCCATGATCTGAGGCCGCGCTTGCCGCGCGGGCGGCAGGCGCCGCAGCATGGGCGCATGGCTGGCATCGCCCTCGCCCGCTGGGGCTCCTTCCATGTCGGCGGCCGCGAGGTGCGCGTGACCGGGCAGGCCCCGCGCGAGGCGCTGTTCACCCCCGGCGGCGCCCCGGCCCTGCTCGATCCCAACGGCACCTATCTGGTCGGGGGCATGTATGCGCAGTTCATGCGCCCCGAACCCTGCCGCTTTCCCGTGCCGCTGCTCCTCTGGCACGGCGGCGGGCTGACCGGCGCCTGCTGGGAGACCACGCCGGACGGGCGGGAGGGCTGGCAGCACGTCTTCCTCCGCGCGGGGTGGGAGGTCGTGGTCTCCGACGCGGTGGAGCGCGGCCGCGCGGGCTGGATGCGCATCCCCGAGGAGACGGGCGGGGCGCCGGTGATGCTGACACTCGAGAACCCCTGGGAGCGCTTCCGCATCGGCCCCGGCACGCCGCAGCAGGGGCGGGTGTTCGAGGGGCAGCAATTCCCCGCCGATCCGGACTCCTGGCGCGCCTTCATCCGCCAGTGCGTGCCCCGCTTCACCACCACCGATGATCTGACGCTCGCCGCCTATGGCGCGCTGCTGGCGCGCCTCGGCCCGGCGGTGGTGGTGGCGCACAGCCAGGGCGGGTATTTCGCCTGGCGGGCGGCGCAGGAATGGCCGGCCAAGGTGCGGGCGCTGGTGCTGCTCGAGCCGGCTGCGCTGGTGCAAGGCTGGCTGGCGGGGCGGGGGCTCGGCGGGTGAGGCGAAGGCATCCCCGGCCGGACCCGGGACCCGGAGTTGAATGTCGTTGATAGGGTGCGGCAACATCCCGCGATGGCCAAGTTCACCCTTCGCCAGATTCGCCAGAAGGCGCTGCAATTGCTGGGCGAAGCCCCCCAAGGCATGCGCTACGGCGAACTCGTGAAGGCGGTGCACCGGGCAGCACCGGACACGCCGATCAACTCGGTGCATGGAGGAGTGCACAGTCTCATCGCCCGTCCCGACTCCCCCATCGTCAGGCCGAGCAAGGGGCTTTGGGTCCTGAAGGGCGCGGCTGGAGCGGAGGGATCGCCGTGCGAAGGCGACGCCGCCGAAGCGGCGCCCGGCAGGGCGTCGGCCGCGAAACCGGCGGAGGACGCGTTCTACGGCTCTCTCGCCTCCTGGCTCCGGGAGGAGGCGGAGGAGGCGACCGAAGCGCTTGCCCTCGGCGGCGCGGCGCTCAAGGACAAATGGGGGACCCCGGACGTGATCGGCGTTCTGAAGCCGCGCACCGGGGACTTCGTGCCATTCCCGCTCGAGATCATCGCCGTCGAGGTGAAGACCGACCTGACGCAATCCATCACCGCCTTCGGGCAGGCCTGCGCCTATCGGCTGTTCGCGCACCGGGTCTATCTGGCGATGCCGGAAAGCCTCCCGAAGGCGGATCTGGATCGCCTCGACAGTCTCTGCGTGCTCTTCGGCGTCGGGCTGATCCTGTTCCGGCCCGATCCGGAGGATCCCGGCTACCGCCTCGCCGCCCGCGCGCAGCGGCACGCGCCGGACATGTTCTTCGCCAACGAGTTCGCGCGGCGCCTCCAGCGGCACGCGCCGACGATCTTCCACCGCCTCTTCTGATCATCGCCGCAGGCCGGGTCGGAGCCCGCCGCTCACCCCCGCGGCGCCGCCGCCCGCTCGAGCCGGTCGTTGATCGCCGCCCCGAGGCCCTCCATCGGCACCGGCATCACGGCAATCCGCACGAGGCCGAGCCGCCGCCCCTCGGCATCCAGCCAGCGCAGCCCGGCGAAGAGACGCGATGCCGCCTCGCGCAGATCGCGCCCTTCGCTCAACTGCCAGGTCGCGCCCGCCCCGGGCAGCGGCGGGCCGAAGGCGAGCAGCGCCTCCTCCGCCCCGACCTCCCGCGCCGCCAGCCGCACCGGCAGCGACGGGGCGTAGTGGGAGAGCATCATCCCCGGGCTGCGCAGGGTGCGCGTCTTCGCCGCGGCGGCGAGCGGGATCGGCCGCGCCACCGGGCCGATCACCGCCTCGATCGCCTCGACCGGCACCCCGCCGGGCCTGAGCAGCGCCGCCCCGCCCGCGGCGAGGTCGAGCACCGTGCTCTCCACCCCGACCGGGCAGGGCCCGCCATCCAGCACCGCCGCGATCCGCCCGCCGAGGCTCTCGAGCACATGGCCGGCCGTGGTCGGGCTCACCTCGCCCGAGCGGTTGGCCGAAGGCGCGGCGACCGGCGTCGCCGCCTCCCTGAGCAGCGCGAGCGCCAAGGGATGGGCGGGCACCCGCACCGCCAGCGTCTCGAGCCCCGCGCCGGCCAGCAGGTCCACGCGGCATTCGGGCCGGCGCGGCAGCACGAGCGTCAGCGGCCCGGGCCAGAAGCGGTTGGCGAGCGCGCGGGCGCGGTCGTCGGGCAGGGCCTCGGCGAAGGCGGCATCGGCGGCGGGGAAGTGGCAGATCAGCGGGTTGAAGTGCGGCCGGCCCTTGGCCTCGAACACCGCGGCGACGGCGCGGCCGTTGCGCGCATCGGCGCCGAGGCCATAGACGGTCTCGGTCGGGAAGGCGACGAGTTCGCCGGCGCGGATCAGCGCCGCCGCGCGCTCCACATCGCCGGGCCCGAGCAGCACCGTCACGCCCGGCCTCCTTCGCAGACGAAGCCCGGATTCTCCCAGCCCGGCTTGCCATAGGTGAGCGGCCCGCCGCCCTCGAGCAGCCGCACCGTCCCGCCCGCCGCCTCGAGCACGGCCTGCGGGCCGGCGGTGTCCCATTCCATGGTCCGGCCGAAGCGGGGATAGAGGTCGGCGCTGCCCTCGGCGAGGCGGCAGAACTTCTCGGCCGAGCCGATGGAGACGAGGCGCGCCACCTTGCGCCCGGCGAGGAAGCGGTCCATGCGCGGATCGTCGCGGTAGTGGCGGCTGCCCATCACCGTCAGCCCCTCGGGCGGGGCCGCCCGCACCGCGATCGGCCGGGTGCCCGCGGCGTCGCGCTTGAAGGCGCCGGCGCCGAGGCGGCCCCAGAACACCTCCCCCGTCGCGGGAAGCGCGACGGCGCCGAGCACGGCGCGCCCCTCCTCCACCAGCCCGAGATTGACCGTGAAGTTGTCGCGCCCGGCGGCGAATTCCCGCGTGCCGTCGAGCGGATCGACGAGCCAGAAGCGTCGGCCCGGCTCGGCCGGCGCGGTGCCGGCCTCGACCTCCTCCTCGGCGATGACGGGAATGGCCGGGGTGGCGGCGCGCAGCCCTTCGACGATCAGCGCCTCGGCGATGCGGTCGGCCTCGGTCACGGGGCTGCGGTCGGATTTGCGCTCCACCGCGAAGCCGGCCGCGCGCACCGCGGTGATCGCGGCGGCGGCCTGCTCAGCGAGGCGGAGGGCGAGGTCGAGCAGGGCATCGGGGGTCATGGGCGGGGTGTGGCCTCGCGCCGCGCCGCCGGCAAGCCCCGCCCCTGGCCGCGCCGCGGCGCGCTGCGTAAGGTGCCGGGGTCGAACGCCCGCCCGCACGGAGTCCCCATGCCCGACATCGCCTTCGTCAAGCCCGCCCTGCCGCGCGCCGGCGCCCTCGTGCTCCCGCTCGCCGAGGAAGCCCCGCTCGGCCCGCTCGCGAAGCAGGCGGATGAGGCGACGGGCGGGGCCATCTCGCGCGGGCTCGAGGCGGCGAAGTTCACCGGCCGCAAGGGCCAGAGCGCGACCCTCTGGGCCCCTGGCGCGGGGCTGACCAAGGTGGTGGCCGTCGGCCTCGGCAAGTCGGCCGACCTCTCCGCCACCGCCGCCGAGGCGGCCGGCGGGGCCATCGCGCCCGCCATCGCCAAGGAGCGTGAGGCGATGGTGGCGGCGGACACGCTCACCCCCGTGCTGGCCGCCTCGCTCGCCCTCGGCCTCCGGCTCAGGGCCTATCGCTTCGACCGCTACCGCACGACCGAGAAGGAGGAGGACAAGCCGAAGCTCGAGCGGGTGGCGCTCGCCGTCGCCGATGCCGCCCATGCCAAGGCCGCCTTCGCGCCGATGCAGGCGGTCGCCGAGGGCGTCTTCCTCGCCCGCGACCTCGTCAGCGAGCCGGCCAACGTGCTGACCCCGGCCGAATGCGCCGAGCGCTGCAAGGCGCTGGAGAAGCTCGGCGTCGAGGTCGAGATCCTGGGGCCGAAGGAGATGAAGAAGCTCGGCTTCGGCGCGCTGCTCGGCGTCGCCCAGGGCAGCGCCAACGAGCCGCGCATGGTGGTGATGAAGTGGATGGGCGCGCCCAAGGGGAAGAAGGCCGGCAAGCCGCTCGCCTTCATCGGCAAGGGAGTCACCTTCGACACCGGCGGCATCTCCATCAAGCCCGCCCAGGGGATGGAGGACATGAAGTGGGACATGGCCGGCGCGGGCACCGTGATCGGCCTGATGGCGGCGCTCGCCGGCCGCAAGGCCAAGGCCGACGTGGTCGGCCTGGTGGGCCTGGTCGAGAACATGCCCTCGGGCACCGCGCAGCGGCCGGGCGACGTGGTCAAGACCGCCTCCGGCCAGACGGTGGAGGTGATCAACACCGACGCCGAGGGCCGGCTCGTGCTGGCCGACGTCATCCACTACTGCATCGATAAGTTCGACCCCCGCTTCATGGTCGATCTCGCGACGCTGACCGGAGCGATCATCATCGCCCTCGGCCACGAGCATGCCGGGCTGTTCTCGAACGACGACACCCTTGCCCAGCGCATCGAGGCCGCCGGCCGCGCGGTGGGCGAGGCCGCCTGGCGCATGCCGCTCGGCGAGGCGTACGACAAGCAACTCAAGTCCGACATCGCCGACATGAAGAATGTGGGCGGCAGGCCGGGGGGCGCGATCACCGCCGCGCAGTTCCTGCAGCGCTTCGTGCAGGGCCGGCCCTGGGCGCACCTGGATATCGCCGGCACCGCCTGGACCACGAAGGACCTGCCGACCGTGCCGAAGGGGGCGACCGCCTTCGGGGTGCGCATGCTCGACCGCCTCGTCGCCGACCACTACGAGGCCTGAGCGGGGCGGCGTGATCGAGGTCCGCTTCCGCCGCGGCGCTCCGGGGGCGGAGGCACCCCGCATCCTCCCCCTCGCCGAGGGCGCCGCACCGCCGCCCGCGGTCGCGGCGGCGGCGCGGGCGGCGCGCTTCGCGGGCCGCGCCGGCGCGGTGCTCGACCTGGCCGGGCCGCCGCGCGTGATCCTCGTCGGTCTCGGCCGCGATCCCGGCCCGCTCGCCTGCGAGAAGGCGGGCGTCGCCGCCCTGCGCGCGGCCGGAGAGGTCGCGGAGATCGCGCTCGATGACGCCGCGCTGCCGCCCGAGGCGGCGGCCGCGGTCGCCGCCGGCGTCGCGCTCGGCGCCTGGCGCCCGCCGACGCTGCAGGCCCGGCCGGCGGCCAAGCCGCCCCGGCGCCTGACCGTCCACGGCCCCGGGGCGGCGGCGGCCGAGGCGGCCTTCGCCCCGCGCGCGGCGGCGCTTGCCGGCTGTCTGCTCGCCCGCGACCTCACCGCCGAGCCCGCCAATCGCCTGACCACCCGCGCCTTCGCCGAGCGGCTGGAGGCGCTGGCGGAGGAGGGGCTCGAGGTCGAGATCCATGGCCGGACATGGCTCGAACGGCACGGCTTCGGCGCGCTGCTCGCGGTCGGCCGCGGCAGCGCCTCGCCGCCGCGCCTTGCCGTGCTGCGCTGGCGCGGCGCCCTGCCGCTGCCCCCGCTCGCCTTGGTCGGCAAGGGCATCGTCTTCGACACCGGCGGCGTCTGCCTCAAGCCGGCCGAGGGGATGGAGGCGATGCGCGCCGACATGGCGGGCGCCGCCGCCTGCGCGGGCGCGATGCTGGCGCTGGCCCGCCGCCGCTCCCCCGCCCCGGCCGTCGCCGTCCTCGCCATCGCCGAGAACGCCGTCGGCGCGCGCGCCTACCGCCCGGGGGACGTGATCCGCACCGCTTCCCGCCGCACGGTCGAGGTGGTGGACACCGACGCCGAAGGCCGGCTCGTGCTCGCCGATGCGCTGCACCACGCGATCACCGCCTTCCGCCCGCCCGCGGTGCTCGACCTCGCGACGCTGACGGGCGCGGTCGTCACCGCGCTCGGGCACCATCGGGCCGGGCTGTTCGGCACCGAGGCGGCGCTGCTCGCCGCCGCCGCCGCCGCCGGGGAGGAGGTGGGTGAGCCGCTCTGGCCGCTGCCGATCGGGCAGCGCCACCGGGAGGATCTCCGTTCGGACATCGCCGACCTGCGCCAATGCGCCCCTGCGGGCTCCGGGGCCTGGGGAGGGCGGCTGATCCCCGATGCCTGCCACGCCGCCGCCTTCCTGCGCGAATTCGTGGGCGAGACGCCCTGGGCGCATCTCGACATCGCGGGGGTGGAGAGGGCGGAGGAGGCGCATGCGTTCGGCCCCGCCGGGCCCACGGGGTTCGGCGCGCGGCTCCTCGACCGCCTGGTGGCGATGCGCTTCGAGGATGAGCCGTGAGCGAGATCGGCTTCTACCACCTGACGCGAACGCCGCTCGAGGCGGCGCTGCCGAAGCTGCTCGGCCGCGTGCTCGGCGCCGGCGGGCGCGCCTTCGTGCTGTGCGCCGAGCCCGAGCGCGCGCGCGCCCTCGATGCCGGGCTGTGGCTCTGCCCCGATCCCGACTGGCTGCCGCACGGGCTCATGGGGGGCGAGAATGACGCCCTGCAGCCGATCCTGATCGGCACCGCGGACGTGCCGCCGGCCAATGGTGCGCGCTTCCTCGTGCTCGTCGACGGGGCGGAGAGCGCGCGGCTTGCCGCCTATGACCGCGTGCTCGACCTCTTCGACGGGGGGGATGCCGCGGCCGTGGCCGCGGCGCGGCGGCGGTGGTCGGCGGCGAAGGCCGCCGGCCACGCCCTGACCTACTGGCAGCAGGGACCCGGCGGGTGGGAGAGAAAGGGCTGATCAGCCCTGCAGCCGGATGCCGGTGATCTCCACGAGCCGCCGCCAGCGCGCCACCTCCTCCCGCTGGAAGGCGGCGAACTCGGCCGCCGGCAGCGGCGCGGCGACGAAGCCCTGCGCGGTCAGGCGCTCGCGCATCTCCGGCCGGTCCAGGATGGCGAGCAGCGCCGCCGAGAGCCGGGCGATCACCTCGGGCGGCGTGCGCGCCGGGGCCCAGAGGCCGAACCACGCATCCACGGCGAGCTCCGGCGCGCCGAGTTCGGCGAAGGTCGGCACATCGGGCGTCTCGGGCAGGCGGGCGGGGGCGCCGATGCCGAGCGCGCGCAGCCGCCCCTCGCGCACCAGCGCCACCACCTGCGGCCAGGTCGAGACGAAGAAGTCCACCGTGCCGGCCACCGTGTCCGTCGTTGCCTGCGCGCCGCCGCGATAGGGGACGTGCGTCGCCTCCATCCCCTCGCGGCGGACGAAGGTCTCGGCGATGACGTGGCTGGCCGAGCCCGCGCCGGAGGAGGCGTAGGTGACCCGCCCGCCGTTCTTTCCCCTGGCCGCCAGGTCGGCGAGCGTGCGCGGCCCCGACGCCGGCACCACGATCGCATGGTGGACGGCGGCCAGCCGCGCGATCGGCGCGAAATCCGCCACCGGGTCGAAGGGCAGGGAGGGCAGCATGGCGGCATTGGCCGCATGCGTCTGGTTGTTCCCGAGCACGAGGGTGGTGCCGTCCGGCGCCGCCTGCGCCACCGCCTGGGTGCCGACCACCGCCGCCCCGCCGGGCCGGTTGTCCACGACGAAGGTGCCGCCGGGGATGGCCTCGGGCAGTGCGGCGGCAAGGGTGCGCGCAAGCACGTCGGTCGAGCCGCCCGGCGGGTAGGGCACCACGATCCGCACCGGGCGCGACGGCCAGGTCTCGGCGCGCGCGGCGGCGGGCAGGACGAGAAGGGGGGCGGCGAGCAGGGCGCGGCGCTGGAACATGGCGGTCTCCTCCCCGGCGGCTGGGCGGCGCCGGCAGCGCCCCTCTGTTGGCCCATCCCGCCGCGGCGGTCCAGGGGCGTCCATCGAACCGTCACGCAACGGTCCGTTGTTTTCGGCGCGCCCTCGACACTAACGTCAAATGCTCTCTTGGCCGCGGGGAGGTCCGGAATGGGCAGCATCGAACCGCCGCAGCACGCGCCGCCCGCCGCGGCGGAGGGAAGGGCAGGGCGGGAGAGGTCGCCGCGGGCGATGGCGGAGCCGCCGACGGCCCGCGCGCTCTGGCCCACCTTCATGCGCCGCACCCTGGCCGAGGACGAGCTCCGTCCGCGCCCCGAGCGAGAGGCGCGCCCGGGCTGAGGGGCCGCGGCGCAGCCCGCCTCAGGCGGCCTCGAGCCGCGCCGCGAGGTCGAGCCACTCCTCCTCGAGCGCGGCGATCTCCTTCGCGATGGCGGCGCGGCGGGTGTTCGCCCAGGTGATGTCCCCGGGCTTGAAGCGGGCATAGGTGGCGGGGTCGGCAAGCCGCTTCTCGATCAGCGCGTCTTCGCGCTGGAGCCGCTCGAGCGCCGCCTCGACCGCCTTCAGCCGGGCGCGCAGCGGGGCGCTGGCGCTGCGGGCCTCGGCCCGTTCCCGCCGCGCGCCGGCGCGGCCCTCCCCGGCCTCGGCGCGGGGCGCGCCGCGGGCGCGCTCGGCGAGCAGGGCGCGGTAGTCCCCGAGATCGCCCTCGAAGACCGAGACCGTGCCGTCCGCCACCAGCCACAGCCGGTCGGCCACGAGGTCGACGAGATCCGGGTCGTGCGTGATCAGCACCACCGCGCCGGGGAACTCCGCGAGCGCCTTGACCAGCGCCTCGCGCGCATCGAGGTCGAGGTGGTTGGTCGGCTCGTCGAGGATGAGCAGGTGCGGCGCCTCCCGCGTGGCGAGGGCGAGCAGCAGCCGCGCCTTCTCCCCGCCCGAAAGGGCCGCGACGGGGGTCTCCGCGCGGTCGGCGTCGAGGCCGAAGCGGGCGAGCTGCGCGCGGCAGGCGGTCTCGCTCGCCGCGGGCAGGGCACGCCGCATGTGGGTCAGCGGCGTGCCCGCGAGGTCGAGCTCCTCGGCCTGGTGCTGCGCGAAATAGCCGACGCGGAGCGCGCGGTTGCGGACCTCGGTGCCGCCTTGCGGCGAAAGCCGCCCGGCGAGCAGCTTCGCCAGCGTCGACTTGCCGTTGCCATTGGCGCCGAGCAGCGCGATGCGGTCGTCCTGGTCGAGCCTGAGATCGAGGCCCCGCAGCACCGGCGGCCCGCCATAGCCGACCGCGCAGCCCGCGAGCGAGAGGATCGGGGGCGCGAGGTCCTCGGGGGCGGGGAAGGTGAAGCGGACCGGCCTCTCCTCCACCACCGCCTCGATCGGCGGCAGGCGGGCGAGCGCCTTGAGGCGCGACTGCGCCTGGCGCGCCTTGGTCGCCTTGGCGCGGAAGCGGTCGACGAAGGCCTGGATGCGGGCGCGTTCGGCGGCCACGCGCGCGTTCTCTGCCGCCTGCTGCGCCTGGCGTTCGGCGCGGATGCGCACGAAATCGGCGAAGCTGCCAGGGTAGAGGGTGATGCCGCCGCGGTCGAGATGGGCGATCGCGTCCACGCAGCGTTCGAGCAGGCCGCGGTCGTGGCTGACCACGATGGCCGCGCCGGGGAAGCGCTGCAGCCAGCCCTCGAGCCACATGGTCGCCTCGAGGTCGAGATGGTTGGTCGGCTCGTCGAGCAGCAGCAGGTCGGGTTCGAGGAAGAGGGCGCGGGCGAGGGCTGCGCGCATCCGCCAGCCGCCGGAGAAGGCGCGCGCCGGCCGCGCCTGGGCGGCGGCGTCGAAGCCGAGACCGGAGAGGATCGCCGCCGCCCGGGCGGGCGCGCTGTCGGCGCGGATGGCGATCAGGCGGTCGTGGATCTCGGCGAGGCGGGCAGGGTCGGGTCCCGCCGCCTCCTCGGCGAGGAGGGCGGCGCGCTCGGCATCGGCGGCGAGCACGACCTCGAGCAGGCTCTCCTCACCCCCCGGCGCCTCCTGCGCGACATGGCCGAGGCGGGCGCGGGCGGCGAGCCGGATCTCCCCCCCATCGGGCTGGACGTCGCCCAGGATCGCGCGCAGCAGGGTGGACTTGCCCGCGCCGTTGCGCCCGACGAGGCCGACCTTGCGGCCGGGTTCGATCTGCAGGTTGGCGCCCTCGAGCAGTGGCCGGCCGGCGATGCGGATGGTCAGGTCGCGGATGGCGAGGACGGTCATGACCGGGCCTTCTAGCCGGGCGGGGCGGGGCTGTCAGTCTCGCGGCGGGGCTTGCCTCGGCGGCGCATCCCGCCTATCGGGCCGCGCCAACCGAGACCGACCGAGGACAGCCGCCATGGCCATCGAGCGCACCTTCTCCATCATCAAGCCCGACGCGACCCGCCGCAACCTGACCGGGAAGATCAACGCCATCTTCGAGGAGAACGGCCTGCGCATCGTGGCGCAGAAGCGGATCTGGATGTCGCGCGCCCAGGCGAAGGAGTTCTACAAGGTCCACAAGGATCGCCCCTTCTACAACGACCTCGTGGACTTCATGGTCTCCGGCCCGGTGGTGGTGCAGGTGCTGGAAGGCGAGAACGCGGTGGCGAAGAACCGCGAGCTGATGGGCGCGACCAACCCCGCCAATGCCGCCCCGGGCACCATCCGCAAGCTCTTCGCCGAGAGCATCGAGGCCAACTCCGTGCACGGCTCCGACAGCCCGGAGAACGCGGCGATCGAGATCGCCTACTTCTTCGCCGGCTGCGAGATCGTCGGCTGACCCGGCCGCGGCCCGCCGGCCCGCTCATGCCGCGTTAACGCCGCCCCGCTTTCATCTCCGCGCCTGGCAGGAGGAGCGGGATGGACGCGATGGCGGCGGTGACGGCGGAGCGGGCGGCGGTGCTCGGCGTGGAACTCGCGGCGGCGCTGGCGGCGGGGGGCGCGGGGCTCAGGCTCGACCTGCAGCCGATCTGCGCGGCGGCGAGCCTCGCCCCCGTCGGCTACGAGGCGCTGCTGCGCTGGGACCATCCCGATCTCGGCCCGCTCGCCGCGCGTGAGGTGCTCGCCGCCGCCGTCGCCGCCGGGCGCGGCCTCGCGCTCGAGGCCTGGGTGATGGTGCAGGCCTTCCGGCTGCGCGCCGCCTGGCCGCGCGGGGGGCCGTATCTCGCGGTCAATGTCTCGCCGGAGGGGCTGCTCGCCGGCCATGCGGGGCCGATGGTGCGCGCGGCGCTGGAGGCGACGGGGGTCGATCCGCGCGGCCTCTGCCTCGAACTGCCGGAGGCGGCGGTGGTGCGGGACCTCGCGGCGGCGCGGCTGCTCGCGGCGGAACTGCGCGGCTTCGGCATCGCGGTCGCGCTCGACGATTTCGGCGGCGCGGTCGGCCCCGCCCGCGCCCTGCGCGACATCGCCTTCACCGCCATCAAGCTCGACGCGGCCATGACCTCCGGCCTCGAAGGCGAGGGGGCGGAGGCGGGGCGCGCGCGCGCCGCGGTGGCGGGGGTGGTGGACTTCGCCCACGCCATGGGCGCCGTCTCGGTCGCCGAGGCGGTGGAGACGATGGGCCAGATGCAGGCCCTGCGCGAGGCCGGCTGCGACGCCCTGCAGGGCTGGCTGCTCGGCCGGCCCGGCGCGGCCGCGCCTCAGCCCCAGAGGAGATAGAGCAGGATCAGCGCGACGGCGGCGACCGCCGTGCTCCAGGTGAGGAAGGTGGTGAAGCCGGCCCAGGCGGACTGGCGCTCGGCCAGGATGTCCGACGCCTTCACTTCCACGAACTCGTAGGTCTGCTGCTCGGCCACGACACGTCCTCAACCGGTGATGCCCCGCTGCGTTTAGGAAGGGCGCGGCCTCACGGCAAGGGGTTGAGCAGCGCATCCTCCGCCGCCGCCGCGCCCTCCACGACCGCGCGCCCGCCCTCGCGGCGCACCCGGCCGGCGGCAAGCCAGGCGAGCGCGGCCGGGTAGAGCCGGTGTTCCTGCGCGAGCACGCGGGCGGCGAGGCTCGCCTCGGTATCCCCGGGCAGCACCGGCACGGCGGCTTGGGCGAGGATCGGCCCCTCATCCACGCCGGCGGTGACGAGATGGACGGTGCAGCCATGCAGCCTGACCCCGGCGGCGAGCGCGCGGGCATGGGTGTCAAGGCCCGGGAAGGCGGGCAGGAGGGAGGGGTGGATGTTGAGCATCCGCCCCTCCCAGCGCGCGACGAAGGCCGGCGTGAGCACCCGCATGAAACCGGCCAGCGCGATGATCTCCGCCCCCGCGCGCGCGATCTCGGCCTCCATCGCCGCCTCGAATCCGGTGCGGTCGCCGCGGAAGGCGCGGCTTTCCACCACCGCCGTCGGCACCCCGCGCGCGGCCGCATGGGCAAGGCCCGGGGCATCGGCGCGGTTCGAGAGGACGAGCACGATCTCGGCCGGATAGGCGGGGTTCTCGGCGGCGGCGAGCAGTGCGGCCATGTTCGACCCGCGCCCCGAGATCAGCACCGCGACGGCGCGGCGCCCGCTCATGCCGCGCACGGCCAGGCGGGGGAGAGGTTCTCGACCCGGATGCCGGCCGGGCCGTCGGAGGCCTCGAGGGTGCCGAGGCGGAACACCGTCTCCCCGGCGGCCTCGAGCATCGCCGCCGCCTCCGCCGCGCGCGCGGCGGGCACCACCAGCACCATGCCGATGCCGCAGTTGAAGACGCGCAGCATCTCCTCGGGCGCGACGCGGCCGGCCTCGGCAAGGAAGGCGAAGACCGGCGGCACCCTCCAGGCGGCCGCGTCGAGCACGGCGGTGACGCCCCGGGGCAGCACGCGCGGCAGGTTGCCCGGCAGCCCGCCGCCGGTGATGTGCGCCGCCGCCCTGAGCAGCCCGGCCCGGTGCAGCGCGAGCAGCGGCCCGACATAGATGCGCGTCGGCTCCAGCAGGGCCTCGGCGAGGCTGCGGCCGGGGGCGAAGGGGGCCGGCCCCGTCAGCGCGAGGCCGCGCGCCTCAAGCACCCGGCGCACGAGCGAGAAGCCGTTGGCATGCACGCCCGAGGTGGCGAGGCCGAGCAGCACATCCCCCGCCGCCACGCCCGCCGGCAGCAGGCTGCCGCGCTCGGCCGCGCCGACCGCGAAGCCGGCGAGGTCGTAGTCCCCGGCGGCGTACATCCCCGGCATCTCGGCGGTCTCCCCGCCGACCAGCGCGCAGCCGGCGATGCGGCAGCCCTCGGCGATGCCGGCGATGACCTCGCGCGCGGCCGCGACCTCGAGCCGGCCGGTGGCGAAGTAGTCGAGGAAGAAGAGCGGCTCGGCGCCCGCCACCACGAGGTCGTTGACGCACATCGCCACGAGGTCGATCCCGACGCCGCCGTGGATGCCGGCCTCGATCGCCACGCGCAGCTTGGTGCCCACGCCGTCGGTCGAGGAGACGAGGACCGGGTCGCGGAAGCCCGCCGCCTTGAGGTCGAAGAGCGCGCCGAAGCCGCCGAGGCCGCCCATGGTGCCGGGACGGTCGGTGGATTTCGCGAGCGGCTTGATCGCCTCCACCAGCGCGTCGCCGGCCTCGATGTCCACGCCCGCCGCGCGATAGGTGAGGGGGGAAGACGGGGAACTGGTCAGGGCGGCCTCCGATCGGGTATGGGCTGGCAGGGAAGCGCCGCGTGAGGCGGCGCGTGACGGCCGGCCAGCAGGCCGGCCCTGGAGGGTTGGGGGCGCGATGCCGGTCAGGTCCCGCACCGCGCGGGCGCGCGGAAAGAACCATGCGGCGGCGCTGATCGCAACCGTCCTGCTCGCGCTCGCCCCCATGGCCGGGCGGGCGGAGGAGGCGCCGGCCGCGATCTCCTTCACCCAGCGCGGCGTGCCGGCCGAGGCGACGGCCGAGAACGGGGTGATCGCGCGCGAAAGGGCGCTCGCGGCGGGGCGGCGCGCGGCGTGGGAGAGGATCGCCGCCGCCGCCGGGGCGACGCGCTCGCTCTCGGATGCGCAGATCGAGGCCATGGTCTCCTCCATCATCATCGAGGAGGAGCGCACCAGCCCGACCCGCTATGCCGGGCGCATCACGGTGAACTTCGACCCGGCCCGGGTCCGCGCCCAGCTCGGCGGCGCCGCCGTGCCGGAGGGCGCGCCGCCGGGCGAGGCCGCGGCGGCGGGGACGGACCGCCTGCCCCCGCCGCAGCCCGCGGCCGCAACGGTCGAGGCGGTGGCCCTCTACGGCTCGCTCGAGGAATGGCTCGAACTGCGCCGGCGGCTGCGCGGGGCGACGGCCCGGCTCGAGGTGGTGGCGATCTCGACCGACCGGGCGCGGCTGCGGCTCGGCCTCAGGGTCGCGCCGGGGGCGGCGGCGGAGGACCTCGCGCGCCAGGGCATCGCCTTCGGCCCGGGCTCCGGCGCGCCGGGCGATGCGTGGCGCGTGGGCCTTGCCGGACGCTCCTGACCACATCCGGCGGCCGCCCCCTGCCTCGCACCAGGTCGAGGCCGGGCTCTTCACGCTGCCGAACCTGATCACGCTGGCCCGCCTGCTGGCCGGGCCGGCGGCGGTGTGGCTGATCCTGCAGCACCGGCTCGACCTCGCCTTCCTCCTCTTCGTGGGCGCCGGCGTCTCCGATGCGCTGGACGGGTGGCTGGCGCGGGTGTGGAACGCGCGCTCGGCGCTCGGGGCGCTGCTCGATCCGCTCGCGGACAAGGCGCTGCTCGTCTCGGTCTATGTCACGCTGGCGGCGATCGGGGTGCTGCCCGACTGGCTCGCCATCCTGGTCGTGTTCCGCGACCTGCTGATCGTGGGCGGGGTGCTCTTCCTCTGGGTGCTCGGCATCCCGGCGCGGATCCGGCCGCTGCTGATCTCGAAGGCCAATACCTTCGCGCAGATCGCGCTCGCGGCGCTGGCGCTGCTGCTCAAGGGCTTCGCGCTCGCCGCGCCCAGCCTGCTCGAGGCCCTGATCTGGCTGGTCGCCTTCACCACCTTCGCCTCGGGCGCCGCCTATGTGGTGCAGGCGGCGCGGCTGACGGCCGAGGGGCGGCCATGAGCGAGGCGCCGCGCCCGCCCGCCCGGTCAGAGCCGGCGCCGCGTCCCGCCCCGCCCGCCGCCACCCGCTTCCCGCCCCCGGCCGCGCCGCGCACGGCCACGCGGGCGCAGCGCACGGCGCTGCTGGTCGGGCTCGTCGGCACGGCGCTGTTCGCGCTGTGGCTGTTCCAGGGCATCCTCACGCCCTTCGTGCTGGCGGCGGTCATCGCCTATTTCCTCGACCCGCTGGCGACGCGGCTGGCGCGGATCGGGGTGCGGCGCTCGCTTGGCGCCTTCCTGCTGATCTTCCTCCTGATGGCGCTCGCTCTCGTCGCGGTGCTGCTGCTCTACCCCCTCATCCTCTCGCAGCTCGGGATTCTGGTGCAGCGCCTGCCGGCCTATGTGGCCGGCGTCGGCGCGCTGCTGCGCGACCTCCTGCAGCGGCTCGAGGAAGCGCTCGGGCCCGAGATGATGGACCAGCGGCTGAGGGAACTCGCGATCAACCAGGCGGGGGTGATGCTGTCCTGGCTCGGCACCGCGGCGACGCGCCTGATCGGCGGCGGCTTCGCGCTGTTCCAGGTGTTCACGCTCGTGGTCGTGGTGCCGGTCGTCGCCTTCTATCTGCTGCGGGACTGGCCGGTGATGCTCGCCCGCATCGAATCCTGGCTGCCGCGCCGCAACGCGGCCGTGCTGCGTCAGCTCGCGCGCGATACCGACCGCGTCCTCTCGGCCTGGCTGCGCGGGCAGCTGCTCTGCTGCGCGGCGCTCGGCGTGTTCTATGCGGTCGCGCTGCAGCTCGCGGGCCTCGAACTCGGCCTGACCGTCGGGCTGATGGCCGGGGTGCTGACCTTCATCCCCTATGTCGGCTCGCTGACCGGCTTCGCGGTGGCGATACTGCTCGCCATGGGCCAGTTCGGGACGTGGAACGAGGTGCTGGTGATCGTCGCCATCTTCGTGGTGGGCCAGACCATCGAGGGCTATGTCATCTATCCCTACCTGCTCGGGGACCGGGTCGAGCTGCACGCGGTCTGGGTGATCTTCGCCCTCTTCGCCGGCGGCGTCGCCTTCGGCTTCCTCGGCGTGCTGCTCGCGGTGCCGATGGCCGCCGCGATCGGGGTGGTGGCGCGCTACTGGCTCAGGCGCTATCTCGAAAGCCCGCTCTACCTCGACCCGCCCCGGACGGGGAGCTAGCCGATGGCCTCCCGCCCGGGCGCCGGCGCGCGGCAACTCGCCCTGCCGCTGCCGCTGCCCCTCTCCTGCGCGCGGGCGGACTTCCTCGAGGACGGCTCTAATGCCGAGGCGCTCGCCTGGCTCGACCGGCCGGAGGCCTGGCCGGGCGGGCGGCTCGCGCTGTTCGGCCCGGCCGGGGTGGGCAAGACGCACATCGCCCGCGCCACCGCCGCCGCGCGCGGCTGGCGCTGGCTGGAAGGCCCCGCGCTGCGCGGGCTGGCCGCCCCCGCGCCCGGGGGGACCGTGCTCGACGACGCCGACGCGGCGGCCGAGGAGAGGGCGCTGCTGCACCTCGTGAACCTCTCGGCCGAGCGCGGCGAAGGGCTGCTGCTCATCGGGCGGGAGGCGCCGGCGCGCTGGGCGGTCGCGCTGCCCGACCTCGCGAGCCGGCTGCGCGCGACCACCGCGATCGGCATCGGCCGGCCCGGGGATGCGCTGCTCGCCGCGCTGCTCGCCAAGCATTTCGCGGAGCGGCAGCTCCGTGTCGCGCCCGAGGTGCAGGCCTGGCTGCTCCAGCGCCTCGCGCGGGACGCCGCGACGCTGGCCGAGGCGGCGGCCCGGCTCGACCGCGCGGCGCTTGCGGCCGGCGGCGCGGTGACGCGCGCCCTGGCCCGGGCCGTGCTCGCGGGCTGGGAAGGCTTCGGGGAGGGGGGCGAGGATGACCGTTCCGAAACGGCGCCGGCGGCACCCTCCCCGCCCGAGCCCGCGCTGCTGTAGCCTCGAGCCATGACCGATGCCCTTCCGACCGCGCCCGAGACGGCGGAGGCGCTGCTGGCGAGCCCGGCGCGCTTCATCAACCGCGAGCTGTCCTGGCTCGCCTTCAACCAGCGCGTGCTGGAGGAGGCGGCGAACCCCCGCCACCCGCTGCTCGAGCGGCTGCGTTTCGTCGCCATCTCGGCCTCCAACCTCGACGAGTTCTATTCGGTGCGCGTCGCCGGCCTCGTCGGGCAGGAGCGCGCCGGCATCGGCAAGCTGAGCCCCGACGGCAAGACGCCGGGCCAGCAGCTCGCGGCGATCCACGAACGCGCCCAGCGGCTGATCAGCGGCCAGCAGGAGGCGTGGCGCGAACTCCGCGGCCTCCTGCGCGGGGCCGGCGTCGTCGTGGCCGAGGCGCAGGAACTCGACGCCGCCGACCGCGAGGCGCTGGAGGCCTGGTTCATGGACCGCGTCTTCCCGGTGCTGACGCCGCTCGCGGTCGATCCGGCCCATCCCTTCCCCTTCATCGCCAATCTCTCGCTCTGCATGGTGCTGAAGCTGGTGCGGGAGGAGGATGGGGGGACGATGCGCGCCCTGCTGCCGCTGCCCCCGCAGGTGCCGCGCTTCATCCGCCTGCCCGCGCGGGACGACGCGCCGGGCATCCGCTTCCTGCTGCTCGAGGACCTGATCCTGCTCTTCCTGGGCCGGCTGTTTCCCGGCTTCATCCCGGCCGCGACCGGCCTCTTCCGCGTCATCCGCGACACCGACGTGGAGTTCGAGGAGGAGGCCGAGGATCTCGTCCGCTCCTATGAGACGGCGCTGAAGCGCCGGCGGCGCGGGCGGCCGATCCGGCTGTCGGTGACCGCCGCGACACCCTCCGACATGCTCGACTTCGTGGCCGAGGAGCTGGGGGCGCAGCGGGCCGAGGTGTTCGTGGTGGACGGGCTGCTCGGCCTGTCGGACCTCACGCAGCTGATCGTGGAGGACCGCCCCGACCTGCTGTTCACGCCCTACACGCCGCGTTTTCCGGAACGCATCCTCGACTACGGCGGGGACTGCTTCGCGGCGATCCGTGCCAAGGACATCGTGGTGCACCACCCCTACGAATCCTTCGACGTGGTGGTGCAGTTCCTGCGCCAGGCGGCGCGCGACCCGAATGTGGTCGCGATCAAGCAGACGCTCTACCGCACCACGCGCGACAGCCCGATCGCCAAGGCGCTCATCGAGGCGGCCGAGGCGGGCAAGTCGGTGACCGGCATCGTCGAGCTCAAGGCCCGCTTCGACGAGGAGCGCAACATCGCTCTCGCGCGCGAGCTGGAAGCCGCCGGCGTGCAGGTCGTCTACGGCTTCGTTGAGCTCAAGACCCACGCCAAGGTCTCGCTGGTGGTCCGCCGCGAGGGCCAGCACCTGCGCTCCTACGCGCATTTCGGCACCGGCAACTACCACCCCGTGACCGCACGCATCTACACCGACCTCTCCTTCTTCACCGCCGACCCCGCCCTGACGCGGGACGCGGCGAAGCTGTTCAACTTCATGACCGGCTACGCGCGGCCCGAGAGCATGGAGAAGCTCGCCTTCTCGCCGCTGACGATCCGCCCGACCCTGCTCGCGCTCATCGAGCAGGAGATCGCCTTCGCGCGTGAGGGGCGGCCGGCGGCGATCTGGCTCAAGATGAACTCGCTGGTGGACGAGACGCTGATCGATGCGCTCTATGCCGCCTCCCGCGCCGGGGTGAAGGTGGATGCGGTGGTGCGCGGCATCTGCTGCCTGCGCCCCGGCGTGCCCGGGCTCAGCGACAACATCCGCGTCAAGTCCATCGTCGGCCGCTTCCTCGAGCATTCGCGCATCTACGTCTTCGGCAACGGGCACCGGCTTCCCTCGCGCCGCGCCAAGGTGTTCATCTCCTCGGCCGACTGGATGGCGCGCAACATGGACTGGCGGGTCGAGACCATGGTGCCGGTCGAGAACCCGACGGTGCACGCGCAGGTGCTGGACCAGATCATGGTCGTGAACCTCAAGGACACGATGCAGTCCTGGCAGCTTGGCCCCGACGGGGGATGGAGCCGGGTGCCGCCGGGCGAGAAGCCGGTCTCGGCGCATGAGTACTTCATGACCAACCCGTCCCTGTCGGGGCGCGGCAGCGCGCTCAAGGGCGCGCCCCGGCGCCAGCGCCAGGACCGCGTGCAGCAGGATTGACGCCTTGAGCCTCGCGATCCGCGATCTCCCGGCCTTGCGCGGCGCGGGACAAAGGCTGCCGCGCTCGGCCGTGGTCGATCTCGGCTCCAACTCCGTCCGCCTCGTCGTCTTCGAGGGGCGGGCGCGCAACCCGCTCACCATCTTCAACGAGAAGGCGGTGCTCGGCCTCGGCCGCGGCCTCGTGGCCACGGGGCGGCTGAACGAGGCGGCGGTGGAGCAGGCCCTCACCGTCATGCGGCGCTACCACAGCCTCGCCCGCGCCATGGCCGCCGACCCGGTCGAGGTGCTGGCCACCGCGGCGGTGCGGGACGCGGCCAACGGCGCCGCCTTCGTCGAGGCCCTGCAGCGGAGCCTGCCGGAGCTGCGCATCCGCGTCCTCACCGGCCAGGAGGAGGGGCTGCTCTCGGCCGAGGGCGTGCTGCTCGGCTTTCCCGAAGCGGATGGCGTGCTCGGGGACATCGGCGGCGGCTCGCTCGAACTGGTCGAACTCGCCCATGGGCGCATCGGCCGGGCGGTCAGCCTGCCGCTCGGCGCCATCCGCCTCGCCGAGCGCGCGGGGGGGGAGATGGCGCGCGCCCGCGCCATGGCCAGCGAGGAACTCGCCCGCGTCCCCTGGCTGGTGGAGGCGGCGGGGCGGGACCTCTATCTCGTCGGCGGCGCGTGGCGGGCGCTGGCGCGCATCCATATCGCGCAGACCGCCTATCCGCTCTCCATCGTGCATCACTACGTGCTGTCGCGGGAGGAGGCGCGCGACCTCGCGGGCGTGGTGATGGCGGCGACGCGCCGCACGCTCGAGCGCATGCCCGGGGCGCCGAGCAAGCGCCTGGCCGACCTGCCCTGGGCGGCGATGGTGATGCGCCGGCTGCTGCGCGCCTCGGGCGCGCGGCGGGTGGTGTTCAGCGCCAACGGGCTGCGCGAGGGGTGGTACGCCCGCCACCTCCCGCCCGAGGAACGCCGGCGCGACCCGCTGCTCGCCGCCGCACAGGACCTCGCCGCGCGCTTCGGGCGCGACCCGCGCCTGCCGCCCGCCCTCGCGCAATGGACCGCCGGGCTGTTCGAGCGCGAGAGCCCGGCCGACGCCGCGCTGCGCGCCGCCGCCTGCTGGGCGAGCGATGTCGGCAGCCACGACCATCCGGACTACCGCGCCGAGCATGCCTATTTCCGCGTGCTGCGCCAGCCGGGGGTGGGTCTCGACCACCATGCGCGGGCCTTCCTCGCGCTGGCGGTCGCGCTGCGCTACGAGGCGGGGGCGGATGCCCCCTTCCTGCAGGCCGCGCGCGTGCTCCTCGATGTCGCGGCGGTGCGGCGAGCCGAGGTGCTCGGCGCCGCGCTGCGCCTGGCCTACACGCTCTCGGGCGGGACGCCGGAACTGCTGGCGGGCACCTCGCTCGAACGCAGCGGCGGGCGGCTGGTGCTGCGGCTGGTGGAAGGCAGCGGCGTCTTCGCGGGCGAGAGCGTGCTGCGCCGCGTCGAGGCGCTGGCCGCCACGCTCGGGCTGGAGGCCGCGGTGGAGGTCGCGGGCTGAGCGCGGGCCGGGCTACGCGCGACGCGGACAGGCCGCCGCCACCACCGCCGCGAGCAGCATCGCCGCCACCCACCAGGCCTGCCAGGCGCCGAAGGAGAGCATCGCCGTCACCGCCGCCGAGGCCAGCGCGCCCGCCGCCGCCCCCGGATGGGGCGCGCGCGCCGCCGCGCCGCCGAGCAGGAAGGCCAGCGCCGCGGCGAGCATCGCGCCGACCGCGCCGAGTTCGAGCCAGACCTGCAGCGCGCCGTTGTGCGGATGCAGCGGCAACACCTGCACATGGGGTTCGGCGAACCAGGCGCGGCGGGCCGGGTCGCTGACGCGCATGCGGTCGAGGATCGCCGCCGGCGGGCTGTCGCGCCCGCCGGGGATCGTGCGACTCGCCTCCATCCCCCAGCCGAGGAGCGGCCGCTCGGCGATCCGCGCCGCCGTGAAATCCCAGATCAGCATGCGGTGCAGGGCGGAGGTGGGCAGATGCTCGACCGGCAGGCGCGGCACGGCGGCGACCAGCAGGGGCATGGCGAGGATCGCCACCGCCAGGCCGGCGCCGAGAAGGCGCGGCACGAGGCGCGGCGCGCGGGCGGCGGCGAGCGCCACCAGCACGCCGAGCACCGCCGCGATCTTCGCCGTATCCCCGGGCAGCGCGACGATGACGGCCGCCCCACCCGCCAGCAGCAGCGCCCGCGGCAGCGCGGGCCAGGGCAGCGCGACGGCGAGCGGCAGCAGCAGCGCCATCACCGAGGCGGCGGGCTTGAGACCGAAGGAGAGGGTCGGCGGCACCTCGCTGAGGCCGCGCACGCCCGCGCGCAGGGCATGGCCGGAGAGCGCATCGAGTGCGGCGGCGGCGAGGCCGAGGACGAGGCCGAAGGCGAGCGCCGCCATCAGCCGCCGGCGCGGCTCCTCCGCGAGCGGTGCGACCGCCCGGGCGGCGGCGGCGGCGAGCAGCGCCATTCCGGCGAGCGCAAGCCCCGCGCCGAGGGCGCGCCCGGGCTCCGGCGCCCAGAGCGCCGAGGCCGCGCCCCACAGGCCGAGCAGCGCCGCCACCGCCGCGAGCGGGCCGCGCGGCCAGGGCCAGGCGGCCGCACCCCGGCGGGCCGCGAGCACGGAGAGAGCGAGGGCTGAAAGCGCGACCGGCGCCATCGCCTTGGACTGCAACACGGCGGCGAAGGGGGCGGCGGCGAGCGCGACGGCGAGCGGGAGGGCGGGGGAGGGGGCTGGCACGGGCTGGACCGGATGCTGGGAGGACGGGGCGCGAAGCTGGGGCGCCTTCCCGCCGGAGGGTGGAAGGGCCGTGGCGGCAGGCCTCGAGGGGGAGGCGAGGGGGCGCGGCCCCGCCCCCCCGCCCTGGGCGCCGAAGCGGGGCCTGCCGTCGGCGCCGCCTCAGACCGCGGCGATGCTCTCGCGGCGCAGTTCGACGGCCAGGGCGTCGAGCGCGCGGCCGACGCGGTCGAGCATCTCGTTCACCTCGTCCTTGGTGATGACCAGCGGGGGCGAGAAGCCCATGCTGTCATTGACCATGGCGCGCAGGATGACGCCTTCCGCCTCGCCATGCTTGACGAGGCGCGGGCCGACCTTGCGCGCCGGGTCGAAGGGCTTGCGCGCGGCCTTGTCGGCGCTGAGTTCGATCGCGCCGATCAGGCCGACGCCGCGCACCTCGCCGACCAGCGGGTGG
>Ga0272446_1000537_pt1 | contig 59807 bp, 56 predicted proteins | sample YNPCB0061_FD_194587 | JGI IMG/M metagenome (GOLD analysis project Ga0272446, IMG submission 194587) | Hot spring microbial mat communities from Yellowstone National Park, WY, United States - YNP-CB-006-1 | ecosystem: Environmental > Aquatic > Thermal springs > Hot (42-90C) > Sediment | place...
CCTGGGTGCGCGTCCTGTGGCGCACTTGGTCTTCGCGCTCGGCCTACGACCCGAGCCTTCACGGTGGTGCGAAGCGGTTCCTCGCTGCCGCGTGACGCAGGGGTTGACACAGGAAGTCTCATGCCGCCTCCTTTGCGTCGAGACATCTGCGCAGCGCAGCGATCGCGCGGTGGCGCAGGACGCGCACGTTGCCGGCGGTGGTCCGTAGCGCACCGGCGATCTCGTCGGCGGAGCGCTCGGCGTGGAACGACAGCCACACCACCTGGCGCGCCCGCTCGTCGAGCGTCTCGAGGCTGCCGAGCAGCGCGCGCACGTCGACGCGCTCGGGCTCGACCGGCGCCGGCAGCCGCGCCAGCACCTCGTGGTCGACGGAGACGGCGCGCGCCGCGCCCTCGCGCATGCGCGACGCCGTGTTGCGCGCGACCCCGAGGACGAAGCGCGCCACCAGCTCGGGCTCGTCGACGCGCCCCGCCCGCGCCGCCTCGATGAGCGCCATCAGCACCGCCTGCACGAGGTCGCGCGCGCGATCCTCGTCGCCGAGGTGGCGCAGGCCGTAGAGCCGCACGCGCGGCGCGAACCGCGCGCACAGCGCCGCCTCGGCGGCCGCGCGCCCCTCGCCCCCGGCCGTCACCCGGCGCACGAGCTCCCCGTCGCCGACGACGTCGCCCTCGCCCTCGCCATCCATTGGCCGTCGAAGGTAGCATGGCCGGGCGCGCGATTGTCGCTAGACACCAAGTGCGTCGGCCAGCCCGCGCAGGAGCGCGCCCCCATCCCCGCGGTACGAGCTGCCGTGCATGAGCGCCAGCGTCCGCGGCTCCGTCGCCGCCAGCTTCTCGATCACGCCGCGCGCCCCACGCTCGATCCCCATCCCCGACATCCCCGCCTGGTGCGCGGCCATCGCCGCCCCCAGCACCTCGCGCTCGGTCACCGGCGCCACCGCGTCGCCGAGGTGCGTGAGGAGGTCCCCGCACAGGAGCGTCCGCCCGCTCTCCTCGAAGAGGAACCCGCACTCCCAGTTGTGCGGCACGTGCGGCGCGTCGAGCCAGCGCACCCGCTTCGTCCCGATCGCCAGCGTCTCTCCGTCGGCGAGCGCCCGCGGTGCGCGGTCGGCGAGATCGTTGACCGACACCATCGCCGCCACCATCCCGCACAGCGGCTGAGCGTTCGGCGCGGCGGCCAGCCAGTGGTTGAGCGCCCCGCTCTCGTCGGCCTCGACGTGCGAGAAGCTCACCCACCGCAGCCGCGCCACGTCGCCGAGGACGCGCGCCACCGCCTCGCGCACCGACGGAAACAGCCCGCGCTGCCCGGTGTGGAACAGGAGCGGCTCGTCGTCGACGAGCAGGAACTGGTTGAAGGTGAAACCGCCGGGGATCACCGACGGCGGGACCGGCGTCGAGATGCGAAAGACACCGTCTGCGATTTCGTGAACGGAGGTCGAGGTCGTCATACCCCTCACGTACGTCCACGCGGCGTCTCGTTACAGCCTCAAACCGAATTCCCCCGCTTGGTCGTATTCTCCTGTCATGCGGAGATCCGTGTACGTGGGGGTGAGCGTGGTCCTGCTGGGGGCCGCCACGCTCGGGTGGGGCGCGCCCGCGCTCAAACAGTCCATCAAGAATTCGAAGTTCTTCCGGGTCGACGTCGGCCACAAGAAGGTCGTCGGGACGGGCGACTACATCGCCCCGGCGCTGCGGCTCGATCTCGCGTCGCTGTCGACCGATCAGCCGCAGTACTGGCCGAACGAGAAGGTCTACGTGAAGGTGATGGCGCTCCTGCGCGGCGGCCAGACCCTCGAGGGGACCTGGCAGAAGCGCGACGCGGCGACGCACCCGCTCACGGTGAAGCTGAACGCCGACGGCGTCGCGGTCGTCGAGATCATGGACGGCGCCAAGCAGAAGCTCGAGCTCGGCGAGTACCGCGTCGATTTGAAGTCTAGCGATAAAAAGAGCTCGCTCTCGACGACGTTCGCGGTCGTCGACGGGGCGCTGGGGGCCATCTCCTTCGCGCACGAGTGGAAGCGGGTGACCACCATCGACGCGCTCGAGGCGAGCCCCGGCGGCTGGTTCCTCGGGAACCCGGGCGGCGCCGGGAAGCGGTGGGGCAACGGCCTCTCGTTCAAGAACGAGCTGCGCGTCGCCAACAAGCCCTACAGCGGCGAGGCGCAGGTGAACAGCCGCTGCATGCTGCCGGGCTGCAACGGGACCTTCGCGGGGCGCTCGCTGACCCTGCAGGTCACCGACGGGAAGATCGAAGGGACGCTGCAGGTCGGCGGCCACTCGGGGCCGTTCCAGATCGAGGTCGTCACGCCGCAGGGCTCGCTGCGCCACCAGTTCGAGGGCTCGAGCCACGTCGAGCGCGACATGATGCTGGTCTCGGGCGGCGTCGGCTGGACGCACCGGGTGGGGCTCGCGCCGTACGAGAACACGCAGCCGGTGGCGGGGCGGCAGCTCTACGTCGAGTCGAAGCGCGAGAGCGGCAGCGACGCGCCGTTCGAGCTCGAGTCGATCGTCGCGCAGAAGGGCGCGGTGAATCTGTCCATCAAAATAGCGACCGCCAAGGCGCAGGTGGTCGCCTGGAGCCCCAAGCCCGACGGCAGCTACGCGGCGCGGGTGCTCCACGACAAGGGCGACCTCAAGGCGGGCGCGTCGGTGAAGGTGCCGGTCGTCGGGCCCTACACGCTCGTCACCGCGGGCGGCTTCGTCGACGGGAAGTTCAAGGAGGGGTGGGCGCTCCTGTTCGCGCCGTCGCAGCTCGAGGTGGCGCTCACCGCGCCGCCGTCGGGCGCGCCCAACCGGCCGCTCACCGTCGACGTGCAGGTGAAGGGCGCGGGCGGGAAGGTGTCGGGGATCCTCGAGGTCTACGACAACCGCGTGGCGTCGCGGTCGAGCTTCTCGGGGCTGGCCTCGAGCATCGGCGACTCGGTGCGCGCGACCTCGCGCGCGGTGGCGTCGTGGGAGGACACGACCGGCATCCCCGACGAGGAGGAGGCGCCGCCGACGCGGAACGGCCACTCGCGCGAGAAGTCGAAGAAGGACTCCGCCGACGGGATGATCGGGCTCGGCAGCATCGGCACCAAGGGCTCGGGTAGCGGCATGGGATACGGCAGCGGCGCGGGCGGGCTCGGCGCGCGCTCCGCGATCGGGCCCTCGGCGGCTCCGCCTCCGCCGCCGGCGCCGATGATGAAGATGGCCGCGCCGGCGAAGGCGGTCGCGGGGGGCGGCGGGAGCGCGGCGGCGGGCGGGGCCAACGAAGACGACGTCCCGAAGGACATCATCCGCGAGGGCGAGAAGAAGGTCGTGGCCTGCCAGCTCGTCGAGACCGACGCCAACGGCCGGGCCAGCGTGACGGTGACGCTGCCGCCGCAGACCGGGCGGGTGATCGCGCGCTTCGTCGCGGTGAAGGGGCTCGATCACGCCGAGGGGCAGCGCGCCGTCGACGTGAAGCTGGGCGCGTTCGCCGACGCGCGGCTGCCGCGCGTGCTGGTGCCGGGCGCCGAGCTCAAGCTGCGCGTCGACATCACCAACAACTTCGCCGACGCGGTGAACGTGCTCGTGAAGGGGACCGGCCTGACGCAGGAGCTGCGCGAGGCGGTGAAGCCGGGGTCGAAGACCGTCGAGCTGCCGCTGGTCGCGCGCGAGTCGGGGACGCTGATCCTGCAGACCAGCGATGGGAAGGGCACGCCGATCGACCGGCGCGAGCTGCCGGTGGCGCTGCTCGATGACCAGGCGGTCACCTATTCGCGCCTCGAATTCGGCGGCGCGGCGCAGGGCGTCCCCGTCGCTGCCGACGAGGAGGTGGTGGTCTACGAGGGGGCGGGCCCGCTCCTCCAGGGCGTGGTGATGAACGTCTTCACGACGACGGAGTCGTGGTTCGGCCACGCCGAGGCGCTCTCGGCGCAGGTGGCCGTGCACGCGGTGCTGCTGGCGGCGATCGACAAGGGGCTCCTGGCCGACGAGGGGCTGAAGGAGCAGCTCCGCTCGACGCTCAACCGCAGCGTGCGCTCGCTCGACGAGAAGTTCTGCCCGGCGACGGGGACCGACGGCCTCTGCCGCCCCTACCCGGGGATCGCGCCGAGCCCGCTCTGGAGCGCGTGGGTCGGCCGCAACCTCCACGCGGCGCGCCGCGCGCTGGCGCAGGTCGGCGGCAACGACCAGCGCGTGGCCGAGGCGGCGACGCGGGTGAAGGCGATCACCGCCCGCGTCGACGGGGCGCTGAAGGCGAAGAGGCTGTCGACGGCGGAGCTGGGCGGCTACGACCAGAGCGGCGAGGCGGTGATCCCCGTCGAGATCGACGGCAAGGTCGTCTATCGGGTCCTCACCGACGACGCGGTGTCGAAGTGGGCGGTCGACAAGCTCCTGCCGAAGATCGACTGGGACGCCAAGACCAACGAGCTCGGCTTCGCGCGCGCCTACGACACCTTCCGCTTCCTGAAGGCGTTCGAGCGCACCGGCGCGCTGCAGTACCTCACCGACGTGGCGACGGCGCTGTGGCTGAAGGGCGACCGGGCGCGCTTCGCTGATGTCTATCGGAAAATCACCCGCGGGATGATCCTCACGCAGGAGCCGGGGCTGATCCAGGGGCCGGCGCTGCTGGGCGGCGTCTACTCGACGCCGATGGCGCTGGTGCGCTTCCTCGAGCTGCAGCTCCTCGTCGGGAAGGAGCAGGCCAAGGCGGGCGCGACGGCGAAGCTGGCCGGTCGGGTGGTGCCCTTCGGGCAGCGCGCGACGGGCGGCGGCACGCTCGAGCTCCCGGCGGGGGCCATCGCCCGCGTAGACAAAAAAGGCAAGGTCCGCTGGGACGCGGCGCCCGGGCCGGAGGCGGCGACGACCCGCCTCTCGTCGACGCAGGCCAAGGTCGGCGAGGAGCTGGCGCTGGAGGTGACGCTCTCGGGCGACCTCGATCCGATGGAGCACTACGCCATCGTGGCCGTCCCCTCGACGGTGGCGATCAAGCAGACCGAGGACATCCTCAGCGACTACCGCGGCCAGCTCCTCTACGGGCAGCAGGTCACCGGCGGCACGCGCCTCCAGCTCCTGGCGATCCCCTTCCGCGGGTCGCGCTCGATGAAGCTGCTCCTCGAGGGGGCCTACCCCGGCAAGTCGCCGGGGCGCGTCGCCATCCGCCACATCGAGAAGGCCGACGGCCTGTCGGTGCGGCGGATCGCCGACGTCGTCGTCGAATAGACGAAGTCGCTACCCACCGGCGCCGGGGTGGCGTATAGAACGCCCCCCATGTCGACGATCACCGCGACCGGCGTCACGATGTCCTACGGCGGCAAGAAGCTGTTCGAGGACGTCAACGTCACCTTCAGCCCCGGCAAGCGCTACGGACTCACGGGCCCCAACGGCGCCGGGAAGTCGACCTTCATGAAGATCCTCGCCGGCGACCTCGAGCCGCTCACCGGGACGGTGTCGCGGCCCGAGAAGACGTCGGTGCTGCGCCAGGATCAGTTCGCCTACGAGGACGTGCGCGTGCTCGACGTGGTCCTCATGGGGGCGAAGAAGCTGTGGGCGGCGATGGTGGAGAAAGAAAAGATCCTGGCGCTGCCGGAGATCACCGATGAGCTCGGCCATCGCCTGGGCGAGCTCGAGTGCGTCGTCGCCGAGGAGGACGGCTACACCGCCGAGGCCGACGCCGGCGTGCTGCTCGCGGGCCTGGGGATCCCGCAGAACGCGCTCGAGGGGCCGATGCGCGAGTTGCCGGCGGGCTCAAGCTGCGCGTGCTGCTCGCGCAGGCGCTGTTCGGCAAGCCCGACGCGCTGCTGCTCGACGAGCCGACCAACCACCTCGACCTCGACTCGATCCGCTGGCTCGAGGGGTTCCTCTGCGAATATCAGGGCGTCCTGGTCACCATTTCGCACGACCGCCATTTCTTGAACGCGGTCTGCACCCACGTCGCCGACATCGACTACAACACCATCATCACCAAGTTTCACTTTGTGGATTCCTGCAGGCAGAACGATGCCAGCGCGCGGGGCTTCGCCATACGAGCGACCGTCGATGTTGATCTTCGCCCAGGTATCGACCAGGACGTCGAGCTTTCCTCGCTGAACGGTCGCGGTCGAGGGCTCCGACGCGTTCGCTGCGGGCTTAGCCTCGGCGACGAGAACGATGCGCCGACGCTGATCCTCTGCTCCGAGCGGGATGTTTTCGTGCTTGACGGTATATCCGTCCGCGCTCACCTCGACAGCGATGGTCTCCCCTGCCGCTCCCTCGATCACGTGCGGGGATGTGCCGACGTGGAGTTTGCCGTCAATGCTGACCTTCGCATCGGGCGGCGTGACGTCTAGGAAGAGGCGCGACAACGCCGGCTTCGGCTCGGGAGGCTTCGACTCAGCCGGCTGGGGCATCGGCTTCGGGGGAGCATCCGCGATGATGGGCGAGACCGCCTTCGCCTCGGGACTCGGCGCACCGCGCGTGAGTGCTACCCCGGCGACCACAGCAGCGACCACGACCGCGCCGACGCCTAGCCCAATCCCGAGAGCCTTTTTCGAGACGGGCGCCTTGGGGGCAACGGGTGCCGTCTTCGGCGCGGTGACGAAATCCGAGATCAGCTCGCTCGCCATCCGTCCCGAGCTGGTCTCGTGGGGGATCTCGACCGGCACGCTCGACTGGTTCGCGAAATACGCCGGGTTGAGCGTCGGCGTCTCGGGAGTGACGCTGACCGCGCGAGCGCCCCCTGCGAGCGCCTGCTCGAGCGCGATCCGCATCTCGGCCGCACTCTGGAAGCGCTGATTTCGATCACGGGCAAGCCCCTTCTCGATGATCGCCGCCACGTGCGCCGGAAGGCCCGGCACGAGCTCACGGATCGAGATCGGATCCTCCCGCATCTTCGCCGTGAGGAGAGCCATGATCTGCGGATACTGCGCGTAGGGAAGTCGCCCGCTGACGGCGAAGTACAACATTGCCGCGCATGCGTAGACGTCGGTGCGACCGTCTGCATTCGACGAGTCCGAGATGTGCTCCGGGCTCATGAAGGCCGGCGTACCGACGGGGAAGCCGGTCTTGGTGAGACGCACGGCGCGTGAAGCCGAGTTGGCGATTCCGAAGTCGAGGATCTTGATGATGCCGCTCACCGTCTTCATGACGTTGTCGGGCTTGATGTCGCGGTGGACCACGCCCTTCGAGTGGGCATACTCGAGGCCGGCGAGGACTTCGGCGACGATGCGCGCCGCCTCTTGCCACGGGAGCTGGCCCTTCTGGTCGATGAGCTTCCTGAAGCTCTGTCCCTCGATGAGCTCCATGATGATGACGGGCACCTTCGTGCCGTCGGGCGCGATCCACTCCTCGACGTCAAACACCTTGACGATCGAGGGGTGGTTGAGGGTCGCGCCAATGCGGACCTCGAGCATGAGGCGCTCGAACGCGATCGGATCGTTCTGGGGGACGATGCAGAACTTGAGCGCACGCAGCTCGGTCAGGATCTGGTGCCTGCCGCGGTAGACCGCCCCCATCCCGCCCGCGCCGAGCAGCACCTCGATGAGGTGCTTGGCGACGACGAGGTTGATGATCGAGAAGGGGTCGGCGCCCTCGAGGTTGATCATGGCCAGGCTGCCGACGCCGCGGCGCTTGTGAACGCCCCGCGGGCGGCTCGGGAGAATGGGATGCAGCACCCATCATCACCTACACCGGCGGCTACGACGACATGGTGATGGCCAAGAGCCAGGTGCGCGCGCGCGTCGAGGCGGAGAACGCCGATCGACAGAAGAAGGTCGCGCAGCTCCAGGAGTTCGTGTCGAAGTTCGCCGCCGGGACGCGCGCCTCGCAGGTGCAGTCGCGCAAGAAGCAAATCGAGAAACTCGCCGTCACCGAATTGAAGAAATCGAATATCGAGCGGCCGTTCATTCAGATCCTGGTGAAGAAGCCGTCGGGGAAGCAGACGCTGACCATCGAGGGGCTCTCCAAGCGCTGGCCGGAGGTCGAGGTCTGCCGCGACTTCACCGCGCTCGTGACCAAGGGCGAGAAGGTGGCCATCGTCGGCGCGAACGGCGTCGGCAAGACCACGCTGTGCCGGATGCTCGTCGGGGAGCTGCCGCCCGACGCCGGGACCATCGAGTGGGGGCACGAGGTCTCGATCGGCTACATCGCGCAGGACCACGCGGCGGAGATCCCCAAGGACACCACCGTCGACCAGTGGCTGCACTCGTTCGACGAGCGCGCCTACGTGCAGGACATCCGCGGGCTCCTCGGCAAGATGCTCTTCAAGGGCGAGGAGGGGCAGAAGCCGACGGCGGCGCTGTCGGGCGGCGAGGCGGTGCGGCTCCTGTTCGCGAAGCTGATGCTGACCAAGGACAACGTGCTGGTGCTCGACGAGCCGACCAACCACCTCGACCTCGAGTCGATCGTGGCGCTCGGTGAGGCGCTGTCGCGCTACGAGGGGACGGCGTTCGTCGTCACGCACGACCGCGACCTCATCGAGTCGTTCGCGACGCGGCTGTTCGCCTTCGGGCCGAATGGGCTGGTCGACTTCCGCGGGACGTACGAGGAGTACCTGGCGCAGACCGGCGGCGCGGGGCCGAAGCGCGGCGAGGGCGGCAAGGGCGGCAAGAAGCGGTAGGCGTCCGTGACCGCGCTCTTCGGGGTGACGCTGGCGCACCTCGCGCTGCCGCCGCTCGAGGCCGAGGCGCTGCGCGCAATCGCGCCGCGCACCGTCGAGAACATGGGGACGCTCGACCGCCAGACGGCGGCGCCGATCGAGGGCGGGCTCTTCGACGAGGCGATCTTCTCCGGTGGCGCAGCGGGGGCGGTGGCGCGCATCGAGCTGCCCTGCGCGGTGCCGCACCCGCTCGTGCCGGGGGTCGAGCTGCGCGCGATCGCGGTGGTGCCCCCGTCGCTGCGTCCGATGACGCTGCGCGACGGTGAGCTCATCATGTCCAGCATCAATTCCGACTACCAGCGGGTGCTGATCCCGGTCGGGCGGCTGCGCCGGCTGGCCGCCATCGAGGCGCCGACGGCGATCGTCGACGGGGAGCGCGCGTCGCTCGCCGAGGCGGTGCGCGCGCTGGTGGCGGCGCTGCCGGCCCTCCTCCGCCCCGATCCGGCGGCCGCGCTCGCCGCGCTCGATGCCCACGCCGCCGCGCACGAGCTCGCGCTCGACGGGCTCGAGGGGACACTCCCGCCACCGCTCGACCGCACCGTCGCCACGCTCGTCGCGATGGGCCTCGCCCCGCCCCCGCGCCGCGCGCTCCAATAGCGTCGCGGTCAGAACGGAAAGTCGGACGAGGGGCGGTGGGCGACGGCGTCCGTCGCGTCGCTCGACGGAGGCACCGCGGCCCAGTATCCGGCGACGTACGCGATCCCGTCGCGCTGCCTCGTGTAGCTGGGCGGTTGCCACTCCATCCCCGGTGGAGGAATCCGCCATCGACCGGGGCGCCAGACCCAGCGCTCGCGCCAATCCCAATATCCGGATACCCAGACATGGCGCGGCGACGGCCCATCGAGCGGGACATACTCGGGATCCGTCTTCGGCGGGCGCGGCAGCCGCGAGAGCGTGGGCGGCCGCTCGGTCGGCGGCTCGAAGCGCGGGAGCGGCCTCACCGCGACGCGGACGGTGGGCTCGAGCACGACCGGAGGCGGCGGCTCGCGCGGCCGCTCTTTGCAGGTGCCGTGATCGAAACAGCCAAGGATGGCGAGCCCAAAGAGCGCTGCCTTCGCGCCATCGGCCGCTCCACCGCAGCCCGAGAGCGCGACGACCGCTGCAACCACCATCGGAAGCGAACGCCGCATGAGGGACCCCGCGCCGTATGCAGCCATCGCTCCACCCGAACGCCGCCGCGCGCGCGACGTCCCCGCCCGCGTGGAGCGCGGTTCACGCGTCGGCGCCAACCGACGTTCACGCACGCGGTCCCGTCGTGCGATGGCGACGCGTGCTGCGCATCACACGCGAGATCACCGCGTCGAGCGACGCGGTCCCCATGCGCCGCTTCGCCCCCCGGACGCGGGCGTCGTTCGCGCCAACCGACGCGCCGGACTGGCCGGCCGCTTGCGCGCTCCCAGCGCATGCGCCTGCGCGTCGGGTTGGCGGCGGTCGCGCTCGTTGCGCTGGCGTCGGGGCGGGCGGCCGCGCAGGACCTCGGGCACAAGCTCCCCGGGACGCTCGGGCTGCAGGCGGGATCGCAGCCGAAGGCCGGGCTGTACGTCGCCGATCGTCTCGTCTTTTACACCTCGAGCGCGGTCTTCGATCGCACCGGGGCGCGCCTCCCCGTCGACGTGAGCGCGCAGGGCTTCGCCAACGGCTTCGGCGTGAGCGGCAGCTACGAGCTCCCGCGCCTCAGGACCTTCGTCAACGCGACGGTCGCCTTGCCGCTGGCGCGCGTCGTCGGGAGGATCGGCGACCGCCCCGAGGCCAGCTTCGATCGCTTCGGCCTCGCCGACGTCTACATCCAGCCGCTGCGCCTCGGGTGGCGCCTGCCGCACCTCGACGTCGTCGCGGGCTACGCCTTCTACATCCCCACGCGCCGCTTCGTCCCCGGCGGACAGGGCAACCTCGGGCGCGGCGCCTGGTCGCACGAGGCCACGCTCGGCGCGACGCTGTTCGTCGACGGCGCGCGGAGCTGGCACGTCTCGGCGCTGGCCTCGTACGAGCACAACGAGCGCAAGCTGGGCGTCGACCTCACCCGCGGCGCCACCGTCCAGATCCAGGGCGGCGCCGGGGCCACCTTCGCGCGCGTCGTCGACGCGGGCGTCGTCGGCTACGCGCTGTGGCAGGTGACCGACGACTCCGGCGCGGCGCTCCCCCCGTCGCTGCGCGGCGCGCGCGATCGCGTCTACGGCCTCGGCGCCGAGCTCGGCGCGACGATCGCCAGCGCGCGCACGCGCATCAACGTCCGCTACGTGCACGACCTCGCCGTCCGCTCGCGCCCCTCCGGCCAGCTCTTCCTCATCGGCGTCACCTTCGCCGCCAGCCCCTGACGCGAGGGGAGGCTCTCCCCCGCGAGCACAATCATCTGCTCGACGCGCCGCAGGCGCCGGTCCGGCGATCGCGCCGAGGCCAACAGCCACGTCGTGGGCGCGAGGCAAACGCGCCACACCGCCGACGAGAACCAGTCGGGGCCGCTGACCGCGCGGCCGTGCTCGCGCGCGTGCTTGCGGTGATTGTCGAGCACGTACGCGACGGCGTGATCGGTCTTCGTTGGGGGTCCGGAGAACATGCGCGTGGTCCCGATCGGCGAAGACCTGGCCGTGCTCACCCGCGACAGCCACTCGCTCGTCGCTGCTTCGACGAGGTGGAAGTGATTGTGCTGGACGGAAATTTGCAAAGCCGGGCATCGAACCGCTCGGCGGCCGTCGGCGCCGCGCAGCGTACGGCGGTCGTGCGTTCCCCTTCCGCCCCGCGCTCGCGAACAGCCCGAGCTGTCGTCCCGCCGCCGCCTCGGTCGCCGAACCGAATTTCGGCAGACCTTGGCCGATCACGACGGTGTGACATCGATAATTTACCGTCTATCAGGAAGCGAGAGCGAGCGGCGAGCTGTCGGCTCACGATCGCGGCCGTCGCCGAATGCAGAGCGGGAACCTCACCGCGCTCGAAGCGAAAATGGTTCCCGGCACCGGCAGTCGCGGCGACGAGAGAGCCCACGAGCGGCTGGAACCGATCATTCGTCTAGCATCACCTTGCGCCGACGAAGGCCCCACATCCGCGGCACGGGCCGCAGCGTGACCTGCGCCGGAGCTTGCTGCACCGTCGGCGCCGCGCACCCTGCGTCCGTCGCGCCTTCCCCCTCCGTCCTGACCTCGCGAACAGCCCGAGCTGTCGACCTATCACGTTGCCGCTCTCCCGCTCCGAGCAATGTGGTGGCTCGACGCTGATATGTGTCTAGCGCTATTGTCCGACTCGCCGCAGGCGACGGTCAGAGGAGCAACCGCTGATGCCCAGGCGCGCTTGACGGGGGAGGAGGCCGCCCCTTCGATCGCGCGGAGGCCAACACCCCAGTCCGGCCCGAAGACGACACGGCCGTGCTCGCGCGCGTGCTTGCGGTGATTCTCGAGCACGTACGCGACGGCGCGCTTTCACCTCCGCGGGCGTCCGGAGCACATGGGCGTGGTACCGATCGGTGAAGACCTGGCCGTGCTCGCCGCGGACGCGGTTGAGCGCGATCGCCAGCCGCGTGCACAGCCCTGCATCGCCCGCGACAGCCACTCGCTCGTCGCTGCCTTCGACGATCAGGTGGATGCGATTGTGCTGGACGGAAAACTTGCACAGCCGGGCACTGATCCACTCGGCGGCCGCTTCGAACGAGCGTGCGATGGCCTGCATCACCTTGCGCCGACGGAGCCCCCACTGCCCGCTGGTGCGCGACGCCGCGCCGCGACCGCGGCCGACCGCGCCGTCGGCGCCGCGCAGCCTGCGTCCGTCGCGCCTTCCCCTTCCGCCTCGGCCTCGCCCACAGCCCGAGCTGTCGTCCCACCGCCGCCTCCGTCGCCGAACCGAATTTCGGCAGACGTTGACCTGTCACGACGCGGTGACCTCGACGCATTTCCGTCTATCAGCAAAGAGGGGGGTGGGCAACCGAACCGACCGGCGCGCTGTCTGCTCGCCATCGCGGCCGTCGCCGAATGGAGAGCGGAACCTCACCGCGCTCGAAGCGGAAACGGTTCACACGGGCGCCGGGTTGAGGGCGCGGGGTCGTCTGGTTGCATCGACGGGGGCGGACTCGCTCGTCGCCTCGACGATCAGCTGGATGTGATTGTGCTGGACGGAAAAATCGTCCGACGCCGCTGGTCGACGCTGTCGAGGGTCGCCGAGCCGGTCTCTGTCAGTGGGCGATGAGCGAGGTCGCGGGGATGCGGGCGTCGGCGTAGAACTGGCGGGCCCAGCGACGGTAGAAGGCGAAGGGGCCGTCGGCGCTCGAGAGCGCGGGGCGGTTGTAGTAGACCTTGTTCTCCCAGATCGGGAAGTCCATCGCGAAGTCGATCACGAAGGCCTGGTAGAAGAGCTCGGCGATCTGGGCGGTGACCATCGGGTCGGGCAGCGCCTGGAGGTTCACGACGCCGCGGATCTCGGTGCGCTCGTCGTCGATGGGGGTGCAGTAGATGCGCTGGCGCGCGTGGATGCCGGCGTTGCGGACGTGGCTCTGGACGACGGTGTGGCCGAGCCCGTGGAGCGTGACGTCGAGGATGACGTCGTTCTGCATCCCCGCCATGCCGACGATGGCGCCGTCGGCGATCAGGTTGAGCGCGATGTTCATGACGTGGCCGTCGGCGTCGGGGCCGCGCACGATGGTCGCGCGGTCGACGCCGTGGATCGGCACGAGGTGCGCCTGGTCGATGGTGTTCTCCATCACCTCCTGCGGGTGGGTGCGCAGCGTCCAGAGGATCGTCCGGTTCTCGGTCCAGCCCTCCTCGGGGAGGAGCGGCGGCTCCCAGGCGGGCGGCGCGCCGGCGGAATCGTGATGGACAAAAATGACGCCGTTCTGCTCGCGCACCGGCCAGGTGCGCAAGGACGCGCGCGGCGGGATCTTGGCCGCGCCCGGGATCGACACGCACTCGCCGTCGCCGTCGAAGCACCAGCCGTGGAACGGGCAGCGCAGCGTCTCGCCGACGACGCGCCCGCCGTGCCCGAGGTGCGCGCCGACGTGCGGGCAGTGGGGATCGGTCACCCGCAGCGCGCCGCCCTCGGTGCGATAGACGACGATGTCCTGCCCGAAGGCGTGGCGGGTGACGACGGCGCCGGGGGCGACCTCCGGCGAGAAGGCGATCGCGAACCAGCCGGTCGGGTGCGACGGGAAGGGGAAGCGCTTCATGAGGGACGTCGACTTCATCGGCTCTCCTGCGAGGGGGCGATCGGGGTGGCGGCGCGCAGCGCGCCCGTGTTGGTGAGGTGGGCGAGCGCGAGCGCGGCGGACGCGACCAGCCCGTAGATGACGGCGCGCGCCGGCACCGCCGTCGACGGCAGCACCGCCAGGACCACCGCGTGCCAGGTGACCAGCACGAGCGGGATCGCCGCCAGCGTCCCCGGCGCCTGGCCGATCGGACCACGGAACCCTCGGACGGGTTCCGCACCTCCCGACGAGCTGCGCTCGTCGATCGCCCGCGGGCGCGTGGCGACGAGCAGCGTGACGCAGCCGACGAGGTGCGCCGCGACGATCACGTCGTCGCGCAGCCCGACCGCCTTCAGCAGATGGAAGGGGATGAAGGCCGCGCTGCCGAGGACGATGATCGCCGCACCGACGAGCGGCGCGGCCACCAGCCACACGCCGACCGAGCGATGCGCGAGTCGCGGCCGCAGCGCGCGGCTGAGGAGCGCCCACACCGCGCCGAACAGCAGGTACCACTCGAAGCTCGTCACCGGCACGCCCAGCCAGCGCACCGCGAGGTTGGGATCCTTCGTGCCCCACACCCACCAGCCGGCGCGCACGCCGACGAAGTCGAACGGCACGTCGAGGAGGCAGATGGCGAAGCCGGCCAGGAGCGCCTCGGGGAGCGCGCGCAACCGCCAGCGCTCGACGAGCTTGAGCCCGGTGTAGAGGAACACCGGGTAGACGCACATGATGTAAAGCGGCAATTTGCGGTGGTAGAGCTGCACCGTGAACTGCGCGTGAGCGTAGTTGTCGAGGAAGGTGAAGGCGACCAGCTCCATGAGGACGCCGTAGGCCCAGACGGCGAGCCACTGGAACAGCGCGAAGCGATCGCCGGCGCGCGCGCGCCCGACGGCGTGGCGCAGCGTGAGCCCCGCGCAGAGGAGGAACACGACCTCCAGCCCCGCGAAATAGCCCGGCTGCGCGAGCGGGCTATTGAGCGCGAGAAAGTCGGACATGGGCCTCCTCCTCGTCGGTGTGAACGGTGTGGTGCAGGCGATCGAAGAGCGCCGTGTGGTGCCCGTAGTTGCAGTGGAAGTGGACGTGGTGGTCGTCGTGGAAGCGGTTGTCGCCGTGCAGCGGCAGGCGCCACGCGGCGCGGATGCCGACGTGATCGAGGACGCCGATGAAGTAGGTGTAGACGATCGCCGCGACGTAGACGCCGACGTGGAGCGGGATCAAAAAGGCGGGCGCGGCGAGGACGGCGGTGAAGATCAGGAACTCGATCGGGTGCATCGCCGTCGTGGTGAACAGCGTCGGCGCGACGTAGCGGTGGTGCAGGCGATGGATGTGCGGGAAGAGCCGCGGGTGGTGCAGCGCGCGGTGGCTGTAGTAGAGGCCGGCGTCGATGGCGAAGAAGACGACGACCGCGCTCACCGGCAGCCAGCCCCAGCCGTGCTGCCCGGGGTCGCGGTAGAGCGTCGACCAGCCGCCGCGCGCGAGGTGCCACATGAAGGTCCCGCCGAGGAGCGAGCCGACGAAGAGGTTGAAGCCGCCGAGGAGGATGGCGTGGCGCGACAGATCGCGGGTCAGCCAGCGACGGGGCTGCAGCTTCCACTCGGCGGCGCGCGCGCGGCGCCGCACGTAATAGAGCCAGTGCACGAACCCGCCGACGCCATAGAACGAGACCGCGCTCACGAGGAGCGCGATCGCCGCGCACCGAAGCCACATGCAGCCTGCCTCCACCCGCCTACCGTAAATATCTGATCGGTTAGTTTTCAGTAACTGACCGATTAGTAATCGGACCAATGGCGCGCTGTCAACGGCGGACTGGACAGGTGAGGTCGCGCACAAGACGATGGGGCGACGAATGACGACGCCGAAGCGCCGCAAGGCCCACATCGGGCGCCCGAAGGGCGCCTCCAGCGAGACCACCTCCGCGCGCGTCCTCGCCGCGGCGCGCACCTGCTTCGCACGCTCGGGCTTCGCCGCGACCACCAACAAGGACATCGCCGAGGAGGCGGGGGTCACCCCGGCGACGATCTACCTCTACTTCGAGTCGAAGACCGCGCTCTACCACGCCACGGTGCGCGACGCCTTCCAGGAGCTCCTCCCCCACTACCGCGCGGCGGCCAGCGCCCCGACGCTGCGCGAGGCCTTCCGCGCGGTGCTCACCGCGTCGGCGCCGCTGCACGAGCGCGACCCGTCGCTGGCGGCCTTCTTCTCGGCGCTGCCGATCGAGATGCGGCGGCACAAGGAGCTGGAGGCGGTCATCCGCGAGGAGGGGCAGGAGGTGGTCGTCCTCTTCGCGCAGCTCGTCGAGACCGGCGTCCGCAACAAGGAGATCTCGCGCGCGCAGGCGCCGCACGTCCTCGGGCTGTTCATCGCCTGCACCATCGGCCTCGCGCTGTTCGTGACGTCGATCGAGTCGAAGGAGTTCGGCGGCGTCCTCGAGGCCTTCGGCGACCTCATCGGCGGCACCCTCTTCAGCCCGGCGAAGGCGGCGAAGTGACCACTGGTCACATCGCGACGCGCCGGCTGAGCGTCTTCGAGCAGATCTCGGTCGACGGCTTCTTCGCCGACGAGCGCGGCGACATGAGCTGGGCCCACCGCGCCGATCCCGAGTGGACACAGTGGACCGAGGAGAACACGCGCAGCGACGCGGTGCTGCTGTTCGGGCGCGTCACCTACGAGCTGATGGCGCGCTTCTGGCCGACGGAGCTGGCGGTGCGCACCGCGCCCGTCATAGCGGCGCAGATGAACGCGCGGCCGAAGGTGGTCTTCTCGCGCACGCTGACGTCGGCGGCGTGGGAGAACACGACGCTGGTGCGCGAGGACGCCGTCGAGGCGGTGCGCGCGATGAAGCGCGAGGCCGGGCCCGACCTCGTGGTGCTGGGGAGCGGGTCGCTGGTCGCGCAGCTCACCGAGGCGCGGCTCGTCGACCGCTACACCATCGTGGTCTGCCCGATCGTCCTCGGGCGCGGGCGCGCGCTGTTCGCGGGCCTCTCCGACAGGGCGCCGCTCACGCTGGCGGCGTCGCGCGCCTTCGGCAACGGCAACGTCGTCCTCACGTACGCCAGCGCCTGACGAGGTCGCGCGCCGCCTCGGGCCACGACGGGAAATCGAACGCGAACCCGGCGGCGGCGAGGCGGCCGGGGACGACGCGACGGGACTTCAGGAGGAGCTCGGTGTTGGTGCGGAGGAAGAGGGCGCCGACCTCGGCCATCCACTTCGCCGCCGGGAGCGCGACCCGCACGCCGGCCGCCTCGCGCAGCGCGGCCATGAAGTCGCGGTGAGGCAGCGGCGCCGGCGCGGCGAGGTTCACCGCCCCGGCGAGGTCGTCACGGGCGATGAGAAACTCGATCGCGCGCGCGAAGTCGGCGTCGTGGATCCAGGAGACGTACTGGCGGCCGCCGGCGACGGGACCGCCGAGCCCGCGGCGAACCATCCCCAACAACACGTCGAAGATGCCGCCGCGATCGGGGCTCATCACCATCGAGGTGCGCAGCGCGATCTTCCGGACCTCCGGCGGGGTCGGCGCCTCCGCCTGGGTACGCTCCCACTCCTTGGCGATCTCGACGGAGAGGCCCCAGTAGGCGGGGGCGTCGGGCTCGTCGCCGCCGAGGAGACCGGTGGCCTCCTCGTTGGGCGCGTCGAAGCGGTGCGCGTAGATCGTCGCCGTCGACATCTGCAGCCAGAGGCGCGGCGGCCGACGGGCGCGCGCGATCGCCTCGCCGACGACGCGCGTGGAGTCGACGCGCGAGCTCATCATCTCGCGCAGGTTCGTTTCCGTATAGCGGCAATTCACCGAGCGACCGGCGAGGTTGACGACCACGTCGGCACCGTCGAGGTGCTCGGCCCAGGGGCCGAGCGTGCGCCCGTCCCAACGCGCCTCCGCGCCGTCGCCGCGGGCGACGATGACCACCTCGTCGCCGCGCGCGCGCAGCCGCCGCGCGAGCAGCGCGCCCACCTGCCCGGTGCCGCCGGGGATCACCACCTTCATGCGGCGACTATACGGTCGCCGTGCCTCCCGGCCAGCGCGCCGTCGCCGGCTGCCGGAGGAAGTGCAGCACCTCGGCGTTGAGGACGTCCTGATGCGTCGTCGGCAGCCCGTGCGGCGCGCCGGGGAGCACCCGCAGCACCGACTCGCCGATGAGCTTCACCGACTGCAGCGCCGACGCGCCGATGGGCACGATCTGGTCGTCGTCGCCGTGCACGATCAGCGTGGGCACGTCGATGCGCCGGAGGTCGTCGGTGAAGTCGGTCTCCGAGAACGCCGCCACGCAGTCGAGCGCCGCCTTCAGCCCGCACTGCATCGACTGACGCCAGAAGCTGTCGACGATCCCCTGCGAGATCGTCGCGCCCGGGCGATTGAATCCGTAAAACGGAATCGCCAGGTCTTTGACATATTGCGCGCGATTCTTCGCGAGGCCGCGGCGAATCTCGTCGAAGACCGACATCGGCAGCCCGTCGGGGTTGTCCTCGGTCTTCAGCATGAGCGGCGGCACCGCGCTGACGAGGACCAGCTTGGAGACGCGCTCGGTGCCGTGGCGGCCGACGTAGCGCACCACCTCGCCGCCTCCGGTGGAGTGGCCGACGAGGACGACGTCGCGGAGGTCGAGCCGCTCGAGGAGGGCGGCGAGATCGTCGGCGTAGTGGTCCATGTCGTTGCCGTCCCACGGCTGGCTCGAGCGGCCGTGCCCGCGGCGGTCGTGCGCGATCACGCGGTAGCCGCGCTCGCCGAGGAAGACCATCTGCGCGTCCCAGGCGTCGGCGCTGAGCGGCCAGCCGTGCGAGAAGACGACCGGCGGGCCCGGGCCCCAGTCCTTGTAGAAGATCGACGCGCCGTCGCGCGTGGTGAAGGTCGGCGTGGTCATGGGGTCGCCTCCGGCTGGCGCTCCGCCTCGTGCGGGCGCACCGTCAGCGTCGACGGGTCGTGTCGCTGCACGAAGGCGAGCGCGGCGTCGGCGACCTCCGGCCAGCCGCTGTCGATGATCAGCGAATGGCCGCGATGTCCGATCTGCCGCACCTCGGTGACGCCCGGGTTCCGTCGCTGCCGGCGATACGCCGCGCTCACCATCGCCCACGGGACGGTGTGGTCGCGCATCCCCGCGACGAGGAGGAGCGGACCGCGCCGCGGGCTTCGCGTGTCGACGCGCGCCTCCGTCGTCGGGTTGAGGTTGGCGGCGGCGGCCTGGAAGAGCGGCGCGCCCGGCGCGGCCACCAGGAAGCGGTCAAACAGCTCCCTGGCCTCGCCGAGGCTCAGCGTGTTGGCCCACGAAGATCGAAACTCGTCGAACGAGAGCGCGACGGCGCGGCTGTAGTTGGCGGGATTTCGCAAGACAGGAAATCCCGCGCGCAGCGCCGAGAGCGGCAGCGGCAGCACGCCGCGGAACGGCGCCGGGTCGATGGCGACGGTCGCGGCGGAGAGCCCGCGTCCGGCGAGCTGCTGCGCGAACAGGCCGCCGAACGAGTGGCCGATGATCGCCGGGACCACCCGCAGCCGCGCGATCACCGCGGCGAGGTGATCGAGGATCGGGCCGATGCGCAGGCCGGCGAGCCGCTCGGAGTGGCGGCGCGCCTCCTCGACGGTCTCCGGCTCGTCGGGCCAGCCGGGTGCGAGCGTCACGTAGCCCTCGCGCTCGAAGCGCGCCCGCCACGGCTCCCAGCTCGACGCCAACAGCCACAACCCATGGAGGAACAGCACCGGCCGTCGCCCCGAGTCGTTGGCGCGCCGCACCTCCTCCTGCTCTCGTGACGACAGCTCACTCATCGTCGACGAACCGATGCGAACGACGGACCAAGCGATGCGATTCGCGGTGGTCCATGGCCGAATGCAATGCTCGCGGCGGTGGTGTCGAGGGGCCTCGCGTGGTTTCACCTGGCACGCTGGTTGAATCGAGCGACCGCGCGTGCGCAAACCGTCCGTCGCCTGGCTCCTCCTCGTCCCCTCTCTCGTTGCGAGCGCGCCGTCGCGAGCCGCCACCGAGGTCCCGCTGTCGCCCTCCAAGCCGATCCCCCGCGCATCCGCTCCGGGCGATCCGTGGGATCACGAGCAGTCGGGGTTCCGCCGGTTCACGCTCTTCCTCGACTGGCTCTCCGAGGACCCGATCCACATCGCCCAGCTCATTCGGCATCGCGCGGCGCGCCCGCGGACGAGGCGCTCGCGCAGGCAGCGGTCAGGCTCCTCGGGCCAGCGAGGGTGCCTGTCGTCGTCGAGGCCACGACGACTCTCGCGACCAGCACAGGGGCGAGGTGACGCGACGAATCCTCGACGGGACGAGCGGCTCAGCGCGGCGGCAGGAGCGCGCAGGTCTCGACAGTGGCGACGCCGGTCGAGGGCGAATCGAGGAGGTCGACGTGGACGACCTCGTCGCGGAAGCCCCAGGTGTAGCGCTCGTCGAGGCCGACGCGGTCGACGCCTGGGTCGCAGCGGCCGTTGCCGTCGAGATCGACGAAGGTGAGGAGCGCCGGGTAGGGGATCCCCGCCTGGAGGATGTCGCAGCGGTCGAGCGTGCGCGTGCCGTAGTCGATGGCGAGCGACGCCAGCCAGCGCCCCGTCACCGGCGGGGTCCGCGGCGCCGCCGGGAAGATCTCGGCGACCGCCACCGTCGCCGTCGGGCAGTAGGCGCAGCGCTGCACGACCTCGAGGCGCAGGTCGAGCAGCGGATCGTCGGGCGGCGTCGCCGTCTCGGGCTCGATGGTGCAGAGCGACGCCTGCTGCGCGGGGGCGTCGGGCGCGAGCGGGAGCGGCGCGTCGTGGCAGCCCGCGACGAGAAGCCCGAGCGCGGCGAGGAGGAGCGAGCGCGTCATCCCTCGATTCCTACGCCCGGCCCCTCGCGCACGGAACTAGAATGATTCGAATTGACCGTTCGAATTTCTCGAATGTCGTTCGGCCCGCGTCTGGCGAATCCTCGGGGCCGCCCCCTGGCTCTCACCGACCAGGAGGCTCGTCATGGACCTCGAGATCACCTTCCCGGGCGGCAAGCGGGTCGACGCGCACGTCGGCGGCTTCACCATCCAGACCGACCAGTCGGTCGACCACGGCGGCGACGGCGCGGCCCCCGAGCCCTTCACGCTGTTCCTGGCGTCGCTCGGCGCCTGCGCGGGCATCTACGTCGTCGGCTTCTGCCAGGCGCGCAACATCCCCACCGACGGCATCCGCATCCTCGAGCGCACCGAGAACGACGCCGCCGGGCGCCTCACGCGCGTGACGCTCGAGGTCCGCGTGCCGCCCACCTTCCCCGAGCAGTACCGCGACGCCGTCGCCCGCGCCGCCGCCGCCTGCAAGGTGAAGAAGACCCTCGCCGCCCCGCCCCTCTTCGACGTGCTCACCACCGTCGAGGAGCAGCCGGGCCTCTCCGCCACGATCCAGTGACGACGCCGCCCGCGCGACGCCGCGCCCCGAAGAGGCGCATCGGGTGGACGCTGGGCGCCAGCGCCACCGTCGCCGCCGCCCTCGCCTTCGTCGGCTACGGCGCCACCAGCGCCTACCGCAAGCGCGCGCGCGTGATGCCCATCCCGCTCGAGCAGGTCCTCGGCGAGCACCCCTGGCTGAAGCTGGTCCCGCAGCTCGCGCCCATCGAGGGCGTCGGCGGCGTGCGCGCCTCCGACTGCGGCAAGTGCCACCAGCGCCACTACGACGAGTGGCGCCGCTCGACGCACGCCAACGCCTACAGCGACCTCCAGTTCCAGTCGGAGCTCGGCAAGTCCACCTCGCCCGCCTGGCTGTGCCTCAACTGCCACATCCCCGTCGAGAACCAGCGCGAGGAGACGGTCCGCGCGCTCGAGCTCGGGCGGCTCGACGCGCCGGTGCGCGTGCCCAACCCCAAGGTCGACCTGGCGATGCGCGACGAGGGCGTCACCTGCGCGACGTGCCACGTCGAGCAGGACGATCGCGGGCGCAGCGTGATCATCGGCTCCATCGCGCTCGGCCCCGACCTCAAGCCGCCGCACCCGGTGCGCGTCGACCGCGCGAAGCTGCTCGGCCGCTGCGCCGACTGCCACGACCAGAGCTACAAGCTGACCTCGAAGCTGGTGTGCGCCTTCGAGACCGCGCGCGAGGTGCGCGCCAGCGCCGAGCCCGATCGCACCTGCGCGAGCTGCCACCTCCCCGAGGAGGAGCGGTCGCTGACGAACCTCGGGACGCCGCCGCGGCGCGCGCACCGCCACACCTTCATCGGGGGGCCGGTGCCGAAGCGGTTCGACCTCTACGACGCGCAGCTCGCGGAGCTCTTCCGGGCGGCGCTAGACATCAACTACGAGGTGGCGCACGGCGAGGCCGGCCGCGTCGAGGTGGCGGTCGAGCTGACCAACGCCCGCGCGGCGCACCGCGTGCCGACCGGCGACCCCGAGCGCTACGTGCTCGTGGAGGCGGCGCTGGTCGACGAGGGCGGCGCGGTGATGGCGCGCGAGGCGCTGCGCATCGGGCAGACCTGGGAGTGGGAGCCGGAGGCGCGGCGCATCGGCGACACCCGGCTGGCGCCCGGCGAGACGCGGCGCTGGACGGCGACGCTCACCGCGACGGGGGGCAAGGCGGCGGCGGCGCGCGTCCGCGTGAGCGCGCGCCACGTGCGCCTCTCGCCCGACAACCTGGCCTACATGAAGAAGACCGCGGCCAACGCGGCGCCGGCGTTCGCGCCGGGGATCGCCGCGCTAGACAAGAATTACCCGACCGAGACCACCTTCTTCGAGAGCGAGGCGCCCCTCGACGGGCGCGGCCCGCGCACGACCCGCACGCAGGCCGAGCTCTTCGAGCGCGCGCGCGCCGCGGCGGCCGCGCTCAAGTGAAGATGATCTGCGCGCCCTCGGCGAGGTCGTAGAAGTCGCCGGCGGTGATGACGTCCTTCACCTGCGGGACCAGGTCCTCCTTGGTGCGCTTGAACATCTTCATCGCCAGCTCGCAGCCGTAGAGCTCGGCGCCCGACTCGTCGAGGATCTGCAGCATCTCGCGCGCGCCCGGCAGCTCGAGCTCGTCCATCGACTTCTTCATCATGTGCGCGGCGAAGGCCTCCATCCCGGGGAGCCCGGCGATCATCGTCGGGATCTTCCCCGTCGGGTTGCCCGCCATGTTCACGTGCAGGTGATCGACCTTGCTCTCGGTGACCACGTCGAGGCCCCAGAAGGTGAAGAAGACGAAGCACTCGATCCCCGACTGGCGCGCGGCGTTGGCGAGGATCAGCGCCGGGTAGGCCTCGTCGAGGCCACCGTGCGAGCAGATGATCGCGACTTTTCGAGTAGACATGATCATTCCTCCGTTCCGCCGTCGCTACAGGCAGCCCGCGGGCTTGGGGGTCCCGGCGATGCGGGCGATGGTGCGCCCCGGCGCCTTCGGGAACAGCGCGTAGATGTCCTTCGTCGAGCAGCCGGCGATCTGCGTCAGCCGGCGGATGTTCGCCGCCGCCCTCTTCTCCAGATAGTCGGCGCGCGCGAGGTCGACGAGCCTCCAGTGCGCGTCGGTGAGCGTGATGCCCTCGGCCGCCGCCATCTCCTCGGCGTAGGCGCGCGTCCAGATCGCCGGGTCGATCTCCGCCGGCTTCGGCGTCGCGCAACTCGCGGTCGTCGTCGTCGCGGCGGGCGCCTTCGCCTTCGACGCCTCCGCGACGTGCGGCGGCAGCGCCGCGATCGGCCGCGCCCGCTTGGGCCCGAGGATCGCCGCCAGCCGCGCCTGCTTGTCGGCCTTGGCGTCGCGGGCGTGTCCGTTGCTCGCACCGGCCGCGCGCCCGACGGCGCCGACGACGTTCATCAGCACCGCCAGCCCCTTCTGCACGTCGGGCTTGCGCGACGCGCGCATCGCCCCGACGAGCCCGATGGGCTTGGCGCCGTCGGCGTGCTCGAGCGCCTCCGTCGCCTCGCGGACCACTCCCAGCACCGACGGCTGGGTGAGCGCGCGCACGGTGTCGAGGATCACGATGGCCGCGTCCCCCAGCGCGCGCACGTCATCGGCGCCGTAGTGGTCGAGGATGCGCGCCCCGACGGCGGCCGCCTCGCGCCCGACGTCGAACCAGCCGCGCTTCTCGAGGTCGTCGAGCTTGGTGGTGGCGGTCGCCATCACCTCGCGGAGGATCGGCGTCATCTCGGCGAACAGCTCCTCGGTCTTGCGCTGGCGCTCGACCAGCCAGGCCACCTGCGCAGCCAGCTCGTCGAGCCGGACGGCGACGGGATCGGGTCTCGATTTCGTGTCCATCACAATTCCTCCTTCCCGTCGGTCGTCAGGCCCACTTACCAGCCATCAGCATGCGGTGGTCGAGCGGCAGCTCCTTCCCGGCGACGAGCACGTTCCAGTAGACCCACTTGAAGCCGAGCTTGCCCCAGTGGTTGACCGCGCTCTCCTCGAGGAGGGTGAAGGGGCCGACGCCCGGCAGCGGGAAGCGCCCGGGCAGCGGCTCGGTGGTGTAGTTGAAGTCGATCAACATCGCCTTGCCGTAGCCGGTCTCGATGAAGCAGTTGGTGTGACCGTCGTAGGCGGCCTCGAGCGGCCGGCCGGCGATGAAGCGCAGCACGTTGTCGAACAGCACCTCCGACTGGAAGTGGGCGACCGCCCCCGCCTTCGAGGCCGGGACGTCGGTGGCGTCGCCGAGCGCGAAGACGTTCGGCCACTGCGTGCTCTGGAGCGTGTGCTTGTTCGTCGGCAGCCAGCCGCCGGCGTCCCCCATCTGCGACTTGGTGATGGCCGCGGCGCCGCCGTGGAGCGGGATGGTGACGAGGAGGTCGTAGTCGACCTCGCGCCCGTCGTAGGACTTCATCACGCGGCGCCCGCCGTCGACCTCGGCCAGGTTGAACTCGGGGACGACCTCGATGTTGCGCGCGCGCATCATCTCGCCGAGCGCCGCCGAGGCGCGCGGCTTGGTGAAGGCGCCGTCGAGCGGCGTCACGTAGGAGAGCTGGACCTTGTCGCGGATGCCGCGCTTGACGAAAAAGGCCTCGGCGAGGAAGGCGAACTCGAGCGGCGCCACCGGGCACTTGATCGGCAGGTCGACGATGTTGACGACCACGCGCCCGCCTTCGAGCTCCGCGAGGCGATTCCGCAGCGCCAGCGCCCCCTCGAGCGTGTAGAACTCGAAGGCGTCCTTCATCCAGCCCTGTCCGGTGAGGCCGGCGGTCTCGCCGGGGAGGATGCGGCTGCCGGTGGCGACGATGAGGAGCTCGTAGTCGAGCTTGGTGCCGCCCTCGAGGTAGACGCGCTTCTCGTCGGGGGCGACGCGATCGATCTCGGCGAGGTGGACCTCGACGGACGGATCGAGGAGCCGCGTGCGCGGGCGCACCAGCTCCTCGGGGCGATAGGCGTCGAACGGCAGGAAGAGGAGACCCGGCTGGTAGACGTGGAGGTCGTCGCGGTCGACGACGGTCACGCGCCAGTCGCGCGCCGGGAGGGCGCGGACCAGCTTGTTCGCCATCATCGTGCCGGCGGTTCCGGCGCCCAGGATCACGATGCGTTTCATGACGACCTCCCTCGCGACTGCGCTACCGCCCACCTCCGCCACCGATCAGGAAGCCGAGGAGCGCGCCGTAGCCGGTCGACGCCCAGGGGTTGGTCCAGATGGCGCACGCTCCGGAGCGGCACCCGACCAGCCGATGGTAGGCGAACCCGGCGGCGGCCCCACCGACGGTGTAGAGGAGAACGGCGATCATGCCCGGTGAGAGCCGGGCCGACTGAAAACGGTTCGGCGGGAGTCGAACTTTTTGAATCGCGAATCCTTTTCGCCGATGGCAGGCTCTCGCTCGAGATGACGCGCAATTTGCTGCTCGCGATGGTGGTTCTCGGCGGTTGCACGACCTCGACTCCCTCCGCGCCCGCGCCGAGCGCACCGGCAGCGCCAGCGCCGGCGGCGAAGAGCGCGGCGCGCGTCGACGGTCCGACGGCGAAGGCGCTGGTGGCGGGCGGCGCGCTGCTGCTCGACGTGCGCACGGCGGAGGAGTTCGCCGGGGGGCACATCGACGGCGCGCGCAACGCGCCGGTCGACTCGCTGGCGGGCGCGCTGGCGACGCTGCCGAAGGACAAGCCCATCGTCGTCTACTGCGCGGCGGGGGTGCGGGCGGCGCGGGCGGCGCAGCTCCTCGCCGACAACGGCTTCGACGCGCGCAACCTCGGCGGCATGTCCGCCTGGCCGCGCTGACGCCCGCCGGCGAGCGCGCTACCCGCGCGGGAACGACAGCGACCCCATCAGCGCCAGCGCGACGGTGACACCGGCGGCGAACAGCGACGCGGCGATCCGTCCCGCCCAGCGCCGTCCGACGACGTGCGCGAGGTTGGTCACCCACTCGCTGGCGATGTGCGCGAACAGCGCGAGCACGCCGAGGCCGTAGTACGGCAGCAGGTGAACGAGCGCGCCCGGCGCGAGCAGGCCGCGCGGACCGCCCATCGCCCAGGAGAAGCTGGGGTCGACGTGCAGCACGCCGCGCGCGAGCACGAACACCGCCGTCGCGTGCGAGACGAGGAACGCGGCGAGGGTGGCGCCCGAGAGGAGCTGGACGTCGCGCACCGCCGTCGCCGGGGTGAGGCGCGCGCGCCAGGCCAGCCGCACGCCGCTCACCAGCTGGACCACCACCGCGGCGACGAGCAGCACCTCGGCGACGGGGTGGCGATAGACGACGCGCAGCGCGGCCATCACGCGCGCGTGCGCGGCCAGGCTGTGGAGCGACGCGAGGTGGTTGAGGACGTGCGCCGCGGCGAAGGTGGCGACGAGGACCGCCGCCCCGCCGTGGAGCGCGCGCCAGCGCCACGACGCGGGGGCGCGCCGCTCGTCGACAAACGGCGCGGGCGACGCGCGCAGGTGCGGCGCGACGGCGCCCAGCGCGGCGACCGCGATCCACAGGAACGGCAGCGCGCCCGTCACCCAGTCGAGGAAGGTCACCGTCGAGAGGAGCGCGTAGAGCGCGGGGGCTGCGGTGAGCGCGAAGGCGGCCAGCACCAGCCCGGGGTGGCGGCTCCGCGGCGCGCTCGCGTCGAGGCGCCGCAGCGACAGCGCCGCCGCGATCGGGCCCGACACCGTCGCCGCCAGCGTGAGCGCCGCGACCAGCGCGGCGCGCGCGAGCGAGGCGTCGGGCCCGAGGAGCGCGGCGCCGCGCGCGAGGAGGCGGACCACCAGCGGCCAGGCGGCGAACCCGGCCCAGAGGAGCGCCTCCCGACGGGCGAGCGCGCGCGACGTCGATGGGCTCATCGGCGCACCTCACGCGGCGGCGGCGGCGGTGGTGGTGGCGCGGGGCCGCGGCGTCGAGAGCGTGCTCGCCAGCGTGCGATCGAGCGCCCAGGCCCCGGCGCCCTTCACGACCAGCGGCAGCGCCAGCCCGATCGCCAGGAGGTGGTACTCGATGCCCTCCCCCGGCTGGTTGCCGAACCAGTTCATGAAGAAGTTGTTCGACAGGTGCGACATGAAGATGGCCCCGAGCATCGTGGCGACGGCGCCGAAGGCCGCCACGCGCGTGCCGAGCCCGAAGAGGAGCCCCAGCGATCCGAGGCTCTCCGACAGGATCACGAGGAGCGCGAGCGGCGCCGGGATGTGCAGGGTCCCGGTGAAGTAGCCCATCGTCCCGGTGAAGCCGTAGCCGCCGAACAGGCCGAGCAGCTTTTGTGCTCCGTGGGGCAACATGACGAGGCCGAGCGTGAGGCGCAGCGCGGTGAGGACGCGCGAGTCATCGGTCGAGAGCAGGCGAGCGAGCATGGGATCCTCCTCGGCCGCGTCGGAGGTGCGGCCGTCTGAGGTCCACGGTAGTGATCGGCCGATGGGCGTGGTAGCACCGAAGAGGGAACTACATCGTTCTCGCTGAGGAAACAATGCGGACACCGATCGAGACCCTCCCGTCGATGGCCCTCTTCGCGGAGGTGGTGCGCACGCGCTCGTTCTCCGAGGCGGCGCGCCGCGCCGGGCTCGCCAAGTCGGCGGTGTCGAAGCGCATCGCCGCCCTCGAGGAGCGGCTGGGGGTGCGCCTGCTGGTCCGCACGACGCGGAAGCTGTCGCTCACGCAGGAGGGGATGCGCTTCTACGAGCACTGCGCCGCGCTGGTGGACGCCGCCGACGCCGCCGAGGAGGCGCTCTCGGGCGCGAGCCAGCTCGCGCGCGGCAAGCTCACGGTGAACGCGCCCGTGTCGTTCGCGCAGCTCGCGCTGGCGACGCCGATCGCCGCCTTCCTGCAGCAGTACTCGGAGATCGAGATCGAGGTCTCAACGGACAACCGGGTGATCGACGTCGTCGAGGGCGGCTTCGACGTCACCATCCGCGTGGCGCGGCTCGAGGAGGGGACGTTCGTGGCGCGCAAGCTCGCCGAGGACCGGCTGGTGATGTGCGCCGCGCCGAGCTACCTCGCGCGCCGCGGCGAGCCGCGCACGCCCGACGACCTGGCGCGCCACAACTGCCTGCACTACGCGCTGGTGCCGCGCGCCGCCGAGTGGCGCTTCCACGGCGACGACGGCCCCTACGTCGTCGGGGCGGCGGGCAGCTTCACGACGAACGACGGCACGGTGCTGGCGCAGGCGGCGGTGGCCGGCATCGGCATCGTGGTGCTGCCCTCGTTCATGGTGGCGCGCGAGCTCGCCGACGGGCGGCTGGTCAGCGTCCTCGACGCGCACCGCCGCGGCCGGATCGGCGTCTACGCCGTCTTCGGCGCGCGCAAGCAGCTCGCGCTGCGCACGCGCCTCTTCGTCGACCACCTGGCCAAGCACTTCGCGCGCCGCCCCATCGCCGCCGACGGCGCGCTCTGACGTCGCAGGCGGTGGCGGCAGCGTTGCGTCGGCGGCTCACGTACCGCCCCTTTCACACGGAGCAAGGAGTGCGGAGCTCAGACGGAGCTTCTTGTCATTCAGAAAATCTCCGTCCGCGCTCCGGCCTCCTTTCTCCGTGTAAAAGGAAGCGCGTCGAACCGCGAAGTCGCGACGATACGACGTCAGTGCGCGCCGAGGCGCTCGAGGAGATCGAGCATGTCGTTGGCGTGCTCCTCCTCCTTGGCGAGGATCTCCTCCAGGAGGCGCCGTGACGTGGGGTCGTTCTCGCCGAAGAAGCGGATCATCTCGCTGTAGCTCTCGATGGCCACGCGCTCGGCGACGAGGTTCTCCTTGATCATGTCGACGAGCGTCTGCCCCTCGACGTACTCGGAGTGGCTGCGCGACAGCATCCCCTCGGGGCTGAGGTTGGGGTTGCCGCCGAGCTGGGTGATGCGCTCGGCGAGCTGGTCGGCGTGCTGCTGCTCCTCGATGGCGTGCTGGAGGAACTCGGTCTTGACGCCCTCGGAGCTGATGCCGCGCGCCATGAAGTAGTGATAGCGGTAGCGCAGCGTGCAGACGAGCTCCGTCGCCAGCGCCTCGTTGAGCACCTTCACCGCGGTGTCGCGGTCGAGCGTGTAGCCAGCGGTGACCGCCCCCTCCTCGATGTGCTCGCGCGCGCGGCGGCGCAGCTCTTTGATGTCAGTCAGAAAAGGTCCGTCGGCCATCGGCTCCTCCATTCAGCGTGGGTCAGACGTGCGCCGTCGCGGCGACCACCAGTTCAGCCACCCGAGCAGCGCCATCGTCGACGGGACCAGCAGCATGCGGACGACCGTCGCGTCGAGCGCGACCGCCAGCGCCATGCCCAGCCCCAGAGCCTTCACATACAAGACCGGCGCCGCGCCGAACGCCGCGAAGACCACCACCATGAGCAGCGCCGCGCCCGTCACCAGGCGCCCGGTGTGGGCCAGCCCCTCGGCGATGGCCAGGCCGTTCTGCCGCGTGCGCAGGTACTCCTCGCGGATGCGCCCGAGGATGAGCACCTCGTAGTCCATCGAGAGGCCGAAGACGATGGCGAACATGACCACCGGCAGCGTGGCGTCGATCGTCCCCAGCGCCTCGTAGGCGAGCAGGCGCGAGAGCCGCCCGTCCTGGAAGACGAAGACGATGGCGCCGAACGACGCCGTCAGCGACAGCGCCGACATGATCATCGCCTTCAGCGGCAGCACCACCGAGCGGAAGGCGGCGTAGAGCGCGACGAACATCGCCACCCCGATGATCGCCAGCATCCAGGGGGCGCGGGCTTTCAGGCTAGACACGAAATCCTGCTCGACCGCCGGCGCGCCGTAGACCAGCAGGCGCGAGCCGCCCGGCGCAGCCAGCGCGCGCAGGGCGTCGACCTCCTGCGATGACTGCGCGCTCTCCGGCGCGGCGGTGGTGGTGACGCGGATGATCGAGGCGCCCTCGCCCGACTCCTCCAGCTGCGCCGAGGTGACGCCCTCGATGGCGCGCGCGCGCACCGCGATCCCCTCGAGCTCGCCGGGGGTCGGGGCGCCGCCGTCGACGAGGATGAGGTGGGTGGTGGCCACCAGTGATGGGAGCTCGCGCTGGAGGAGCTCGGCCGCGCGGCGCGGCTCCTCGCTGGCGGGGAGCGCGCGGACGTCGGCGCGGGCGGTGTGCGCGCGGCGGAAGGGCAGCGCCAGGAGCACGAGCACGACGGTGACCACGCTGGCGACGACGATACGGCGGCGCATGACCGCGCGCGCGAGGCGGCGCCAGAAGGCGAACGAGCGCGCGGCGCGCTGCGGGGTGTCGACGGCGGAGAGCAGCCGGCCGCGATCGACGCGCGGCCCGAGGAGCGACAGCACCGCCGGCAGCACCACCAGCGCGAGGATCGCGGCCAGCAGCGTGACGGCGATGCCGCCGATGGCGATCGAGTGCAGCACGCGCTGCGGGAAGACGAACAGCCCCGAGAGGCTGGCGGCGACGGTGACGCTGGAGAAGAGGACGGCGCGGCCGGCGGTCTCGACGGCGCGCACCAGCGCCACGTCGTCGCGCGCGCCGGGGAGGGCACGCTCTTCGCGGTAGCGGGCGACGATGAAGAGGGCGTAGTCGATGGCCACGCCCAGCCCCAGCACCGAGACCACGTTGAGGGCGAAGGCGTCGACGGGGACCACCCGCGCGAGGAGCGCCACCAGGCCGAGGGTGAGCACGATGCCGACGGCCCCGGTGGCGACGGGGAGGAGCGCCGCGACCAGGCTGCCGAAGAGGATCACCAGCAGCAGGGCGACGATGGGCAGCGCGATGCGCTCGCCGCGCGCCAGCGACTCGCGCGCGACCCGCGTCAGCGATTGCACCGCGGGGACCAGCCCGCCGATGGTCGGGGTGACCACGCCCCCGTCGGGGAGCGGCAGCATCAGCGCCGGCCGCAGCCGCTCGACCGCCTCACCCTTTTGGCGCGTGTCGCCGCGGAGGCTGAGCGTGATCAGCGCGACGCGCTGGTCGGCGCTCACGAAGCGGCGCCCGACGAACGGCGTCGACGGGCCGACGGCGCGCGCCACCGACGGGTCGTCGGCCACCTCGGCCTCGACGCCGGCCAGCGCGGCGCGGAGGCGCGGGTTGGCGGCGCCGCGCCCCGGGAGCTCGTAGACCGCGAGCACGTCGGGATCGCGCTCGCCGAAGCGGTCGCGCGCGAGGTCGGCGGCGAGCGCCGACTCCGACGAGGGATCGGCGATCGCGGTGGGCGCGAGCCGTTCGAACAGACCACGCTCGAGGAGCGCGGCGGCCAGCGTCGCCGCGACGCAACCGGCGAGGACCCACCCGCGGCGCCGTGCGACGGCGCGCGTGAGCCGTCCAAGCATGTCCACGAAGATGCGCCGCGCGCGCCGCCGCGGAAGGGTGTTACCGTCGACGCATGGCTCTCGACGCAGCCGCCGTCCGCGCGCTCGCAGGCCGGCCCGTCGCCGAGGCGGTGGCGGCGCTCGTCGCGATCTACCGCACCGAGGTCGGGTACTTCGACGCGGCCGACAGCGCCTCGTCGTCGACGTACGTCACGCTGGCCGGCGTCGCCGCCGAGACGCTCGCCACGCTGCGCGACGGGGGCGCGGTGCTCGTCGACGAGCTGGCCAACGACGACACCTTCTCGATCCCCGAGCCCTGTTACGACCAGGGCATGTACATCGGCGACTACGTGACGAAGAGCGTGCGGCGCGGCGACCTCGCGACGAACGCGCTCACCACCTGGGGCCCGGGCGCGTGGGCGGCGCTCCCGCGCCTCGTGGCGGCGCTCGTCGATCCGCGCCGCGCCGCCGCGGCGAAGTGGATCCTGCCGCGGCTCGCCGACGTCCCCGACGCGCGCCCGGCGGTCGTCGAGGCGCTGGGGCTCGGCCTCGACACGCCCGATCCCGCGCACCGCGAGGCGATCTTCCTCGTCGGCGCGCGCCAGAAAGAATTCCTCGAGCTCGGCTGCGGCCACCCGTCGGCGGAGGTGCGCGAGCGAGCCGCCGAGCTCCTCGAGAGGTGGCGCCTGGCCTTCGAGCGCCGCTGACACCGGCGGTGCGCGCGTTGCAGGACGTCCGGCGCATGGGACTCTTCGAGAGCCCGGCGCTCGACGGGCACGAGCACGTCTCGTTCTTCGTCGACCCGTCGGTCGGCCTGCGCGCGATCATCGCCATCCACCGCACCGGGCCGCTCGGGATCGCCGGCGGGGGCTGCCGGATGTGGCCCTACCGCGACGGCGACGAGGCGATGCGCGACGCGCTCCGGCTGTCGCGCGCGATGACCTACAAGATGGCGCTCTACGATCTGCCGGCGGGCGGGGCCAAGGCGGTCGTGTGGGGCGACCCGGCGCGCGACAAGAGCGAGGGGCTCCTGCGCGCGCTCGGGCGGGCCATCGAGCGGCTGGGCGGGCGCTTCATCGTCTCGGAGGACGTGGGGACCACGCCCGCCGACATGGCCGTCGTCGCGCGCGAGACGCTGTGGGTGAACCCGCACGGCGACGCCAGCGCCGACACCGCGGGCCCGACGGCGCGCGCGGTGTTCGGCGGGATCGAGGTGGCGGCGCGGCGGCGGCTGGGGCGTGGCCTCGACGGGGTGCGGGTGGCGGTGCAGGGGCTCGGGCACGTCGGGCGATGCCTCGCGGGGATGCTGGCGGCGGCGGGGGCGCGGCTGGTGGTGAGCGACCTCGATCGCGCGCTCGTCGACGAGGCGGTGGCGTCGCTGGGGGCGCGGACCGCGGCGCCCGAGGCCATCGCCACCGAGGAGGTCGAGGTGTTCGCGCCCTGCGCGCTCGCCGACGCGCTCGACGCGCCGGCCATCCCGCGGCTGCGCTGCGCGGTGGTCGCCGGCAGCGCCAACAACCCGCTCGCCGACGACGCGCTGGCCGAGGCGCTGGCGGCGCGCGGGATCCTCTACGCGCCCGACATCGCCATCAACGCGGGCGGGGCGATCGCGGCCGCCTTCGGCGCGGGCGGCGACGAGGCGCAGCTGGCGGCGCGGCTGGTGCGCGTGCCATTCATGCTAGACAGGATCTTCGAGCGCGCCGAGGCCGAGGGGGTGACGCCGCTCGCCGCCGCCGAGCGCCTGGCGCGCGAGCGGATGGCCGCCGAGGAGCCGGTGCGGCGATGAACATCCTCGTCACCTGCTCGCGGATGCCCTTCGCGCTCGACGAGATCCGCAAGCTCGGCCGCGCGCGCCACCGCGTGTACGCGGCCGACACCTTCCACGCCGCGCCGGGGAGCCACTCGCGCTGGGCCGCCGGCGCCGCGCGCTTCACCGCGCCGTCGCGCGCGCCGGCCCAGTTCGTCGACGACGTCGAGCGGCTGGTGGCGCGCCTCGGCATCGAGCTGGTCGTGCCCTGCTTCGAGGAGGTCTTCTACCTGGCGCGCCGCCTCCCGTCGCTGTCGCGGCGCGTGCGGGTGTTCGCCTCCGGCCTGCCGCTCCTCGAGCAGCTCCACCACAAGGGGCGCTTCAACACCCTGGCGCGCGCGCTCGGGATCGCCGCGCCGGACACCATCACCGTCGAGGATCGCGCCGCGCTCGAGGAGGCCACGCGCGCCCTCCCCCGCTTCGTCGCCCGGCCCGCCTGGTCGCGCGGGGGAATCACGCTTTACACGAATGTCGGGCCGCTCGCCGGCGCGCTCCGCCTCGAGGACTGCGAGCCGACGCCCGCGCGCCCCTGGATCGTGCAGGCGTTCGTCGACGGCGAGGACGTGTGCAGCTTCTCGGTCGCGCAGCACGGCCACGTCGTCGCGCACTGCACCTACGTGCACCCGCGCCAGATCGAGCACGCCGGCGGCATCGTCTTCGAGTCCGTCGACGAGCCGGAGACGCTGGCCTGCACCCAGCGCGTCGTCGAGGCCACCGGCTACCACGGGCAGATCTCGTTCGACTTCCGGCGCGGCCCGCGCGGGCTCGAGGTCATCGAGTGCAACCCGCGCCCGACGGCGGGGGTGCACCTCATGCCCGACGCGCTGCTGGTCGAGGCGATCCTCGGGCCGCCGAACGGCCACGTGGCGGTGGCGCCCGCGGGCGCGCGGCGACGCTACTCCGCGGCGCTGGTGCGCGACCTCCTCCTGCATTGGGGTCGCGTCGTCGACAACCTGGCCTGGCTGGCGCGCGGCGACGGCGACGTCTACGGCGAGCCAGGGGATCGCTGGCCCGCCCTCTGGCAGGTCCTGTCGGGGACGCGCGCCCTCGCCTATCGCCTCCGCCACCGCCGCCGCACCCGACGCGGCACCACGCTGATGGCCGCCTACTTCGACGGCGTCTCCTGGGACGGCGACCCGATCCCGTAGCTAGATCTAGCTGGAAGACCCGACGGGCGTGCGCGCGGCCAGGGGCGCCTCGGTGTCGTCGTCGGCGCCTGCCGGAGCCTGCGCCTCCCTCGACACCGCATCCGCCCGCGCCTCCACCTGCCGATCGCCGTGGTGGTCGCGCGCGATCAGCATGTACAGCGACGGCACGATGAACAGCGTGAACAGCGTCCCGATGGTCATCCCACCGACGAGCACGATGCCGATCGAGTTGCGCGCCATCGCCCCCGGCCCGGTCACCAGCGTGAGCGGGAAGTGCCCCACCACCGTCGCCACCGTGGTCATGAGGATCGGGCGCAGGCGCGTCAGCGCCGCGGCGCGCACCGCCTCCAGCTTCGAGAACCCCGCGCGCTGCTGCTGGTTGGCGAACTCGACGATGAGGATGCCGTTCTTCGACACGAGGCCGACCAGCGTGACCAGGCCGACCTGCGAGTAGATGTTGAGCGTCGTCGTCCACCCCTCGGTCATCGGGAAGCGCATCCCCGGCGGGCCGGCGAACTTGAGGAACGTGAAGATGAGCGCACCGAACATCGCCAGCGGCACCGACCCGGCGAGAATGACCAGCGGGTCACGGAACGAATTGAACTGCGCCGCCAGCACGAGGAAGATGAGCAGCAGCGCGAGCCCCATCGCCGGGAGGAACTTGCCCCCCTCCTGACGGAGCTGGCGCGACTCGCCGGTGTAGTCGATGCGATAGCCCGGCGGCAGGATCTTCTGCGCCGCGTCCTCGAGGACGCGCAGCCCCTCGGCGAGCGAGCGCGGCGCCAGGCCCGACAGCTTGATCGCGTTCAGCTGCTGGAAGCGGTTGAGCGTGCGCGGCTCGAGCCGCTGCTCGAACGAGGCGATGGCGCCGAGCGGGATCACCTGCCCATTGGGCCCGGTCACGTGGATGTCGCGCAGCTGGTCGGGCGTGAGCCGCCCGGCGCGCGCGATCTGCGGGATGACCTTGTAGCTGCGCCCGTCGATGTTGAAGCGATTGACAAAATTTCCGCCCAGCATCGACCCGAGGTCGAGCCCCACGCTCTGCAGCGTGAGCCCCATCGCCGCGATCTTGTCGCGATCGAGGACGATCTCGGTCTTGGCCTGATCGATCTTCACGTCGACGATCGGCGGGAAGGCGAACTGCCCGCTCTTCATCGCGGCGCCGACGAGCTGCTCGGCGTAGCGCAGGAGCTCCTCGTGGGGCGCGGTCGAGGCGATGACGAACTCCACCGGGAACGTGCCCGGGCTGGGCAGCGCCGACGGGAGGAAGACCGGCGCGCGCACGCCCGCGATCCCCATCAGCCTGGCGTTGGTCTCCTCCTGGATGCGGAAGATGCTGCGCTTCCGCTCCTCCCACGGCTTCACCAGCATCCCGCCGAAGCCCGCCGACGGGAACGTGATCTGGAAGCTGTGGTCGAACTCGGGCGTGTCGGCGAACACCTTCTGGATCGCCGCCGTCGACGGGCGGAGCTGCTCGAGCGTGGCGTTCGGCGGCACGTCGATGGCGCCGAAGACGACGCCCTGATCCTCGTTGGGCGCGAGCTCGCTCGGCGAGAACAGATAGAGCGGCACGACCAGCAGGCTGAGCGCGATCCACACCACGTAGACCGCGCCGCGCGCGCGCAGCGTGCGCGCGATCATCCGACCGTAGAGGCGGCGAATGCGCTCGAAGCCGCCGTCGATGAGGCGTTGCAGGAGCGGCGCCTTGACCCCCGGCGGGTGCGCCTTGAGGAGCCGCGACGACATCATCGGCGACAGCGTGAGCGCGACCACGCCCGAGATGAACACCGCCCCGGCGAGCGTGAAGGCGAACTCGCGGAAGAGGGAGCCGGTGAGGCCGCCCTGAAAGCCGATCGGCGCATACACCGCCGCCAGCGTGATGGTCATCGCGATGATCGGCCCCACCAGCTCGCGCGCACCGACGAGCGCCGCCTGCATCGGCGTCTTGCCCTCGCGGAGGTTGCGCTCGACGTTCTCGACGACGACGATGGCGTCGTCGACGACGAGGCCGACCGCGAGCACGATCGCGAGCAGCGTGAGGAGGTTGAGGGTGAAGCCGAACGCCTGCATGAGGAACACGGCGCCGATGAGCGACACCGGGATCGCCACCACCGGGACGAGCACGCTGCGGAGCGACCCGAGGAAGAGGAAGATGACGACCACGACGATGAGCACCGTCTCGAGCAGCGTCTGGCGCACCTCGCGGATGGCGTTGTCGATGTACTTCGTCGAATCGAAGGCCACCTCGCCCTCGAGCCCCGTCGGCAGCTCGCGCCGGATCTGGACCATCTCGTCGCGCACCTTGGCGATGACGTCGAGGGAGTTGGCGTTCGGCAACACCCACACGCCCATGAACGTCGCCGCCTTCCCCGAGAGGCGCACGTCGGAGTCGTAGTTGTCGGCGCCGAGGACGACGTCGGCGACGTCCTCGAGCCGCACCAGCGCGCCGCCCGCCTGACGCACGACGAGGCGCTTGAACTCGTCGACGGTGTGGAGATCCGTCGACGCGCTCAGGTTGAGCTGCACCAGGCCCCCCTTGGTCTGCCCGACGGCGGAGAGCGCGTTGTTCGCGGCCAGCGCGGCGCGCACCTGCGCCGGGCTCACGTTGAGCGCCGCCATCCGGTCGGGCCTCAGCCAGGCGCGAATCGCGAACGTCCGGCCGCCGAGGATATCGGCGCGCTGCACGCCCGCGATCGCCGACAGGCGCGGCTGGACGACGCGGATGAGGTAGTCGGTGACCTGATTGCTCTCGAGGATCTCGGAGTTGAAGCTGAGGTACATCGCCGCCAGCACCGAGTCCGACGGCTCGATGTTGATCGCCGGCACCTCCGCCTCGGGCGGCAGGTCGCCGCGCACCTGGTTGACGCGCGCGGTGATGTCGGCGAGCGCCGCGGCGGCGTTGAAGTTGAGCTTGAGCCGCACGTTGATCGTCGACAGCCCCTGCGTCGACTGCGACTCGATGTAGTCGATGCCATCGGCGGCGGCGATGGCGCGCTCGAGCGGCGTGGTGATGAAGCCGCGCACCAGCTCCGCCGAGGCGCCGACGTAGGGCGTCCGCACCGTCACGGTCGCGCTCTCGAGCTTCGGGTACTGGCGTACGTTGAGCGTCCGGATCGCCTGCAGCCCGGCGATGACGATCAGCAGATTGACGACGATGGCGACGACCGGGCGCCGCACGAAGAGGTCGGTGAAGCGCATCGCTCGCCCTCTACCGATTCTCGACGGCGGGGCTGAGCGAGGCGGGCGCCTTGACGTCGTTGTTGACGACGACGGAGGCGCCGTTGCGCAGCTTGAACGCGCCGGCGGTGACGACCTCCTGTCCCGCCTTCAGCCCGGCGGAGAGCCCGACGTAGTCGCCGCGCCACGCCACGACCTTGACGAACTGCTGGCGCGCGACCTTGCCCTGCCCGTCGGGGCGGTTCTCGATCACGAACACCGAGTCGCCGTAGGAGGCGTGCACGAGCGCGGTGGCCGGCGTCGCGACGACGGTGGCCTTGTCCTTGAGCTGCGCGACGACGTTCACGAACATCCCCGGCCGGAGGACGTCCTTGGGCGCGTTCGTGACGCGCGCGCGCAGCTTGATGTTGCGCGTGACGGCGTCGACGGTCGGATCGACCGCCGCGACGACGCCCTCGTAGGCGCCGCCGCCGGTGAGCGAGATGCGGACCGGAGTCCCCGCCGACACGTCGGCGAGGCGCTGCTGCGGGACGGCGAAGTCGACGTACACCGCTCCGAGCGACTCGAGCGTGGCGACCGGCGTCCCCGGATTGACGTATTGGCCGATGTTGACCTGCCGGATCCCGAGCCGCCCGGCGAAGGGCGCGCGGATGGTCTTGCGCTCGATCTGGGCGCGCAGCGCCGCGAGGTCGGCGCGCGTCGTCGAGAGCTGCGCCTCGTCGCCGTCGAGCTGCGCCTTGGCGATGGCGTCCTTCTCGGCGAGGAGGCGCGAGCGCCCGGCGCTGGTCGTCGCCAGCTTCTCGCGCGCTTCGGCCGAGGCGAGCTGTGCCCGCTCGACGGAGGTGTCGAGCTCGACCAGCACCTGGCCCGCCTTCACGAGCGCCCCCGAGTCGAAGCGGATCGCCGTGATGACGCCCGGCACCTCGCTCGCGACGGTGACACCTTTTTGCGCAGTGATCGTCCCCACCGCCGCGAGCGTCGTCTCCCACGATGCGGCCTCGGCCGTCGCGCTGCCGACGACCTCGGGCGGCGGCCCCGACTTCTGCGCCGCCTGCCCGAAGCGGATGAGCATCGAGATCTGCTTGAACTTGATGGCCGCGAGCCCCGCGACGACGGCAAAGACGAACAGGAGGGAGTAGACGTACCGCATGGGGTCCTCGCGCAGAGAGAATCGGCGCGCGCAACCTAATGAGCTTCGCGCGCGGCCACAAGGTGTGATGCGCGTCCGACGATCGCGGCTTCACGGCGACACCCGCCGCGCGCCATCTTCCCGTTGCCGCGCGCGCGCGATCGCGCACCCTTGCCGGCGCTCATGCGAGTCGTGCTCGTGCTCGGCGCCGGCGGCCCCGTCGGCCACGCGTTCCACGCCGGCGTCCTCGCCGCCATCCGCGAGGCGACCAGCGCCCACCTCGGCGACGCCGCCGACCTCATCATCGGCACCTCCGCCGGCGCCCACGCCGGCGCGCTCCTCCGCGCGGGCGTCGCCCCCGAGGAGCTCCTCGCTCGTCGCGCCGCCGCCGCTCCCCGATCCCCCGAGGCGCGCCGGCCGCGCGGCCCCGCGTCGCTGCGCTACCTCCGTCGCGCCCTCTCGCGCCCCTTCAGCGGGCGCCCCGGCCGCCTCGTCGCCGCCCTCCTCCCCGAGGGCGCGCACCACGCCGAGGAGCAGGCGGCGCGCCTCAACGACACCGTCGGCGGCGCGGGCTGGCCGGGGCGCCCGCTGTGGATCACCGCCGTCGACCTCGACAGCGGCGATCGCGTCGTCTTCGGCCGCACCGGCACCCCCGTCGTCGACGTCGGCACCGCGGTTCGCTGCTCGGGCGCCGTCCCCGCGATCAATGCCCCCGTCCGCATCGGCGCCCGCCGCTTCGTCGACGGCGGCGTCGCCTCGGCCACCCACGCCGACCTCGTCGCCGAGGCGCTCGGCGGTGGCAGCGGCCGCGCCCTCGTCGTCGTCTCGTCGCCGCTCTCGCGCTTCCCGGTGATGGGCCGCCTCCTCCGGCGCGAGCTCGCCGGCCTCGACCCCCGCCGCGCCCGCGCCATCCTCTTCGAGCCCGACGCACACGTCGCGCGCGTGATGGGCTGGAACCCGATGGACCTCACCGCCACCGCCGCCGTCCGCGACGCCGCCCACCAGGCCACCCTGCGCCGCCTCGCGGCCACGCCCGCCCTGAAGGCCGCGCTCGACGATATACTCGAGCGGTGACGCTCAAGCGATATGGCACGCACGGCCGCGTCCTGGTCGTCGATCTCACCGACGGCTCCTCACACGTCGACGAGGTCGACGAATCCGTCTATCAGAAATTCCTCGGCGGCTACGGCCTGGGCGCCTGGCTGATGTGGAGGCACTACCCGGCGAAGAGCGATCCGCTGGCGCCCGAGGCCTGCTTCGCCATCGTCTCGGGGCTGCTCACCGGCGTGCGGACGCCCTTCTCGGGGCGCATCCAGATCGTCGGCAAGTCGCCGCTCACCGGGACCTGGGCCGACTCCAACTCCGGCGGCAGCGTCGCCAGCCAGCTCCGCCGCGCCGGCTACGACGCGCTCCTCGTGAAGGGGCGAGCCGCCGCGCCGTCGGTGCTCGTCATCCACGACAGCGAGGTGCGCGTCGAGCCGGCCGGCGACCTCTGGGGCCAGCAGATCCCCGAGAGCTTCGACGAGCTCCGCCGTCGCTACGGCAAGAAGAACGAGGTCGGCGTCTCGGCGATCGGCCCGGCCGGCGAGCAGTTGACAAAAATTGCCTCGGTGATGAACGACCGCTACCACGCGTTCGGCCGCCAGGGCTTCGGCGCGCTCTACGGCTCGAAGAACTTGAAGGCCATCGTCGTCGGCGGCACCGGCGAGCTGCCGATCTTCGACCCACACCGCTTCCGCGCGCTCTGCGACGACGTCACGCGCGCCTACAAGAAGGACATCAGCTGGTTCATGCGGCTGATGGTCTGGTTCTCGAAGCCGCACAAGTTCCTCGGCTGGATGTATCGGCTGATGCGCCGCCTGGGGATGAAGATCGAGGCGCCGCAGGCGGCGATGCGCCAGCTCTGGTCCGATCGCGGGACCACCTCGGCGGTGGCCATCAGCGTCGAGAACGGCGACGCGCCGATCAAGAACTGGAAGGGCGTCGGCGCCAAGGAGTTCCCGCTCGCCACGAAGAGCATGAAGATCGACGGCGGGCAGGTCGACAAGCTCATCACCAAGAAGCTGAGCTGCGGCGACTGCCCCGCGCCCTGCAAGGGCATCGTCGCCGTGAAGAAGCGCGGGCTCTCCGACGTGCGGCGCCCCGACTACGAGACTCTGATCGGCTTCGGCGCCAATCTGTTGAACGACGATCTCGAGCTGATCACCGCCTGCCACGACGCCTGCAACCGCTACGGCATCGACGCGCTCTCGTCGTCGGCGACGCTGGCCTGGGTGTGCGAGGCGGTCGAGCGCGGCATCCTCACGCCGGCCGACCTCGACGGCGTCGACATGCGCTGGGGCAACGGCGAGGCGGCGCTGGCGCTGACGATCAAGATGGGCACCGGCGAAGGGTGCGGCGCCTGGCTGCGCCACGGCTCGGCGTCGGCGTCGCGCCACGTCGGCAAGGGGTCGGAGGAGTTCGCCATCCACATCCGCGGGCAGGAGCCGGCCTATCACGACCCGCGCTTCTCGTCGCTGATGGGGCTGACCTTCGTCAGCGACCCGACGCCGGGGCGCCACACCGCCGGCGGCGCGTCGTGGAACGAGGCGTTCGGCGTGAGCTTCCCGCTGCCGAAGGCGGTCGACGAGAAGGAGACCGTCGTGAAGTGGAACGGCACCGACGGCAAGGGCGCCGCGCAGGCGCACTTTACGACCTCGCACCAGGTGATGAACGGGCTCGGGCTTTGCCTGTTCACCAACCTCACCGGCGGGCTGCCGTGGCTCGAGCTGACCAACGCGCTGACCGGCTGGGATTTGACGGAAAAGGACCTCTACGACTGCGGGCAGCGCATCCAGAACCTGCGCCACGCCTTCAACCTGCGCGAGGGGCTGGTGCCGGCCGACTTCAACATCCCGGCGCGCATGTTCGGCGGCGGCGACGGAAAGCTGGCGTCGGGGCCGCTGCGCGACATCGTGGTCCCCATCGAGCAGCTGCGACGCGACTTCCACGCGGCGATGGGCTGGAACAACGACACCGGGCGCATCGCGCGCACGCGGGCGAAGGCGCTCGGGATGGAGGAGCTCCTCGGCGGGTTCGTGGAAGGATAAGGGCTAGACAGAAATGGGCCTCTTCTCGCGCACGCCGAAGATCCGGGTGCACGTCGTCGTGAGCGGCCGCATCGGCGCCGGGTGGCGCAGCCACGATCAGACCTTCGCGCTGCCGGTGGGGGCCACCCTGGGGCAGCTCCTCGACGCCGCCGAGCGCGACGGCATCGAGCTCAGGCGCGCCATCGCCGAGAGCCCGCACCTCCGCCACACCCTCATGCTGAACGGCGAGCGCTGCCCGCTCGACGACAACCAGGACCGCGTCCTGGCCGACGGCGACGAGCTCTACCTCCTGGCCCCGATCGCCGGCGGCTGATTTTCTGTCAACAGGGGCCCGCGCATCGACGCGCGCCGATCGCGGCGTTATATTGGGCGAACGATGGCCCGCACCGATGCAGAGCTGATCAGCGCCGTCCAGCGCGGCGAGCGCGACGCCGTCGACGAGCTGCTCGCGCGGTACGAGACCAGCATCTACCGCTTCGGCCTCCGGATGTGCGGCAACGAGGACGACGCGCGCGAGGTCCTCCAGGAGACGCTGGTCGCCGCCTTCCGCCACCTGCCGACGTTCCGGGGCGACGCCGCGCTCTCGACGTGGCTCTATCAGATCGCCCGCAGCTTCTGCATCAAGGAGCGCCGCGGTCGCCGCCCCACCGAGTCGCTCGACGACGCCAAGGGCGACCGCCTCGCCGAGCCCGCCGCCCCGCCCGACGCCCGCGCCCACGCGCGCGAGATCGGCGCCGCGCTCGCCTCGGCGATCGGCGCGCTGCCGTCGGAGGCGCGCGAAGCGATCGTCCTCCGCGACGTCGAGGGGCTGAGCGCCGAGGAGGCGGCCGCCGTCATCGGCATCGAGGTCGGCGCGCTGAAGAGCCGGCTGCACCGCGCGCGCATCCAGCTCCGCGCCGAGCTCTCGGCGCTGCTCGGTGAGAGCGTCCCCGACGGAGACGAGGGCGGAGCGGGTCCGACGCCCTGCCCCGACCTCGCGCACGAGCTCAGCGCCTACGTGAGCGCCGAGATCGACCAGGCGACCTGCGCCCACATCGAGCGCCACCTCGCCTCCTGCCCGAGCTGCCGCGGCGCCTGCGACGCGCTCAGGCGCACCGTCTCGCTCTGCCGCCGCATCCCCGGCGACGAGGTGCCCGCGCCCGTCCGCCTCGCGGTCCGCCACGCCATCGTCGCGCTCACCGCCCCGACGAGCGGCGGCGGCTGAGCCGCTGAACCCTTTCGCGGCGGCGCGGCTCTCACGGTCCGAGGAGGATCGAGATCATGCCGACCGTCGAGCTCACCGCCGCGACCTTCGACACCACCGTCGAGCGCGGCATCACCCTCGTCGACTGGTGGGCGCCCTGGTGCGGCCCCTGCCGTGTGTTCGCCCCCATCTTCGAGGCGGCGGCCGGGCGCCACCCCGACGTCACCTTCGCCAAGATCGACACCGAGCGGGAGCCGACGCTCTCCGGCGAGATGGGCATCCGCGCCATCCCGACGCTGATGGCGTTCCGCGACGGGATCCTGCTGTTCGCGCAGCCGGGGCTGCTCCGCGGCGAGGCGCTCGACGAGCTCGTCGGGAAGATCCGCGCGCTCGACATGGACGAGGTGCGCCGCCGGGTGAACGAGGCGCTGGCCGCCGAATCTTCGCGCTAGACAGAAATCAGACCTCCAGGACCACCTTGCCGAAGGTGGCGTTGGAGGCCACCAGCGCGTGCGCCTTCGCCGCCTCGGCGAGCGGCAGCACCGTCTCGACGACGGGCCGGAGCCGCCCCGCGGCGAAGAGCGGCACCACGTGGCGCGCGAAGGTCCGCATCGCCGCGATCTTCTCTTCGAGCGGCCGCGCGCGCAGCACGGTCCCGGTGACCGACACCCGCCGGCGCAGGAGCAGCCCGAGATCGAGCTCGCCGCGCGTCCCCGCCGTGAGCCCGACGACGACGATGCGCGCCCGCTCGGCGACGGCGTACAGATCCTCGGCGACGTAGGCGCCCCCCACCAGCTCGAGCACCACGTCGGCGCCGCGCCCGCCCGTCGCCGCGCGCACGCGATCGGCGAAGCGCCCGCCCTCGGGGACGATCCCCTCGTCGACGCCGAGCGCGCGCGCCCGCGCGAGCTTGTCGGCGGTGCGCGCCGTCCCGATCACCGTCGCGCCGCGCGCGCGCCCGAGCTGCGCCGCGGCCGTGCCGACGCCCGAGCCGACGGCGTGGATGAGCAGCGCCTCCCCCGACTCGAGCCGCGCCTGGGTCACGATCGCGTCCCAGGCGGTGATGAAGGCCTCGGGGATCGCCGCGGCGTCGGTGAACGACATCCCGTCGGGGATGCGCGCCAGCGTGCGCGCGGGGGTCACCAGCTCCTCGGCGTAGGCGCCGCCGCCGACCAGGCCGAAGACGCGATCGCCGACGCGGAGGCCGAGCTCGGCGTCGTGCGTCGCGCCCGCGCCGTCGCCGAGCTCGACGATCTCGCCGGCGTACTCGAGGCCGGGGATGTCGGCGGGCGCGTCGGGCGGCGCCGGGTAGAGCCCCATCCGCTGCAGCAGATCGGCGCGGTTCACCGCCGTCGCCCGCACGCGCACGCGCACCTCGCCGCGGCCGAGCGGCGGCGACGGCACGTCGCGGAGCGTGAGGACCGCGGGCGGACCGGGCTGCGGGATGACGATGGCGCGCATGCGCCGACCCTACGCCCCGCGCGGGGGGATCGCCACCTCGACGAAGGGCGCGGCGAGGGCGCGCTCGTCGCAGTCGCGCGCGCTCCCGTCGGAGGCCACCAGGTTCACGAAGTCGGCGTCGGCGTCGAGCGCGACCATCGGGTGGTGCCAGGTCCCGGGCGCGTAGGTGATGGCCTGCGCCCCCTCGACGACGAAGGCGGCCAGCGTGTCGAGCGCCGGCTCGTCGCCGCCGCGGGCGACGATGACCAGCCAGCGCGAGGCGTGAAGCGGCGCGAAGAGCTGCGTCGAGTCGGGGTGGCGCTCGAGGCGCTCGACCGACAGCGTCGCGCCGCCGAAGGCGCGGCAGCGGAACAGCGACGCGGTGAGGCGCGCCCGATCGCCGCGCCCGTTCTCGACGGTGGCGAGGGCGTCCCAGGCGAGCGCGGTCCCGTGGTTCGCCGCCCGCGCCTCCGACGGCGAGCCGGCGCGGATCACGGCGCCGTAGGGGCGGTAGGCCTCGGGATCGAGCGGCGCAGCGACGATTCGGCCGGGCGGCAGCGGCAGCGACATCGGCGCTAGCCTATCGCACGCGCGGCGGGCGCGGACTATCCTCGGCGCATGGCGGGAGACGAGGGTCTGGCGGAAGAGATCGCGCGGCTGGGGGCGGCGGACGAGGCGGCGCGGGTGGCGGCGAGCGACGCCCTCGCCAAGCGGGTCGAGCGCGGCGAGGCGGTCGGCGCGGCGCTGGAGGCGCTCGGGCGCGCGCTCTCCGACGAGAACGCGACGGTGCGCGGGAACGCCGCCTGGGTCTTCGCGACGCTGGGACAACAGGGCGTCGACCTCGGCCCGGTGATGGCGGCGCTGGCCGGCGCGCTCGCGTCGCCGCAGCTCAACGTCGCGCGCAACGTGGCCTGGGCCGTCGGACAGACGGCGGCGCGGGCCGACGTGACGGCCGCGCTGCCGGAGCTCGTGGCGCAGCTCGGCCGCGACGACACCTTCGCCAACGCGCGGGTCGCGCTCGCCAACGCCATCGCCGACGGGCCGGCGCGCGAGGCGGCCCGCCGCGCCGTCGAGGAGGCCTTCGGTCGCGACGGCGACGGCGCGACCCGCACGCGCGCGGCGCTGATCCTCGCGCGCGACGCGCTGGCGCGTGGGGACGTCGGTGCCGTCGAGGCGCGCATCCGTCACGCCGACTGGCACGCGCGCTTCGGGGTCGCGAAGGCGCTCGGCGAGGTGGCCGCGACCAGCGCGCTCCCGGCGGCCGCGGTCGGCCCGCTGGCGTCGCTGCTCTCCGACGCAGAGGCGGCGGTGCGCCAGGCCGCCGCCACCGCGCTCGTCGACGCCGTCGAGCACGGCACCGACGTCACCGCCGCGCTGCCGGCGCTCGGCGGCGCGCTCCGCGACCCCGAGCTGGCGGTGCGGAAGGAGGCCATCTGGGCCGCGGCGATGGCGGCGCGGCGCGGCACCCCGCTCGGCCCGGCGCGCGCGCCGCTCGAGGCCTGCGCCGCCGACGAGGCCACGCGCGGCAACGCCAGCCTCGGCCTCTTCTTCGACGACCTGCGCGACGGGAAGCGCGCCGCCGTCGAGGCGCAGCTCGGCGCCGCGCACGGCCACACGCAGTTCGCCGCCGCCTACGCGCTCACCGAGGAGGCCGCGCGCACGCAGGACCGCGCGCTCTTCGAGTCGCTGCTCGGGCGCATCCGCGTGGGCATCGCCGACCTCTCGATCTCGCAGGGGATCGCCGGCGCGCTCGCCGATCGCCAGCGACGGGGCGACGACGCCGGCTGGGCGCTCGGCGTGATCCAGGCGCTCATCGCCGCGACGACCGATCCGCTGGTGCACACGCCGCTCATGGGCGTCCTCATGAACCTCCAGCGCGCGACCGGCGGCGGGTGACGCGCGGCGTGGCGCGGTTCCGCGGCCCCGACGGGACCGAGTGGACCACCGACCGCGGCAGGAGCGACTTCGACCGCACGCGCGCCATCCGCAAGAAGATCCTCGAGGGCTACCGCCCGGTCGCCTGGGACCGCGACTGGCAGTCGCCGCGCGCCTGGCCGCCGCGCGAGCTCACGCTCGAGGCGCGGCTCACCAGCGACGAGAACCGCATCGAAGACTTTCTTGTCTACTCGGATTGGCTGCAGGCGGCGGGCAACCCGCGCGGCGCGCTGATCGCGGTCCAGCACCGCCTCGCGTCGCTGCCGGCCGGCGATCCGGCGCGCGCCGCGCTCGAGGCCGAGGAGCGCGCCCTCCTCGACGCGCACCGCGAGGCGCTCCTCGGGCCGCTCGCCGCCATCGATCCCGCCTACCTCCAGCTCGAGTGGCACCTCGGCTTCATCCGCGGCGCGCGCATCCACCGCACCGGCTACATCGATGCGCAGCTGCCGCTCGCGGAGGAGGTCCTCTGGCACCTCCTCGACGAGGAGCGCGCCCCCTTCCTCGAGCGGCTCACCCTCGGGCTCATCGAGTGGGGCGACCAGGACAACCAGGCCGTCGTCACGCTGCTCCAGGATCCGCCGTTCGCGCCGCCGCCGCTGCGCGTCCTGCGCATCGGCGCCTTCGGCGGCGACGATCTCTTCGATCGCGGGGAGATCGACATCTCGCGCGCCTGGCTGGCGCCGCTCACCCGGCTGTCGGCGCTCTATCCGCGCCTCGAGGAGCTCGAGCTCACCGGCCGCCTGAACGGCCGGATGCCCGGTGATCGGCTCTTCGGCGACCTCGAGCTCCCGTCGCTGCGCCGCTTCACCTTCCGCACCGGCGGCCTGCCGGTCGAGCACCTCGAGGAGCTCCGCCGCGCGCGCTGGCCGCGCCTCGAGTCGCTCGACCTCTGGTTCGGCGACGAGGACTACGGCGGCACCTGCACCGTCGACGACGTGCTGCCGCTCCTCGACGGGCGCGCCGCGCTCCCGCCGTCGCTCGTGCGCCTCGGGCTGCGCAACGCCAGCTTCGCCGACGCGCTGGTCGAGCCGCTCCTCGCCTCGCCGCTCCTGCCGCGGCTGCGCGCGCTCGACCTCTCGCTGGGCGTCCTCACCGACGACGGCGCCGCCCTCCTCGCGCGCGGCCGCGACCGCCTGGCCCACCTCGAGCGCCTCGACCTGCGCGACAACTGCCTCTCCTCCGACGGCGTCGCCCTCGTGCGCGACCTCTGCCGCGAGGTCATCACCATCGACAACGACCCCGGCTTCCGCTACGTCTCCGTCTCCGAATAGCGCGCCCGTTCTCCGGGGACACCGCCGCGCGGGTCAGGGCTCCCACCGACGCACCAGCCCCTGCGCACCGACGACGAGCAGCGCCCCGTCCACGAGCCCGACGAGCCCGGTGAGGCGCCGCGCATCGGGTCGCTCGAGCGCGCGCCACGTCGCGCCGCCGTCCCTCGACGACGCCGCCTCGGTCGCCGACGCGCGCGCCACCCGCCCGCCGCTCGCCCAGACGCGCAGGCTCGGCGCCGCGACGACCCGCCGCCAATCGCCGCCGTCGTCGCAGGCGAATACGCCGTTCAGGCACGCCGCCCACAGCCGCCCACCGTCGGCGACGAGCTCCTGAATTTCTGTCAACGGCACCGAGGTCAGCCCGCCCCACCCGCGCTCGCGCGAGAACCGCCCGAGGAAGCTCCGGCTGGCGACGAGGACCTCCCCCGACGAGAGCTCGCACAGCGGCCCGAGCCAGGCGTCCTCGACGACGGCGGCCACCCGCCAGGCGCGCCCGTCGTCGGACACGCGCAGCGTCCCGGTGGCGCGATCGGCGCGCCCGTTGTAGTCGCAGTCGCTCGCCACGAACCCGCCGCGCCGGAGCGGCAGCACGTCGCCCCCCACGAGGCCGATCCCGTCGGCGCGCACCGCTTCCCAGGCGCCGCCGTCGGGCGAGAAGAAGAGCCGCCCCGGCGCGACGACGACCCAGCCCCCGTCGGCGGTCGCGCGCACCCGCGTCGCCGGCTGCGGGAACCTCTCCGTCGAGAGCCGCACCACCGCGAACGTCCGCCCTCCGTCGCGCGACACGCAGGCGACCGGCACCTGCCCCGCGCCCCCGACGGCGACGACCACGCCGCGCGCGCAGGCGACGTCCGCGAAGTCGACCTCCGAGAGCCGCGGCTCCATTGCCACCGATCGTAGCGGAGGAGCGGGTAAAATGACGGCCGGATGGCCACGCACAAATGGATCGCGGGGAAGTACGAGCTCCTCGAGCCCGTCGGGCAGGGCGGCATGGCCAAGGTCTGGCGCGCCGTCACGCACGGCGCCGCCGGCTTCACCTGTCGCATCGCCGTCAAGCGCGTGCTCCCCAAGCTCGCCGCCGACGCCGCGATGGTGGCGATGTTCGTCGAGGAGGCGCGCGTCGTCAGCGGCCTGTCGCACCCCAACATCGTCCAGGTGCACGACTTCGATCAGGACGACGAGGGGCGCTACTTCATCGTGATGGAGTGGGTCGACGGGCTCGACCTCGGCGCCTTCATCGCCAGCTTCGGCGCGGAGCCGACGCCCTGGCACCTGGTCGCCGCGATCGGCGTCGAGGTCCTGCGCGGGCTCGCCTCGGCGCACGAGCGCGTCGACGGCGCGGGCCGCCCGGCGCCGGTCATCCACCGCGACATCTCCCCGTCGAACGTCCTCCTCTCGCGCCTCGGGATCGTCAAGCTCGCCGACTTCGGACTGGCGCGCGCCGCCGATCGCGCGGCGATGACCCAGCCCGGCATCGTGAAGGGCAAGCTCTCGTACCTCGCGCCCGAGCTCCTGCACGGCCAGCCGGCGACCGTGCGCAGCGACCTCTTCGGCCTCGGCGTGGTGCTGTGGGAGGCGCTCGCCGGCCGGACGCTCTTCGCCTCCGACGACACCGCCGAGGTCCTCCGCCGCGTGACCAGCTGCGAGGTCCCGTCGCTGAAGACGCTGCGCCGCGACGCCCCGCCGGCGCTGCTCGAGATCGTCCACACCGCCCTCGAGAAGTCGCCCGCCGACCGCTTCGAGAGCGCCGCCGAGATGCAGCGCGCGCTGGCCTCGATCCTCAAGAACCACACCGAGCCCTCCGACGACCGCGCCATCGCCCGCGCCGTCGAGCAGGCCCTCGCGCGCCGCCCCGATCCCGACGCCGCCACCGCCGTCACCGATCCCGGCCGCACCCGCTGAGAGGGGGATTTCTGTCATGCTGAAAATCTCGCGCCCCGACGGCTCCGAGCGCCACGTCGGCGGCTATCGCCACAAAGAGGTCGATCACCCCCACGTCTACAGCCCCGGCGCGCTCGGCGACCACGAGCTCCCGCCGCGCGTCGACCTGCGGCCGTCGCTCACACCCGTCGAGGATCAGGGGCGCACCAACAGCTGCGTCGCCAACGCCGTCGCCGGCGCCTACGAGTACCTGACCAAGCAGCACACCGGCCGCGACGAGGACGTCAGCCGTCTTCATCTACTACAACGCCCGGCGCCTCGAGGGCGACGACATCACCGACGAGGGCAGCTGCATCAGCGACGCCATCGAGAGCCTGCGCAAGTACGGCGCCTGCGCCGAGTCGACCTGGCCCTTCGATCGCGCGCTGGTCAACGAGGAGCCGGGCTACGACGCCTACAGGGAGGCGACCCGCTTCATCGTCGAGCACACCGAGCGCGTCCCCACCGACCTCGACACCTGGCGCCACTGCCTCGCCGAGGGGCGCCCGATCATTTTCGGATTGACACTATATAACTCCTTCGACCGCGCGCGCCGCGGCAAGGTGCCGATGCCGACGACCAGCGAGACCACGCGCGGCACGCACGGCAAGCACGCCATGCTCGCCGTCGGCTACTCCGATCCCGACGGCGTCTTCATCGTGCGCGACTCCTGGGGCGCCGACTGGGGCGACCGCCGCTACTGCTACATCCCCTACGACTACGTGATGAACCCGAAGCTGAACAGCGGCGACTCGTGGGTCATCCGCCAGCTCGACGCCGCGCCCGTCGACCGCTCGAGCTAGGGCGAGGACGAGGAGTCGGTGCTGCCGACGCTCGAGGCCGAGCTGCACCAGATGGGCGACGACGAGTATCAGGTGATGCTGGAGGCGCTGGGCGACGTGCACCTCGAGTCGCGCCTGGCGCTGCTCTACTTCGCGGCGGCGGGCTCCGACGGCGAGCTGAGCGACGCCGAGGGCGAGGCGGTGGTGGCGGAGGTCGAGGAGGTGCTGCGGCAGCTCGGCAGCGAGCACGACGCGAGCAAGGTGCTGAAGTTCGCGGCGCGCCACCTCGGCGACGTGGAGCTGCTCGAGGAGTCGGTGGCGCTGCTCGGCGCGCACCTCTCGCAGGGGATGCTGGCGTCGATCCTGGCGTCGATGCGACGCATCGCGAGCGCCGACGGGGAGTCGGAGGACGAGCGCTCGTTCCTCGACACCGTGACCAGCGTCTGGTCGGTGAGCGAGACGCCGGACGACGCCGACCTCTCGAGCGACACCTGGGCCGACGACGCGCAGGCCGACTCCGACGACGAATCGGACTCGGACGACGACGAGGCCGAAACCGACGAGGAAGAGGAGTAGCCGGTCAGCGCACGCGGCGGAACCGCAGCGTCGTCACGTCCGGCTTCCCCTCCTCGACGTAGGTCTCGATTTCCGTATAGCGCGAATCCCCCTCCAGCCGCAGCTCCAGCCGATCGAGGTGCGACGCCGTCGGCCGCGCCAGGTTGGTCGCGTCGGCGAACCGAAACACCGCCCGCTCCTCCGTCGACGCCGCCGCGTCGAGCCGCAGCCGCGGCTGGTTCCCCTGCGCGCAGTAGTGCGTCGCGATCAGCCGCTCCCCATCGGGATGGATGACCGTCAGCGTCTCTCTCCCCGACGGCGGCTTGAAGCTCTGCACCAGCACCGTGTCGCCCGCGATCAGCCGATAGCTCACGCGCACGCGCTTGCCGCTATCGACCTCCGCCTCCCATTCCCCGACGAGCGCCTTCAGCCGCTCGAACGGCGACGGCCGCTCCGCGCGCGCCCCCGACGCGCACCACGCCAGCGCCACCACGACGATCACCGCTCTCATCGTCATCCTCATTCGCACGCCACCCGATAGATCGACGCGTTCGCACCCTCGCTGACGGTGAGGAAGGCTCCCGCGCCATCCCAGGCGATCGCCTCGCCCTGCGGATCGGGCGGCGACGGCAGCACGCAGGGCTCCCCCGCGAGCGCCTCGGCGATCGTCGCGCCCGAGGCGAGCGGGAAGAAGTACACGCTGGCGTAGGTGCGGAGGAGGATCCCGCCCGCGCGCGTCGCGCCGCCGGTCACCAGCGCGTCTCCATCGGGGAGCACCAGCTCGCCCACCTTCGTCAGCGTCGCGCCGACGAGGTCGTAGATCCCCGCCGGCCCGGCGGGCCTCTTCTCGACGACGGTGATCGCGCCCGTCTCGGGATGCACGAGCAGCGCCTCGGCGTCGTGCGCGCCATCGTCGTACGTCACCGTCAGCGCCTCGGCCTGCACCGCCGCCCTCGCGTCGGCCGGCTCGGGGAGGCGATACACGGCGTAGCTCGCGCGCCGGCGCGCGTTGTCGCCGAGATCGGCGACGAACAGACAGCTCCCGCTCGCGCAGGGGCCGATGGCGAGATCCTCCCAGTCGACCGCCGTCGCGCCCTCGACGGGCACGATGCCCAGCGCCGCCCCCGTCGGTCCGGCGAGGAACAGCCGCGGCCGATCGCCGCTGTCGTTGTGCAGCCACAGCGCCCCCGGCGCGCGCCGGCTGGCGACGAGCCCCGACGCCTCGACGAGCGCCGGATCGGCGAGCTGCCCGACGGGCTCGGGCTCGCGACACACCGGACAGCGCGACGGCGACGGCGGCGGCGGCCCCTACGACGGAGCGCCGCACCCCGCCGCGAGCCCGAGGACGAGCGCCCCGACGAGCAGCGTCCCCGCCGGCCGATCGCGTCGTGTGGTCACGACGACGAGCGTCGCCGATCCCCGCATTTCTGTCTGCGACGATTTCGATAAGATGGTCCGATGCGGATCCTGACCCTCCTCTTGCTCGCGCTCGCCCCGGTGGCGACGGCGCGCGCCGCCGATCCCACGCCCGCCGCGCTCGAGACCGCCTGCCGCGGCGGCGACGCGCGCGCCTGCGGCCGCCTCGGCGTCGCCTACCTCGACGGGCGCGGCGTCGAGCGCAGCCGCGAGCGCGGCCTCCAGCTCCTCGAGCTCGCCTGCGACAAGCAGGAGGCCCCCGCCTGCGCCACGCTGGCGACGATCTACAAGGACGGCCTCGGCGGCCCGAAGGACCTCCCGCGCGCCGCCGGCTACCTCGAGCGCGCCTGCCGCCTCGGCTACGCGAAGGAGTGCCTCGTTGCCGGCATCCTCGAGCTCGCCCTCCTCCACCACGACGGCGTCGGCGTCGCCCGCGACGAGGCGCAGGCCCAGGCCCTCCTCGCCAAAGCCTGCGACCTCGGCGACCCCACCGCCTGCACCGCCCTCAAAAAGCGCTAGACAAATCGCCCTCCTCAGAGCGGTTCACAGGAGGCGAGGTGACGAGGAGCTCGGATCGAGATTTGTGTTTGACAACATTCCTCGTCCGACCTCCTCGCCTCCTCACGCCTGTGAACCATCCGGAAGTCGGAGACGACGGTGCCGCGCCGCTACGGCAGGACGAAGCAGGTGGCGAGCGCGCTCGTCGCCGGCGCGTTGTCGACGCAGGCGAGGACCTTGAGCCCGTTCTGCGTCACCCCGCTCGAGGTGCCGATGGCGAAGGTGGAGGCGATGGTGCCGGCCGGCGGCGCGACCGGCAGCGTGATGGTGAGTGCGTCCGTCGTGCCGCCGACGAGCCGCGCCGAGATCACCGGTGGCGAGGCCGGCGGCGGGATGGTGATGAAGCCGTTCGCGTCGGAGGCCGGCGTGGTGCTCGTCCCGAAGTTCGGGTAGGAGACGTTGATGAACACCGGCATGAAGCCCGCGCCCGAGCCGAGCCCGACGGTGACCGGCGGCGTATCGGGCGACGCGTGCACGAAGCGCAGCTTCACGTTCGCGGGATCGGCCGTCGCCGTGTCGACGTAGGCGCGCAGCGTGAACTGGTTCGCCCCCATGTCCGCGGCGATGAGGCCGATGCCCGCGACGGTGTAGCTGCCGCCGGCCGCGAGCGCCGGGAGCGTCGTCGAGTCGAAGAGGCTCACCGCACACGAGGTCGCGCCGCCGTCGACGATGCGCACGTCGTAGGTCCCCGCCGGGACGTCGAGGTACTTCGTCACCTGCGAGTAGGCGAGCCCCGTCGCCGCCACGCCCGCCGGCTTGAGCAGCGGCCCCATGAACGTCGACGACCCGCGCGCCGCGATGCACACGTCGATCGGCGGCTTGTTCGGCGAGAGGTGCGCGACCCGCACGCGCGCGGTCCCCGCCGGCATCGCCAGATCCGTCGTCGCCGCCACCGACAGGTCGTTCGCGACCGCGAAGTCCTGGGCGTTGTTGTTGTCGTCATTGCACGCCGCCGCCGAGAGCACCACTGCCATGACCGCAAGTACGCGCACGATCCGCATCGCCGACCTCCAAGCTCGTCGGCGGGGGTTCTCCGCAGCACCTCGCGCACCCCAATCCAGTGATCACCTGAAACAGGGGCGCCAATGCGCTAGACAACAACTACTGCTTGAAGCGGATCTCGTCGGGATAGGGGTAGAGGTCGCGCTGCGTCCCGGCGCGCACCTCGGCCTGCCGCGCCTGCCACCAGGCGGGGTCGGTCAGCTCGCCGCACAGCTCCATGAAGAGCTGGCGCTGCCGCCCCGGCGGGAAGAGGAACTGCGGCAGCTCCTCGGGGAAGACGTCGTTCTGCCGCACCGCGAACCACGGCTCGGCGGCGACCTCCTCGTCGTAGTCGCGCGGCGGCGGCAGGGCGCGGAAGGTCACGTCGGTCAGGTACTGCACCTCGTCGTAGTCGTAGAAGACGACGCGCCCCCAGCGCGTGATGCCGAAATTCTTGAGCAGCAGATCGCCGGGGAAGATGTTCGCCTCGGCCAGCTCGCGGATCGCGCCGCCGAGCCCGAGGATGGTCGCGCGCGCCCGCTTCTCGTCGGCGCCGCGCAGCCACAAATCGAGCGGCGTCATGCGGCGCTCGATGTAGAGGTGCTTGATGACGACCCGCTCGCCGGCGCGCTCGACCGACGACCCGCACGAGCGCTCGAGCTCCTCCAGCACCGCCGGCGACATGCGCGCGATCGGGAAGGCCACCTGCGAGTACTCGAGCGTGTCGGCCATGCGCCCGACGCGATCGTGATATTTGACTAGCAGATATTTCGCCTTGACCTCCTCGCGCGTCGTCTGCTTGGGCGGGCCGAACTCGTCGCGGATCACTTTGAACACATAGGGAAACGACGGCAGCGTGAAGACCATCATCACCAGGCCCCGGGCGCCCGGCGCGACGATGAACGAGTCGGTCGAGTGCTTGAGGCTCTGCATGAGGTCCCGATAAAAGAGGGTCTTGCCCTGCTTCTGCAGGCCCACCGCGGTGTAGAGCTCGGCGCGCGACTTCGTCGGCATGAGCTGGCGCAAGAAGCTCACCCACGCCGACGGAACGTCCATGTCGACCATGAAGTAGGCGCGCGCCAGGCTGAAGAGCGTCCCGATGTGCTCGGGCTTCAACAGCAGCGCGTCGAGGCACAGCGACTTCCCCTCGACGGCGTGGCGCACCGGGACCGCGAAGGGGTGCTCGGCGTTGCCGTTGATGATGCGCCCGACGATGTACGCGCCCTTGTTGCGATAGAACAGCGACGACAAGAACTGCACGTGGAAGTTCGGCGCGCGCTCCTCCTTGCCGCCGAGCTGCGCGCGCAGCGCGTGCACCACGTGGCGCAGATCGCGCCGCAGGTCCTCGAAGGGTAGTTTGAGGTCAAAGCTCTCGACGATCGCCCGCAGCGTCCGCCGGAGGCCGTGCGCCGCCGGGTAGAAGCAGCGGTAGGTCGGCTGCTCGGCGTCGATGAACTCCGTCGACACCGCCGGCCGCCAGAAGATGTACTCGTTGCGGTAGTAGGTGCGGTCGAGCACCCGGCAGGCGACCGAGTTGTAGAAGGTCTCGGCGCACTCGGGCTGCTTGTGCCCATAGAGGAGCGCGATGTACTCGCGCTTGACCTCCTGCCAGTCGACCTCGTCGACGATGGGCGACGGGAAGCGCATCTGCACCGCCTCGAACGCCTCGGAGACGCGGCGATCGTACATGTCGATGCGGATGCGGGCGGCCTCGCGCACCCCCGCCCAGTCGGCGTGCTCGAAGCGCTCCTTGGCGTGGGCGGCGACTTCGCGGAACAGGCGGTAGTGCTTATCGAACCCGTCGAGGATGGTGCGGGCGATGTCGTAGGCCCTATTCGAGGACATGGACTCCGAATCTCTGAATGACCATTCAGTTTCGCTTGACGCGCGGCGTCGTACTGGCCATCGTATCCCAGACGTTAACGGAGGGTGAATGGGCTCTCACCGGCTGTACCTTCGCGACGGCGTCCGCCAGAGCTACGAAGACGTGCTCACTCCGGCGGCGCTCGAGGCGATCTCGTCGATCGCGCACTTCAACCGCGAGCGCCAGCGGATCCTGAACGAGCGGACCCAGCGTCGGGCCGCCCGCTTCCGCGACCGTCGCCGCATCGAGTTCCTCGACCCGGCGGCGACCATCAAGCGGACCAACATCACCGTCGCCGACGCGCGCGCGGGCAAGTTCGTCGGCTCGGCCATCCCCGCCGACCTCCAGCGCCAGTGGATCCAGGGCACCGGCCCGGCGGCGCGCCCCCGCGCCTCCGTCGAGCAGAACTTCCGCAACGTCGCCTACGCGCTGCTCTCCGGCGCCGACGGCTGGATGTTCGACGGCGAGGACGCCCTCGGGCAGGTCTCGACGATGTCGCTCGACAACCAGCGCAGCCTGAAGCTCGCCTTCGCCCGCGCCCCGGGCTTCCTCTCCGTCGCCGAGCAGGTCGCGCGCGAGATGAACGACTGGGCCAAGGGCTTCTTCGGCGACGGGCGCACCATCATCCCCGACTGGAAGAAGCAGCTCGACTTCACCACGCGCATCTTCCGCGCGCGCGGGCTGCACCTCGACGACCGTCACGTCCGCGACGAGGACGGCTCGGGCTTCTCGGCCTCGATCGTCGACGCCGCCATCTACGTCGTCAACAATCACGAAACATTGCGGAAGGAGGGGCGGTCGCTCGTCCTCTACCTGCCGAAGATCCAGACGGCCGAAGAGGCCGCGCTGTGGAACGACATCCTCACCGCGCTCGAGGGGCACGTGGGCCTGCCGACCGGGGCCATCAAGACCTACGTCCTCGTCGAGCAGCTCGAGGCCTGCTTCCAGCTGATGGAGATCCGGGCCGCGCTCGCGCCGCGCTTCGTCGGCTTCAACACCGGCCGCTGGGACTACATCAACAGCGTCGCCGACGCGATGGCCTGGGACCCCAATTTCGTCAATCCGAATATCGACGCCATCACGATGACCTACGGCTACATGCGGATCTACGAGGACCGCGTGCGCCGGGCGGTCAACACGCCGGACGCCAAAGGCCAGCACGCGCTGTGGCAGGGCGGCATGGAGCCGAACATCCCCGTCGGCAGCGAGAAGGGCGTCGCCGAAGCGATGAAGCGCGCCGTCGCTGGCGGCGAGCGCGAGCAGAAGGCGGGCGCGAGCGGCAAGTGGGTCGCGCACTGGAAGATGGTCCACATCGTCCGCCCCGCCTGGGAGAGGGCCGGCCAGCCGAACCAGCTCGGGCGCGAGTTCCCGCGCCTCGGCTACGACAAGGCCGACGGCGAGGCGCTGACGCTGCTCGAGCCGGCGCCGCGCACGATCCGCGGCGCGCGTGACCTCCTCAGCGTCGCGCTCCAGTACGGCAACGCCTTCGGGCGCGGCTTCCAGGCGGCGGCGCTCAAGCCGGCCGACTTCTTCGGCAACGACGACGTCCTCTATCTGATGGAGGACATGGCCACCGGCGAAATTCGTCTCTCGATTTTGTGGGAGTGGCTGCACAAGAAGGGCACCTTCACCGACGACGACGCGGCGACGGGCGTGAAGGCGGGCGAGTCGCTGACGCCGGCGCTGTTCGCGCGGCTCCTCGACGAGGAGTACGCCAAGCTGCAGAAGGCGTCGAACCGCGACGTGCACGACGACTCGAAGGCGACCACGCTGCCGATCGCGCGCGAGATCGTCGACCGCTACGTGAAGAGCGACGTGAAGGCGCCCTGGTACGTCGACCTGCTCAACCTGAATCTGAACAACGAAGACCTCGGGCGGGCGCGCGCGCGCATCGAGGACTACCTGACGCGCTTCGGGCGGGACGGCACGCGCATCACCGATAACCCCGATTTCGTCGTGTCCGCGACGAGCGAGCGGGCCTGAGTACAACGGAGGCGAGGAGAAGTCATGACACGCATCGACGATGAAGTGGCGGAGATCCAACGCTGGTTCGACAGCCCGCGCTTCAAGGAGACGAAGCGGCTCCACACGGCCCGCGAGGTAGTCGAGCAGCGCGGTAGCATCAAGGTCGATTACCCCGTCGCCAAGCTGGCGGCCGAGGGGTTCTACGCGCGCCTCCGCGAGCTCTTCGCCCAGAAGAAGAGCATCACCACCTTCGGTCCCTACTCGCCCGGTCAGGCGGTGGCGATGAAGCGCCAGGGCATCGAGGGCATCTACCTCGGCGGCTGGGCGACGAGCGCCAAGGGGTCCAAGCAGGAGGACCCGGGGCCCGACCTCGCGAGCTACCCGCTCAGCCAGGTCCCCGACGAGGCGGCGCCCATCGTCCGCGCGCTGTTGACCGCAGACAAAAATCAGTTCCACGCGCGCGCGCGCATGTCCGAGAAGGAGCGTAAGTCCTCCCCCGAGGTCGACTTCCGCCCCTTCATCATCGCCGACGCCGACACCGGTCACGGCGGTGACGCGCACGTCCGCAACCTGATCCGCCGCTTCGTCGAGGTGGGCGTCCCCGGCTATCACATCGAGGACCAGAAGCCCGGCGTGAAGAAGTGCGGTCACCAGGGCGGCAAGGTGCTCGTCTCCGAGGACGAGCAGATCAAGCGTCTCTCGGCCGCGCGCTTCCAGCTCGACATCATGGGCGTGCCCGGCATCATCGTGGCGCGCACCGACGCCGAGGCGGCCACGCTCCTCGACGGGCGCGCCGACGAGCGCGACCAGCCCTTCATCCTCGGGGCGACCAACCTCGAGGTGCCGTCGTTCCGCGCGGCCTTCCTCGCGATCCTGCGTCAGTTCAACGCCGCGGGCGTAGCCGAGCTGAGCGGCCACCAGATCTACGCGATGTCGGAGGCGCAGTACGCGCACGCCGACGCGTGGCTCAAGCGGCACGAGCTCTCGACGGGGATCACCGAGGCGGCGGCGGCCTACAAGGCGGGCACGCTCAGCGTCGACGCGACGCTCGACAAGGTGTTCGACAAGTTCGTCGACGTCTGGCAGGAGGAGGCGGGGATCAAGACCTACGCCGAGGCCGTCGCCGACGTGATGAGCTTCCGCGCCAACGACGGCGAGCAGTTCCCGATGACGCGCGCCGAGTGGCTCGAGTGGGCCAACAAGGTCGGCTGGTACGACGCGCAGGCGAAGGCCAGGTCGATGGGCCTCGACGTGACGTTCGACGTCGAGCACGCCAAGACGCCCGACGGCTACTACCAGATCCGCGGCGGCGTCCCGTACGCCATCGCAAAGTCGCTGGCGGTCTGTCCGTACGCCGACATCATCTGGATGGAGACGAAGACCGCGGATCTGCACGAGGCGAAGGAGTTCGCCGACGCGATCCACGCCGCCTACCCCGACAAGATGCTGGCCTACAACCTGTCGCCCTCGTTCAACTGGGACACCACCGGGATGAGCGACGACGACATGCGGAAGTTCCCCGAGGAGCTCGCCAAGCTCGGCTTCGTGTTCAACTTCATCACCTACGGCGGGCACCAGGTCGACGGCGTCTCGTCGGAGGAGTTCGCCGCGTCGCTGAAGGCGGACGGCATGCTGGCGCTCGCGCGCCTGCAGCGGAAGCTGCGCCTCCTCGAGTCGCCCTACCGCACGCCGCAGACGCTCGTCGGTGGGCCGCGCGCCGACGCGGGCCTCATGTCGATCTCGGGCCGCACCGCGACGACCAAGGCGATGGGCAAGGGCTCGACGCAGTTCCAGCACCTCGTGCAGACCGAGGTTCCGCCCAAGGTCCTCGAGGAGTGGCTCGAGCTGTGGCGCAAGCAGAACGACTACCCGTTCGCGCTCAAGGTGGCGCTCAAGCCGCACACCCCGGGCTCGGACGTCCTCGAGCTGCGCATCCTCAGCCACAAGACCGTGATGGGCGAGAAGGTCCTCAACGTGGTCTTCACCAACGTCCAGGACCGTCGCGGGCGCCGCATCCTGTCGGTGCGTGACCAGAACACGTTCGACACCAGCCTGCGGAAGAAGCGCCTCATGACGCTGGCGCACCTCTTCCTCATCCACCGCTACAAGGCGGACTCGATCCACTTCCTCACGCCGAGCGAGGACAACGAGCGCCAGACCGAGAAGATGAAGGGCCAGGGCATCTTCTCGGCGGTGGCGTCGGAGGTCGGCGAGATCATCGTCGCCGACGTCAACACCACGCACATCAAGGAGCTCCTCGCCTTCGACAAAGCGGCCCTGAAGCAGCTCATCGCCAAGGGCTAGCCGGACTTCCCGCTAG